>ERZ778017.89-NODE-89-length-158698-cov-29.073719_pt1 | contig 158698 bp, 150 predicted proteins | sample MGYA00375747_ERZ778017 | MGnify/ENA primary metagenome ERZ778017 (study PRJEB29350, sample SAMN05509838) | bioreactor metagenome | biome: bioreactor; material: wastewater | place: South Africa: University of Cape Town | collected 2014-03-17 ... | reverse complement strand
AAATTTACGGATAGTTGCGGAAGGCTACCGTAGGTTTAGTTCAACATGGGGTTTGCTGCTATCGCTGGCTGAAGGAACAAACATCAGCTTCTGGTTCTTTATTCAGCTATAGCTCGGGCTGAAAATTCATTGTTCAGCTTTTTGTTTTATCTTCAATTTCGGTTCGTTACTGGGCTGACGTTCGGGCTGAAGGAACTTTGAATGCCAGCGCAGCAGCAAGCCCTGAACGATAGACGGACAGTTGACAGAACTTGAAGAACTTATAACTCACAACATCACATTTATTGACGAGCGATTAATCCCTCAAGCCCTCTTGCTCACAACGGAACTTCAACTAAAAAACATTGACCCAAACGATACAGTTTTTGTTGCCTTGACAAAGCATTTGGAAGGTAGATTATGGACAGGAGATTTAAAATTGTATAATGGGTTAAAGGCAAAACGTTTCAAGGATATTATTTTGACATCGGAATTATCATTATTACTTGACGACTTAGAACGAGAATAAACAAGTTCAACATCCAATATACCTAAATTTCCATGAGGAATTAATATGACAGTTTATTTTTAATTTCTTTTGGAAGTGCCTCCTATGAAGCCTATTTGTAATGGATTTCCCCCTCACTTCATCAGCGCTTCAATATCTTCCACAGTAATCGGAATATTCTTCATCAGATCTTTATTACCATTCCTGGTGATCCAATAGTTATTTTCAATGCGGATGCCTATATGTTCTTCTTCTATATAAATGCCAGGCTCAATGGTGAAGACCATGCCCGATTTTACAGGCTCTGTGCGGGTTCCAAGGTCATGCACATCTATTCCCAGGTGATGCGAAATGCCATGATATAAATATTTACGATAAGCGCGGTTTTCGGGGTCTTCATTTTTTATATCCGATTTTTTTAAGAGGCCGATCTTCTGAAAAAGCTCTGTCGCTCTATCACCTGCTTTTTCTGTATAATCATTAATGCTGATACCCGGTTTTAAAATAGAAGCACAATAATAATGTAAGTCAAGGCAGGCATTGTAAACTGTTTTTTGCCTTCTTGAAAACTTGCCATTTACAGGAACCGTCCTGGTGAGGTCGGCAGCATAATTTCCATAGCGTGCGCCAAAATCCATCAATATCAATTCACCGTCTTTACATTCCTGGTTGTTATTTACATAATGCAAAGTCCTTGCACGGTCGCCACTGGCGATGATACTTCCATACGCAGGCCCGGATGCGCGTTGCGATAAAAATGAATGCCATATTTCTGCATCAATCTCATATTCCATCACGCCGGGCTTTATAAACCGCAATAAACGCCTGAAGGTATTGTCCGTGATGTCAATGGCCTTCTGCATTACTTCAATTTCAAGCGGGGTCTTAATGGCACGCAATTCTTTTAAAATTTTTGCGCTTCTTTTATAATTATGCAAAGGGTAACGGTCACGCATATACGCAGCATACCGGTAATCTCTCACGGGTACTTCATTAGCTTTCCGGTCGTTTTCGTTGGTGTTCAAATAAATGGTATCTGCCAGATGGATCCATGACTGAAGCAGTCCATCTAATGCATCTAACCAAACAATCGTAGTCATTCCTGAAATGGCTTCCGCTTCATTTTTGCGGAATTGATGACCGGTCCATTTTTCCTTCAATTCATTTGGGCGAACCAATACCAGTACTTCCCTGTATTTAGGGTCAGGATTATCAGGAAATAAAATCACCATGGTGTCTTCCTGTTCAATCCCTGAAAGCCAGAACAGATCAGAGTTCTGTACAAACGGATGCAATGCGTCACCGTTATAGGGCAGTTCGTCATTACTATTAAAAATAGCGATAGCATTCTTATCCATCCTGGCAATAAACCTTTTCCTGTTTTGAATAAAAATTTCAGGATTGAGTGGTAAGTATTTCATCTTTATTAATTATTATAAAAAGTCAGAATTAACATAAATAGCATTGCAAGGTACAAGAATAAAATATTCAGATCAGCCACTCATTAATTCATTGAAAAAGGAAACAGCTAACTTTACCATCTAAATAAAAATTTATGTCGGCCCCTCCCCTGTTTGTAATGCCAAAGAATGTACTATTCTCTCTGGGCCTGCCACTGGCAGAAAATACGTTCTATCAACTTTCGCACAACCGGTTGATACAACAATGCAATGAAAAAAAAGAAAAAACGCTTAACACCCCTGCAAAGCAGCCAGGTGACATTTCCCATGATCTATTTATTGTAAGAGATAAAATCAGCGTCAACACCATTGATTGGAATAAAAACCACTCTATAGAAGAACAATTTTTTGACGGACTATACCGAAAAATGATAGAGTATTTGAGTGGAAAAAATATCTGGATTCGTGATTCTTACGTTGATGCTGGCCGGGCAGACAGGTTATACATTCGCTCTATCAGCGAAGACCCCGAAAGTGATCTGTTTGTTTACAATATGTTTTCGCATCCCACGCCAAAAGAAATTGAAAATTTTAATCCTGATTGGTACATCATTCATACTCCTGCATTTTCTGCAGATACTAAATCTGACGGCATAAAACAGAATAACTTTGCCATCATCAATTTTACAAAAAGAATTATCCTTATTGGAGGTTTAGCTTATGATAATGAAATAAAAGAGATGATCTTTTCTATTCTCCGGTTGAAGGCTGAAAGCTAAAACAATCCATACAATTGCGCATCAATCTGGTTGATGATGATGCCGAGGTCTTCTTCATTTTCAGAAAATTTATTTTTATCTGCATCCACAATAAGCAATGGCCCTTCTTTATATTCGCTGATCCATTTATCATAATAAGCATTAAGCTTCTTCAAATAATCCAGCCGGATATTTTCTTCATAGTCGCGCCCGCGCTTTTGGATCTGGGCTACGAGTGTAGGTACAGATGCGTTTAAATAGATCAGGAGATCGGGCGGTTTTACCATTGACTTGAGCGTTTCAAAAAAAGTATAATAATTGGTAAAATCCCTTTTGGTCATTAGCCCCATGCTATGAAGATTGGGTGCAAAAATATTGGCGTCTTCATAGATTGTCCTGTCCTGTATAATGGTTTCAGTGCCTCTTTGAATTTCCAATAGCTGGTTGAGCCTGTTGTTCAGAAAAAATATCTGCAGGTTAAAACTCCATCTCTGCATGTCTTCATAAAAATCATTGAGATAAGGATTATTATCTGTGTCTTCAAACTGGGGAATCCATTTATAATGCTTGCTCAGCAATTGAGTTAATGTGGTTTTGCCTGCTCCTATATTTCCTGCAACTGCAATGTGTTTGGGCTTTTTAGATTTTGACATTCCTCTGCTATTTTAATTTCAATTTTTCGGCCTTCCCGTTGGCAGGCATTTAAAAGTAAATATAAATCAATACAATAAAAATTTAGATTTTATTCAGCCCTTTGTATTAACCGCATTTCATTTTTAAATCATAGAGTTATTTAGCTACACCTAACGGTGAAAAGTAAACAAAAACGGATATCACAATGGCTACCACTATCAAAGAGAGAATAACATCCCATTTATTCCAGCTTGCACGGCTTGCTGCTTTATCCTCAGCAACCGTAGTTGCAAATGTCAATCCATTTATCTGGCCTTCGTTTGGTTTAGGAGTAAGTATGCTTACTATTACCATCAGGGCAATTGAAAACAGAAACAAAAAAATACAGAAATAAAGGAAATTAATGGTAGCAAAATAATGAAGCGCGCCTGTTAAATCATTTTGAAATAATTCTAAAGTCAGTTTAATGATGCCAATTACAAAGCCAACCACCATTCCTGTAAGCGCTCCTTTACCATTAATCCGTTTAAAAAATACTCCTAACAAAAACACAGCAGCGATTGGAGGCGCTAAATAAGATTGAACACTTTGAAGATACTGGTATAAGGTGCCGGATATGCGGCTCATTAATGGAATCCATGCCATGCCCAGTAATACCACTACCCCTGTGGCAATACGCCCCACTTTTACCAATTTCCTGCCACTCGCCTCCGGCTTCATTTTCTGATAAATATCCATTGTAAATAAAGTAGAGCAGGCATTATATACGGAAGCCAAAGAACTCATTAATGCTGCCAGCAGGCCACCAGCCAGCAACCCTCTTAATCCAAGAGGCATGAGCGCTTTAACCAAAGCCGGAAAAGCGGCATCATTATCTGTTAAGGTTAGCTTTCCCTGGTTAACTAATGCCAGCGCAATTAAACCCGGTACTAAAAAAATAAAAAAAGGAAGTAGCTTCAGATAGGCGGCAAAGATGGTTCCCCGCCTTGCCTGTTTTTCATCGCGGGCGGCCAGACACCGTTGCACAATATGCTGATCGGTACACCAGTACCATATACCCACAATAGGCGCGGCAAGGGTGATTCCAAGCCAGGGAAAATCCGGGTCGCTTAGTGGCCGAAACATATTCAGTTTCTCTTTCGGCACTGAATTTAAAAGGTTATGCCACCCGCCCACTTCATGTAAACCAATAAATAACAGTATAGCAGAACCGAACATCAATACGAATGCCTGAATAGCCTCCGTGTACATCACGGTATGTAGCCCGCCCAGTATGGTATAAATACCCGTTATTACTACAAGAATAATTGCGCCCGTCCAGAAGTCTATCCCAAGAAAGGAATTGAAAACAAGCGCCCCTGCGAAAATGGTAACAGAAGCTTTTGCAATAACATAGCTCAACAGTTGTATAACAGACAACAATCTCCGCGACGCTGCATTAAAACGCCTCTCTAAAAATTCAGGCATGGTATATACCATACTCCGCATATAGAAAGGAACAAAAAGCCAGCCCAATACTAACACGATCCATGAATGCATTTCATAATGACCCATTACCAGCCCGGAGGTAGCGCCTGTGCCCGCAAGGCCTACTATATGCTCTGACCCTACATTAGAGGCAAGTATGGATGCTCCTATTACCCACCATCCAAGATTCCGGTTAGCTAAAAAATAATCTGATGGAGAAGATTTACTTTTCCTGATTGACCAGACAGAAACTCCTGCAATGATCATCAGGTAAAGAATTACAAAGAGCAGATCAATTGTTCCGAGAAAATGCATTGCTTTTAGTTTTGGCTATGAAGAAATAATCAAATGAAGGGGTTAATGAGATTTAGTAAATATTATTCATGAAAGAGTTCTATTGGTAATTGTTTTAACTAAATCCGACAGTCTCTTACGCCTCCTCTCCGACTTTTATTATGAAAACAAAATTCATTTTTCCTTTCAATCAACTCTCTATAAGTCAATGCAACAATATACATGCAGCTACTGGATAGCTTATTTAAAATAATTCAACCCCATCGCATTTCTTACTTCAGTCATTGTAAGTTCTGCATTGGCAATTGCTTTTTCTGCGCCCAGCTTCATTACTTTTTGCAAATAGGTTTCATCATTTAGAATGTCATTTACCTTTTGTCTTATCGGCGAAATAAATTTCACCATGTCTTCAGCGAGCTGTTTTTTCATGTCGCCATAGCGAATAGAACAATCATTAAATTTTTGCTCAAAGTATTCCAGGGTATCCTTTGTACTAACCAGCTTCATCAGCAAAAATAAGTTTTCAATATAACCTGGTTTTACAGAATTATTTTCTGTAGGACCGCTGTCTGTCTTGGCTTTCATGATCTTTTTCCTGATGGCATCATCTTCATCTGCAAGATACAAGGTAGCCATTTGATTCTCGCTCTTGCTCATTTTTCCTTCCCCATCCAATGAAGGTACTTTTACCAGTTCATTATTAAAATTAAAAGCAAAAGGCTCAGGAAAAACTTCCCCATAGCGATGGTTAAAACGGTTCACATAATTTCTTGCAATTTCCAGATGCTGCTCCTGGTCTTTACCTACAGGAACATATTTGGCGCGATGAATTAAAATGTCAGCGGCCATCAATACGGGATAGGTCAATAAACCAGCATTGACATTATCAGGATGCTGGCGCACTTTGTCTTTAAAAGTCGGGGTCTTTTCAAGCTCGCCTTTGTAGGCAAGCATATTAAGATAAAGATATAATTCTGCTGTCTGGTATAAATGGCTCTGGCAATATAAAGCTACTTTTTCAGGATCAAGGCCGGAAGCGATGTTTTCTGCCAACACACGATGCACATTGGCTTTCAGGCCTTTGGTATCTGGATGTGTAGTTAAAGAATGCAGGTCGGCCACCATGAAATAACATTCATAATCTTCCTGCATTTTTACATAATTGCTAATGGCGCCAAAATAATTCCCGAGGTGTAAAAAGCCTGTGGGCCTTATGCCGCTCATTACTACCTGCCTTTGTGCAGGTATGGTTTCTTTCTTCTTCTCCATAAGTTCGCGAAGATAAAATAAAATCGTTTTTTGGTTTGGAGGTTTTAGTAAGGATATATTTTAAATTCCTCCTGCACTGGGTGCAACAGGAAACATTATGCAATGAACTAAATAAGGCAACCATCAGGAAACGAATAAAAAGAATGTATTTTTACGAAGTTTAAAACTACACTATGGAATTTAAGTTATCAGAAGAACATTTGATGATCCGGCAGGCAGCACGAGATTTTGCCAATACTGAATGTTTACCCGGAGTAATAGAGCGCGATGAACATCAGAAATTTCCTTATGAGCAGGTAATGAAGCTGGCTGATTTAGGGTTTCTCGGCATGATGGTTCCTGCGGAATATGGCGGAACCGGGCTGGATACGATCAGTTACGTTTTAGCTATGGAAGAGATCAGTAAAATAGACGCAAGCACCAGTGTTTGTATGAGTGTGAACAATAGCCTGGTATGTTATGGACTTGAAGCTTTCGGTACCAAAGAACAAAAAGAGAAGTACTTAACACCACTGGCGCATGGAAAAAAAGATGGTGAATTATATATCGGCGCTTTCTTATTGAGCGAGCCGGAAGCGGGAAGTGACGCCACTTCGCAAAGAACAACGGCGGTAGAATATGAAGACCATTATTTAATCAATGGAGTAAAGAACTGGATCACTAATGGAAATTCAGCTTCGGTTTATTTAGTAATTGCACAAACGCACCCTGAGAAAAAAAGCCATGGCATTAATGTATTTATTGTAGAAAAAAACTGGCCCGGCGTAAAGGTTGGGGCAAAAGAAAATAAGCTGGGAATAAGAGGGAGCGATACGCACAGCATCTCATTTACCGATGTAAAGGTGCCGAAAGAAAACCGTATTGGTGAAGATGGCTTTGGCTTTATTTTCGCGATGAAAACTTTATCAGGCGGCAGAATCGGTATTGCATCACAAGCGCTGGGGCTTGCATCCGGCGCAATGGAGAGATCAATCGCTTACGCAAAAGAAAGAAAAGCTTTTGGCACAGAAATAAAAAATCACCAGATCATACAGTTTAAAATAGCGGACATGGCTACCCGGATAGATGCAGCGCGCCTGCTGTGTTTACGTGCGGCCTGGCAAAAAGATATGGGACAGGATTATACAGAAAGTGCAGCAATGGCAAAAGTTTTTGCAAGTGAAACGGCGATGTGGGTTACAACAGAAGCGGTGCAAATTCATGGTGGCTATGGCTACGTAAAAGAATACCATGTAGAAAGAATGATGCGCGATGCGAAGATCACGCAGATATATGAAGGCACGAGTGAAATGCAAAGGATCATCATTAGCCGCAAAGCGCTGAAGTGATTGATCCGGATAATTTTCAATTCTTAATTTTCAATTTCCAATTAATTAAATGGCTGTAAATTCAGAATTATATAAAAAAATGACCGCAGAGCTAAAACAAAAAAATGTAACGCTGATTGCGGTTTCCAAAACAAAATCTCCCGAAGAAATTTTAGAATTATACAATCTTGGGCAAAGGGACTTTGGAGAAAACTATGTGCAGGAATTAAAGGAAAAATATGAGCAGCTTCCCAAAGATATCAGGTGGCATTTTATAGGGCATCTTCAATCCAATAAAGTAAAATTGATTGCCCCATTTGTATTTTTGATCCACAGCGTAGATAGCTTAAGATTATTAAAGGAAATTAATAAAGAAGCAAAAAAAAATAACAGGGTTATTGATTGCCTTCTGCAGGTTTATATTGCAAAGGAAGAAACAAAATTTGGATTGAATGAAGAAGAATTAAAAGCAATTATAGAAGCCATAAGCCGCACAGATTCTGAAATAGAAGGATCATTCAAAAACATTTGCATAAAAGGATTAATGGGAATGGCTTCTTTTACTGATGATGAAGAAACAGTAAGAAATGAATTTAAAATTTTGAAATCCATTTCTGATAAATATTCATTACTCATCACTCATCACTCACCATTCACCATTATGAGCATGGGCATGAGCGCTGATTATAAAACTGCGATAGAAGAAGGAAGTAATATGGTAAGGATCGGAAGTTTGCTTTTTGGCAAAAGAATTTCAAACCAGAAATAATGTAAAGAAATTGCCGCATCCCAACTCTTCCCCCCAAAGGAAGAACAGGCTTTAAAAGTTTGGTTGCAAGTAGCACAAATCAGAGGAGATTTTTTGTTTTAACAATTATAAACGCTCATATTTTTATCTATTAATTAAATTTGAACCAATAAAAATTAAATTCTTTGGAAGCAAGTGCAATAAATCATTCATTTGAGGCAGAAAAAAACAGGAAGGCGTTTATATATACCGCTATGGTTTGCGGCCTTTTTCTTCTTCTTGCTATCTTCTATACATGGCCTTTGCAGGTGCCTCCTACCCCGGTGGTAGAAGATCTTATTGATGTGAATCTTGGTAATGAGCAGGAAGGAATGGGCGATATACAACCTCTTGTGAAAGGCGATCGTGCACCTGATAACCAAAGTGTGGCATCCCACCAATCGGCGCGAAAAGTAACGGAAGAGCCATCGCAAAATATCCAGGCCGATGAAAACACGGATGAAGATGCGGCGCCTGTAGTAAAATCTGAAAAGAAGAATACGGCTGCCAAAATCATTAATAAAGAAAGCACTACTAAAAACTCAAAAAACATTAATCCATCTCCTGTTGTAAATCCTAATCCGGCGCCACCTAAACCTAAAATACCATTGTACAAAGGCGGTACAGGCACAGGAGGTAATGGCGCCGCAGAAGATAATGGTTACCGCAACCAGGGATACAAGCCGGGTAATGGAGATGCAGGCAGCCCGGATGGGAAACCGGATGCTTATGGTAATTCGCCTGGCGGCAAGAGTGGGGTCAGCGTGATTCGTGGCCTTTCCGGACGCAGGCCTATCCACTTCCCCAACATGCAGGGCGATTTTAATGAGAATGCAAAAGTGTATGTAGATATAAAGGTAAATGCTTCAGGAACCGTTACCAGTGCGGTAGTTGCTAAAGGCACTACTACTTCCAATTCTACTTTAAGAAATATTGCTATTCAAAAAGCAAAGGAATTAAAATTTCCTCCAGCCCAAAATGATACGGAAAGCGGTACCATCCTTTTTAATTTTGTTTTAAAAAGTTGAGTTTTAAAGCCACGAATTACACTAATTAGCACGAATTATTGTACCATTAAGAGGTTACCTTTGCAAAAATTTTCAGATTCATGATGTTTTTAACGCGTATAGAACATTTCAATGCGGCTCACAAATTATACAATCCCGCGTGGGACAAAGAAAAAAATGAAATGGTATTTGGCAAATGTGCCAATGAAAACTGGCATGGGCATAATTATGAATTGCATGTAACAGTGAAAGGTGAAGTATCTGCGGATACTGGGTTTGTCATCAATGTAAAGATCCTGAGTTCTTTAATTAAGCAATTTGTTTTGGAAGAATTGGACCATAAAAATCTCAATATGGATGTAGCGTTTTTAAAAGGTAAGATGTGCTCCACAGAAAATCTTGCAAAAGAGATATGGGCACAATTGTATTCGCGAATGCCTGATGGAGTTCAACTGCATTCTCTTAAGCTATATGAGACTCCACGTATTTATATTGAATATTTTGGAGATTAATACCATTCATTAATAAACATCTGTAAGATGAATAAAAGAGTTTCTGTTTATAGAAAAGAACATTTTAATGCAGCGCATCGCTTGCATAATCCGGCATGGGATGAGGAAAAAAATAACCTGGTTTTTGGGAAATGTAATAATCCTAATTTTCATGGGCACAACTATGAACTGGTGGTAAAAATTACCGGAGAACCTTCTGCTGATACGGGTTTTGTAATAGACCTCAAATATTTAAGCGATCTTATCAAAGAGAATGTGCTCAAAAAACTGGATCATCAAAACCTGAATTTAGATGTTGAGGAGTTTGCAGATCTTAATCCGACCACAGAAAATATAACTATCCTTATTTATAATATTTTGCGAAGCAAGGTTGATACTACACTTGACCTCCAGGTACGCCTGTACGAGACGCCAAGAAATTTTGCTGAGTATCCTGCATTATGATTTATTTTTAAACAAAACATGGATTTATGGCTTATAAAAGAATGGAACATTATGATGAAAATGTTACGGATGGTTTAATAAAAAACTACCGGGAGGCAATACGGTTAATTGGCGAAAACCCTGACAGGGAAGGCCTTTTGAAGACTCCTGAACGGTTGGCAAAAGCGATGCAGTATTGCACCCAGGGATATAGCCTGGATGCACATGCCATCCTGAACTCCGCTAAATTTCATGAAGACATTAGTGAAATGATCGTAGTAAAAAATATAGAATTGTACAGCTTGTGTGAGCACCACATGTTGCCATTTTTTGGTAAAGCCCATATAGCCTACATTCCTAATGGCTGGATCACAGGATTAAGCAAGCTCGCTCGTGTAGTGGATGTTTTTGCAAGGCGATTGCAGGTGCAGGAGAGATTGACGACTGAAATATTACATGCGATCCAGGAAACCCTGAATCCTTTGGGTGTGGCAGTAGTAATAGAAGCAGAGCATTTATGTATGATGATGCGGGGTGTTCAAAAGCAAAATTCGGTAACTACTACTTCCGCTTTTTGTGGTGAATTTGAAAAGCAAACTACACGCAATGAATTTATCAGCCTCATCAATGCAGACCTGGTAAAAAGAAAATAAAAAAGTAAAAGAAAAATTTATGGCACACGCATTTGTTTTCCCCGGGCAAGGCTCCCAATTTATGGGAATGGGTAAAATTTTATATGATGAGAATGAACAGGCAAAATTGCTTTTTGAAGAAGCGAATGAAATACTTGGTTTTTCCATTACTGATGTGATGTTCTTTGGAACAGCGGATGAATTAAAACAAACCAACGTAACCCAGCCCGCGGTGTTTTTGCATTCTGTTATTTCATTTAAAACACTCGCTACTGCCCAACCCGATATGGTAGCCGGCCATTCGCTTGGCGAATTTTCGGCATTGGTAGCTAATGGATGTTTAAGTTTTAAAGATGCTTTGCAGTTGGTGGCTGTAAGAGCAAAAGCAATGCAAAAAGCATGTGAAACTGTTCCTTCTACGATGGCTGCCATCATTGGGCTTGATGATAAAAAAGTAGCAGATATATGTGCTTCAATTGTCAATGAAGTAGTAGTGGCTGCCAATTATAATTGCCCCGGGCAGATCATTATTTCCGGTTCCATAAAAGGCATCGAAGAAGCATGTACCTTATTGAAAGAAGCTGGGGCAAAACGTGCGCTGATACTTCCGGTGGGGGGCGCTTTTCATTCACCATTAATGGAGCCGGCTAAACAAGAATTATCTGAAGCGATAGAAGAGACTTTATTCAATACGCCCTTTTGTCCCGTATATCAAAATGTAGTTGCAAGGGCAGTAACCGATCCTTTGCAAATAAAATCAAACCTTATTGCGCAGCTAACCGGCCCTGTAAAATGGACACAAACTGTAGAGCAAATGATCAAAGACGGAGCTGCTCATTTTACTGAATGCGGCCCTGGCAAAGTGTTGCAAGGACTTGTTTCAAAAATTAATAAGGATGTACAGGTAGATGGAATAGGATGAGTTCAATTCACTTTGTTTTTATCATGTTCAATCCTTAATTTTTAATCTTCATGATAAATTATTTACCATGAAACTATTTATTCTATTTTTTCTGATGACGATTTCTATTTCAAGCTTTTCGCAAATAAAATATCCTGAAACAAAAAAAGTAGATCAGGAAGATAACTATTTTGGAACTATTGTAAAAGATCCCTATCGCTGGCTCGAAGATGATAACAGCGCTGAAACTAAAGCCTGGGTGCAGAAAGAAAACAAAGTAACAGACGACTATCTTTCTAAAATCCCTTTTCGTGAACAGGTAAGAAGCAGGCTTAAAAGCTTGTGGAACTATGCAAAATACAGCGCGCCATTTAAGGAAGGAGCTTATTACTATTTTTATAAAAATGATGGATTACAAAACCAGGCTGTATTATACCGCCAGAAAGGATTGGATGCAAAGCCGGAAGTCTTTATTGACCCCAATATAATGAGTAAAGATGGTACTGCTGCGATAAGTACACCTGTGTTCAGTAAAAATAAAAAGTATGCTGTTTACCTGGAATCACAGGCAGGAAGTGATTGGCAGGTGGCACACATTATGAACGTAAGCGATAAAAGTTTATTAAAAGAAGATATACAATTCATCAAATTCAGTGGTACTTCGTGGAAAGATGATGATGGCTTTTATTACAGCCGCTACCCTACTCCCGATGAAAAAAGTAAACTCACTACCCAAAATCAATATCACAAAGTTTACTATCATAAAATCGGAAATCCTCAAAGTGCCGACCAATTAATATATGAAGACAAAGAACATCCGCTGAGAACCATTAATGCAAAGCTCTCAGAAGACGGGCATTTTCTCATATTGAATATCTCTGAAGGAACCAGCGGTTCTGAACTTTGGGTAAGAGATATGCATAACACTTCCTCTTCCAATGATTTTGTTTTGTTGATAAAAGGATTTGATACTGAATCGGATTTTATTGATAATGATGGCGACCAATTATTGGTACGTACCAATACGGATGCGCCAAATTATAAAGTAGTATTAATTGACCCTAAAAACCCTGCAAAAGAAAAATGGCAAACTATTATTCCTGAAAGAAAAGAATTGCTTGAAAGTGTAGGAACTGCGGGAGGTAAATTATTGCTCACTTATCTGCAGGATGCCGCAAGCAGAGTTTATCAAACGAATTATAAGGGCCATTTGGAACATAAGATACATTTACCCGGAATAGGCACTGCCAGCGGGTTTAATGGCTATAGAAATGATACTGAGATCTTTTATTCTTACAGTTCTTTTGATTACCCGGGAGCTACTTTCAGGTACGATATTGCTACAGGAAAATCCACTTTATTCCATGCAAGTGAAGCAAAAATAAATGCAGATAATTATCTTACTGTACAATCTTTTTGCATCAGTAAAGATGGTACGAAAGTGCCTATGTTTATCACTTATAAAAAAGGTTTACAACTTGACGGTAACAATCCTGTTTTATTATATGGTTATGGAGGATTTAATATCCCGATGACCCCGGGATTCTCTATTTCCAATGCGTTCTTTTTGGAACAGGGAGGAGTATATGTGGTAGTAAATCTGAGAGGTGGAAGCGAATATGGCGAGGCCTGGCATAAAGAAGGAATGTTGCAAAACAAGCAAAATGTATTTGATGATTTCATTGCTGCCGCTGAATTTTTAATTGATAAAAAATATACCAATCCCAATAAATTAGCTATCCGCGGAGGAAGCAATGGAGGCTTGCTTGTAGGCGCAGCAATGACGCAACGGCCTGAGCTTTTTAAGGTCGCCATTCCACAAGTTGGCGTAATGGATATGCTGCGCTATCATTTATTTACCATTGGCTGGGCATGGGCTACAGAATATGGAAGAAGTGATAATAAAGAGGATTTTAAAAATTTATATCAATATTCTCCTCTCCACAACCTGAAGCCTGGAATAAAATATCCTGCCACATTGATTACCACTGCCGATCATGATGACCGCGTAGTGCCTGCGCATAGCTTTAAATTTGCCGCTACTTTGCAGGCGGATAATAACGGAACGAACCCCACATTAATTCGTATAGAAATCAAAGCAGGACATGGCGCAGGAAAACCAACAGATAAACAAATAGATGAAGCCGCTGACATCTGGAGCTTTGTGATGTATAACCTGGGGATGGAGTTTAAATAAGATCAGTGCCGATCTCCATTATCAATCATAATAAGTGAATGTTCTTGTGGCCACTTCACCAGTGTCAAAAGTTATTGTTTCAGTGCTTATTCTGTTCTTTGCGTCAAAAGTATAAACGTGGTTCATTATGAAAGAAACGCCACCAGAAGTAGCTACCGTTGTTTTTACAAGATTTTTATTGGAGTGATCAGAAGGAATACCAAAAGTGAAAAGGTAATTTTTCAGATCGGTATAGTATTCATAAGTAGTTACTGAATAATCATCGGTTTCTTTTATCATGTTGCCATTGGCATCATAAGTGTAATGTGTTGTATTATCCAATAACGAGCCTGTCGCTTTCGAATAATCGTACATCTTTAGTGTGATCAACTGGTTGGCATTGTTGTAAATATATTTTTCCGTAGTGGTGTCTTTAGTGTCATTATACTGAAGCGTGCTGTCAATAAATGATTTGCTATTAAAATAAAAAATTTCATGAATAGATAATTCATTGGAATTATATAGATCCATTGTAAAGCCACCGGAAAAATATTTGTACTCAAAGCGGTCACCCGGCGAAGATGCAGATGTCATACTTATTATCCGGTCGTTGGCATCGTATTCTATATTAAAAGTTACATTTTCTGTATATCCTCCACCGTAGTCAATATGCTCTGTATAAGTTTTTACTTTGTATGACGAAGAAGGATTGTCCCCGCCTTCACCGCTTTTTTCTTTTTTGCATGAAGTAAACGAAAGAGTGATAAGAATAAGCGGTAAAAGCGTTTTGATAATTTTCATGAAAAAATTTTAATATTTTGAAAGGATAAAAGTAATATGTTTTTACAGGTGATGCAAGTTATACATCTGAATTATGGAAGATATAATTCAAAATAGTGTCATCCCAATGATGAAGACTACAATAAATATTTACCCACTTTCCTGTTGATAAATTTCTGTATGTCTTTCCAGGTTTGATTTTTCAGGCTTACCGGGTCTTCGCTTTCTTCTGCGTCTGCAAAATAAGTGATGGCCTGCGGCACGGTAATCAATAAATTTTGCGAAGCATATTTCTCTTTGTGGAACCTTATAAAATCTGCAACTGAAAAATGATTTAAAAGTTCAGCAATATCCCAAAAATCTTTCTTTTTGCCACGGCCTAAGATAGCCTGTATTTTCATTGCAATAATATCTTCAGTGGAAAACAGGCGTATGTTGTCAATGATTTGCTGAGGTCTTATTAAGGGATGCGGATGGCGAATAATATCAATTTTTACTTCGTCTATAAAACAAAAAATTCCAAATCGTGGATTAGTGGATCTATTGTGAAATGCGTTTTTAAACTTTTTCTCAAGAGCATGAATAATATCTGTATTATCAAAAGGCTTGTTTGAAAAAAAATCTATATCAACCGATTTTCGATGTCCATATAAAAGAGATAATGCCGTGCCGCCAACTAATGAGAAATCCTCTAATTCAGGAATATCCATCAACTGGTTTAATACGGAAAAAGCGTGGGGTTCAATTGTCTCAATTTGTAACATCTGAATTCTGTTATAGGTTTGTTGATTACAGCGCTTGCCAGGTACATCGTATGTTCCGGTAAAAATTTTGCATTCAGAAGAGCTTCTGTTATTTTTTCATCACCATAGTAGCGACGACAATTGCGGATGTCTGGTACATCTCCCCGCTCAAACACACGCTCGATCACAAAGTTGGCTTTAGCATCATAGTCAATCTTCTCAAAATCTACATCCCAAAAGATACGCTTGTTAAAAACAGGTTTTAATTTTGTTTCCATGATATAAAGGTATAACTGAATTTTTCAACAAAGGCATTTCTTGAAACTATATCTACGCAACTGGTATAGTATCTTTATTTCTTAAATTATTTTTATGACAGGAGTAAGTTATGTGACTGATGAAAAGGGCAACGCTACATCCGTGTTGGTTCCTATAAAAAAATGGAATGAAGTTCAACAGAATCTTGAGAAATTAAAGATCATGGAAGATTTAAAACTGGCTTTCAAAGAAATGGATATGCACATGAAGGGCAAGTTAAAGACGCCCACTACTGCTCAATTATTGGCTCAACTGTAATTTCCAAACAATCTTGTATTCCTTTTATTACTATGCTAATACTTTACTAAAACGGATAATCAATCCCAATCGTAGCATTGAAATTTTCATAGCGCCATAGCCTGTTGGCATAAGAAGAGCCAAACAGATTTTTAAAGCTAACATCCGGTATTTGCCATCCTGCATCCTGCAATACATCGGGCCTCTTAAACCTGAATCCCACGTCAAACCTTAATAAGAAATAAGTAAAATCAAACCTGAAACCCACTCCGGAAGATACCCCAAGTTGTTTGTAGAGATCCTGAAACCTAAATTGAGTAGTATCTCTTCTCCCATCAAGCCGGGTATTTTTAAAATTCCAAATATTACCTATGTCAGCAAAGAGCGCCATTTTGAACTGGATCGCATTTGAAAAAAGAGGAGCCACATTAAAACGATATTCCGCATTTCCTTCTAACTGAATATCACCTGTGCGATCGTTAAATCTTAACCCGGTAGATTGATACGGAGCCAGTTGCTGCCCTCCTACTCCAATACCTCTTACAGGCCAGCCGCGCATGCTGTTGGGGCCTCCGCCAAAGTACTGCTTAAAAAAGGGCAAGGTTGTATCGCCTTTCGACAATGGAATTCCTATCCCTCCAAATGCACGAAATACAACTGCCGATCTGGGATGATTAATTGTATAAGTGTATTCTACATCCGTTTTGATAAATTCTTTCAAATATTTATTAAAAAAATTGCCATTCTGCGAGTTGCGGTTTCCTTCCTTTAAAATACCCCACAATAACCCCGATTCTTCAAAATTGGCTTTTAGATTAATAACATGGGTTGGATGCCGGGGATTCACCTTGGCCAGGTTATAACTTAACCCTGACCCCATAACCAATGCCGTATTAAAAGAATACCGCAGGAACGGATATTCCTTTAAGGTACTATCGAAACTTGCTGAGCGATTGTACAACCGTCTGTAATCAAAATTGAAAATCTTTAAGCTCCACAAATGCTTTTCATTGTTTGTCCAGTTAAATCCATAGCTGGTATTAAATATTTGTTGGTTAAAAAAATCAATCCTGTTTATGAGAGAAATATTGGTGTTGATAAACGTCTGGTTGGTAATCAATCTTTTTTTATTGTAGCCTCTTAAAGGAAAAATGAACTTGGGAAATAATAAGGTGTTAGAGTAGCTTACTTCATTTGAGTTGATAAAAGTGCCGCTGCTGTTCCTGTGTGACGTATTAAATTCTACGCCTACTTTCACCGCATTGGTCATGCGGATTGCAGACCTGGCAAGGTTTCTATCCGTTACAGCTAAGTTCGCAGAAAGGCCCAATAAATTACCTGTGGCAGAAGTGGTGAGATTGCCCGTAGCATTGTTGGCAGAATAACTCATTTCTATATTTCCTTCAAACCCATATCGTTTGAGAGGAACTAATTTCACAACCATGTCGAGCAGGTTGGTATCCTTTCGTTCAAAAATATCAATGGTCGGGCTCTCCCATACTCCAAGTTTATAAAAATCATTGATGGTCTTAAAATAATCATCCTGGCGAAAAACATTTCCTTTTTTTATAGAAAGATTTTGGCGCAATAAAGAAAACCTGAAAAGCTTTTCATGATATTTTGCGGTATAGCTTCTGAACACGCGCTCCTGTAGCGAAGAGTCCGTATATTGATCGCCAGGAATGTAGTCGGGTAATACAAAAATATTGTTGATGTAATATTTCCGGAGATTGGTGCTGTCTGGTAAATTATTTAATTGAAATCCCAGCCTTATAGTAGGTTTGTCTCTTTTCTGATTCGCTTCAGCAAGTAATCTCAACTGTTCAAAGGGATCTTCTGAAACACTGGTCAGCGCCTCGATAGTCGTATCGCCGGTAACTCTTATTTCATCTGCGGTGAATTTATAATAACCATTGTTCTTAAAAAGATTGACGAGGCGGTTGGTTTCCTGCATAACACCGCTTTTTGATACAGGCGTGTTTTGCTTCAATAAAGATTCTTTTTGGGTAGAGAGGGCTAACTCTTCTAATTCCGGTTTATTGAACAGGTAAGCAAGCGTATCTATCAGCGTTCGTTTTCCGGCATCTACCTTATAGTTGATAATTATTCTTTGCTGATCTTTTTTTACTTTTACTGAAGTATCAAATGAATAAGTGATTGAAGGCGTATAAAAACCAAGATTGATCAACGATGTGCGCATATTCGATGCAGACTGGATCACCGCATCGGTATCAAAAGCCGGCGGGCTGGTGATGTAGTGAAAAACAAAGAACTTATCTTTCACATTTACCTTTGCGCTATCATCAAGTTGTGTATTTAACTTGGAATTGATCAACGTCTTTTCATCCTTGCTGACGCCCGCAGCTTTAAGGCGGATATTATTTTTAAAAACAAAAGGAATATTTTTTTGATACTTTCGTACAAAAGTAAACCCCGAATATTTTTTAGAACTGGAACATCCTGATAAAAATACAAGCGCTAATAATACAATAAACAAAAAGGGGACGGGTATTTTCACAGAATCAATCCATTTCATAATATAGAGCCATGTTGAGCAAAAAGATTGTCAAATATATTCAAAGTTTGAGCCATAAAAAATTCAGAGAAGAAGAAGGGGCTTTTATTGCAGAAGGAACAAAAATAGTTGCTGAATTTTTGTCATCCGGCGCCATGAGATGTACTATGGTCTGTGCTGAAAAGGAATGGCTTTTGGAAAATGATGCGTTATTGAAAAAGATAACTCCCGAGAATATTTTTGAGACGGATGATCATTGGCTGAGATCAGTTTCCCATTTAAAATCTCCGAATAAGGTAGTAGCCATTTTCAAAAAGAAAACACCGGAGGTTCCTGATCTGCCAGGAAAAGTTTCGCTTATGCTCGACTATCTGCAAGACCCTGGCAATATGGGAACCATGATCCGTATTGCAGACTGGTTTGGTATCGAAAATATCATTTGTAGTGAGAATTGTGTAGATTGCTATAATTCTAAAGTAGTGCAATCTGCAATGGGCAGCCTGGCAAGGGTGAATATTTTTTATACAGACCTAACGTCTTTCATCAACGCCAATAAAAAAATAAATGTTTATGCGGCTACCTTATCAGGAACCAGCATTTTTCAATTTTCTGGAATAAAAGAGGGGATCATTTTAATAGGCAATGAAGCTAACGGTGTTCGCGGAGATTTGTTACAATTAGCCTCTCATCAAGTTACCATTCCGCGATATGGCCATGCAGAATCTTTGAATGCAGCGGTGGCAGCGGGAATTATATTATCACAAATGAAAAACAACCTAAACAGTTAACTTATCAATACTCTTTAAAAACGCCTGGCTGGTAATATAAAAAGACAAGTTGTATTTGTTTAAAAGTGGACATAAACTTGTGTTTTTTTAATTCTCAATGCTTTCAAAATATTGTAATTTGTTGAGGTAGCCTGAAAACATTTGTTATATTTGAGAGTAACGTGCCACTTGAATGAATATCAAACTTCTAATATTATCCTTGACAATTGTTTTGGCTTCTACTTCAATTGGACAAAGCCTTAGGATTGACACTTTCAAAGCAAAATCGGTAGATACAAATTCTGTGGTCCGCTGGCAATGCCATGCCGGATCAAGTATTTTAAAAAATAGTTATCCTCTTATAATAATCAATGGTAAGACTTTTAAAAATTGTTTGTTGCAAAATATATTTTTTGACTTTGACACAACCGCTATTTCGACATTGCAGGTATTAAACTCCCAAAATGATAGTGTAAAACTTTATGGCAAAGCAGGGAAGAGCGGAGTAATAATTATTACGACAAAAAAATCAATTGAATGGATTTCTGCAAAACAGATTTTGAAACAAAAATCAAAAGCAATTTTAAGTTCTCGTAGGAAAATACTTATCAAAGTTGACCAGGCATTTTTCGACACAAGTCAAGAATTATATTTTCAAAAAAATTTAATTGATAATATTTCTGTTGTTAACAACACGACACAATATTTCATTGACAGACAATTTAATTGTATTGTAACAATTAGCTTGACGAAGAAAATAAATACATAGCAAAAGCAGTAATGCTGTAATAACCCCAAAGTATAACAACACAAATAAAAAGATTTCAATTTTAAATGTATCAGATTGAGCCATATTGTTACAACAGCACGAACAAGGGGTTAGTCAGTAGCTGCCTGTACTTTTCATGGCCACGGTTGTAACACCTTGCTTTTTTAGACATTTACATTTAAATACTTTAATAGCGGCATAAAAAAGTAGCAAAATGGAAAACTTTGATGAATACTTACGACAAGGAGAACCAAACAAAGCAGAAAAAGCGAAAGTTTGGAAAACGGCCATCGGCTTACAGCAAGTGGATGGCTTAAAACCATCTGACTATTTGATTGAAACTGCCAGGCAAAACATTGAAGGCGACATTACGATTGAGGAAGTAAAAAAACGCATTGACAGCTATTACCAACAACACCCAACCAAAACAGCCGAAGACCGCACTGAAGAAGCCGACAAAGTTTCGGCACGCATTGCCGAAATGTTAGGCGAACAGACATTTACATTTTCGCCAGCCGGATACTTGTCCATTCATCGCAGATTGTTTCATGGCATTTACAAACACGCAGGAAAAATCCGGGATTACAACATTACTAAACAAGAATGGGTTTTGAATGGTGAAACGGTTCTCTACGCAAGCGCTGAGAGTTTAAAAGCAACGTTGGAATACGATTTTGAGCAAGAGAAAAAATTTGACTACAAGGGATTAAGTGAGCAGGAAATTATAGAACACATTGCACATTTTATTTCTTACTTGTGGCAAATTCACATTTTTGGCGAGGGCAACACGCGAACGACAGCCATCTTTTTAATCAAGTATCTACGCAAACTCGGTTTTAAAGAAGTGAACAATGATTTGTTTGCAGAAAATTCGTGGTATTTCCGAAATGCACTTGTGCGGGCCAACTACGAAGATTTGTCAAAAGGCATTCATAAAACAGAAAAATATCTTGTTCGTTTTCTATTAAACTTACTGCTTAAAGAAAGTTACTCGCTTAAAAACCGGGAAATGCACATTCAGTTTGTTGAACCTGTAAATGACACTGTAAAAACGCCAAATGACACTGTAAATGACACTGTATTTTCATTGATCAAACAGGACAGTAAAATAACAGCAACCGAAATTAGCGAACGATTGAATATGAGTTTAAGCACTGTAAAACGAAAAATTAAAGAACTTAAAAAACTGAGAATAGTAGAACGCATAGGTAGCGACAAGACAGGACATTGGAAAATTATAGAAAAATAAAATCAGCCAACACTATTTGCAAGCACATTTGCATTTCGTCATTGTACACCAATGGCTAATCCGGAACTGAAGAATAATGACCAACACAATACTGCTACATCTTGTCGTCATCTACTCCCTGTACGAATAAATCCCATCCGCCTGTGCAGTGCATGTAATGGTCAGTTGATTGATGCAAACATTGGGAGGTAAAGACGCACAATAAAAAATAGAATCTGCGATATCAGCAGGAGTAAGCGGTACAAGCCCTTCATATACTTTGGCTGCCTTATCTTCATCTCCCTTGAACCTTACCAAAGAAAATTCGGTTTCTACAGCGCCAGGCTTTATATTGGTTACTTTTATATGATGCTTTAGCAGATCAATACGCATAGCGTGGCTAACGGCCTCTACAGCGCTTTTGGTAGCGCAATAAATATTTCCACCTTCATATACTTCATCTCCTGAGATGGAACCAATATTAATAATATGGCCTTTTTTCTTTTCGATCATAGCAGGCAACACTGCCTTGCTCACATAGGCCAACCCTTTTATATTGGTATCTATCATGGTTTCCCAGTCAGTAATTTCCGCTTCATCAAACAAATCGCGGCCCAGCGCCAGGCCTGCATTGTTTATTAAGATGTCTATTGATTTCCATTTGTCAGGAAGTTGATCAATGTTGATAAAAACTTCTTCCTTTTGCTGAACATCAAAGGGCATACACAAAATGTCCACTTTATATTTTTCTTCCAGATCGGTTTTTAATTCTTCCAGTCTTTCCTTTCTTCTGCCATTAAGTATTAAGTGGTCGCCGTTGGCAGCAAACTTTTCTGCACAGGCTTTTCCGATTCCAGAAGTAGCGCCGGTAATAAAAATGATTCGTTTCATTATTGATCGTATTGTTTTAAATTAAGTATTATTCCAGCACCAACTCCTGCGGAGAAGATACGATGGTGATACAGTCCACTATTTTTGAGTAAAGAAAATTCATGTCTTCCATTGTATGCAAGAATAAAATAAGATTATCATAAAACCCGGAAGTGTTTAACACAAATATCTTCTTACAATGAATGTTTAACTGGTTCCAGGTAAGCATTTCAAAAAATTCATCCATCGTTCCAAAGCCGCCGGGAAGCACCAATGCCGCATCACATTTTTCATAGAGCATTCTTTTACGAACGTGCATGTCTTCTACTTCAATCATTTCACTAAGGCCAACATGCCTGTGCTCAGGCACGGCTAATATGCCGGGCATGATTCCTATTACCCTTCCTCCTTTTTCTAAGACTGCATTAGCAACAGCGCCCATGATCCCTTTATTACCTCCGCCATAGATAAGTGTAATATTTTTTTCAGCAAGCATCCAACCAACTTGTTTTGCATGTTCGCAATACAAAGGATCGCTACCATTCCTTGAACCGCAAAAAACAGTCAGCGATTTAATTGCCATATTATTTTATATTTACCCTGATAAAAACAAAATTAAAAAATTGAGGTTCTAATTTCAATTTTATATTCCAAACTCAAATTATGTCTCCATCCGTATTGCTCTCTTTTATCATCGGATATTTTTTAGTGCTCATTATCGTTTCCTACCTTACTTCTAAAAAATCATCTGATAACGATACTTTCTTTATAGCCAACCGGTCATCAAAATGGTATCTGGTAGCTTTTGGAATGATAGGCACTGCGCTTAGTGGGGTTACTTTTATTTCTGTGCCCGGCGAAGTGGGAAACCTTGCAGGGTCTCAGTTCCGGTACTTCCAGTTTGTGTTGGGAAATGCGGTAGGCTATTTTATTGTCGCCGGAATTTTACTTCCATTGTATTACAAGATGCACCTGATCTCTATCTATGAAGTAATAGAAAGAACATTGGGCAAAGTAAGCCACAAAACTGCGGCTGCTATTTTTTTAATTTCAAGAGTTATCGGTTCTTCTTTCAGATTGTATCTGGTAGCGATCGTTTTGCAACGTTTTATTTTTGATGAAATAGGAGTTCCTTTTTGGCTCACGATTGTAATATGTTTGTTGCTGATATGGGGATATACTTTTAAAGGTGGTTTAAAAACTATCATCATTACTGATACGTTGCAAACTGTTTTTTTAGTAACGTCTGTTTTTCTTTCTATTTATTTTATTTGCAACAGCCTTGATTTTAATATACCGCAGGCATTTGATGCTATTAAGGAAAGCAGTTATTCGAAGATGTTTTTTACAGATAACTTTACCAGCAATAAATTCCACTTTACAAAGCAGTTTTTAGGAGGCATCTTTGTTACCATTGGTATGTTTGGCCTCGACCAGGACCTGATGCAAAAGAACCTGAGCTGCAAAAATATAAGAGACGCTCAGAAAAATATGCTGAGCTTTACTTTCATCTTTGTGATCATCAACCTGTTTTTTTTAAGCGTAGGAGCCTTATTATATATTTATGCAAACAAGGAAGGAATTGCTATTCCCTTAGATACCGTAACGCATCAGCCAAGAACCGATTACTTATTTCCTGAAATAGCATTGAATCATTTTAAAGGCATTCCCGCTATTGTGTTTATGTTGGGTTTAACTGCTGCAACCTTCGCCACTACTGATTCCGGGCTTACGGCGCTTACCACTTCTTTCTGTATTGATTTTTTAAACTTTGATAAAAAAGAAGATAAGAATAATAAGAAAATGGTGCGCGTAAGGAATTACGTACATGTGGTATTTTCTGTTATTATTCTGTTGGTCATTTTATTATTCAATGCGGTGAATGATGCCTCAGTAGTAACCGCCATCTTCAAAGTAGCCACATTTACCTATGGCCCACTTATAGGTTTGTTTGCATTCTCATTGTTTGCCAAAAAAAGAAAAGTGATGGATAAGGCTACACCCGTTATTTGTATCCTTGCGCCTGTTGCATGTTTATTGATTGATACTTATTCGAAGGCGCTGTTAAACGGTTATGTGTTTGCAGAAGAATTGATAATTGTAAATGGCCTTCTTACCTTTATAGGGTTGTGGATCATGTCAAAAAAGAATATTATCAAAGAATTAAACCCATCTTATGCGTGAGATCATCAGCGATGCCGCCAATAAATATGCAACGTTATTCTCGGAACCAACCGATAACTTGCTGCAGGAAATAGAACAATTTACGTTGAATAATCATGCACATTCCAACATGCTAAGCGGGCCATTGCAGGGAAAAGTTCTTGAGATGTTAAGCAAATTGACCAGGCCAAAATACATATTGGAGATTGGTACATTCACTGGTTACAGCGCTTTGTGCCTTGCAAAAGGATTACAGGCTGGCGGCGCTTTACATACCATAGAGTTGAGAGAAGAAGATGCAACGATCGCCCAGGATTATTTTACAAAATCTTCACATAAGGATCAGATAATTTTACACAGGGAGAATGCGTTAGAAGTTATTCCTACGCTTGATTATGCGTGGGATTTAATATTTATTGACGCTGATAAAACGAATTATATTAATTATTACAACTTAACTTTGCCGGTATTAAAAAAAGGAGGAGTGATACTTGCTGACAATGTGTTGTATCACGGCGATGTGCTTACTGAAAACATTACCGGCAAAAATGCAAAAGCCATCCATGCTTTTAATGAACATGTAGCAAAAGATGAAAGAGTGCAGCGGGTGATACTTACCATAAGAGACGGATTAATGATGATCATAAAAAAATAATTCATTTTACTATAACAGACTTTAATGAATAAAATAGTTATCACTTTTCTTTTGATTCTTAGCTGTTATTTTACAACAGTTGCCCAGGACATGACGCCTGAAGAGTACATCAGCCAATATAAAGAACTTGCCATTAATGAAATGAAAAGAATGGGGATTCCCGCAGCGATTACTTTGGCTCAGGGCTTATTGGAAAGCCAGAATGGCAACAGCGATCTGGTAAAATCATCCAATAATCATTTTGGTATAAAATGCAAAAGCTCATGGACCTCAGAAACAGTTAGCCATGATGATGATGAACGTGGAGAATGTTTCAGAAAATATAGTACTGCCGAAGATTCCTATCGCGATCATTCCAATTTTTTAAGAGGCAATAGCCGGTATGATTTTTTGTTTGAATTGAATCCTGCTGATTATAAAGCCTGGGCTTATGGGTTACGAAAGGCAGGCTACGCCACCAATCCCCGTTATCCTGATATTCTAATTAAAAATATTGAAAAGTACAACCTGGAACAATATACCCTTGTGGCCATTAATGAAGTACCTCATTTTGACGCATCAAAGTATTCAGATGATCCGGTAAATAATGCTGTTGTATCGGAACAGGAAGAGGATTCCGATTTTACCATTCCAAGAAATCTTCGCATCAACGGTTCCAGGGCATTATATGTTCCCAAAGGAACTTCGCTGTTGGCCATTGCTTCAGAAAATCATATTAGCCTCGAGAAATTATTAGCCATTAACGAATTAAAAAAAGACGGGTTACTTGGCAAAGCTCAATATATATTCCTTGAGAAGAAACAGAAAGAAGGCAATATTGATTTTTGTTTTGCAGAGGCTGGCGAAACGATGTACGATATAGCTCAACGAAATGGCGTCATGTTGCAAAACCTTTATAGCTATAATCAAATTACTTCTGACGAATATTTACCAAAGGGAACCAAAGTGTTTTTAAAGCCCGGAATGATGAGTGATGAAATCAATAGTGGCTCCGGGGCACAAACTGCCAGTTTAAAGATTTCAGTGCATGAAGTGCTTCCCAAAGAAAATCTATACAGCATTTCAAAAAAATACGGAGTTACAGTAGATCAGTTAAAAAACTGGAATAAGCTTACTTCAGACGGGTTACAAATCGGACAGCAACTCATCGTTTCAAAATAATTTATGTGCCACATTAAAGTACATGATAAGGAATTTATACCATACCTTTCATCGTCCGATATTGAAAAGCAGGTACAAAAAGTAGCTGATGAAATTAACAAAGATTATGCAGGAAAGAGGCCTCTCTTCATTGTTATTTTAAACGGTGCATTTGTTTTTGCGGCTGACCTCTTTAAACATCTTACCATAGAAGCTGAAATTTGTTTTATAAAATTAGCGTCGTATAAGGGAGTAAGATCAACAGGCAAAGTGATCACTGCTATAGGGCTTGATGTGGATCTATACGGGCGTGATATAATTATTGTAGAAGATATTGTGGACACAGGGAAAACCTTATCACAGTTTCTCCCACAGTTGGAGCACCACCATCCGGCATCATTGAAAGTTGCTTCGCTGCTCCATAAACCCTCCGCAACAGTGCATCCTATCAAAATAGATTATTTAGGTTTTACTATTCCCGATAAATTTGTGGTTGGTTATGGCCTGGATTATGACGGGCTCGGAAGAAATATAAAAGAAATTTATCAACTGGTTTAATATTTTACATTATAGAGAATTTTCAATTAATTATAAAGGCATAAGAGATTTACTTTACCAAAATATTTTTCTTGAAAAGGCTATCCACCATATTTTTTTCTTTATTAATGTCAGGACAGGTTGCTGCTCAGTATTATATCCGGGGCGATGTAACCGATGCAAAAAGGCAACCCTTACAAAATGTAAAGATCTATATGCCTGCTACCAATACGCTATATTCCAGTGGCGTTTCCGGGGGTTTTGGAATTCCATCAGCCAACATATATGATTCATTAATCTTTAGCCTTGACGGTTATGTTTCTCAATCCATTTATTTTAAAACCAACGAATACCAGCATGTGGTTTTGGAAAAAATAAATGCAACAACTCATTCCGGCAGGCAGAAGTTAGTTTCTCTTACTATGGGCAATGAAGGAAACATATTCCCCATCGCTTACTATAATGATGAGAGTTACAGCAGCCTTGCTGAAAATGATTTTATCAAAACCACCAATGAGCATAACACCCAGTTCTCAATGAGAATTGACAAGGCTTCGTATAGCAATGTGCGCAGGTTTATTAATCAGAACACAAGAGTACCGCCTGATGCAGTGCGGATAGATGAGATGTTGAATTATTTCAACTTTAATTATAAAGAACCCGGGGAAAAGAATGTGTTCAGAATTGAATCGCAGCTATCAGATTGTCCATGGAATAAAGATCATCGCCTGTTATTTTTAAACTTATCGGGCAGAAAATTGAATCTCGATCATGTACCACGATCCAATCTCGTGTTTCTTATTGATGTATCAGGCAGTATGGATTTACCCAACAGATTACCTCTTTTAAAAGAAGCATTTCAGTTGCTCATCAAAAATTTAAGAAGCGAGGATACTGTTTCTATCGTAACTTATGGTGGATCGGTAGGTATCTGGATGCAGCCCACGGGTGGCGCTGAAAAAGAAAAAATTTCCAAAGCCATTGAAGAATTAACTGCATCCGGAGATACGCCTGGCGAAGCTGCCATCCGAACCGCCTATAAATTGGCCGAAAGCACTTTTATACAAGGCGGTAACAATCGCATCATACTTGCAACGGATGGAGATTTTAATATCGGGCAGCGAAATGAGAAAGAACTTGAAGAATTAATTGCAAAGGAGAAGCAAACCGGCGTATCGCTTACCTGCCTGGGAGTAGGCATGGGAAATTATAAAGATTCAAAGATTGAAGCGCTTTCAAAGAAAGGAAATGGAAACTTTGCATACATTGATGATGTGAAGGAGGCTGAAAAAGTACTGGTAACAGAGTTTACTCAAACGCTGTATTCCATTGCAAGCAATGTGTATGTCAATGTAAAATTCAATCCTGAATTTATCAAAGAATACCGGTTGATTGGTTATGATAATAAGAAAAGCGTAATAGGAGAAAAAAGTACAGAGCTCGAAGGTGGTGAAATAGGCTCTGGCTCCGGAAATACAATTATTTTTGAAATCGTACCATCCCATATAGACTCATTAGCTGATGAGCGCATCAATATTGCTGATATGACACTTCACTATCATTTACCCAATGATACACTGGAACAGATTGTGAAACATACTTGTGTGCAGAATTACAATACATTTAAAAATATCAATAAAGACCTTCAGTTCGCTGCATCTGTTGCTATGCTTGGCCTTAAACTGAGGGAATCGAAATATTTCCCTGAGGATGTTGATTGGGATACAATTAAAAACATTGCGCTTCAATCATTAACCCCTGGTAATTTTCTCGAAACTGAATTTACCGGCCTGGTAGATAAATGCAAGGAAATCTATCTTGACGGCAAAAAAAAGAAGCATAAGAAAAGACAATAAGACGCCGCCAGCCAGGCAACTTTTATCAGTTAAAAGTTTCTCTTATTTTTTCCCAGAATGACTTATCGTTCTTGTCTGGATTGGGCTTAAAGTTTTCGCTTTCTTTTAAATCTTCAAGCGTTATTCTTTCTGTCTCAGAAATATTCTGAGGAGTCCATACATTTATTTGAATTAACTGGTCTCCTTTTTCGTGGCTGTTGATAGAAGGAAACCCTTTTCCTTTCAGCCTGAAAATTTTACCGCTTTGGGTACCGGCAGGAACTTTAATTTTTGCTTTTCCATCAATAGTAGGAACTTCTGTCTGAGTTCCAAAAACAGCGTCAGGGAATGAAATATAAAGATCAAAAGCCACATTCAGCCCTTCACGTTGCAGGTAAGGATGGGCTTCTTCTTCAATCAGAATTACAAGATCACCTGATGCTCCTCCCCTTTCTCCTACGTTTCCTTTACCACTCATGCTTAACTGCATTCCTTCCTGTACACCGGCAGGTATTTGAAGCGTCACCGTCTCTTCGCCATAAACTCTTCCTTCGCCTCTGCATACGGAACATTTATTGGTAATGACCGTTCCTTCTCCATTACAATCAGGGCATGTAGTTACTGTCTGCATCTGGCCCAAAAAAGTATTCTGAACCCTGCGCACCTGGCCATTGCCACCACAAGTCTTGCAGGTTTGAGTGCTATTCCTGTCTTTAGCCCCTGTGCCTGAGCAATTTTTACAGGTAATGTATTTTTTTACTTTAATAGTTTTAGAAGTTCCTTTTGCGATCTCTTCATAATTTACTTTTATTCTTACCCGCAGATTAGTTCCCCTTACTCCTCGCCCGCTTCTTGATCCGCTTCTGTGGCTGCCGCCACTGAAAAAACTTCCAAACATATCATCGCCGAAAATGTCTCCAAACTGGCTGAAAATATCATCCATATTCATACCCTGGCTTGAAAAGCCACCTCCACGGCCATGAGCAAAAGCGCTGTGGCCAAACCTGTCATATTGCGCACGTTTGTCTGCATCGCTGAGTATCTCGTAAGCTTCTGCTGCTTCTTTAAATTTTTCTTCTGCTGTGTGGTCGCCGGGGTTTCTGTCAGGATGAAACTGCATGGCTACTCTCCGGTAAGCCTTTTTTATTTCATCTGCAGATGCGTTCCTGCTTACGTTTAAAATTTCGTAAAAATCTCTTTTTGTGGACATTGTATCTACCATACTATTATTGTGATCTGCCGTTACTTTCAATCCGCTGGCAGTTATGGATCTATCGTATAAATCCTGAGATTATTTGCCTACTACTACTTTAGCAAATCTTATCAGTTTATCGTTCAGGTAATATCCTTTTTGCAATTCGGCAACCACTTTTCCTTTTAATTTTTTATCATCTACATGAATTTCCGATACTGCTTCATCTTTCTCTACATCAAATTCAGTATGTAAGGTATGGATCGCCTGTAATCCTTTGGCTTGTAAAATTTTTCTAAACTTATCAAATACAAGTAAGACACCTTCTGCCAAAGCCTTCTTATCATCGCTTTCTGCAATCTGCTGCTCGGCCCTGTCCATATCATCAAGAACCTCAAGAAGGGAGATTATTATTTCCTTTCCCGCAGTTTGCCTTATCTCTATTGCCTCTTTGGATGTTCTCCTTTTATAATTATCAAACTCGGCAAAAAGGCGAATGTATTTATCCTTCTGCTCTTCCAATTCTTTCTTTAATTTTTGTTCTTCCACATTTTCATTGTCGCGTTCCTCGCTTTGTATGGGTTGATCATTTACACCTTCAATAGAGAGATCCTCCGCTTCAATAGGGTCGTTCAACTCATTTTCCTGCATATCTTTTTGATTTTGTATTCGTAATATAATTTACCTGCGAAGTTACTACAGACAAACTTTTTGCCAATAACTATAAATAGACAAAATGACACAAAACTAAAGAGACAGATAGGAATGATGGGAATAAATAAGAGAGTGATAATTTATTTTATTACCTGGAACTTACCGGAACCGACAATATTACCCTGCTTATCTCGGATTTGAAAAATGTAAATACCACGATAGTATTCAATAAGAGATATTGTCATTTTTGCATCAACGATTTTAAGCTCTTCAACTTTTTTCCCTATAAAATTGAAAATAAGCAGGCTGTTTGAGTTGATATCATTCTTCTCAAACTCGAAATTGATAAAAGTTGTAGCGGGGTTAGGATAAAACTTTACCGTCCTCACTTCATCGTTTACAGGCTTCACAGGCTTAACCTGTGCCGTACTGCTGAAGTGGAAAGCTGCAATAAACAGGAATATGTAAAAGTTTTTTTTCAATACAACAAAAGTATCAATAATATCCATATTTACAACTATTATGAACCGAAGTTTATGAGTCCGGATTCATAATACTTTATCTAAACGCAATGGCAGATTATAAAATTGTGTATAGCAATTGTAAGGCCATTTATTTCTTTCCGGAAATAAATTATTACTGCTTAATTCTTTTAAGGTTATGGTATCTGGCCATTAAATTGATGAACGGAATAATGAGCAAGCCTAATGACATACGGCCAAACAATAAACCTGTTATATTTGCCGAATGGATATAAATGATGCACTTATAAATAAGCTGGCCCACCTTTCAAGGCTTGAGTTTAAAGATGGCGAGAAACAGGAAATAAGGAAGGAATTGGAACAAATGATTGGTTTTATCAATAAGCTCAATGAATTGGATACTAAAGATGTAAAACCATTGTTGCACATGAGCGATAACGTAAATGTTTTCAGAAGCGATGAGGTAAAGGGAGAATTGAAAAGGGAGGATGTTTTTAAAAATGCGCCATTGCATGACGATCAGTTTTTCAAAGTACCCAAGGTTATTAAGAAATAGTTGAGAGGTTTAGAAAGTTTAGAGGTTTAGATTTTATTCCACCATTCACCCCATCCGAACGGCATTCAGCCGGGCGGGCATTCACAACTCACCACATGTCTTCAATCATACAATTAGAGAATATTCAAAAAAGCTATTTCCTCGGTAAGCAGGAATTAAAAGTGCTGAAAGGTATTTCGCTTGACATCTATAAAAATGAATATGTAGCCTTGATGGGGCCGAGCGGCAGTGGCAAATCCACTTTGATGAATATAATTGGTTGCCTTGACTCCCCCACAAGCGGCAGGTATATTCTAAATGGAGAAGATGTGAGTAAAATGCAGGACGATGACCTGGCCGAAGTGAGAAATAAAGAGATTGGTTTTGTTTTCCAGCAGTTTAATTTACTCCCGAGGCTTACTGCTGCTGAAAATGTAGCATTACCATTAATTTATAACGGATCATCAAAAAAAATAAGGACAGAGCTGGCGCTTGAAATGCTTGACAGAGTTGGCCTGGCAGACAGAAGCCATCATAAGCCCAATGAATTATCCGGCGGCCAAAATCAAAGAGTAGCCATTGCAAGAGCTTTGGTAAATAATCCTTCAATTATTCTGGCAGATGAGCCCACAGGGAATCTTGATTCAACTACATCTATAGAAATAATGAACATTTTTGATAAAATTCAGGCAGAAGGCAATACGGTCATTTTGGTAACACATGAGGAAGATATTTCCGGATTTGCCCACCGCATTATTCGTTTAAAAGATGGCCTTATTGAGAGTGACAATTTGAATAAAAAGAAATTGATAAGCGATCATTCTGCATAGTATATTTCTGAAGCTATACGGCCCTTACTCCTACTTCACTGCTACAAATGTAGCCAGCTTAACCGAGTGGCCTTTACTTAGAATAAGCGTATCATCATGTATTTGAAAATGATCAGTTGCAGAAAGAGCCATAAAAAATGCGTTTTCATTTTCTATTCCTCCGCAATACATTTTAGTGCTTGCCAGTTCGCCTAAGATAACAGAAGAATCTCCCTTTACCTGGTAAGGCCCGGCAAAGGTGTTGCAACCTCCATTTCCTTCGACCCTGTTGTTTTCGCTTCTAAAAAGGATATACATTTCCTTTATATTTTTAGAAGTATCAATAGGTTTTTCTCCGAGGGCAATAAGTTTCCAGTGAGTATCCCGGAGTGGGGTATCCCTAACAATCCCTGCCGCCTCCCCGGGGTTATTGGTTTTTGTATTTATCTTAGAGTTGCTGCAATTGGACAATAAGAGTATTACCAACAATGCCGGCAATATCATTACGGATTTCGTTTTCATGTTTGTCAATTTTTATTTTAAAAAATTAATTTGATCTGCAAAGAGCTTATTCAGATAAGTGTATTCGTTTCACCAATTAATACTCCTGCATGAACAATACCAATTTTACAATAGCCTGGGGAATAGCCCTCAACCACCTTGTGAACCGCAACGTTATAGCATGCTACAGCTTTCTGCTTTCGTTTCGCTACGAAAGATAACAATCCTGCCCCGTCATTCGTTCAATAAAACGATCTTTCCTATATGCCTGCTGCTCTCCATCAATTCATGCGCTTTGTGAGCTTCCTGTAGTGGAAAAGTACGGTAGATGACAGGCTTAAATTTTCCACTTTCTATTACAGGCCACACATGCTTTTCTACTTCTCTTGCCAGCGCAGCTTTAAATGAAATTTCCCTATTGCGCAGTGTACTGCCGGTGATGGTTAAACGCTTTACCATAATATCGCGAATGTTCAGTTCTACCTTGCTGCCATTTATCGCATTGATAAATACTATGCGCCCATCGGCACGCAATAAACGAATGTTTTTGAGCACATAATCTCCCCCAACCATATCGAGCACCACATCTATTCCTTTTTGCTGAAAGGCAGCCTCAAAATCTTCTTTTTTATAATTGATACATTCATCCGCGCCTAATGCAATACAGGCATTACATTTTTCTTCCGATCCGGCAGTAGCAAAGACAGAAGCGCCAAAAGCCTTCGCCAGTTGGATAGCGGTAATCCCAATGCCACTACTGCCTCCATGTACTAAGAAGCGCTCACCAGCTTTTAATGCTCCTTTCTGAAATACATTATACCATACTGTAAATACTGTTTCCGGCAAGGAAGCTGCTTCTTCAAACGTTAGTCCCTGCGGTAATGAAAGGCACTGGCCCTCATTCACTGTAACAAATTGAGCATATCCTCCGCCCGCAAGTAAGGCACAGACCTTATCATCTTTTTTCCAACGGCTTACGCCTGGCCCACATGCCTCTATAATGCCCGCTACTTCAAGCCCGGGAATATCTATAGGAGCTCCGGGCGGAGGCGGATAATTGCCTTTACGCTGCGCAACATCAGGGCGGTTAACGCCCGCCGCTTCTATTCTTATCAGTACTTCATCGTCACCGGGAACGGGAACCGGCCTTTCCTGCATCTCCAACACATCAGGTGATCCCGCCCTTGAAATAATAATTGCTTTCATAGCTGTTATTGAATTACAAAGCTAAAATTTTATATATTGGTAAGTAATCCGGGCTAATCATTAAATATTCTGCCAAATTACTTACCCATTTTAACATCAAAGCGCCAATTTTTTATATTTTTATAAACCAATTTCATAATTGAGTTCTACAAAGTAAATAAGATCAATCTTTTATAGCTTGATCCGAAATAATTTTAAAAGGATAATTATAATGCAAAAGAAAATAATAATTGGCTTTGGGGAATTACTTTGGGATATCCTGGATAATGAAAAATTATTAGGAGGAGCGCCTGCCAATTTTGGTTACCATTGCCAACGATCAGGGGCGGAAGCAAGGATAGTGAGCGCTATCGGAAACGATAATTTTGGTGATGAGATCATAAAGCATTTTGACAATAAGGGGTTAACTACTGATTATCTCCAGAGAATAACAGATCACCCAACAAGTACTGTAACAGTTAAGGTTGATACGCAAGGTATTCCTTCCTATACTATTCATGAACAAGTGGCATGGGACCATATTGAGTGGAATGATGCTTTACAATCTTTATCGGAATCGGCTGATGCGATTTGTTTTGGTTCGCTGTCCCAACGCAACCTGGTAAGTAAAACCACTTTGCAAAAAATGCTTGGTTCAGTGCCGAAGCGATGCCTCAAAGTGTTCGATATAAATCTGCGGCCACCTTATTACAATACAGCAATTCTATCGGAATCACTTGAATTAGCCAACATCATTAAGATGAACCTGGAGGAAGCGATAATCGTTGGCAAAATGTTTAACTGGGGCAGCGACGTTCAGGCCATCGTAAAAGGACTTTTTAAAAAATTTAATTTTCAATTGATAGCAGTCACTTACGGAGAAGAAGGAAGCAAGCTGTTTACGACTGAAAAAGAAAGTTTTATGAAAGTTAATGCTGTAAAAATTTCAGACACAATAGGCGCTGGAGATTCTTTTACAGCCGCTTTGGTTACCGGCTGGCTAAATCAATTGCCCTTAACAGAAATACATGAGTTTGCCACCAGGCTGTCAGCATATATTTGTACGCAACGCGGCGCTATGCCATCTTACGAATGGGCTGAATTACCAGTTTGATAATTGAGCGATCTTCATTTTCTATCTCCAAAATTCATATAGCGCTAAAACAGTCAACCATATCCATCAACAAATAACCGGAGTGGCCCTTATTGGATATGTAGTATTTTAAAGTAAATTCGGGATTTATTAGTAACTTTTTTTGAAATGGAACAAATGAAAGAACATTTATTTAATAGGAGACAGTTTATTAAAGACGGCTCAAAAGCGGTTGCAGGTATTACCCTGCTATCTTCATTAACTAATAATACCCGGGCCTATGCCCGCAAGCCTGCAAGGATCAGGTTTGCGGTTATCAGTATCAATCATCCGCATATTTACGGTATGATAGAATCAGTGATAGAAGGTGGCGGTGAGTTAGTATCAGTTTATGCAAAAGAGCCTGAACTGATCTCGGCATTTTCAAAAAAATATCCACAGGCAAAAGTGGCCCGCACACCTAAGGAAATACTCGAAGACTCTTCCATACAATTAGTACTGAGCGCCGCTATACCGGTAGAGCGGGCGCCACTGGGTATAGAAGTAATGCAACATGGTAAGGATTTTCTGGTAGATAAACCCGGCATCACCACATTGGAACAATTAGCCGAAGTAAAGCGTGTGCAGAAAAAGACCCGCCGCTCCTATACTATTTTTATTGAACGGCTGGAGAGCAGAATCATTCCAAAAGCAGGGGCGCTGATCAAAGCAGGGGCGATCGGGAAGGTGATCCAGACAATCGGCTTGGGCCCACATCGTATAAACCCGCAAAGCCGCCCGGCGTGGTTTTTTGATAAAAAATATTTTGGCGGAGTTATTACAGACCTTGCCTCACACCAGTTTGACCAATTCATTTATTTTACCGGCTCTACACAGGTTGAAATTGCATCAGCCCGGGTGGGTAACCTGAATCATCCGCAGTATCCTGCCTTTGAAGATTTTGGGGATGCAATGCTGAACGGAGATAAGGGCGCCGGGTATCTGCGTGTAGATTGGTTTTCGCCCGACGGATTAAAATCATTTGGCGATGGCCGGCAAACGATCATGGGTACTGAAGGGTATATTGAATTGCGTAAGACGGTTGATCTTTCAGGGCGGCAAGGCGGCGATCATCTTTTCCTGGTGAACCAGAAAGAGAACCTGTATATTGACTGCAGTAAGGAGCCATTGCTATTCAGCGAGCGGTTTGTAAATGATGTCGTCAATCGTACAGAAACGGCTATCAGGCAGGAAGAAGTTTTTCTGGCAGCAGAGTTGGGGCTGAAAGCCCAGGCCAAAGCAATAGAATTTAAGTTGAAGGGATAGGCCTGGTTAATCTATGTAAGAGAACAGCTCACTATCGCTTTGTGTTTTCAGAGATTAACAACGGTTACAATTCTAATGATTTGATAAGATTAATCAATCATAGAAATGATCTGAGGATATTGGATTTCGATCATACCATTTCCACACTAATTCCTTCGTGCGCCAATTCCAGTTCTTCGATAGCTACGTTGCTGGCGTTTGCAACCAGTACCGGGCCGGTTAATTTTACCGGAAATGAATTATTCACCTTCCACCTGACAACAGGCTGATGGCTTTCATCTAATAAAGTAATAACAACATTGCGGCGCTCAACAGTATTTAAATTAATGGTTGACATCCATTTGAAAAAATCATTGTCGCCCTTTACAATGTCTCTTTTTAAGACGATATTACTAAAATGGAAATGGCCGGGCATCTTGCGGGCTGCTTTATTAAGGTCAGAGCCTTCTTTGAACTCGGTTACATCTACCGTAATATTAAGGCCGGATACTTCAATAAACCCTGTGCGGGTACCACCCCAATCTACTATGAAATGATAAGCAGGTAATGGATACTGTCCCATAATTTTTGTAATTAATTGTTTGATAAAATAAAAGATCTGACGCATAAAAATCTCTGTGACAAAGTAAACAAACTAATTAATTGTAAAAAGATTTTTTTGAGTTCCCATCAGATGGTGACGCATTACAACGTTTTCTGGCAGACACTAAATATCATTTACTTTCTTTCGCGTAAGGAAGATAACCATTAAACCCTGCTATTTTCCAAATATCATTTACCTTACGACAATAGTATAAAGTACGCCATTGGAACGGCACACTTTGCCCATCGGCTCTTTTTATTTCACCACTGAATTTTTTATGGACTAATGCTGAACCATTATTGATCTCAATATCTCTGAGCTCTGTTACCCTGAAGAAAGCTTTTTCAGTATCTTCCCCCCATTCAGTTTCTTTGAAAGATTGTGCCTGGCGCAGCCATTCAGTCTTATAAGATTCAACATCGGGAAACTTAAATTTCCAGTCATCCGGATTATCAGACCTGCACCCATCAATACCGATAAAATTATCAAAGATGAAATCATCTTCCACCATTGACCAGTCGCTGTTCAGAAAAGCTTTAATATCCCTGGATACAAGCATATCCCAAATATAGCGCTTGTCGCTGTCTGTTTCTGAAAATGGATTTTGTGTTGTCATAAATGATATTCTTTTTATTCTATTTAAATGTTAAGGCTAAAGTCACAATATTAGAATATAAATCTGTGCTTTGAGTGTAATGTCCATATCTTAAATCTAATGCTGTAATGTGGCTGTTAAAAACTCCTTCCGATGGCGCTAAGTGAAGATTGACTCCAAAAAAATTGCTGGTTAATTTAGACAGCGAATAATTGCTCGTGTAATATTGATCTGCCGAAGTATGGCTCATATACGGCGCAAAATACGTTGAGGCCGTTTGTGAGTAATACCGGAAAAAAGGAGCAACAGAAAAAAATGACTTCACCTTCACAGGCAGTTCCAGTTCTGCAGTATTTGACCGGATTCCCCAATTATCAACATAATACCTGTAAAAGCTTCGGATGATAAAATAATCTCCCAAAAAGTAATTCAGCCTGAATCCTACAGGTAATTTTAGCCTGGAAGATGGAAGATTTTCTACGTGCACGGAACCATCGTTAAAATAAACGCGATGAAATGGAAGTCCAAGATAACCATCCTGCGCTACGAGGTCTGTTGTTATGGCGAACTGCATTCTCGTATTTACTATCTGCGATAAAGTGAGAGATGCAGTATAAGTGTTTCTCGGGCTTGAAGGAATGTAAACTTTATTATCGTCATCACCTTCATCATCGCCACCGGAACGAATGGTTCTTCCGCTGGCCGTGGTTATTGTATTTGGTGAGGTTTGTACAACAGTAGATTGAGGAATTAATTCGGAAGGATAAATCAGTTTTACTTTATCAAAAAAGGCGGATAACTTTCCGCTTACTTCTGTATTGGAACTTATTTTTCGGCCTGCATTTATTTCCAGCCCTATGGATTTATAGTTGTATTCAGTTGAATAATAGGCACCGATTCCAAAACTGTTTCCTTTTACGTTTTCCACATTCCAGTTTACGGAAGGATACACGCGGGTTCCGGGAGTTTTTGAAGCGCCGGTTTTAGAAACGAACGCTGCTGATGCGGCTGTGTGATGGTCAATTCCAAGGCCGGCGCCTATGGTGTGTTTGCTGCCATGCTGATCCCATCCAACAAATTTTATATCAAGCCCGTTAGAAAGGTCGGTTACATGCTCATTACCGATTCCGCCTAAAATAGCAGAATGATTTCCTTCCTGGTTATAATAACTTTCGACAAGATTGATTTCATCCAATCGCAATGGCTTAGGCTCATAGACGCTATCACGATGTTTTGAATATTGGGAATATCCTTGTAAGAACATCATAAAGATTCCTACTAATGCAAGGCAGATTTTGCGCATATAAATTAAATAAAAATTAAAAAATTAATTACATCCGCAACCACCGCCGGTCTTTCCTCCGTTGGCTCCTGCTGCACCTTCCCTGTAAGTTTGAAAATTCAATTCCGGCTTTTCGCTTAGCCTCGCTTTCAACACCATGTCGGCATCGTTTATCCTGCTCTTTTGATATTCCTTCACGCTTTTGCAAGAAGTGAATACTGTCGCTCCCGCAATCAGTATCATGATGAATGAGATTTTTTTTCGCATAAAAAATGGTTTAAGAAAAATGAATGTTATTGCTTGTGTAAATTGTGTCGTTGTCATCAATAATAATGGCTTCTATATTTTTTATTTGGTTAATCATGTTTAATCCGGTTTCTATTCCCATGATGGAAACGGGAGTAGCCATCGCATCTGCTATTTCAGCATTAGGAGTGATAATAGTTACGCTTTTAATTCCTGTGATAGGCAAGCCTGTTCTTGGATTGATGGTGTGAGAATATTTTACTCCGTCAATCATTATAAACTTTTCATAATTACCCGAAGTAGCTATGGCCATATCCGATACAGCCATGTAAGAAAATATAGATTCTTTCAGATTCGGATTTACGATTCCGACAGTCCAGGGAGTTCCGTCAGGTTGTCCTCCCCAACAGGCAAGGTCTCCTGAAGCATTGACAATACCGCTTTTCACGCCGGCAGTTTTCATCACTGCTTTGGCCATCTCTGCCGCGTATCCTTTTCCGATTCCTCCAAACCCGATGCGCATTCCTTTTTCTTTTAAAAATACTGTTTGATGTTTCTCATCAAGAATAATGTTGCGATAGTTAATCAGCCTTGTCATTCGCTTTGCAGTATTTCTGTCTGGCAACCTGGTCATTGTTGTATCGAAATTCCACAACCTCTTATCAATCGAACCATAGGTAATATCAAATGCGCCTTGTGTTATTTCTGAAATTCTAAGACTGCGTTTTATCAAATCGAAAGTTTCGATGCTCACTTCTACCGGCATCTCGCCCGCATACCTGTTTATCAAATTCGTTTCGCTGCTTTCATCAAAAGTTGTCAAAAGTTTTTCAATCCGTTTTATTTCTTCAACACCAAGGTTAATCATTTCTTCCGCCCAATATTTATCATTTCCCACAACACTTATCTCAAACTGATTACCCATCAGCTTCATCGTCTGTTTGTGTATTTTTGAGCGCAAAGCAAGATTAATGGTTGTCATTGATTTCAGTTTGTAACTCATTGATAAAGGCAGTTGCTCCTTCGCGCGGATATCCTTCCCACGATTTCAAAACATTCCCCTTTGCATCTAACAATAATGTATAAGGGAAATGCCCGTCGCGATTATACTTTTCAGCAAGCCGGTCATTTTGTTTCTGCAGTTGTTCAGATAAACGATTTTTTTTAAGCCTCGGAAAATCTGCATCTACCAATACCAGGTTGCCATCCGCCATTTTATTAAAAGATTCACTTTCGAATATTTCTTTGCGCAGGCGTATGCAGGGGCTACACCAATCGGAGCCTGAAAAATTCAATAAAATAAGTTCATGTTTTTCTGCTGCTTGTTTCTGAGCTTGTTCAAAATTAGTAAGCCATTGTAAAACAAAATAAAGAGCACAGATATGCATGGCAATCAAAAGTATTTTCATAAAGGACGAATTTTTAAATTGGGAAGGGATACAAATTTTACTTTACTAAAATTAGACTTGTATTTTTGATTGTATGATCGTTTAACAAATTTTTTACCAAAAAAAAACAAAAAAAATTAGTGGGATAACTTTCAGAATTTCCGGATAAAAAATGCTGATCTTTTTACTGATAATTCCGGCGTATAAAATTCTTCCAATAAAAGGTTTACCAGTCTTTTTACAATAATGCCCTTCTGCGGGGAAAATAAAATTCCGGTTATTTCCTGCCCGAAAGATTCAGGTAGGCAGGTTTTGTTTACTCTAAAACGGGAACAGAAAATATTTAAGAATGGCGAAGCCTTAATTCAAATCAAAAACTATGAGAGATTTTACTCTACTATCTTCCTCAACGCACCCAACTCAAAGTTTTTTAAAAAATTATTAAAGAGCCTTGATGAAAAGCCACGGTCTTCACCTATTTCATAACGAGACCTTACTCTTTTTTTGTTAAGCCCCAAAAATCTATTTCAAATGTAATCAAACAAGTAAAAGGAAGCAGTTCACATTCTATAAATGAGCAAAACCTGATTGCCGAAAAATTTGCATGGCAAACGGGCTACGCCGCCTATTCCGTATGCGAATCGCAATTGGAAAAAGTTTTTAATTATATCAAAAACCAGAAAGTCCATCATGTCAAAAAATCATTCAAAGATGAATACGATGAGTATTTGAAATTGTATGGTTTTGAAAGAAGCCCAAGATTAAAATCGTGGGTTATGGGTATGGGCGCATTATTATGAGACGGGGTTACCATCAAAGATTAAAATGGTTCCATTGATTTAAAATTGATTCCCATCATAGTCCACGGTTTAAACCGTGGGCTATGATGGACGTTATGCTATATCAAAACCGTTTTAACGATTTCATTTATCTATTTTATTGTAGCCGGCAGCTTCACCGATTTTTCCGGGGATGTTTCATTCAAATAAGAAATTTTTTCATCGCCTTCTCTTTCTGTGCTGCCGTTGCGTTGTAAAATGAGCGCCGTCTTATCACCGTTTTTTCCAATGCTGAAAGCGTAAGTGTATTTTTCTAATTTCCTGGGACTGGTTTTTATTTTTTTACCCCAGGTTTCATTAATAGCACGGTTGGTTACATCGCTGTTGCCGTTGGATGTTTTGCCCACTTTGCTCCATTCTTCATTTTGTCCGTTTGTGGGATTGATGATAAGCAGGTCGCTGTTGACAGTATAAGTTCCGGTTTCGTAGCCCAGTGATTTGGTATCCGTATAATGAGATGCAAGCACATTCACGAACCGGTAAGTTCCATCTGCATTGAATTTATATTGGCTTGTAGAAAAGCCGCCGGTGTTGTATCCGTTCATGGTTCCACCTGAAAATTTTTCTGTTGTAGTGCCTTCCCAAATTTTTCCTGCAAGCGGTGAAGTAACTGTATTAACTGTTGTTGTGTTTTTTGATTGAGATGTTGCAGCAGCAGTAAATGATTTATTTTCAAACTCTGTTTTTAACCCCGGCGGGTTGTCAATTAATGAACCCAGTTCTCTTCGGTCTTTGTAGTGAAATTCATAAGGAGCATTGGGAGCATTAAATTTTCCACCATCTCTTTGAGTGGGCTTGCCGGGCTTCAGTACAATGCTGTTACCATAGCTAGGGTCTTTTATCATTTCAAAAGAATACGTTACTTTTTCCAAACTATATTCGGATGATTTCAGCAGCTTTCCCCATTCTTTTGAACTGGAAGTTTTGCTCCAGAATTCACCTTTCCCTTGTTTGGGAGTAAGCGTAAGTTGATTGCCGTTTATTGTATAAGTTCCGCTTTCGTAAATAAATAAAATATCCTTTGTTTTTGTGAGCCATTGTTTGTTTCGAAACAAATAAGTTCCATCGGGATAAAAAGCATATTCTTTACGCAGGTAACCGGCAGTGTATTGCGGTTGCCCGTTGATGTAATATCCTGTTGTTTCTAAAATATAATCAGTCCACAAACCTGCGATGGATGAGTTACCTGTATTATTTGTATTTGCAGGAGAACTACCTGTGTTATTTTGTGCAGCCTTTACAAGTTCCAGCGAATTAAGAAATGCAGCTAATTCTTTTTCATATTGATTAGAATTGTACATGATTACCACATTCACCGTTTGTCCGCCACCGGTAGCAGACAATAAGGCCACGTTACCTTTTGCTCCATTATCCGTATAGATGGTGCTACCCGTTTCAATATCCCAACCATTATCGTTTGAAGAAGGTTGCATAGTTGGTTCACCGTCTAATTTTATCTGGTCTGCAATAGCGGTCTTCCACTTGCTGTTAAAATTTTCAATGGCAGTTGCATTGGAAGGCGAAGCATTGGTTATAATAGCCATGATGTAAGCGCCGGATTTTTTATCAGTAGCTATTAACTGAACCGAACCATCGTTTTGTTTTTGCTGCCAGCCTTTGGGCGCTGAATAAGAAATGACATCAAAGGTTTGCTTTTGGGCGAAAGCGTTAACAGTAATAAAAATGCAGAGTATAACAAAGCTGATTGATTTCATTCGCAAAGAATTTATGCTGTAAAATTAGATGCGTGAGGCGGGCAGGGCAATCATTAAAAAGGATGATTTTTTGATTATATTTGATAACATTAAACTACTGGAAATGAAACAGGGAAATGCTATAAAAATATTTGAACAAAAACAGGTTCGTACTCATTGGGATGAAGAACAGGAAAAATGGTTCTTCTCATTGATAGATGTAATTGAAATTCTGACAGGAAGTACTATTCCCAAAAGGTATTGGTCTGACTTAAAAAAGAAACTGACAACAGAAGGAAGTGAAGCGTACGATAAAATCGTACAGTTGAAAATGCAAGCAGATGATGGCAAAATGCGTGAAACAGATGTTGCTGATACCGAAACGCTGCTTCGTATAATTCAATCCATTCCATCGCCCAAAGCAGAACCGTTTAAGCAATGGCTGGCAAAAGTAGGTTACGAACGTATGCAGGAAATAGCTGACCCGGAACAAAGCATTGACAGGGCAAGAGAGAACTGGCAAAAACTCGGCAGAAGTGAGAAGTGGATTCAGCAACGTATGTCAGGACAGGAAACAAGAAATAAACTTACCGACTATTGGAAGAAAAGCGGCGTTGAAAAAACAGATGAATTTGCATTTCTGACGAATATCATTCACCAGGAATGGTCGGGTGTGAACATAAAACAACACAAAAATCTGAAGGGATTAAAAACTCAAAACCTGCGTGACCACATGAGTGAAGCAGAATTAATATTCACGGCTCTGGCAGAACTTTCAACCCGGCAGATTGCCGAAACGGAAAAAGCAATAGGTGTACAACAAAATGCCGTTGCAGGAAAGAAAGGTGGCAAAATAGCCAAAGATGCAAGGCTTGCATTAGAACAAAAGACTGGAAAAAAAGTGATTACTGCTGATAATTTTTTACCACCTTCAACCGAAAAAAAGAAATTAAAGAAATAACTTTTCATAACCCACAGTTTAAACCGTGGGCTATGAATGATGGTTTAAACATTATACACAAACCCTATTCCACCATCTTCTTCAATAACTCAAAATCAAAATTGTTTGTAAAGTTATTAAGCAGCCTTAGCGATGAAGGCATCGTTACATACCGAAAAGCAATTGTGATTATTTGTGGCTTTGCTGAGTTTGATGTATTGTTTTTAAAATACGCAGGATTGTATTTATAAAGCGGTACACTTTTATTTTCCTTGTCGTAAAATTTCCAAAAGCGGTTGTAATTTGTTTGTTCGGCCAGGTGAGCATTGTATCTTTTCTCGTTTTCAGCAGCAGGATTGATGATAGCCTGCGCTGCAAGCCATTCTTCGTTATTTTCAGCTAATGCTTTTTTTACAACAGCAATTTTATCGGCTACATCAGTTTCCCAATTGTTGTAATATTTTATGCTGTTATCATGCTCTTCTTTCAATTTTGCAACCAGCTTTGTAAAATAAATTTTTTCTCTTTCGTAATATTCCAGCAGGCTTTGCAAATATTCCTTGCGGCTTACAGGAACTAATACAGGCAAATCTTTTTTCTTAATAAACCAATAGCGATAAATAGAATTGCTGCGGTTATTGAGTTTGATATTTTTTTCAGGCACATCCTGGAAATAATTATTCCCTGAGTTGATGGCTTCAAGCAGTTCGGGGTTATTACAAGAGATGTAAGTAAACAGGTCAATCAGTTTTGCATTCACATCGGCAGGTTTATGGTTTTTCCAATCAGCGTATTGCATTCCAAAATCATAACTACCAAAGCTGCTGCCAAAGGGACTTGATAAAAAACGGTCCAATGTGGTAAGCTGAAGCGCATTGACATACATGCGCAATACGGAACTGTATTCACTGTTTCTTACTGATTTGCCTTTGGCACAAAAATATTCATGCAAGGAAGATTCAAATGTAAACGCCCCGAGTTTTGCATTGCCAAAATATTTGTATCCAACAGTAACAAATAAGTTTTCCCAGTTGCCGCCTGTAAGATTAAAATTGTTCCTGCTTTGCAATTCTGCTTTTTCTAATTTTTCTAATGTTTGTTTAGCGATTACCTTATCGGCTGCTGTTGTCATCTTAGAGAAATATTCTGCCCGTACTGCCGGCCAGGGATATTGTGCTGCTATGATGTATTTGCCGGGTGCGGCATCTAAGTCTGCATCTGTTTTGCAATCCTGGGAAAAACTCATTAGGCAACTGAATGTAAGCGATATGAATAACAATAAATTTTTCTTCATTTTTTCAACAACTTTAAGGTGTAAAAATAGATTTATATGCAGGTGGAGGCAATCATTAAAAAGGATGATTTTTTTAAACCACATAGATACATAGGTTTAAAACAATTTTTTCATAGCACGACATAAGGAATTTCTCAAAAACAAAATTCTATGTCCCTATGTGTTTAATACCAAATCCTTATCGCTTTTATTTCCCAAACCCGCTTATCGCCCCCGTCATGTTTCCCGAAATCAAACTCATTCTGCCTGAGACGCCAATTTCTACTCCTTTATCGCTCAACTGTGCATCGCCCATGCCGGGCTGGTTTTTATCTCCGCCATTGGCTTCGGAAATGTGCTCGTCAAACCTGTCTATAAAATTTGATTTTACATTTACCGAGGCTTCCGCCATTGCATACACATCTTCCACGCCACGATTCGTAAACTCAACACCCACACCTGCTTTTACATTGGCTCCTATTTGTAACGGTCCTTTTTTTATTGATTCACTTTTATTGATGATGGTAGCTTCAACTGTGCCTTTTACAAACTTAGTGTTGCCATTGTTATCAGAATAAAAATTCAAATTGCCGGACAATTTTCCTGCGTCAAATTCAATGCGTGATTTTCCACATTCAAATATTTGTTTAGCAAATCCAAAATCCAGTACAGATATATAAGAACAATGCATCTCATCAAAATCGGCCAATTTATAACGTGACTCTTTACGTTCCTGCGGCGTGCAGTCGCCGTATATGTTGGTAGCAATGTATCTTGTGTTGCCCAATGCAGCAAGCCATTCTTTTTTTGCAGCGATTTTGGTGGCTTCAAATGTTGCTTCATCTTGTGTAAATTGTTCCCAGTATAATTCTTCAGAAATTTTTAAATACAACTGGTGCAGGTAATCCTGGTAAGCTTCTTCCAATGGTTTGTTGTAGGTTGCATAAACCCATTCGCTGTATGCTTTTTGAACTACGCAATTATCATAGCCAAGATTCTCTCCTTTTTTACCAAGCTCTGTTTCCTGGTTGGCGATTAGGCTTTTTTGTTTTTCAATAATTTTTCTTTGCTTTTCATTCGTTGCCTGGAAATCATTTCTGATGACATTAATTTTATCTAATGATTTTTTTAGCCGATAACCGGCGCCGCCATCCTTGTTCATTTCTTCTAAGTTTTTTTCCGCAACGTGCAGGTAAATATTATCAGGCGTTGCTGAATTTGCTTTCATTTTTCTGATGTTCTGCGCTGTCTTATTATTGAATTTTTTATATGCTTGTTCTGCATTTTTTGCAGCCGCTTGCTGATAAGGTATCATATCTTTTGCCAACTGCATACTTTTTTCATTCACTTGTTTTTGAAAAGCATCCCAATCGGCTTTCAGTGTTAATTCTGTTGTATAGGAAACCGGCACATCGGGACGAATAAAATTTCTTAACCCCAACGGGTTTGGGTCGGGACGAAAAGGAATACGCATATCGCTGCCTTTTACTTTATACCCCAATTTGCGCAGCATATTTATTTTATCCGATGAAAAACTGTATGCTAACGAGTTCTTCATCTTTTCAATTGCTTTTGTTGTATTCCCCTTGTTTTGTTCAATAAGGCATTGCGTATAATTTGCCTGTGGATGGTAAGCAAATGCCTTTACTACTTTTTCTAATTGCACATTAGCTTTATCTGTTTCGCCCAAATAAAACCAGGCCTGCCCCAGGTTGTTTTGAATAGTTGTGTTGTCGGGATAAAGTTTGTTAAGATATTCCAACAAAGGAATAGCACGATGTGGCGCACCACCCATACTCAGCATGGCTGCAAAGTTGCTGAGCAAATCTGCATCCGTTGCATTATCGGCGCAAGCCTTGCCCATGATGTAAACGGCAACTTCCGGCTGGCCTATCGTCCAAAGCCCAACAGCTTCATTGCCTATTATTTCGGCAGTGTATTTATTGGTTTTAAAATAAGCATACATATTTTGCCCGGTGAACTTCGCATCATTTGCAACACCTTTTTCAACATAATCGTTCAGCGTTTTAATATAACCCGGCAGGTTTGCGGCGGTAAGTGTTATTTGCGGAATAGCACTAATGAGTGCATTGTTTTTTGAAGGCACACCGAATGCTCCGCCGTTTACAGCAGCATTTATATCTGCATCTGTAACACCTGTTGGCATTGAAGGAACTTTGGTGGAAATGCCCATCTGCTCCATCATTTTCTTTTGCTCCGGTGTAAGTTTATCTAATTGCTGTTGTGCTTGTTTTATTTTGTCTTGTATTTCTTTTGCGTTGGTTGGATTTTTTTGTTGTGCCAAAATATTTCCAGAAAACAGCAAAGCAATAAATAAAGCAGAATTGTATTTTATCATTGTGAGTTTAATTGAGAATTAATAATAAAACTTTAGGTAAAGCTATTAAGCGGAAGCAGTTGGGGCAATCATTAAAAAAGATGATTTTTTATCGTTTTAAAAAAAATGGTTAAACCCATTTCTGAAATTATCCGCCATTCATAGCCCACGGTTTAAACCGTGAGCTATGAATGTATTGGCCTTAATCATATATGGTAATGAATAGCCGAAAATGTTTTTGTAAATTCGTTCATACAAAAATCAATATGGCAAAAGGAAGAATTATACAGGTAAAAGAATCCACAATAACGGTTATCACTCAAAACGGAACCGATTTTATTAGTTTGACTGATATGACAGCAGGTTTTAGTGAAGGTAGCGGGTTAATCGGTAAATGGATTACTAATAAAAACACGTTGGAATATTTGGGTGTTTGGGAAAACATTAAAAACCCAAATTTTAATTACCCCGAATTCGGGGTAATTAACCAGGAATCAGGTGTAAACAGATTCATAATGTCCGTAGGGCAATGGATTGACAGAACAAACGCAATGGGGCTGATTGTAAAAGCAGGACGTTACGGTGGCACTTATGCTCACAAAGATATTGCCTTTCACTTTGCAATGTGGTTAAGCCCTGAATTTCAGATTTACCTTATCAACGAATTTCAACGTCTGAAAGATGATGAAAACAATCGCCTGAAATTAGAATGGAATTTGCAACGGACTATTTCTAAAATCAATTATCAAATTCATACAGATGCAATCAAAGAAAACCTGATACCAAAAGAGGTTACCAAACAACAGGCTGGTTTTGTTTATGCTAATGAAGCCGACTTACTGAATGTTGCGCTTTTCGGTATTACAGCCAAAGAATGGCGAGATAGCAACCAGGGCAAAGAAGGCAATATCAGAGATTACGCAACATTGGAGCAATTAGTGGTTTTAAGCAATATGGAAAGTATCAATGCTTTGCTTATTCAGCAAAACTTATCACAAAGTGACAGGCTAATTCAACTCAATAAAGTTGCCATAACACAAATGAAATCGCTGATTGATAACAAAGGAATTAAAAGATTGAAATAAAATAAATGAACAGGGATATAATCATTTTCAAAAATGGTTAAAATCATTCGTTTGAATTTTATAATTATCGCACAACAATAGCATTGGATGTGGAATTAAATCCTGTATCACCTAAATTAACAGGTACTCCGTTTTTCCAATATTTCGCTACGTTATAAGTTCCGTTATTTTCCCAACCGGATACATACACATCATTTCCAAAAACAGCAATACCTGTAGCGGCAGATGATACGGTTGATAATTTTACCTGTACGCCGTTTTTCCAGTATTTAGCAACAGACGGACTTCCGCCGGAATAATTTTCCTGCTCATATCCTGCAACATACACATCATTGCCTGCTACAAAAACAGCAGTCGCAACACCCACCGAATTATTGCCTGTGGTCAAAGTAGTGGCAACAGCATTTTTCCATAAAGTAGCCATAGCCAATCCGGTAGTTGCATTGTTTTGGTTACCGGCTATAAAACGGTCACTTTCGTTTACAAAAACTGCATTGGCAAAACAATGTTTATCGTTATTGGGAATTGTATTTGCCGGTATTGCCCCGTTAATACATTCCCAGGGCGAAAATCTTCCTTGCGAATTGCGATAACTACCTACCGCATAAACCTGGTTGTTTTTTGCGTAAATACCATTGCAGGAACCATTACCCGTAACAACGTTTGAAATAATAGGGTCGTTAACACTTACCGTAGCGCCTGTTCCATTTTTCCAATAGCGTGGCAAATCAAAACCATTCATGGTTTCCCAACCCCCTGCATACACATCATTGCCATTTACAGAAATAGTATTAGCTACAGATGCATTGGTGCCCAACGTGGTTTTGTTGCCGTTTTTCCAATAGTTGGCCAATTGCACATTGCTGATTTTTTCGCTTCCAGCTGCATACACGTCATTTTCATTTATAAAAATAGATGTTAGTGCAGATTCCTGGGTACTTAGTTTTATGGCATTGCCGTTTTTCCAATAAGTAGCCAAAGCCATTGCGCTGTTGTTTTGAGAACCCGCAACAAATACATCAGGTATGTATGTAATGCTGCCCCCGGTGGCAGTTTGACTGCCCGTTGTTAGTTTTACTTCTCCGCTTGTAGCGCCCACTGCAGGTACAACTATTTTTATTTGTGTTGATGAAGACGACAGGACATTTGCAGCCACACTATTTATTGTAACGGTATTATTGAGCGGCGTGGCTGAAAAGTTATTGCCTGTGATAACTAAAGTATCACCAAAATGAAGTGTGGCGGATGATAAGGAATTTATCCTGAGTGTAGTGTCTGTAGGTGTTGGTTTAATATCATTATCTTTTTTGCAGGAAGGCGATGCAAACAAAAACAATACAAATGCTGTGATTGCAACTATTCTAAAAATGTCCTGGTTTCTTATGGTCATAAAGATTAAAATATTTTGTTTAAAAAAATTACAATGTAAAAGTAGATGGACATGGGGGCTGCGTCAATCATTAAAAAAGATGATTTTTTCATCATTCATAAAAATGGTTGAAACCATTATTTCATTCATAGCCCACGGTTTAAACCGTGGGCTATGAATGATGAAAAATCATTAAAAAAGACGATAGCAACAGCGATTTTTAATTCCGTTATTTGCATAACAGGAAAAATGTAATTTACAGAATGAGAAAAATATTGCTGATAGTGTTTGCCGGGTTTATGGGCTACCATTGCCATGCACAAGGAGTGGTGGACAAAGATAGCCTGTTGCTTATGCTTGCTACAGCAAAAGCAGACACCGGTAAAGTGAACCTGTATATTGAAATCGGGAAGCAATATGTTGCCACCGATATACAAACAGCCATGCAATATTATCAACGTGCCGGGGAATTGAGTAAGAAGATTCAGTATGCCGATGGCGTGATGTGGTATTATGCAGAGATGAGCGATGCTCTCAGCCAGAAAGGAATGTTGGACTCTGCGCTGACTATTGATTTTGAATCTTTGGAGTGGGCAAATAAACTCCGGGATTCCATATCCGCTGCCAAAGCATTTTTTAACATCGGTATTACTTATCTGCGTTTAGATGACCTGGAGAATGCGGTAGCGTATTGCGAAAAAGGAAGAAATCTTTTTGCCCGTCTTGGCAAAACAGCATTTGAAGGACATGTGGATGATATATTACAACTCATCGCTAAGGAAATGCACCAATATCGCAAAGGTGTAACTTATGGGTTACAGGCCGTTGAAAAACTGACGGTGATAAAAGACTCCGCTAACCTGTGCAATGCCTTCAATAACCTGGGCTTAAACTATATTGAACTGAAGCAATACGATTCTGCAAATTATTTTTTAGAAAAGGCGTACAATATTGCATTGCGCTTAAATAATGCAACGGTGCAAATAACATACAATCTTAATTCAGGATATATACATTTGCTGCAGGGAAATTTCAGGCAGATGAAACCCTTTGTTGATAAGGCTTTGGAGTTATCTCGAAAATATGCAATGCCGGAATATGCTGCGTTTGCATTATATGGTTTATCCAATTATTATCTTTCAGAGAAAGAATATACGACAGCAAAACTATATGCTGATTCTGCCATGACAATTGCCAACCGCCACAACATGAAAAATGTGAAGCTCAAAATACTTCCCACGCTTTCCAATATTGCATTCGCCATGCAGGATACTAAAGCAGGCTTTACATATCTAAATCAATATCTTTCATTAAATGACAGTGTGCTCAACGAATCGGTAACTAAAAACACCATTTCAATTGAGAAAAAGTATGAAACGGAAAAAAAGGAGAATCAATTAAAACTTCAACAGGTACAACTCAAACAAAAAAGTAATCTCATTTATTTTTTGAGTGCAGGTGGTATATTGTTGCTGGCCGTTTCTTTGCTCAGCTATCGCAATTATAAAAACAAACAAAAGCTGCAGCAAATTAAAATAGACGAGTTAGAAACCGAAAAACAACTCACCGCCACAGAAGCCGTACTAAAAGGAGAAGAACAGGAACGCACACGTCTTGCAAAAGATTTGCATGATGGATTGGGCGGCATGCTCAGCGGAATAAAATTTTCATTAAGCAATATGAAAGAGAATTTAATCATGACGCCTGATAATGCACAGGCATTTGAACGCAGTATTGATATGTTAGACAGTTCCATTAAAGAAATGCGGCGAGTGGCTCATAACATGATGCCGGAAGTGCTGGTGAAATACGGATTAGATACCGCACTGAAAGAATTTTGTAATGAGGTTGACAGAAGTGGCGTACTGAATATAACCTATCAGTCGTTTGGGATGAATAAAGCTGAGATAGAGCAAACCATAGCTGTAACAGTTTATCGTATTGTACAGGAATTGGTGAATAATACCATCAAGCACGCATCGGCAAAAAATGTATTGGTACAAACGCATTTATCAGAACAGGAAAAATTATTAGCAATAACTGTGGAAGATGATGGAAAGGGTTTTGACATCGCTGCATTGAAGCAGGCTAAAGGTATTGGCTGGCGGAATATTCAAAACCGGGTTGAATTTTTAAAAGGCAGAGTTGATATACAATCAGCACCTGGCAAAGGCACTTCTGTAATGATTGAAATTAATGTTTAATGACAACAAGTATTTTTATAGTAGATGATCATTACATGGTAATAGAGGGAATTCACTCTTTATTACAAAATGAAAAAAACATAGAATGGATGGGACATGCCACCAATGCTGCATCCTGCCTGGCTTTTTTAAAACAACAACAGCCGGACATCATCTTCATGGATGTAAACCTTCCGGATATGAGCGGTACTGATTTGTGCAGCGAAGTAAAAAAAATATGTCCATCAGTACTGGTGCTGGGACTTAGTACCTTTAACCAGCAAGCGATTATCCAAAACATGATTGATAATGGCGCATCAGGATATGTATTGAAAAATGCCACCAAAGAAGAATTGCTGGAAGCAATCAATACAATATTAAAAGGTAAAAACTATTTTAGTTTTGAAGTTGCGGTTGCTTTAAGAAAAACAAAGGAAAAGAACCTGTTCATTACCCGGCGTGAAAAAGAGGTGCTGCAATTAATCGCCGAAGGCCTTACCAATACTGAGATTTCTGAAAAACTTTTTATAAGCATACCCACGGTAAACACACACCGCAAAAGCCTGATAGAAAAATTTGAGGTTAAGAATACTGCCATGCTTATCGGCAAGGCCATAAAGAATGGCCTGTTATAAATGTATCTTCAATACGAAGAAAAAATTCCATTTTTTGCGGGAAGATCCTTTACTTGTATTGAATCTTTGTGGCAAAAATTCAGGCAGATCTTTCGGAATATTACTGATGCCAAAGCCATTTGATTGCTTTCTATTCAAAAGTTTATTACCTGATAAATAGTCCAATATCTCTCCTTCTATCGTAGCCCTTTATTTACTTATTTTGCATTCTGTTTTTCTCTTTATACTTTAAAAGCAGAATAGGTAAAAATTATACATAATGAAAGTGTTCAAATTTGGCGGTGCAAGTATCAATGATTTCGATAGCATACAAAATCTTGCTTATATACTTGGTGGCCATAAAGATGAAAAAATATTGATCGTGATCTCTGCAATGGGAAAAATGACCAATGCTCTTGAAAAGGTAGCAGAAGCATTTTATGAACAAAGAAATGAAGATGCACACCGGCTGTTTGAAAAGATCAAAACCTATCATTTAAACTTATTAAAATACCTGATCATTTTGCAATGGGAAAAGGCTACTACCAAACTCAATGAACTTTTTGCAAAAGTAGAACGGTTGCTGGATGAGAAGCCTGTAAAGGATTATAATTATTACTATGACCAGATTGTAAGCATAGGAGAGTTACTTTCTACTACGCTGATCTCATTCTTTTTGAATGAACAAAAAATTACAAATAAATGGATTGATGTAAGAGATTTATTAAAAACTGATAATACTTTTCGTGATGCTAAAGTGAGTTGGGAGGCTACCCAAAAAAATGTAGAGAAAAAGTTATTGCCTTTATTTGAAGAATACAATTTTGTTATTACACAAGGCTTTATTGCCGGCACAGATAAAAATGAAACTACTACATTAGGGCGTGAAGGGAGTGATTATACCGCAGCTATATTTACTGACCTGCTCAATGCGGAAAGCCTTACGATATGGAAAGATGTAGATGGAATAATGAATGCAGACCCTAAAGATTTCCATGAAGCCAAAACCATCAATGAGCTTAGTTATAAAGAAATAATAGAAATGGCTTATTACGGCGCCCATGTCATTCACCCTAAAACGATAAAGCCGTTACAAAATAAAAAGATACCTTTATTTGTTAAATCTTTTTTGGATGATGCGCTACAGGGAACAGTAATTTCTGAAAAACAAATTCTTCATTTACCTTCCATCATTGTCTATAAACGCAACCAGGTGCTGATCACATTACAATCGCTTGATTTTTCTTTTGTAGAAGGCAAACCAATTAATTTCTTAAGAGAAATATTAGACGGGTTAAGGGTGAAACCTAATCTTACACAAAATGCAGCGATAAGCTTTAGCATTTGTATAGATGATGTTCCTGAAAAGATAGAGCAGGTCGCTTTGCAGGCTTCTCCTGTGTTTGATGTGCAGATACAAAAAAATTTATCGCTCATTACTATCCGGCATTATACTCCTCAATTTGTGGAAGCGATCTTAAAAAATAAAGAAATCATATTGGAACAAAAAACTTCCGAAACAATACAGGCATTGATCAGAGAAGATCAGTCTATTACATAATCTCCTTTGGAATCTATCATGATAAGAGGAAGTTCTTTAGTAGCTTCAAATTGATCAAAGGCAGATTTAAGCTTCGTTGCAAATTTCTGAAGTGCAGGATTGTTGCGCGTATTATTCTCAAAGTATTCTAAAGATTTTTTCTTGTTATAGCGAAAAGGGAAGATGTGCACAGGAATGAATTCCTCTCCATTGGACCTGGCAGCGCTGGCTATCAGGTATATCTCTTCAATATCACTATCGGTAACCGGTATGCAGCCTACTGATACGCAACTCCCGTGAATATAAATTCCATTGCCAGGCCTTAGCTGATCGCTTAAAATTTTGTCTGAAGCATTAGGATAGTTCAAGCCTAAAGACAGATGGTATGCGCTGTTAGGATTAAATTCATTGATATAATAAAACCCTTCGGGAACCTGGTAATCTCCCTGCATCCTCTTAGGGCCGAGGGCGCCGCTTTGCATACAAACTCTATAGGTTTTAAAAAGTTTGTACTTCTCCTTTTCATTATCTTTAACCCATACTTCTAACTGCCCGTCATACTTAAAGCTACGGATATAAACATACCTGGCCGGCCATTCCAAGTCTTTTGCCTTAAATTCTTTTTGTAATAATTCTTCTTTTGTATTCAGGCTATTTATTGTTTTGAAAGATATTTTCTTCTCAGATACAAATGAGTTTTGAGCGTTAACCGATTTAATTGAAAAAGCGAAAGTGAAAATAATAATGAATGAATACTTAATGATTAACTTAGGCATGTTATTGGACGTTACTCTATTTAGAACGTAAAATTAATTTTTTTATTAGATCAAATTTTGAATTTATATTTCTTAACTTATGTTTTGGGAATAAAGAGGCTGTTTGCATTATTTATTTGCCACAGATTACATAAATTTTCACGGATTACACGTACACTTCGCAAAATCGAAGTGTCGTGTAATTCCTATCTGCATAGTGCTGCGGGCAGATGTGGCTAAAAATATTTTGTAGCATCATTCACAGCTATGAAATCTCTACCAGCTCAATATCAAAAATAAGTTCCTTACCCGCGAGCTCATGATTGGCATCCAATACAATTACATCATCTCTTATTTCCGTTACCGTAACCGGGATAGGTTGCCCATTCTGGTTGGTTAATTGCAATTTCATGCCGGGCTCCAACTTCATATCGGCAGGAATATTAGATTTAGGAAATTCCACAATAGCCTCCTCATTCTTAGCGCCATAAGCATTCTCAGGAGCAATATTAATGGTCTTCTTCTCTCCAACAGCCATGCCCGGGATCGCTTCATCAAACCCCTTGATCATTTGTCCTGCACCTACTATAAAGGCAAGAGGCTCTCTTCCTTCACTGGAATCAAACTGTTCTCCGGTAGTCAATTTACCTTTGTAATGTACTTTCACATTGTCGCCATTTTTTGCCTTTGTCATAATTTTTTTGATTTAGTTTTTTAATAAAAGAAACATTAGGATGAAACCCTTTCCTTGTTTAGTAAAGTTGGCAATAATATTTTACTTATGGGCAGGAAAGGCAAAAAAAGATTTATTTTTTACGATAATTTTATGGTGTTTTGTATTAGTATATTTTCAATTATCGCCGGTTGGTGAGGACACCAACCGGAGGTAACACGCCGTGGGTGGTGTCCCCGCCGCTCACTGTCAAGTTTTATAGTGTTTTGTATTTTTAAAAACCAGTTAATGATCAGAAGAATTATTTCTTTTTTATGCCTGCTGGCAATAATGTTTAATGGCTATTCCCAAAAGAGGATCATCCCCGGGGCGGAAAGGATGGAGCAATACCTTCCCCTGCTGAAGAATAAGTCCGTAGCCATTTTCGCCAATCAAACCTCTATGGTGGGCGCTACGCATTTAGTAGATACCTTAATGAAGAGCGGAATTAAAGTAGTACGCATCTTTGGCCCTGAACATGGTTTTCGCGGCAATGCAGATGCAGGAGAAAAAGTAGGAAATGTGATAGACAAAGAAACCGGCATAGAAGTAATAAGCCTTTATGGGGCGCATAATAAACCCACTGCGGAAGATTTAAAAGGAATAGACATCATGCTCTTTGATATACAGGACGTAGGGGTAAGGTTCTATACCTTTATTTCTTCGTTACAAAAATATATGGAAGCTGCTTTGGAAAATTCAATTCCATTGATCCTACTTGACCGGCCTAACCCTAATGGGTTTTATGTAGATGGCCCTGTCTTAAACAGGAAGTATTCGAGCTTTGTAGGAATGCAACCTGTACCTATTGTTTATGGGCTTACCATTGGCGAATATGCGTTGATGCTGGCAGGAGAAAAATGGTTGAGCGACGAAGCCAATAAAAAATATGCTTATTATCAACACGCAAAAAAAACGGTAGATAGTCCATTTCATCTTTTAGTAATAAAGAATGAGAATTACGATCACAACAGTAAATATGTTTTACCCGTAAAACCTTCGCCCAACTTACCCGATATACAATCTGTTTACCTATATCCTTCCACGTGTTTTTTTGAAGGCACTACACTCAGCGAAGGCCGTGGCACAGATAAGCCTTTCCAGGTTTTCGGCGCGCCTTCACTGCCTAAGAATTTGTATTCATTTACTCCTCATCCCACGGAAGGAGCAAAGAACAGCAAGCATTATGGCGAAGTTTGCTATGGATGGAACTTATCAGGAGCACCCAAACAGGTATTGCAAAAAATAAACAACAGGATACAGTTAAAATGGCTGATGGAAGCGTATCGTTTGTTTCCTGATAAAGACCATTTTTTCATTCTGCCCAAATCGGGAAATATGGAAAATTCATTCTTTGATAAGCTTGCAGGAAACAATGAATTATGGCGGCAGATAAAAAACGGCATATCAGAAAAAGATATCAGGGCGAGTTGGGAACCGGCGCTATCGGATTATAAAAAGATAAGAAAGAAATATTTATTGTATAAAGATTTTGAATAAAAAGACATGTTCCCGCCGTCTGGTCTCCGGCCAACGGCAACAAAAGATTTTATGCCCCCGTCTGGTCTCCGACCAACGGGTAACATGAATGAAAAATTGAATAAAAGACACTCACAACTCATCACTAACCCCTCACACCATGCCACATCTCAGGATCATTTTTATGGGAACCCCCGAATTTGCTGTTCCCTCTTTAAATAAATTGTATGAAGCAGGTTACAATATTGTAGCAGTAGTAACTGCACCAGATAAGCCCGCAGGGCGCGGAATGCACCTAACTCAAAGCGCTGTAAAAAAATATGCTTTGGAAAAAAACTTAAAGATTCTGCAACCTGAAAAATTAAAAAGCCCTGTTTTTATTGAAGAGCTGCGATCATTAAAAGCAGATGTACAGGTAGTGGTTGCTTTTCGTATGTTGCCTGAAATAGTTTGGAATATGCCTCCCATGGGAACTATTAATCTTCATGGTTCATTGCTGCCGCAATACCGTGGCGCGGCCCCTATTAACTGGGCAATTATAAACGGTGAAAAGCAAACAGGAGTTACCACTTTTAAATTACAGCATGAAATAGATACTGGCAATATTTTATTACAGGAAAAAATAAATATTGCTGATGATGAAACTGCAGGCTCATTACATGATAAAATGATGGATGTAGGAGCAGAGCTACTTTTAAAAACTATCAACCAATTGGAAGAGGGAACGCTGCAAGAGATTGCACAATCTGCTGTTCCCTACTCACCTTCCGATAGCCGTCTGGACGCTATTGATCCTGTCCGAACGGTTCAGCCGGGCGGGCATTCACCATTGACCACTCACCATTCACCTCCACGCCATGCACCCAAGATATTTACCGAAACCTGCGAGATCAATTGGAACAGTGAAATCTATGAGATATATAATTTAATCCGAGGCCTATCCCCCTACCCCGCTGCCTTTACCTTTTTGCAAGGGAAAAAATTAAAAATATTTTCCGCAGAAAAAGAATTGAACCACAAAGCAAATAAACCCGGCGAAATCTTCACCGACCATAAATCATTTTTAAAATTTGCTGCAAAGGATGGATTTATTTCTTTAAAAGAAATTCAGTTGGAAGGAAAGAAGAGAATGAACATTACTGATTTTTTAAGAGGATGGAGAGGCAATTGATGGAAAGTGAATTTTACCCGGAAAAATAATATCGTTCAATCCTTCTTGACAAGATAATACAATGAATGGATGATATTGACAACAATTTATTAGTATAAGTGCAATACGTTTGTAGTGATGGAATGCATAAGAATGCACTCAAATTTTCATGATGAGCATTAAAATAAATCAATTACGTTTGTGTAACTTGCTGCTGATCCACAAAAACACCAGGGCGTTTATTATTTTTTAAAATCTTAAAAAAAATATTTTAGATATGGGGGATATCCAAATTAAGAAATCAACTGAAAAGTATGATGTGATCATTGTAGGCTCTGGCGCTGGCGGAGGAATGGCTGGCTATGTGTTGGCAAAGGCAGGAGTAAAAGTATTGATGCTGGAAGCAGGTCCTTTCTTTGATCCGGCAAAAGATTCCAAGCAGCTTCAGTGGCCCTGGCAATCCCCACGCAGAGGAGCATCGGTTACACGTGCATTTGGAGATTTTGATGGAGCTTACGGCGGCTGGCAAATAGATGGAGAACCTTATACCTTAAAAGATGATACCGAGTTTACCTGGTTTCGTTCGCACATGTTAGGAGGGCGTACCAATCATTGGGGAAGAATTTCTCTTCGTATGGGGCCACATGATTTCAAAGGTAAAACCTTTGACGGCGCCACCGATGACTGGCCCATCAGCTACGATGACGTAAAACCTTACTACGATAAAGTTGACCGCCTGATAGGCGTGTATGGAACCGTAGAAGGATTAGAGAACGACCCGGATGGAATATTTCTTCCTCCGCCTGCGCCCCGCCTTAATGAAATATTTATCATGCAGGGCGCTAAAAAAGCAGGCGTTAAAGTAATTCCGGGCAGAGGTTCTGTACTTACGAAGCCTTTACCCGGCAACAATGACCGTGGCGCTTGTTTCTTTTGCGGGCAATGTAACAGAAGTTGCAAGGCTTATGCAGATTTTTCTTCTTCATCCTGCCTGGTGATTCCTGCAATTAAAACAGGTAATCTCAAAGTGATTCCCAATGCAATGGTAAGGGAAGTAGTGGTTGGTAAAGATGGCCTGGCCAAGGGAGTTTCCTATATCAGCAAAGATGATATGATGGAATACCAGGTAAATGCCGGTATAGTAATTTTAGCCGCAAGCGCCTGTAGCTCTGCAAGAATATTACTTAATTCAAAATCAACTACCCATCCAAATGGATTGGCTAACAGTAGTGGCATTATTGGTAAATATTTGCATGATTCCACAGGGGCCGGTATGTCTGGAATTTTACCACAACTTCTCGATAGAAAAAGATACAATGAAGACGGGGTCGGTAGCGCTCAAATTCTTGGCCCCTGGGTACTCGACAATAAAAAATTAGATTTCCCACGCGGCTACCATATAGAATTTGGCGGAGGAATGCGTATGCCTTCTTATGGTTTTGGATCGAATGTGCCGGTAGTAAATGGAATACTGCCTGGCAGAGATGGCAAGATGAAGGATGCCGGTGGTTTTGGTAAATCTTTAAAGGATGATTATCGCCGTTTTTATGGTGCCAACGTAGGAATGTCTGGCAGAGGAATGGCCATCGCCCGTGAATCTAATTATTGTGAAATAGATCCCAACGTAGTAGATAAATACGGTATCCCGGTGTTGAGATTTTATTACAAATGGACCGATGCTGAGATCAAACAGGCCAAACACATGCAGGAAACTTTTGAATCCATCATGCACGCTATGGGAGCAATTATTACTTCAAAGCCTGCTGGCAAAGAAGACAATTATGGCCTTCATACACCGGGAGATATCATTCACGAGGTAGGAACTGCACGTATGGGAGATGATCCCAAAACATCTGCATTGAACAAGTGGTGCCAGGCGCATGATTGTAAAAATTTGTTTGTAACTGATGGCGCTCCTTTTGTGCAGCAGGGAGATAAAAACCCTACGTGGACCATTCTTGCCTTATCTATGAGAACATCAGAATATATAATTGATCAAATACAGAAAAAAAATCTCTGATTATGAACAGAAGAGAATCATTAAAAGCATTAGGGATCACCACCATAAGCACAGGCTTATTACTGGATGCCTGCAAGACTGATGATAAAAAATTAAAGCCGGTATCCGGGGCAGATGATCTCGGTGATACCGAACTCACCGGATTAGAAGAGTTTGAAAAAGAGCGTTTGAGAAAATTGAAAAAGGAGCCTGCCTTTTTTAATGAACATGAACGTGCCACCCTTATCGCATTGGGCGATTGGATCATTCCTAAAGACGAAGTATCGGGTAGCGCTTCAGATGCTAAGGTGATTGATTTCATAGAGTTTATTGTAAAAGACATACCGGAACACCAGGTTCCTTTGCGTGGTGGTTTAAAATGGCTTGATGTGCAATGCCTCAACAGGTATGAACACTCATTTACCGGAAGTACTGAACAGCAGCAATTGGAGATACTGGAAGAAATTGCTTACCCAAAGAAAGCGAAACCGGAAATGCACCAGGGAGCAGTTTTCTTCAGCAGGTTAAGAGATTTAGTAGCCACCGGCTTTTATACCAGCGAGATCGGTGTCAAAGATATTGGCTATGCAGGTAATGTTCCCGGTCATTGGGATGGGGTTCCAAAAGATGTTTTGGCTCAATACAATTTAAGTGATGTTTAGAGATATATAGTTTAGGTGGGTTTAGAATGTTTAGATTGGTTTAGAAGTAATATCTTTCATTCACAATTCACCATTGACCATTCACAATAGTTAATCAGAATATTCAAATAAATAATAAACATGAAAAAAATGAAAAAGAACTACAAAATGACTGATAAATCAAGGAGGGCTTTCATCAAAACGAGTGCGCTTGCCTCAGCAGGCTTTATGATCGTGCCTCGTCATGTATTGGGAGGCAAAGGTTTTATAGCGCCCAGCGACAAACTGAATATTGCCGCTATAGGCGCAGGAGGTAAAGGGAGAAGTGACCTGGAAAACTTTGTCAAAAGCCCTAAGGTAAATATAGTCGCTTTGTGTGACGTGGATGACCGCCAGGCTGTTGAATCAAGATCGAAATACAGCAAAGCAAAATATTATAAAGATTTCAGGAAAATGCTGGAAGCCGAAAGGAAAAATATTGACGCCTGTTCTATTTCTACTCCTGATAACGTACATGCTGTGGCAACAATAGCAGCTATGCAACTCGGCAAGCATGTATATACGCAAAAGCCATTAGCGCATGATATCTATGAATGCCGGATGCTGGCCCAGGCAGCAAAGCGTTATAAGGTAGTTACTCAAATGGGTAATCAGGGCGGTTCAGGTGATGGAGTGCGCCAGGCGCAGGAAATACATGATGCCGGGCTGATCGGGGATGTGCATACAGTTCACTCATGGACCAATCGTCCCGTGTGGCCACAAGGCTTGCCTACGCCTACCGGTAATTTTCCTGTTCCCGCAGGAGTAGATTGGGATCTTTGGTTAGGCCCTTCTCCCAAAGTAGTAGATTATAATCCCGCTTATATGCCTTTTAGCTGGCGTGGATTTAATGCTTATGGTACAGGCGCTCTCGGCGATATGGCTTGCCACATGTTGGACCCGGCATTTCGTATTTTGCCTATTGACTTTCCTACAGAAATAGAATGCAGTGTTCCTAAAAGCTGGACATTAGATGGAGGCGAAGCCAAATACCCTGATGGATTTCCTGCTGCATCTGTTATACATTTAAAATATCCAAGAAAGGATGGGAAAGGCAATATTGATTTATCCTGGTACGATGGCGGTATTTTACCTGAACTTCCGGATGAACTGTTGCCTGGCGAGCCTTTTGGAAACAGGGATGGGGGAATTTTATTTATTGGCACCAAAGGCAAGCTGCTTACGGATTGCTATGGAGAAAATCCACGGTTATTGCCCACAAAATTAATGACAGAAATCACCATGCCTAAAGCAACTTTACCTCGTGTACCTGAAGGGCATTACCTGCAATGGGTCAACGCTTGTATAGCCGGATATGGAAAGGCTACTACCAGCTCTCCTTTTGAATATGCAGGGCCATTTGCAGAAAGTGTGTTGATTGGTAACCTTGCCATTCGCAGTTGGAACCTGGAAACTAAACTGGCAAATGGAAAGTCCGATTATCCGGGCAGGAAGAAATTGATATGGGATGCAAAAGCCATGAAGATCACCAATTTTGATGAAGCCAATCAATTTGTGAAAAGAGAATACCGCCAGGGCTGGTCATTAGGAGTATAATATTATTTACCGGCAACACATATAAAAATATCATGAAAAAAAATGTCTCATTCATTGCTGTACTGTTACTGGCTTTGATCGCCTGTTCGAATACAAATAAAATACACGGTAAAAAGGGCTGGATCAGTTTGTTTGATGGTAAAACGCTTAATGGATGGAAAGCCAGCGAAAAGCCCGGGACTTTTTCTGTCGAAGATGGAGCCATCAAAGTAGCAGGCCCGCGTTCCCACTTATATTATGAAGGCCCCGTGATGAATCATAATTTTAAAAATTTTGAATTTAAGGCGCAGGTAATGACCCGGCCGGGATCCAATTCAGGAATCTATTTTCATACCAGCTATCAGGAAAAAGGATTTCCTGATAATGGGTTTGAGGTGCAGGTGAATAATTCTCATGGAGACTGGAAAAGGACAGGCGGCTTGTATGACATTAAGGATACCAAAGAAGTTTATGTGAAGGATAATGTATGGTTTACAGAATACATTAAGGTAGAAGGGAAGCATGTGATCACTAAGATCAATGATATTGTGGTTACCGACTGGACACAGCCTGACGGATATGTTCCATCCGAGGATCATCCGGGCAGGATTATTTCCAGTGGCACTTTTTGTTTACAAGGCCATGATCCTAAAAGTGTAATATTTTTTAAGGATATAATGGTTAGGCCGTTGCCATAAAGTGATGATTCAATTGGGGTTTATCTCTGTTCATTCAGGATATTTTTCTAATTTACTCTAAAAAGGTAATTCATAAAGCGGTTCTTCGTCACTATGTGTGGAAATAAGCTAATAAGGTGAATTTTGTTTTTATTGTTCAAGGTAAATAAGGTAAATAAGGTTGCTTAACTCCTGTTAAACCGACTTCATTAAAACCTTATAACCTTAGTAATAACCCAACCTATTGTTAGAATCAAACCTTATCACCTTATGTTCTTAGTTTCTAATCGGCGACAATCAAAGCCTTTAATAAAATATGCCTTTACTTTTATTATCATTCTCAATTTTTTAATTCAAACTTTATAAAGATGGATCCTATTGTTCAAATTTCTCTTGATCTTACTAATATTGATGAAGCGCTTGAAACAGCAGCTATGGCTATGCGGGCCGGTGTTGACTGGCTCGAAGCAGGCACTCCGCTCATTCTTGCAGAAGGCCTGCATGGAGTGAAAAAACTCAGGGAAGCTTTTCCCGGCGTTCCTATTGTTGCTGATTTAAAAACCATGGACGGCGGATACCTTGAGGCCGAAATGATGGCAAAAGCCGGAGCAACTCATGTAGTAGTGATGGCAAGGGCTCATGAAGAAACGATCAAATGTGTTGTAAATGCGGGAAAAGATTTTGGTGTAAAAGTAATGGGCGACAACCTGGGCAGTGACGACATGGTGGAGGCTGCCAAATGGCTGGAAGATTTAGGTTGTGATTATGTCATTCACCATATTGGTTATGATGAGCGTCGCGGAATAGCGGCGCAGGGTAAGAGAATGCCCAGCCCGCTGGATCAGTTGCGGGAAGTGGTACAAAGCGTAAAGGTTCCGGTGCAGGCAGTGGGCGGACTTAGTTTGGAACAAGCCATTCAATGCCCTGAATATGGTGCGCCTCTTGTTGTGCTTGGCGCTCCGCTTACCATAGATGGCGATAGTTTTAAAACAGCAGGAGGCGACCTGGAAAGTTCTCTTCGTTTAATTTGTCAAAAAATTCATTCATATAAAAGTATATAAAAACAGAAAAGATGAAATCAGCAGCAGTAGTCAATTATGCCCCTGAAAAGGGTTCTGTTGAAATTCGTGAAATTGAAAGGCCTTCCATTACCGATGAAGACGTATTGATAGAAGTATCCAATGTAGGCGTTTGCGGAAGTGACCTTCATCAATGGACTGCGGATCATAGTTGGGCGGTTAATTATCCTGTGGTGCTTGGTCATGAATTTGGCGGCATCATTGTGGAAACCGGCAGCCGGGTAATGGGATGGAAAGAAGGCGACCGGGTAGTGAGTGAAACCGCAGCGGTTATTGATGTAAACAATCCCATGTCGCGCAGCGGCTTGTATAATCTTGATCCGACACGCAAAGGTTTCGGCTATGGAGTAAACGGCGCTATGACACGCTTTGTCAAAGTTCCCGCACGTTGTTTACATAAAGTCCCCGACCAGATTCCGTTTGAACAAGCTTGCCTTACAGAGCCGTGTTGCGTAGCCTATAGTGCGGTAGTGGCTAACACACGTATTACTCCCGGCGACCGTGTTGTTGTTCTTGGCCCCGGCACCATTGGTATTTTATGTGCAGCTATGGCCAGGCTTTGCGGCGCTGAGGTTGCAATAGTAGGTCTTGAGGCAGATAAACATCGTTTGGCAATTGCAGAACAATATGGTTGCGAAGGCATCATTGGAGATGCGAGCAATTGGACTAAAGAGCGTGATGGACTTGGAGCCGATTGCGTGATTGATGCTGCAGGCGCAAGCATTACCTTAAAAATAGCGCTTCAACTGGTAAGGCCTAATGGAAAGATAACTAAGGTAGGTTGGGGCCCTCAACCGTTAGGATTTTCGCTTGATCCATTGGTACAAAAAAATATAACCCTCCAGGGAAGCTTCAGCCATAACTGGCCCATGTGGGAACGGGTTATAGCATTACTTTCAAATGGACAGTTAGATGTAAAACCTATTATTGGTGGTGTTTGGCCTATTTCGGAATGGAATACTGCTTTTGAAAAAATGCACAAAGGCGAAGTAGTAAAAAGCGTACTCAAACCTTAAAATTATGAGATTAAAAGATAAAGTTGTAATCGTAACCGGCAGTACGACAGGAATTGGTAAAGCCATTGTAATACGCTGCGTAGCCGAGGGCGCACGTGTGGTTGTAAACGGGCGCAACCAGGAAGCCGGAGAAGCTGTAGTGAAGGAATTAGGCGAAGGCAATGCTGTCTTACATATAGGCGATGTTGCAGAAGAAGGCGCTGCGCAAAAGCTGGTTGACATTGCCTTGAACGCATTTGGCAGGCTGGATGCAGTAGTGAATAACGCTGCAATGATTGTGTCTTCTAATATTCATACTACTGATCTGGCCTATCTCCGCAGGGTACTTGAAGTAAACACGGTAGCTCCCTTTGCATTAATTCAGGCTGCTTTGCCGCATCTGAGTAAAACACGCGGATGCGCACTCAATATAGGTTCCGTGAATGCCTATAGTGGAGAACCTAATTTGTTGCCTTACAGCATTTCTAAAGGAGCATTGATGACAATGACCCGCAACCTCGGAGACACGCTGCTTCGCGAAGAAGGAGTTCGTGTGAACCAAATTAATCCCGGTTGGGTAGTTACTGAAAATGAAACCATACGCAAACGTGAACATGGCCTTTCAGACGATTGGTATAAAGATATTCCGCGTGTGTATGCGCCTTCAGGCAGAATCCTGTTACCGGAAGAAATTGCAGCCGCAGTGATATACTGGCTCAGCGATGAAAGCGGCCCGGTTTCCGGCCAGGTAATGGATATTGAACAATATCCCTTCATTGGAAGAAATCCACCGAAAGATGCTTCAATGTATGAGTCGTAGAAAACAGGCAACCATTTCTATATCTTCGTGGCAAAGCATAGACAGGCAAGATGATAAAAGAAAACGCTATCCGAATATTTGAACAAAAACAAGTTCGCACCTATTGGGACGAGGAAAAAGAACTTTGGTATATTTCGGTTATTGACGTAATTGAGGCTTTGACAGGAACAGACCGACCAAGAAAGTATTGGAATGACCTGAAAGCCAAGCTGAAAAAGGAAGGAAGTGAACTGTCCGAAAAAATCGGACAGTTGAAAATGGTTGCACCTGACGGCAAAATGCGATTAACTGATGTTGCAGATACCGAACAAATTTTCAGGCTTATTCAATCTATTCCGTCACCAAAGGCAGAACCGTTTAAGTTGTGGTTGGCACAGTTGGCATCGGAACGCTTAGACGAAATGCAAGACCCCGAAATTACCATTGACAGAGCTTTAGATCAATATTTGCAATTAGGGTATTCGGAAAATTGGATAAACCAACGTCTGAAAAGTATTGAAATACGTAAAGAACTTACAGACGAATGGAAAAAACGAGGACTAAAAGAAGGATTACAGTTTGCCACGCTGACCGACATTATCACCAAAACGTGGGCAGGAAAAACAACCAAAGAGTATAAAATTCTCAAAGGTCTGAAAAAGGAAAATCTTCGGGACAATATGACAAACACCGAACTGATTTTGAATATGCTTGCAGAGGCTTCTACCAAAGACATTTCACAATCCACAAATCCCGAAACCTTTGAAGAAAATGCAAAAGTTGCTAAACGAGGCGGTAAAATTGCAGGCGATGCCAGGAAAGCATTGGAAGCGCAAACAGGCAAAAAAGTAGTTACATCGCTAAATGCTAAGACAGCGCTACATGGAAAAGGAAATCCAAAGCAAATAGAAAAGAAAAATCAAAGGATGAATAGAAAATCTTTTAAAATTCATAAATAAATAATTTGCAAAATGAAAAGCAGAACAAAAGAATTAGACGTAGATTATATACTCAGACCTGAGTTCTCCTTCTGGCTTCAGTTTTAGCCGAAGAATAACGCCGATCAATAGAATAAACAATGAGATATTGTACCCGACATAACAGTAAAACCAACTATAGAAGGAATCAAAAAAGGTAAAGATGAAGTATTAGAAAAAGCAATTGAACTAATAAACAAATTAACCAATAAACCAATTAACTAAATAATGCCCCAATTAGCCGTTTTCCCCAAAGCCTTTATGAATGCCTTATGCAAGGATGGAAGTATGCGCGTATCCGAGTGGATAGAATTAGCAGTAAAGCTTGACATTGAAGGACTGGAATGGTATGCAGGTTTCCTGGAAATGGCAGACGAAAAAAACTGGCCAAAATTCCGCAGCCAGGTTGAGGATCATGGGAAAGTAATTCCTATGATGTGCTGCTCTCCTGATTTTACTCATCCCGATAAAAGCTTCCGGGATAAAGAAATAGAGAAGCAAAAGAAATGGATTGACATGACCTACGCCCTTGGCGGGTCTTACTGCCGCGTGCTTTCAGGACAGAAGCGTCCGGAACTTTCGATAGAAGAAGGCGTAAAGCTGGCAGCGAATTCTATATATGCCTGCCTGCCTTATGCACAGGATCGCAACATTACTCTTATCCTCGAAAATCATTACAAAGATGATTTTTGGGAATATCCTGAATTTGCTCAAAAGATGGATATCTTTTGCAAATTGGTAGATAGCATCCATCATCCTTTTTTTGGAGTCAATTATGATCCAAGCAATACCTATCTTGCCGGAGAAGATCCTCTTGAACTTTTAAAACGCGTATCGAATAGAGTGGTTACAATGCACGCCAGCGACCGCTACCTTAAAGAAGGAACCATTGAAGATCTTAAAAAAGAAGAAGGGGGAGCCGTGGGATATGCGAAGCGGCTAAGCCATGGCGAAATTGGCAAAGGACTTAATGACTATGATGCTATTTTTACTGAATTAAAAAGAGTAGGTTTTGATAGCTGGATCAGCATTGAAGACGGGGTAGATGGCATGGACCAGTTAGAAAGAAGCGTAGCTTTTTTAAGAAAAAAGTTGGCTGTGTATTGGCCGGATAATAATAAGTAACATAGAATAAATATTCAAAGGTTGAATAGACGCTATAAGGATGTTTTTCGAGACCTTAATAGCAAAAGGCCTTCTCGACCTTAGTAGGAAAAGTTCAATAATTTTTCAACCAACCTTATTAGCTTATTTTTAAGTGCTGTGAGAATAAGGTGATATAAGGTTGAAGAAATAGAAATAAAACTTTTTACTAAGGTTCAAAATGGTATTCAATGCAGCCAATGTATTATTCTAATACCAATTATAAGCGATTATTAATTCTAAATAACCCACTATAATATTTATGCAAGCTGAAATTTTCTATCCATCCCAATGTATTCTTGCAGAAAGCCCATTATGGCATCCGGAAAGAAAATGCTGTTATTGGGTGGATATAGAAAATGGAGTATTGTATGAATACAATTGGATTTCTAAAGCGATAAGATCATGGAAATTTAATGAGAAACTTACTTTAGCAGTACAAGGGAAAGGCGATGAATTGGTGCTGGCCTTAAATGCAGGGATTGCAAGGTTCAACTTAGTATCTGAACAAACAGAATGGATACTCGACATTGAGTTACCTTCTTCCGGAAACCGTTGCAATGACGGCGCTTGCGATAAACAGGGAAGATTGTGGATCGGCACGATGAGCCTGGAACACAAAGCAGAAGCGGGTTCATTGTATTGCATTGATGTTGATCGTAATGTCCGGGAAAAGTTGAATCACATTTCTGTGTCAAATGGTATTGCATGGTCGCTGGATCATAAACACATGTTTTATATAGACAGTCCCACGCAAGTAGTGCAGTCATTTCTTTTCGAAGAAGAAAAAGGCAACATTGTTTTTGAAAAAAATGTAGTAGAGATACCCGCTGATATGGGAACCCCTGATGGAATGGCAATAGATGAAGAAGGGATGCTCTGGATTGCGCATTGGGGAGGGTTTGGCGTTTACAGGTGGAACCCAAACAACGGCGAATTATTGTCGAAGATTGATCTTCCGGTTCCTCAAGTATCTTCCTGCGCTTTTGTTGGCGATGGATTAGATCATTTGCTTATTACAACTGCGAGAGAAAATATGCCTCCCGAAGAGGTAAAGAAATACCCCGAAAGCGGTGATGTATTTATAATAAAAACCGGCGTGAAAGGAACTGTATCTAACAGATGTTTAATTTAGAAAATAATGTGTAAACTCTTCAAGCGGTAAATCAGTGAGTTAAGAGCGGGGCGGAACGCTACCAGCGGCCTGAACCATTAGATTCGACAAGCGTTCAGGGTGCCAAAGAAAGCGTCCCGATCGTATAAAAACCATTCACTGCTTTGTCCCTTGCAGAGTATAAATAAATTCATAATTAATATTAAACGCAGTTAAGTAATGCCAAATATTGTACTGGACAAAAAGAATTTTGAAAAAACAATTGATGGTAAGAGAACCAGCCTTTATTTTTTAGAGAACCAAAACGGAATGCAAGCTGCTATTACCAACTATGGAGGCAGATTAGTGAGTTTGCTGGCGCCTTCAGCAAATGGAAATTTAACGGATGTAATATTAGGCTTCGACAATATAGACCAGTACCAAACCTCCACTGAGCCTTACTTTGGAGCTATCATCGGGCGATATGGCAACAGGATTGCCAATGGGCAATTTACCCTGGATGGAAGAGTTTATACTCTTCTCAAAAATAATGGGCCAAATAGTTTACATGGCGGAAAAAAGGGTTTCCAGGATGTTGTATGGGATGCCCATTTAATTGACGATCATAACCTGGAATTGTTTTACTTATCCCCGGATATGGAGGAAGGATTTCCGGGAAACTTAAGCGTTAAAGTCAGTTATACTTTGACAAACGATAACCAGCTAAAAATTAACTACGAAGCAACTACTGATAAAAAAACAGTAGTCAATCTTACCAATCATGCTTTTTTTAATCTTAATGGGGAAGGCAACAGAGGCACTATCCATAATCACCTGCTAACGATACATGCTGACCATTATTTACCGGTGAATAACAACATGATCCCCACCGGCGAAATGGCATCTGTTACCAATACTCCATTTGATTTCAGAAAGCCTGTTTTAATTGGAAAAGGTATTGATGCCGATGACGATCAAATAAAAAACGGTAATGGATATGATCATACTTTTGTATTGAATGAGGATAAAGAAAACAGTTTAAAACTGGCAGCAGTTGTAACCGGAGAAAATGGTATCACCATGGAAGTGCTTACAGAGGAACCGGGAATGCAGCTTTATACCGGCAACTTTTTACAATCGAAAAACAATTTAAGAGGCGGAGGCAAGGATGATTTTAGAACAGCCCTTTGCCTGGAAACGCAGCATTTCCCTGATTCGCCCAACCAGCCTCATTTTCCAACGACGGTGTTAGAGCCGGAAGAAATTTATAGAACAAGTTCAGTCTATCGTTTTTCAATAAAATAAATTTCTAAAGTTGCATTTTAGAAAGATCATTAAAGATGCTCATTCAATCTGGTTTATGACGAAGTAGCAGAACTTATGGCAGATAATTGTTAATTTTATATCTAAAACATTTTAAAGAAAATGGAGACATTAACGGTAGAAATAACTAATAATAATGCTTTGAAGGCACTTCAAGACCTTCAGGAAAAACATTTTATCAAGATCCGCAGTAAACCGGATTTAAGTTCTCCTGTATTTCCCGGCGAACCATTAACTCAGGAAGAATTTAAAGAATTGATATTAGGTAGGGAAAATGGTTCAAGTATGAGTTTAAAAGAAGCCAAAACTAAATGGACAAAAAAGAAAAAACAACTACTCAAACTCGCAAAGTAAGAATCCTTCATAAAGCATTTGGAGACATAGACGAGATTGCCGATTTTATTGCAATCAATAATCAACAACCGTTAAATGCGATCAAGGTAACTGAAGCCATATTTGAAACAATAAAAAAAATTGAACAGAGTCCTTTTGCTTACAAAGAATGTGGACAGATACCTACCAAAACAAAAATCTACCGGCAGGCTAAATGTTTTTCATGGATTATCATATTTAAAATATTAAAAGCTGAAATTCTTATTCTTGGTGTTATTCATGGAGCCAGAAGTCCTAAAAAGATCAGGGAGCTGAAAAATTTAAAATAAATTAATAATGCATCGCTGTTGCACTGACTTTGCTATTGCAGGAACAGACCAAAAAAATTTAACTTAACCAACCAATAAGAATTATGACAAAAGTAAAATGGGGAATCTTAAGCACTGCAAAAATTGGTGTAACAAAAGTGATCCCTGCATTATTGCAGGCAAGTAATTGTGAAGTCATCGCCATCGCATCGAGGGATGTAAACAAAGCAAAGTCTGTTGCTGCGCAATTGAATGCAGCTAAGGCTTTTGGCAGTTATGAAGAATTGTTAGCCGATAAGGAGATTGATGCTGTTTACAATCCATTGCCCAATCACCTCCATTTGCCATTAACTCTTGCAGCTATAAAAGCCGGCAAACATGCGCTGTGTGAAAAGCCAATTGGATTGAATAAAGAAGAAGCGGAAACTTTACAAAAAGAAGCGTCATTGCATCCCGGCCTGAAAGTAATGGAAGCTTTCATGTACCGCTTTCATCCGCAATGGATCAAAGCAAAAGAACTTGTTGATAATGGGACCATCGGCAAAGTAAAAAATATTCAATCCTTTTTTTCATACAATAATGTTGATCCCTCAAACATAAGGAACAAAGCAGATATAGGCGGCGGAGCCTTAATGGACATCGGTTGTTATTGCATTTCTTTTCCAAGATTCATCCTGGGAAAAGAGCCGGTAGAGGTTTCGGGGAACAGCGTATTTGATAAAGAATTTAAAACAGACATTGTAACGTCAGGCACGTTATTTTTTGAGGAAAATGTCACCGCTAACTTCACCTGTTCCACTCAATTATTCCCTTTCCAAAGGGTCAACATCCTTGGAGATAAAGGGCGAATAGAAATAGACATTCCTTGTAATGCCCCGCTTGACGAACCAACGAAAGTTACCCTATACCTTAATGGTGAAGAAAAAGTAATGTATTTTGAAGGCAATCAATATACCCTGGAATGTGAAGCGTTTGCAGATAGCATTTTAAATAACACCGATGTGCCCACCTCTTTATCAGATGCAGTGAATAATATGAAAGTGATAGATGCTATTGTTGAAAGTAATTTGAAAAAGGAAATTGTTGGTGTATAGTTTGGGGACGAACTAAAATCCATCCTTACAAAATAAAACCGGGCCTACGGCTCTACAAAAGGCAAGTTCCAGAGGAACGGCCGATTTTGTAGCAATGGACTTCAGTTGCATAAATTTATAAATGATAATAAAAAATAAAAATCAATACATGAAAATTCAATCAAAAAACACGTCGGTTTTTGTTTTGCAAATGATGGCGGTCATCTTGGTAACATTCCTCTTTGGAAACTATCAAGCTAATGCAAAGCCTAAAATATTAGTATTTGCCAAAACAGCAGGATTTCATCACAACTCAATAGCAGCAGGCCTTATAGCTATTCAAAAGTTAGGTGCTGAAAATAAATTTGATGTAGATACTACTACTGATGCCGAAAAATTCAATATTAATAATTTAAAGAAATACAAAGCGGTTGTCTTTTTAAGCACAACGGGCGATGTATTAAATGATGTGCAACAAGATGCTTTTAAAAAATATATTGAAGCAGGCGGAGGCTTTATGGGCATACATGCGGCTGCAGATTGTGAGTACGATTGGCCCTGGTATGGCAATCTGGTCGGCGCTTACTTTAAAGCACATCCGGCTCAGCAGGTGGCTACCTTGAACATTGTTGATCCGAATAATATTGCCACAAAACATTTACCCAACCCCTGGATACGCAAAGATGAATGGTACACTTTTAAGTGGGTGGCAGAAGGTTTGCATGAGCTGATCACTATTGATGAAAACAGCTATAACCTTGGAAAGATAGAACCCATGGGCCATCATCCTATGGCCTGGTACCATGAGTATGATGGCGGCAGGGCTTTTTATACTGAGTTGGGCCATACGGATGAATCATTCTCCGATCCTCTTTATCTGAAACACATTTTAGGCGGAATTGAATATGCAATGGGGAAAAAGCCATAACAGTGATGCATATACGCAATATGAAAAATTAAAACTTCCAAACTAATAAAACTTACAATGACACAAAAACCACAGACGCTTTTCCTGGTGGCGTTTTCAATGATCTTATTTAGCTGTAGCCAACAGTCAAATAATGTCGAACCGGTTTTCAATCCTCATCCTACCGCTGCTTATTTAACACCGGAAGAAAGTATGAAAGCTATTTATCTGCCTAAAGGTTATCATATTGAGTTAGTAGCAAGTGAGCCTATGATCAACGAACCGGTAGCTATTGCATGGGATGGTAATGGCAGAATGTATGTAGCCGAAATGAATACCTATATGCAGGACGCAGATGCCACAGGAGAACAGCAACCCACAAGCCGTATCCTGCGCCTGGAAGATACTAACAACGATGGTAAAATGGATAAGAGTACTGTCTTTGCTGATAGCCTGTTGCTGCCCAGGATGATGCAGTGTGTGGGCGATGAATTGTTGGTGAATGAAACCAATTCTATCACTATTTATAGTTATAAAGACACTAATGGTGATGGTATAGCTGACGTAAAAAAAGTAGTGTATAAAAATGATAAATACGCCGTGAGTGATGCTAACATGGAACATCAACGCAGCGGCCTCGACTGGAATATTGACAACTGGATGTATGTTACTTATGAGCCTGTCCGTTTCCGTTATACAAACGGAGTAATGGAAGTGGATAGCTTACCCGGAGGCACGAGCGGCCAATGGGGTGTCACTCACGACAACTATGGCCGGTTATTCTTTGCAGTCGCAGGCGGAGAAGACCCTGCAGTTGGGATACAGATCAATCCTGTATATGGCCGGTTAGATTTTCCAGACCAGGTTACAGAAGAATTCCAGGAAGTGTGGCCTGTTATTGCCACGCCCGATGTGCAGGGCGGTAATATCAGATTACGACCCAACAATACTCTTAATCATTTTACAGCTTGTTGCGGCCAAAGTATTTTCCGTGGCGATCGCTTGCCGGCAGATGTTGTAGGAGATTACATTGTTTGTGAACCAGTGGGCAGGCTCGTTCGCCGCGCTAAGGTTATTGATAAGGATGGTAAAATAGTACTTAAAAATGCCTACGATAAGAAAGAGTTCATTGCTTCGTCAGATATGAATTTCAGGCCTGTTAATTCTGCCACAGGGCCTGATGGTAACCTCTATATTGTAGATATGTACAGGGGAATTATTCAGCAGGGAAACTGGACCCGGCCAGGCTCTTTCCTGAGAAAAAAAATTGACAGCCTGGGGCTGGCCAAAAATACAGGGCGCGGGCGCATTTATCGTGTAGTGTATGATGGATACAAACAAGAGCATCAACCACAAATGCTCAACGAACCAGTTTCTAAGCTGGTGACTTATTTAAACAATCCAAATGGATGGTGGCGCGATAATGCACAAAAAGAAATTATTATTAAGGGAGATAAATCGGTTGTGCCGGCCTTAAAACTTATGGCATCCGGGCAGCCGGTTGCTGCCGGTGAGACAATCACCTCTCTTGGTAAGATCCATGCCCTGTGGACTCTTGATGGACTGGACGCTATTGATGAAGAAGTACTTTCGCTCGCTTTAAAAGACAAAGATCCGCAGGTAAGAAGAGCTGCTGTGTGGATCAGTGAGCCTTTCTTAAAGAAAAATGATTCCGTGATAACAGATGAAGTGGCTCAACTTAAAAATGATTCCAGCTACGATGTGCGGGTACAGGTGTTGATGTCTATGTACAATTGCAAATCAAAAACAGCAGCATCTGTTGTAAAGGAAATCAAAGATCAGAATACCAATAACCAAATGCTGACAGCTACCAGGGAGGCGCTGGATAAAAATGAGATGGAAAGGACGCTTATAGCAAAGCTTGGTAATATGGAACAAAACGATAAGGAATTAGTTTTGCGGGGCGCTTCTATTTTTAAATCATTTTGTTCTACTTGTCACGGTGCGGATGGAAAAGGCTTAGCCGGTAGCAATGGTATCGCAACAACCCCTCCCCTTCTCGGATCCAAGCGGTTGAGCTTTGCAGAAAAAGATGCATCCATCAGGATATTACTTCATGGGCTGACCGGCCCCATAAATGGAAAGTCTTACTCCAGTGAAATGCCTTCAATGGCGGATAACAGTGATCGTTGGATTGCCTCTGCATTAAGCTATGTGAGATACCAGTTTGGTAAAACGAATCATGATAAGGATCTCTCTCCTATTGTAAAACCAGGAGAAGTAAAAGCCATCAGGAAGGAAGATGAAGGAAGAAAAACTCCAATGACGATGAAAGAACTGGCAAGCAGAAAGCAGTGAAAATATAAAATAATACATTGCCTGTATTGATATTTATAAACTTCTTAGAAACCATTTGTAAAGCCTAATAAAAGAATTCGATTTTTATACGTCTGAATCTGATGTTTCCTTAATGTTAAAGAATTAATTAACCGCTGATTCTTGTTTAAATTTACAATACTATTAAAAGGGTATTTTAATAAACAAATCAGCGAATATGGCTAACACATCTCCCCTTAAAAAGACAAACACCCTCACCAATGAGGACATCAAAAACGCTTATATAGATCATGTACTTTCCAATGATGCGCCTCCAAGGTCAGTTTATGATTTTGCAAAAAAATTAAAGATAACAGAAGCGGAATTTTACAATCACTACGCTTCTTTTATGGCGATAGAGAAGTCCATTTGGTCTGATCTTACCAGCCGCGCTATTGAAGAAGTAAAATTGCAGGAGGCATGGAATACTTATACGTCGAGAGAAAAAATGCTTTCTTTTTTCTATGCCTACGTAGAACTGCTAAGGACGCAAAGAAGCTTTGTGATATACAGTTTGAAGAAATCAAAATCAAAGATCAGTACACCCGCAGTGCTTGCCGATGCAAAACCATTATTCATTGCTTTTTCTGAAAATATTATTCATTCAGGACTTGAAAGCGGCGAGTTGGCCAATCGCAAATATTTTAGTGAAAAATATAAAGACGCGCTTTGGCTTCAACTGGCATTTATCCTTAACTTCTGGATAGAAGATGACAGCAATGATTTTGAAAAAACTGATGAAGCCATTGAAAAAGGAATACAGGTTACCTTCGATCTGTTTCAGCGGTCAGTTATTGACAACCTTTTTGAATATGGCAAATTCCTGGTGCGCAATGGAAAGATCAGGGAAAAAATGGGGATATAAATGGGCCAGGTTAAAACACAGCAATCCATGCCTACCACACGGGTAGCCCGTTCATCCAGATTTGTAAAGACAGGCATCCAGATCGGGGGCAATTACATCAAGCATTATTCTAAAAAATTATTCAATCCTGATATAAGCCGTGATGAGCTTAATGAAAACAATGCCAATGACATTTATAATTCTTTGAGCGAGCTAAAAGGCTCCGCCCTGAAGATTGCCCAGATGCTGAGCATGGATAAAAACATCATGCCTAAAGCTTATATCAATAAATTTTCACAATCACAATACAATGCGCCTCCGCTGTCGGGGCCTTTGATCATACGGACTTTCACCAAGTCGTTCGGCAAGCCTCCTGAAAAAATATTTGATTCCTTCAATCTTAAATCAACCAATGCTGCCAGTATAGGCCAGGTGCATGAAGCTACGCTCAATGGTAAAAAGCTTGCTGTGAAAATTCAGTATCCCGGTGTAGCAGACAGTATTTCATCTGACCTGAAACTGGTAAAGCCATTTGCATTCCGGTTGCTTGGAATGAATGAAAAGGAATTAAGTGTTTATATACAGGAAGTAGAAGAAAGGTTGCTGGAAGAAACCAACTATGAATTAGAAGTACGCAGGTCTGTTGAATTCAGCGAAGCCTGTAAAGGCTTAAAAAATGTGGTCTTCCCCAAATATTATCCTGAATATTCTTCTAATAAGATCATTACAATGGATTGGATGGAAGGCAAACATTTAAAAGAATTTTTGGAAACCAATCCATCCCAGCAATTACACAATAAGATCGGGCAGGCCTTGTGGGACTTTTATAATTTTCAACAACACGAGCTTCGTGCCGTTCATGCCGATCCTCATCCCGGTAATTTTTTAATAACACCCGATGAAAAGCTGGCTGTGATAGACTTTGGATGCATCAAAGAAATGCCGGATGATTTTTATGTTCCCTTTTTTGGTTTGGTATTGCCTCAGCATAACCGGGACAAATCAGCCAACATTAAAGCGCTCAGGGCGTTGGATATGATCCATAAAAATGATACTCCACAGCAGGTTAAATTTTATTACAACTCCTACATGGAAATGATCTCTTTGTTTGTATTGCCATATAGGAGCGATACATTTGATTTCAGTGGCGCAGCCTTCTTTGATGAACTGTATGAGTATGGAGAAAAACTCACCCGTATGCCTGAATTTAAGCAGCCGCGCGGCGTAAAGCATTTTATTTATATCAACCGTACCAACTTTGGGTTGTACACGATTCTTCACGATTTGAAGGCTACGGTAAAAACGAATACGTTTAGGCCGCATATTGGGTCAAAATAAGGTGATAAGGTAAATGTGTTGTCCTTATTCTTCTTCTACTAAGGTTTTTAAAAACCCTATCACTTCAAATATTAAACAGGCAACGTTATCAATACTATTTGGTTGGATTTTTAGTATGCGGTTTTTCACCCAGATCATGCCAGTTGCTTTCCTCTATATCCACTTTATAATACTTCGCTGCCTTTTTAATATTTGCAAAAGCAAGATCGCGATCCTCATCCGATATACCCTTAACCTGATCAAAACGGGCAAGGGCATTTTGTACATGCGTTGCATCTGTAAGAGGTTCTTTGCGCTGTTTGGGAAAAGCATAAGCGCTATCGGGCAATTCTTTTTCGTCTGCTGCATCTAATTTACCGTGCTTAGTGTGTGCTTTCCAGGTTGTGTTTGACATGGCTTTTTGTTTAACCAGTCACAAAAAATTTGCCAGACCTGAAAGTAATTATCAACTAAGGCTTTATTGCCCAGGCAAGGTCATCTTCCTGGCGGGTGTCCTCACCCGCCATTCCTCAATCATAATTTATTCATATAATGAGTTAATACCTTAAATTCATCTTCCCCTGTTTCATAAAACCGGGCAGATGAAAATCTATAGTCAACCGGATCTTTACATAATTGCCAATGTGGTTGCAACGGATTATAATGCATGTAATCCAATTTTTCCCCAGCCATTACTCTATTGGTTATTAATATCGCCAATGGGTCTCTTTGCCAGAAGATATAATTTCTGTCTTTTTGATTAGTTTTATATTCATTTAACTTTTCACCCTCTTTTTTCAATTGTTTTAAAAATACATGGCCTGTATATTTTTCAAAACTCTCTTTGGGTGTTTCTTTACCGTTCATTTTTAATTGTTCCCAAAGTACATGTATATGATTAGGCATGATCACATATCCATAAATGTAAACCAATTCATGTTGTACTAACCACTTAAAGCTTTCCAGAATTATCTTTTTCATCTCATCTTCCTTCAAAAGATGTTTCCAGTCTTTTATCACTGATGTCCAAAAATAAACTTCATTTAAGGACTGATGACTTTTTCGTACCCCTGAATATTTAAAAATTCCTGACATTCTTCTAAGATAATATTAATCTTTTAATTGTCGGGTGGGGACACCCGCCAGGAAGGTGGGAATGAGATAATTATATAAACGCAGTTGATCTGTATGAATCTTTTGTGCACCCGACAGCAATAAGGTATCAATTACTTTTTGTAAAGTTTTTACTGTTCGCCTGCCTATAACAAAATCAGAAATTTGTTTGGTGTCACAACGCAAAGCATACACTATCCAGATCAGCCTTGTTTTGGATTTATAAAATGTCCTGATCTCATCTACCTCATACATTTTTCCTAAGGCCATTGCAGGCTTTTGAATACCCTTTGCAATACTGAGAATCCGTTTTATTACTGTTGTACAGGAAATTTCTAACAAGCGGGCTATGCTTCTTATTCCGCTGCCTTCTTTCACCAACTTGATTATCCATGTATTGGCGGTTTGCTTACAGGCATTCTAGGTATAGCTGTTACTAAATGTTCTTTTGCAATTACCGCATCTGTAACGTTGTTTTCCGCCACATCTTCCATACTTTATACAATTCCCGTTACAATACCTGCATACAGTTTTATTACCAACATATCTGGTACACGTAATATTATTTGCCTACATTAAAGCTAGTTTTACGAGGTTAAAAAAATAAAGGCAGCCATTATAGCTGCCCAAAATACTTACTTTTATTTTTCCGAAAAGCTGAAATAATCAGTTTCTTAGTTCAAAATTTATAAACCAACATTTCTGATACATTACCATAAAAAAACCACCAGATCTTTTTATCTGATGGTTTATTCTTTTGTAAAAGCTTTAATTTATTACCTTTTCAATTTAAAATTTGTAAAACAACATTTCTGATACATTACCCCTTATAGCTGCCCAAAATATCTATTTTTATTTTTCTGGCCACTGAAGATTACCAATTTTCTAGTTCAAATTTATAAACCCACATTTCTGGTACATTACCCAGACTGAACTTCAAAAATTAATGGACAACCAAAATCAAATATGTATGATAGTGAGTCTAAGGAAAAAAATATTAAATGCCACCCATTGTTTACTCTAAAATAGTTCTCAATCTCTCCTAAATTACATTTTATATATCTAATGTTTTGTTGTATATCTTCCCACTCACTTGAAAATATTATATGCATTTTCTGAATTGAAACTTCTAATTCCTGAATCTTTCTAATAAATTCAATAAAGATTGATTTTGAGTTAGTAATATGAAAATCATTTAATTCTTCTGTTAAAAAATTAGAAGTAGTCGTCTGTTTTCCTTCTTTATTTTTTAAGATAAATTGGATTAGAAAATCCTCATTAAAAATTTTTGTAAAATATCTAAGACCTGCTGAAACTTCAGTATCATAATCCCATTCATTTTCTATTGCAGTAATACCTAAAAGCTCAGCAATGCTTATTATTTTATCAAATTCTACTTCATTTAACTTGCCAGAAAATCCGATAAATTCCATAATTAATTTTTTTTACCACTTCTTGTTCTTAAATTATATCCCCCTTCATTATTAATTGCTTTTTTCAATTTCTTAATATGTCCTCCTGTAACTGGAACATCTTTTGCCGAAAGCTTACCCTTTGTTCTTGGGCTTGTCTCAAATTTTGTTACCTTATACCCGTGTCCCGATGATGTATTTAGCCAATGACGGTGTTCCTTTCAAATGACAAACTTGTGAATGGATGCCGCCGTCTGGTCTCCGACCAACGGCATTCTCGGCATCCTCAATAACCTCTCTCAATTACCTGTAAAATGTGTCAGCATTTTAAAACTGTCCAATCCATCATGATAAAATCTTGCAGATGAATAATAATAATCTTCAGGCTTCTCACATAATCCTGCTTTAACAGGGTTGTAGTGTATGTATTCTAATTTTTGCCTGAACAAATCTTCGGAAATCAATTCGATACTTAAAGGCTCTCTTTTCCATATCTGGTATTCACGGTCATATTTATTTACTTTAAAGTTGGCAAGCGTTTCAGTATCATTTTTAATAAGAGAGCGTTTCAGTTGCTGAGCTGTATATTTCATAAAGGAAGCCTGAATATCTGAAGGCGTAAAACCAACCAAGGGTTGCCATATTAAATGAATATGATTACTCATTATGACGAATGCGTTCAGTTCAATTCTTTTATCTGTCACTAAAAATCTTAGGCTGTCAATTATTATTTCCTTGTGTTTATCATCATTGAGCAAATGATTCCAATCATAAATAGTAGCGGTAAAAAATTGGGAACTATGAATTGGGAAACTCTGATTCATTGTGCTAATCTATGAAAATAAATACAAGTTCTGAATTCTGTTGCCGTTGGTCAGGAGACCAGACGGCGGCTGCTCACGGGCATAACGGATAGGCTTCAAAAGAATGAGAAATAAGGAACACCTACGAAGGCCAAGTTACAAAAAATTTGCCAGATATGAAAGCAAATTTAATCCCGGATCATTAAGGCCTTATTGTCCAGGCAAGACCATCAGGAGTGCCGCCTACATCAATACGGCCAATCATCTCCATCTTTTTGAGATCAACTACTGCTACATAATTATCAGGAGAGCAACCTACAAAAGCTCTGGAACCATCGGGATCAACCAGGATGCCTGCTCCTCCACTCCCTATTTTTATTTGCTTTATTTTTTTATGCGATGCCACATCAAAAACATAGAGATTACCGGCTCTCAGGCTTGAGACGAGCACACGTTTTCCGTCCGGGGTAAAAACAAGCCGGTTAGCTCCCAGCGCTTTTGCATCAATAGTGGAAGAAACTTTATTCGTCGCCAGGTCAATGACTGCAATGCTTCCATCGCCGGCAGATACTGTCCAAAGCTCACGGCCGTCAGGCGATACATCAAATCCTTCAGAACCTTTTGAAACAGGCACCACTGTTTGCTTCCATTCCCTATGAGCGCCATCTGACGGCCTGTCTTGCGATGTGAGGATGCTTACCGTTCCTGCATTCACATTAGTAGTATAAATCTTTTTCGCATCAGGTGTTACATAGATCATGTGAGACCGGTCTTGCCCTGTTCCCATGCACCAATCCACTTTGTTAGTTACAGGATCATATCGTCCTACAGCCTTTGAACCTTCCGCGCTGAACCATACTTTGCCATCGGCAAACGCCAACCCATGAGGCCCGAACAACGGCCTTGTATCAACCGTTAATAAAGGCTTTTGCGCTACCAGGTCAATCACATTGATCTCATGTAAACTGCCGCCGCCATAAATAGAAACATAAGCCCTTTTTCCATCCGGCGAAGCGATCACCTCATGTGGATCGGGACCAACCGGTATGCGTGAGATAACTTTTAAAGTTGACGCACTCACAATCGCTAAGGTGTGATCGGCCTTTGAAAGAGCGAGCAAAGTACGCTGCTGGGCAACGCATCCTGTACCGGTAAAAACTACCAGTATCCAAAAAAGATTTACAGCAAATAACCTGGACAGTCTGTGCTTTAGATCGCCTTGTTGGAGAATTTTTTGGGCATCTCTTTCCTTTACACCCATGTGCCTGCTTTTTTGTGTGATGGAATCAATCAACTTTATCGAAGTTAATATTATTGCCGGAATTGGCAAAAGCAATATAATTACGGGTAAAATAGAATATACCTCTGATAGAGGCTTTAGAAAAACCCCGTTCCAGCAGGTTAGCAGTCAAAGATGCAGTGGAAGAAAGAAGAATAAAAATAAATTGTCTGAACCAGAATTTTTGATGATTAAAAGATGGGCTGGATTAGGAAAGTTGCCAATCAGGTAAACCCGGTAATTTCTGTTAATCCTGGTTCAGACAATCATAATATAAGATATAAGGCCTATTTATTTTGATTGGATTCCAGCTCAGCGCCTTTACCAATCAAATCCATAAACTGATCAAGTTTGGGAGTAATGATGATCTGTGTACGCCTGTTCGTTGTTCTGCCTTCGGGTGTGGCATTGCTGGCAACAGGATTGTATTCGCCACGGCCGCCGGCTGTAAGGCGTTTAGGATCTACACCATAGCTGTTTTGCAAAGCCTGCACTACAGAAGATCCTCTAAGTGCGCTCAGATCCCAGTTATTGCGAATGTTGCGTTGTGAAATAGGCACATTATCTGTATTTCCTTCTATAATCACATCATAATCCTTATAGTCTGTAATGATCTTGGCGATCTTGGCCAAAGTAGCTCCCGCCTTATCCGAAATTTCGTAACTGCCGGATTTGTAAAGCATATTATCTGAAAGAGAAATATACACTACGCCTTTCAACACCTGCACATCCACATCCTGCAATTCATCTCTGCTGAGAGACCTCGTGAGGTTATTAGTGAGCACCATATTAAGAGAATCACTCTTAGACTTGGAAGCAATCAACTGCTGTATATAATTATTAGAGACCTTAATTTCGTCTATCAGCTTAGAAATATTCACATTGCCCTGTCCCGCTGAAGCAAGGCATTTGTTCAGCGCTTCCTGTAATGATTTTACATGTTCCTGCTCAGTTCTTATCCTATCTTGTAAACCTGAAATTTGAACGTTAGCCCTGTCCAAATTACTTTTACATTGCTCTCCGTCTCTTACGAGCTGGCTGTTAGTTGCCTGTAGCTGACTGTAACTTGCCTGAAGCGCTTTAAATTTTTTTGTGCCCACACAGCCTGTGGCAAATACCATTATGGCTGCAATAATTGCAATTAAGTTAAGATTTACTTTCACGATTTAATATTTTATAAGATGAAAAACACAAATGTAAACAAAATAGAGAGTTGGTTATCTTAAAGAGTTGGCAAAACCAGAAAAGTAATTTCTCCAAAATTATAGCTTTGGGTTTTCGTTATTTCACCTGATAATTGGGCTCTCTGCGAAATAAAGTATTTTTGATAATTCATTGTCCCGGTTGTGAATATCAAAGCAGAATTTATCAACGGGATATTATTTTATTCAATTTCTTTATCATGAAAAAAATTTACTTTCTTTTCTTATCTGTGTTAATGATATTGTCTTCTTTAGCACAGCAACCTTCTTTCAATAAAGTTACTTTACCTAACGGATGGAGTTTATCTCCGGCAGGCCACGGCTACTTATTAGGCGATCTTCCATTGAACATGGCTGTAAGTAAGTCGAAGAAATATATTGCCGTAACCAATAACGGCCAAAGTACACAAAGCATTCAACTGATTGATACACGCTCTGAAAAAATATTGGATAACATAAAAGTAGCGAAATGCTGGTTGGGACTGAAGTTCAGTGAAGATGAAAAATTTCTTTATGCCGCCGGCGGCAATGATAATTGGATACTAAAGTATGCTATCAAAAACCATAAGCTTATCATACAGGATACACTGCTGTTAGGCAAAAAATGGCCTGTAAAAATATCTCCTGCAGGCATTGACATAGACGGCAAAAGAAACCTCTTGTACGTGGTTACCAAGGAAGATAATTCTCTCTATATTTTAGATCTTCTCACAAAAAAAATAGTGGGTAAATACCGATTGGGCGGCGAGGCATACACCTGCTTATTATCGCCTGATAAAAAAGAATTGTACATCACCTGCTGGGGCTGCGATAAGCTAATCATCTTCAACACGGTAACAAGATCTATTGCGCAGAAAATAAATGTAGGAGATAATCCTAATGATATATGCATCACAAAAAACGGAAGCTATTTATTCGTTGCCAATGCCAATGACAATTCAGTATCTGTGATTGATGTACGCCTCAGAAAAATAATTGAAACCTTAACCTCTTCTTTGTATCCCGATGCTCCACAAGGCTCTACCACTAACGGGCTTGCCTTAAGCCCCGATGAAAAGACCTTGTACATTGCTAACGCAGATAATAATTGCCTTGCTGTATTCGATGTGGCACAACCTGTCAAAAGTGTTTCAAAAGGCTTTATTCCTACAGGCTGGTATCCAACATGTGTAAAAGCGATCGGTAAGAAAATTTTTGTAACCAACGGTAAAGGGTTTTCTTCATTTGCCAATCCCAACGGGCCTAACCCTTCTTATGTAAGATCAAGAGTTGCTCATCATGAAGGCGATACTGCATCAGCCAAATACAGCCAGTACATAGCCGGCTTATTCATCGGCACTATGAGCATTATTCACAAGCCGGATGCTGAACAATTAAGCGTTTATACAAAACAGGTATATGATAATACTCCTTATACCAAGGACAAAGAAACGCTCACAGAGGGTATGGAAGGCAACCCTGTTCCGCGTTCTATCAAAGACGCTTCTCCGATAAAACATGTATTCTACGTAATACAGGAAAACCGTACTTACGACCAGGTGCTTGGCGATCTGAAGCAAGGTAATGGCGATACAAGCCTTGTTCTATTTGGAAATGATGTAACGCCCAATCATCATAAAATTGCAACAGACTTTGTTTTACTTGATAATTTTTATGTAGATGCAGAAGTAAGCGCTGATGGGCATGAATGGTCACTGGGAGGCTATTGCACAGATTATATAGAAAAAACATGGCCTACCAGCTATGGCGGCCGCGGCGGTACTTATGCCGGGGAAGGCAGCAGAGCTATTGCCAATAATAAGAATGGTTTTTTATGGGATAATTGTAAAAGGTCTGGAGTAGGTTTCCGCACCTATGGCGAATTTGTCGCTAATTATATACCCAATATTCCTGTATTAAAAAATAATTTTTGTCCTTATTATTCCGGTTGGGATTTAGACTTCAGAGATACGTCGCGCTTTCAGCAATGGAAGCGGGATTTTGATTCATTGATAGCTCTAAATGCGTTACCAAGATTAAGCACCATCCGGTTTCCCAACGATCATACGCAAGGTATGCGGGCAGGAAAACCATCTCCGTTTGCTATGGTGGCCGATAACGATCTGGCCGTAGGCATGTTCATTGATTACCTGAGCAAAAGCCCGGTGTGGAAAGAAAGTGTAGTATTCATCCTGGAAGATGATGCGCAGAACGGGCCAGATCATGTAGATGCCCACCGCAGCCCGGCATATATAATCGGCCCTTATGTAAAAAGAAATTATGTAGATCATACAGCATACACTACCGCCGGCATATTAAGAACCATTGAGCTGATATTAGGTATTCCGCCTATGAGCCAGTATGATGCAGCCGCTACTCCTTTATGGCGCTGCTTTACGGCCACGCCTGATTATAGTGCGTTTGACCATTTACCAGCCACTGTTGATCTTAATGAAAAGAATGAGGCAGTAAGTGAATTATCCCGGAAAAGTGAAACCTTTAATTTTTTGAAAGAAGATGCGGTTCCAGATGGCGAATTCAATGATGTATTGTGGAGAGGAATTAAAGGAATGAAAAGCATTGTTCCTTCTCCAAGAAGAGCCGCTTTTATTATCCCGGCAAAAGATGATGATGATTAGACATATTTATCAATCATAATAAAAAAACACTTTAGAATTTAAAAATTAATAAGCAAGATCATTGACCTCCTTTGGATGGCGGCGGCATCATTCTCTGTTTCATTGCTTCGTATAAGATCATTCCTGCAGCAACAGAAACGTTTAACGATTCAAAATCTTTTTGCATTGGAATTTTAAAAAGGCTGTCGCAGATTTTGTATAAAGATGGCTGGATGCCTTTATCTTCACTTCCCATGATGATTGCGCAAGGCTCCTTAAAGTCCATGTCAAAAATATTTTCAGTTGCAGTCATTTCGCTGGCAAAAACTTTTATGCCGTTTAAATGCAATTCATCAATCGCATGGTGCAGGCTTTTCACCCGGCACACAGCGAGATTTTCAAGTGCACCCGCAGATGTGGCAATGGCATCTTCATTCAATGCCCCCACCCCTTTCTCGGGAATTACCATTGCATGAACGCCGCAACAATAAGCCGTCCTGGCCAATGCTCCAATGTTCCTGATATCAGTAATGCCATCAAGCAATAGCAATAAAGGTGTTTCGCCATTTTCAACGATCAATGAAATTACATCTTGGAGATTCTGGTATTTTATTTTTGATTTTACCGCAATGCAACCCTTGGGATTTTCAAGGTTAAAATTCCTGATCTTTTCAAAAGGAACTTTATTGACAGGTATTTCAAATTGGATTGCCACCCGCTTTAATTCATCTGCCTCGGGCGAAGAAAAAACAGAATCCTGCAAATAGATTCTTTCTAATTGTTCGCCATTCTTCATTGCATCAATAACGGATGGAATTCCTCCAATTAGCAGATTTTTTTTCGGGCGATGTTGTTGGGAAAACGTTTTATAGGGTGGCCGCACTTTCTAAATTAATTTGATTTTATTGCCGGGACTCTTTCTTTATTTCAGGTAAATAAATTATTTCCATAATTCATTTAATTCCTCAATAGTAACTTTTTTACCTTTACCCTCCTTCATATCTCTATCTCCCTGCAATATTTTTTTTACAAATTCAGGATTATAAGGGCTTTCTTTTTTATTCTTTTCAAAGGGAACTTTCAAGGCTTTTAAGAAAGCCTCTATTACAGTAAACTGTTCTTCATTTTTGGGATGAACGGTGATAGTTTCCATAATTTGTTTTTATAAAATTAAATAGTATAAATATCTTCAGCAGAATCTTTTAAAAAATCGAAAGCGCCACCTCTCATTGCAAGGCTTAACCATTCTTTTTCACTTATTTCATCATCCTTAATAAGCACAACAATTTTAGCATCTTTCCTGGAAAAATGTTTACCCAATTTTAAAGTGGTACTTCCATCTTCATCAAATTGAACTATTTTTTCTATTGCTTCCATTTTTTTATTTTAAAGATAATAAATAAAAGAAATACTGGGAATTATAACTATAAAGAATGATTCAGTTAATTTATAGAATTTCAGAAACTACATGCTACCGTTTATTTTTAATATATTTGTTTTAATAAAAAACATAGCTTATGTCTAGCTTGGAATTAGAAGTTTACGAAATACTTAAAAACCGCTTTACAGAAAAAGAGGCGGCTAAGGTTATCGAATATTTCGAAGTCAAAGCTGAAGAAAAAATAAATCAGAAAAAAGATGTCTTTATGACAAAAGATGATAAGGTAGAATTGATATCGAAAATAGAATCTTCAAAAACTGATATTATTAAATGGGCCTTTATCTTTTGGATTGGGCAATTAGCTGCCGTTGCAGGAATTTTATTCGCTTTATTAAATGTTTATCTGAAAAAATAAACAGGTGTTTTTTTCTAAACGCCTGACAAAAATATATCTACAAAAAATTCCTTTTATTTTATCCCAAACGCCTTTTTCACTTTCGGCACATAGTCTAATTTTTCCCAGGTAAATAATTCAACCTTTACACTTTTCGGAGAGCCATTGGGCAAATTAAAAGTTTTAGTAACTACTTCATTATTGCGCCCCATGTGTCCATAAGATGCAGTTTCCTGGTAAATGGGATTGCGAAGTTTCAAGCGTTGCTCAATAAAGTAAGGACGCATGTCAAAAATAGATTCTACTTTTTTGGCAATTTCACCTTCAGTTAAATTCACTTTAGAAGTGCCATAAGTATTTACATTGATACTGGTAGGTTGCGCTACGCCAATAGCATAAGAAACCTGTACCAATACTTCATCGCACACACCGGCTGCTACAAGGTTTTTGGCGATATGCCTTGCTGCATAAGCCGCGCTTCTGTCCACTTTGCTTGGGTCTTTTCCGCTAAATGCCCCACCGCCATGAGCGCCTTTTCCTCCATAAGTATCTACAATTATTTTTCTTCCCGTAAGGCCGGTATCTCCGTGTGGCCCGCCGATTACAAACTTGCCGGTAGGATTAATATGGTATTTTATTTTATCATTGAACAGATGCGCATAATTTGGATATTTTTTCTTCATGCGCGGAATTAAAATTTTCTTTACGTCATCAGAAATTTTCTTCAGCATCTTATCTTCTTTATCAAAATCATCATGCTGTGTAGAAATAACGATTGCATCAATTCTTACAGGTCTATTATCGTCACTGTATTCAAGCGTTACCTGGCTCTTGGCATCAGGCCGCAAATACTTTATTTCTTTATTTTCTCTTCTTAATGCAGCAAGTTCAATCAAAAGGCTGTGCGCAATATCGAGCGAGAGCGGCATGTAATTCTCTGTTTCATTGGTAGCATATCCAAACATCATTCCCTGGTCTCCTGCCCCCTGGTCTTCTTTTTTCTTCCTTACTACCCCCTGGTTAATATCAGAAGATTGCTCATGAATTGCTGAAAATATTCCGCACGAGTTGGCTTCAAACATGTACTCGCTTTTGGTATAGCCAATTTTCCTGATCACTCCGCGTGCAATCTCCTGAACGTCAAGATAGGCTTTTGATTTCACTTCTCCTGCAAGCACTACCTGGCCTGTGGTTACCAGGGTTTCACAGGCTACTTTACTTTGCGGATCGAAGGCTAAAAAATTGTCAATGAGCGCGTCGCTGATCTGGTCAGCAACTTTATCAGGGTGTCCTTCACTTACAGATTCAGATGTAAATAGATATGGCATATTATTTTGTTTTGAGCCGCAAATTTATAGTTTCAAATTCATAGAGCAAAATAGAACAAGAGACCAGTAATTCAAAAATTAAAGCACAGAATAGATAACATGTAGCCTCAACCTGGTGGGAGTATTATTAGTTCCATTCAATTTTACCCTCCCATATCCCATACTATTTTTGGGATAGGTAAAGGGAGCGATTGATTGTCCGCACCAATCAGTATAGCCGGTCAGGTTGCTTATATAATTAGGCGCGCTTAATCTCAGGCTTAGGCTGGGCTTACCTTTGGTGACAATTGATTGAACGTACCTTGAAATATTAAAAACATACTGGCTAACCGTATTACCCTGGTCGTCTTTAGTTGAAACAGGCTTTCCTCCCATGTAACTAAATCCGCTTTGTAACTCAGCGGAGCTAAAATCGCAGGGGATGGGAATATAAGCGCCGTTATTGATATCCGGATCTTTAGCGTCTATATAAAGGCCTACCGGCGGAGCAAAAATATCGTTGAAAGAATTGGGGGAATAAACCTGCTCTGCAATTAACTCTGCCCGGTTAATAACCCTGTTGGATAATCCTGTAAGCCCGGGAATGGTAAGTGTGGCATAAGTACCAGGTGAAGTTTGAATATAAATAATGCTATCGCCTGCGGGTGGCTGACTAAGATGACTGGTTATCTCTGCGTTTCCTCTGTCGCGCACTATAGAGTTAGACAAAGCTGAAAGGCCGGTTAAAGTAAAATCAACTCTTGAAGTATCTTTTGTAGCGCCGTTTGATGACCTTAAATAAATAGAGAAGCGCGTACCTGTATTGCTAAAATCAAAATAATTCAATCCTTGTCCGCCAGTAGCTTCGTCAGGCACTATTGCAAAACCTTTAAAGTATTTTACAAAATCATCATTACTTCCGAATGCTAAGGCAGAATCACGGATAAGGTTTTCAGCAAAAGATTTGGAAAGCGGAATTCTTAACTGGTTAGTAGCATCTTCTCCCCTGGCATGAACCGAGTCATTTAGCTCAAGAGGTAAATAGGATTTCTCACCCAGCAATACGGAATTATCATATCCTAATTCTCTGCAGGTGGTATAATTATCGCCCAAATGAAAACTATCAGAAAGCTGATATACTTTTACTTTTTGCACCAGGTTGGTATCGCCAAATGTATAAGCATAGTTGAGTACTATTACAGCAGAATCTACCAATAAGCTATCTGCATCCGAAGTAGGGAATCTATAAGGAAAAGCCGGTTTAAACTCCACATAGATCCTTGCATTGGTCTTTCCGAAATAGGGATCATTTACAATAAGCCCTAAAGCCTGAAGATCATTTCTTTGCACAGTATCACATTCGTTATCATCAAAATTATTGGCGATCACAGAAAAAGTCGTATCAAAAGTGTGAATGTTATCAATGACAGGTAGTAAATCCTGACCAAGATTTGTGGTGTCAATTTTTGTACAGCTAAACGTAAAAGAAAGTAAAATCAATATTCCCGTAACCGCAGCTTTGTATTGGCCTTTGAACACTGAAGAATAAAATTTGAGTGGATTAATAAAGAACGAATTATTTGCTGGCAAGGTCGGAATACAATTGTAAATAGTCTGTTAAATCTAAGTCTTCATCGTATTTCAAAACTTTTTTACCACGCACCTTTCCAAATTCATCAGACAATTTTTTATCTACTTTGTCTGCGCCAAATGTGATGGCATCTGCAAAATGAGCGCCGCCACGAAACATGGCCGAATTACTTCCTTCATTAAAAAAGCTGATATCCTTTTCTTTAATATTAGAATTAATAGTAGCTATCTGGGCAAAGTTAGAGCCCATTTTTTCTTTGTAAGTATTCTGGCCAATGGTATATACGACTTTGCAATTACTAAAGACCGGCTCTTTTTTATACGCAGTTCTTATGTACATAGGAATAAGCCCTGTCATCCAGCCGCTGCAATGGATAATATCAGGCGGCCATCCAAATTTCTTTACAGTTTCCAAAGCGCCTTTACAAAACAATACAGTTCTTAAACCATTATCAGTAAACCATTTTCCTGCTTCATCATGGTACAAGGATTTTCTTTTGAAAAGATCTTCATTGTCCAAAAAATAAATTTGTAACCGTGCATTGGGAAGAGAGGCAACTTTAATAACCAATGGATAATCATCTCCATCTACTGAAACATTGATCCCTGAAAGCCGAACCACTTCATGCAATCTGTGCCTTCTTTCATTAATCATTCCAAAACGAGGCATAATGCACCTGACTTCCATTCCATTCTCATTGGATTTCACCGCAAGCCTGTTTACAATTTCAGCAAACTCGGTCATCTCAAGATAAGGAGACATTTCGTTGGCTATGAATAAAATTCTTTTCTTTGTCGACATTTACAAATGGTTAATTAACTTAATCGTTTTTAGCAGGCGGCAAAGTTATCATTTTTTTTTCCATTTTGCAATGTAAAACTCAATGTTAGACACAATTACAAGCCATTTATACATTATTTATGAAGATATTTAAAGAGTCAGAAAGCCTTAATGTTTACCTGAATACTCAAGATCTGATCGCAAAAAAGGTTGGTTTTGTTCCTACAATGGGGGCATTGCATGAAGGGCATCTCTCTCTTATACGCCGGTCCGCACAGATCACCGGTATTACCGTTTGCAGCATTTTTATAAATCCTCTGCAATTCAATAATACAGAGGATTTCAAAAAGTATCCTAAAACCATTGAAAACGATATAATGCTTTTGGAGCAGAGCGGGTGCGATGTTTTATTTATGCCTGATGAAAAAGAAATTTATCCTGACGAGACATCCCGGATACCACATTATGAATTAGGATATCCGGCGACCGTCCTGGAAGGAAAATTTCGTCCGGGGCATTTCGAAGGAGTGTGCCTCGTGGTTGAAAGATTACTTAATATTGTCAATCCCGATTTTCTTTTATTGGGACAAAAAGATTTTCAGCAATGTATAATCATTGAACGCCTGATCCAATTAATGAATAAAAATATCCGGTTGGTAATTTGTACTATCGTTCGTGAAGAAAACGGGTTGGCCATGAGCAGTAGGAATTTAAGATTAAGCCCTTCAGAAAGAGAGGCTGCAGCAGCTATACATCAGCATTTAGTTTGGATAAAAGAAAAACTTACCGCTGATAATTTTAAAGATTTACAAAAGAAAACAATTTCAGATCTGGAAAAGATGGGGTTTAAAACAGACTATCTCGAACTGGCAAACAGAAATACTCTCGGACTAATTGATGTACTTAAAGAAGGCGAGGAGGCCATTATCCTGATAGCCGTATTTTTGAACGGCGTGAGGTTGATTGATAACCAATTAATAAATTAGAACCGGAAATGCTTCGTTACTTTGAAAAATCTTTATGAAGAAAAAATTATTCTCTGTATTACAATATATACTTTTCCTGGGTATAGGAATTTTTTTAACCTGGTGGCAATTAGAAAAACTAACCCCCTCTGAGTGGATCCAATTTAAACAATCCTTATTGAATGCCAACTATATTATTCTTTTACCTGTTTTTATATTAACGATACTTGGCCACATAAGCAGGGCCGTAAGATGGAGAATATTAATTGAGCCTTTAGGTTACCAACCCGCCATTTCAAATACTTTTTATGCCACTATGTGCGGCTATTTTGCCAATACGTTTTTGCCGCGTGCCGGAGAAATTTTGAGATGTACCTTGTTAGGCAGATATGAAAAAATTCCGGTGACCAAATTATTCGGGACTATTCTTCTGGAAAGAGTCTTTGACCTTGCCTGTTATTTTTTAGTAATTGTAATTACCTTCCTTATCCAGATTGAAACAGTAAGCAATTTTATTACAGAAAAGTTGGATCAGCTTACCACCCAACATGTTGTTCCTTTTCGGGTAATCATTGTTATTCTTGCGGCGTTGGCCACATTAGCATTTATAGCAACAAAAAAGATTTTAAAGAAATATAAAGAACATCGCCTTGTTGTAAGATTGCACGGCATTTACATCGGGTTAAGAGAAGGTTTTTCAACCATACTGCATCTCAGAAAACGCAAAAAATTTATTGCCCACACCATTTTTATCTGGGCGACTTATTTGTTTGAAATCTATATCGGTTTTTCTGCGCTGTCTGAAACATCTTCACTTCCGATAGGTGCAGCATTCAGTGTACTTTCCCTGGCTACACTTGCGATGATTGTTTCTCCGGGAGGGTTGGGCGCATTTCCTGTAGCCGTACAGCAGGTTTTACTTATTTACGGCCTTAGTAATATTTCATTTGGATGGCTGATGTGGGGAGTGACTACAGGTATTGTAATTGTAGTAGGGCTGTTATGTTTTGGCTTATTAATTTATCAAAATAAAAATAGTAAGAACAGTCTAAAGAGTGAAGTTTGAATGATGTAACAGAAAATATTCCAGGTGAAAACTATCAATAATCTTACATGACCAAACGCAAAATAATTTTCCGGGATATAAGCTGGCTTGCATTCAATGGAAGAGTGTTGCAGGAAGCGGGAGACGAGACAGTTCCTTTAAAAGAAAGAATACGCTTTCTTGGAATTTTTTCGAGTAATGCAGATGAATTTTATCGTGTAAGAGTAGCCACTCTAAAGCGAATGATCCAACTAGGAAGCAAGGCTAATATGCACCTGGAGTCATCGCCTGAAACTATTCTTGAAGAAATTAATTTTAAAGTTACCAACCAGCAAAACCAATTCACACGCACATGGAAAATTATTACTGAAGAGCTAAAGAAGCAAAATATATTTATCCTTAATGAACAACAGCTTAATAAAGAACAACAGGAATTTGTCCTTTCTTATTTCAGGGATTATGTGAGAAGCAATATTGTTCCTCTGATGATAGAAAATCTACGGGCATTCCCTATACTTAATGACAAATCCATTTACCTGGCCTGCAAATTATCAAAAGCAGATGGTTCGGTTCATCAAAGATTTGCATTGGTTTCCGTGCCCGGCAGGTTGCCACGATTCATTATTCTTCCTTCAAAAGAAAATACCAAATGCCTCATTTTACTGGAAGATATTATCAGGTTTTGCCTTCCCCAGATATTCTCTTATTTTGGTTATGACACTTTTTCATCCCACATTATAAAGGTAACCCGTGATGCAGAAATCGACATTGATAATGACATCTCCACATCGCTGATCCAAAAAATAGAAAGGGGCTTAAAGAATCGAAAAAAAGGCAAACCTGTGCGCTTTGTATATGACAAGGAAATAGACAAGGAATTATTAAACTATCTTATAAAAAGAATGGAGTTGTCCGGCAAAGACAATATTCAGCCCGGCGAGCGCATTCATAATTTCAAAGATTTCATGAATTTTCCTGATTCTGTTTTTGAGAAAAAAGGAGAACGAAAAAGGCCTTTTATCCACCCCTTGTTGGAGAATGTAAACAGCGTAATGCAGGTAATCTTACAAAGAGATGTGCTTCTTGATTTTCCCTACCATTCTTTTGATTCGGTAATTGATGTGTTGCGCGAAGCTGCTATTGCCCCGGATGTGATCAGCATTAAAATTACTTGTTACAGGCTGGCAGCTAATTCCAACATCATCAACGCGCTCACTAATGCTGTACGTAATGGAAAATCAGTGACAGTAGTGCTGGAGCTAAGGGCCAGGTTTGATGAAGAGGCTAATATAGAATGGAAAGAAATACTGGAAGAGGCTGGCGCAAAAGTGGTGGTGGGCATGCCCGATATGAAAGTACATGCCAAGATATGCCTAATCAAAAGGAAGGTAGCCAATCGCACTTTACATTATGGATTTGTAAGCACAGGAAACTTGAACGAAAAAACAAGCCTTGTTTATGGCGATCATTGTTTGCTTACAAGTAACCGTCATATCATGGCAGATATAAACCGTATTTTTAATTATCTCGAAAATCCCAAAAATATTCATCCGCTGAAATCCTGTACAAGGCTCCTGGTAAGCCCTGTGCACATGCGAAAGCAACTTCATGCGCTTATTAACAAAGAAATTAAAAATGCAAAAGAAAATAAACCTGCATCTATTATTTTGAAATTAAATTCTTTGAGTGATGAGGATCTGATATTAAAGCTATATGAAGCGGCAACAGCAGGGGTAAAGATAAAGATGGTGATCCGGGGCATTTGCTGCATGTTTACCCAAAATAAAAAGTTTGAGAAAAAGGTAAAAGCCATCAGCATTGTGGATGAATATTTGGAACATGCCAGGATAATGATCTTTCATAATGGTGGCAAAGAAAAATATTTTATTTCATCTGCAGATTGGATGATAAGAAATCTCGATCATCGCGTGGAAGTAACATGCCCTGTTCCTGACAAAGAAATTCAGAAGGAATTAAAAGACATTATTGATATCCAGTTGAGCGATAATGTGAAAGCAAGAATCCTCGATAATGAACTATCTAATATTTACGTAGATTCGTATGGCGCCAAACCCATTCGTTCGCAAATAGAAACCTACAATTATCTTCTAAAGAAAAAGTATTAAAATTTGAAATTAGCAGCAATAGATATTGGCAGCAATGCAGCAAGGTTACTCGTTACAGAAGTCACGACAGATAAAAACAATAAAGCTTCATTTACTAAGTTAAGCCTTGTAAGAGTACCCCTGCGGCTTGGCTTCGATGTTTTTGATTCGGGAAAAATATCAGCGTATAGAGCAGAGCTGCTTTTACTGACCATGAAAGGTTTTTTAAACCTGATACTGGCTTTTGAAGTAAAGAAAATGAGAGCCTGTGCTACTTCAGCAATGCGCGATGCAGCCAATACTTATGAAATAATTACCAGGATAAAAGATGAGACGGGGATAGATATAGAAGTAATTTCAGGAAGCGATGAAGCCTCTTTGGTTTTTGAAAATCATATCGCCGAAAACCTGGACAAAGATCATTCTTACTTGTATATAGATGTAGGCGGCGGAAGCACTGAGCTTACTTTTTTCAGTAATAATAATATGGTATTCAAAGATTCTTTCAATATCGGCACCATCAGGTTATTAAAAAACCAGGTGAGTGATTTTAGTTGGGATGAGATGAAAGAAATCATTAAAACAAAAACAAAAGGTTTTAAAACCGTTACTGCCATTGGCTCCGGTGGCAATATCAATAAAATCTTTTCAATCAGTAAAAGAAAAGATGGAAAGCCATTATCGCTTGATCTGCTACGCGATTACTATAAAGAATTAAACAATGTCTCTCTTGAAGACAGGATCAATATTTATAAATTAAAAGAAGACAGGGCTGATGTAATTGTGCCTGCATTGAAAATTTATATTAGCTGTATGCGTTGGGCAGGCGCTGAGGAGATATATGTTCCCAAAATAGGCCTTGCCGATGGGTTGATACAGCATCTTTGGGAAGAAGAAAACAGGAAATAATAAATGAAAATTATGGAGAAGATATAGCAACTAAAATCCTGCTCTTAAGATTAAAAATTTTACTTTTGCCCTGCGATTGCTCAAAGGAATGTTTTATTCTAATGCAGAGCCATTTCCGCTTCTGTCGCTTCTTTAAAAAAATAATTTATGTCAGTAAATAAAGAAGTAAAAAAGATCACCACACACACTTTGCATAAAATGAAAGAAGCCGGAGAAAAAATTTCCATGATAACGGCTTACGATTTTTCCTTTGCAAAAATTTTTGATGCCGCAGGTATTGATATCATTCTCGTAGGTGATAGCGCCAGCAATGTAATGGCAGGCCATGAAACCACGCTGCCTATTACCTTAGACCAGATGATCTACCATGCAAGTTCGGTAGTGCGCGGCAGCTCAAGGTCATTGATCATTGTGGACTTACCTTTTGGTAGCTACCAGGGAAACAGTAAAGAAGCGCTCAATTCCACTATCAGGATCATGAAGGAAACCGGCGCGCACGCTATCAAGCTGGAAGGAGGAGTAGAAGTAATAGAATCTGTAAAAAGGATCGTTAGCGCCGGTGTTCCTGTGATGGGACACCTTGGGCTGACTCCGCAATCTATCTATAAATTCGGGACTTATATCGTAAGGGCAAAAGAAGAAGAAGAGGCTGAGAAGTTAAAGAATGACGCCTTGCTATTGCAGGAAGCAGGATGCTTTGGAATTGTACTGGAAAAAATACCGGCTGCTCTTGCCCGGGAAGTCTCTCAAAGTATCAGCATTCCTACCATAGGCATTGGCGCAGGAAACGGTTGTGATGGACAGGTGCTGGTGATGCATGATATGCTTGGTATTAACACAGAATTTAAACCAAGATTTCTCAGGACTTATCTGAATCTTCACGAGCAGGTTATTGAGGCAGTTCAGCATTATATCAGAGATGTAAAATCAAAAAATTTTCCTAATGAAAAAGAGCAATATTAAGAGTGAAGTGTTTCAAGGAATCAATAAGAATGTGATTCGATAAAATAAGACATTTACAATTCACCATTCACGATTGACCATTCACCATGCAACATTTTATTAAAGAATTAAAAATTTCAGAAATAAATAAGGGAGTTTCCACAGGGAGTAAATGGATTGCAGCTTCAGGTGAAAGGATAACTTCCTTCTCACCTGTAGATGGAAAACCAATTGCCTCAGTGAATTCCTGTGATAAAAGAAGCTTTGATTATGTAGTAGAAACTGCTTATGCAGCATTTTTACAATGGCGCGCCTGGCCTGCTCCAAAACGTGGTGATATTATAAGGCAAATAGGAAACGAGCTTAGGAAGAATAAAGTAAATCTTGGTAAACTGGTAAGTTATGAAATGGGGAAGAGCCTCCAGGAAGGCATGGGCGAAGTACAGGAAATGATTGATATCTCCGATTTTGCACTTGGCCTTTCGCGACAGTTGTATGGGCTTACCATGCACAGCGAACGTCCTTTGCATCGCATGTATGAACAATATCATCCACTCGGCATAGTAGGTATTATTTCAGCTTTTAATTTTCCTGTGGCGGTATGGAGCTGGAACAGCCTGATAGCAATGGTTTGCGGGGATGTATGTATATGGAAACCTTCTGAGAAAACTCCGCTATGCGCCATTGCCTGCCAAAATATTATTTCTAAGGTCTTCAAAGAAAACAAAGTGCCGGAAGGCGTGTGCAACCTGGTAACAGGCAACTATGAAGTAGGAGAATGGATCAGCAAAGAACCAAAAATACCTTTGGTTTCTGCTACCGGTTCGGTAAGAATGGGAAAAGCAGTCGGCGCAGCAGTGGGGGCAAGATTAGGAAGAAGTTTATTAGAGCTTGGAGGCAACAATGCAATTATTATTTCTAAAGAAGCAGATCTGAATATGGCTTTGGCAGGCAGCTTATTCGGCGCAGCAGGCACTGCAGGCCAGCGTTGCACTACTACACGCCGCCTCATTATCCAGGAAGATATTTATGAAACTTTTAAAAAGAAACTGATAAATGCTGACTCGCAACTAAAAATTGGCAACCCGCTTAAAGAAACAAATCATGTTGGCCCACTGATAGATAAACCTGCGGTAGAAGCCTATTTGAATGCAATTGAGCAGATAAAAAAACAAGGCGGAAAAATGGTAGTGAATGGAGGAGTTCTTTCAGGCAAAGGTTTTGAAAGTGGCTGCTATGTAAGGCCCTGTATCGCTGAAGTAGGCAGCGAGATAGAGATTGTAAAAACAGAAACTTTTGCTCCCATTTTATATTTAATAAAATACAAAACTCTTGAAGAAGCTATTGCCATTCAAAATAATGTACCGCAAGGATTATCAAGTTCCATCTTTACCCTAAACCTGCGTGAGGCAGAAACTTTTCTTTCTTGTGCAGGCAGCGATTGTGGTATAGCCAACGTAAATATCGGCACATCAGGCGCCGAGATTGGCGGCGCTTTTGGTGGGGAAAAACAAACCGGCGGCGGAAGGGAAAGCGGAAGCGACGCCTGGAAAGTTTATATGCGAAGGCAAACCAATACCATTAATTATTCCAATACTTTGCCATTGGCCCAGGGCATTAAATTTACAGTTTAAGAAGCTGTTTGAATTATTTTTTGCCACTGATTACAACAGATTTACACAGATAAATCTGTGTACTTCGCAAAGCGAAGTATCTGCGGAATCTGTGGCTAAAAACATTTTATCTAAGGCATAATCATTTTATTTTAATTAACTCAAACAGCTTCTAAGCATTCCTGTAAAATTTCCGGTGCACTTCAAATTGTCGCAAGATACAAGGCATAAAAATGCCCCGGATTGGCTCTATCCGGGGCGGTGTCATTAATTATCCAATGGATAATGAGCCAATCTTTTTGCCAACATCTTTCAAGGCGGCCTGCAACTGCAATAATTTATCGGAAGTAAACTTGCTTTGCTTACCGTTAACGGTATTTCCGTTTATACGTTGGTAAAGCCAGTTTCTTGTTTTACCAAAATAATTTTTAGTAATATAACTAAGTGATATAATCTGGGATACTTCACTCAGTTGATCACGGAGATTAATCTCTTTTTCAATCAGGTCAAGATTCTTTCCGGCACGTTTAAGCTCCGATGTTATAAACAGCTTTATTTCATTTTTAAACGTTGCATTATCCTTATACTTTTTATGCAAAACGTCCAGGCGTTCATCGAATTTTTTTCCACGTAGTTTAAATAGTTCTTCTATTTCTTCTTTCATAAAAAATAATTAAGATTGTTTGTTTATTTTATTTTTCAATTCATTTATCCTGTCAAGATAAAAATTTTTGGCCACATTCATTGCCAACTTTTGGCAATTAAAAACATCTGAAAACTTCGCAAACTTAGTGTACCGTGCTGTAGCCGGCATCCCGCCGGTCACTTTTACAATCAAATAACATATAAAACCATCTCCATACAACTTATCAAATAATTATAAATATTTTATAATTGTTTTAAATGGTTTGCCGCTTAAGAATAATTATGGAATATTTGCGCATAAATAGTCAAATCATATATGATAAAAAGAAACAAACCCTTTTTCTTAGCGCTGGCGTTAATGGCATCAGCGCCTCTTTACACAATTGCACAGCCCGATTCTTTAATATCTGATTCAACAGTTAAAGTGGCTCCTCATGATTGGTATCAGCTTGACTGGGCTACCACAGGCTATTATGGAATAAGCCTGAATAACGCCTATGATTTTTTGAAAGATAAAAAAAGTAAGACAGTAGTTGTAGCAGTTATAGATAGCGGGATTGACACGCTGCAGGAAGATCTGAAACCTGTGCTATGGCACAACCCGGGAGAAATACCCGGCAATGGTATTGATGATGATCATAATGGCTATGTTGACGACGTGTATGGATGGAATTTTATTGGCGGTAAGGATGGCGCCAATGTGCACAAAGATTCTTATGAAGGAGCAAGAGTTTACTGGAAATTAAAAGGAAAATACGGAGACGCTATTCCTGATACAGCAAAAATGAATGCCGGTGAAAAGAAAGAATATGCTACGTACCTCAGGGCTAAGAATGATGTGATTAAAGACTATGACCCGGTAGAACTTTTGCAGTATCAAAGAATAGTACCTGTGCTTGAAAAAGGAGATTCTATCATTGCAAAAGAGTTAGGCAAACCGGATTTTAATGGCAATGATCTTCAAAATTATACGCCCACAGACCCACAGGCCATGATAGCTGCATCTATTAACCTGGAAATGGCAAAGGGAAATAATGCTTTTGATATTTCGCACGAAGAATTTTTAGATTTTTTTAAGGGAAAGCTTCGCAAAGGGCAGGCTGCCATTACTCCCCCCGAAAATTACAGAAATGATATTGTAAAAGATAATCCTGATGATATTAATGACCGCTATTATGGAAACAATGATGTGATGGCCGGAACACCGGTGCACGGCACTCACTGTTCGGGAATAATAGGGGCAGTAAGGAACAACGGAGTTGGCATGAATGGTATTGCTGATAATGTAAAGATCATGATGATCCGCGCTGTACCTGACGGCGATGAACACGATAAAGATATTGCCAATGCTATTCGCTATGCAGTGGACAATGGCGCACAAGTGATCAGCATGAGCTTTGGCAAAGGATATTCGCCACAAAAGCAATGGGTAGATGATGCAGTAAAGTATGCACAAAGCAAAGATGTGCTTCTGGTACATGCGGCAGGCAATGACTCCAAGGATATTGACACTGCAGAAAATTATCCTAATCCTGTCTATTTAGACAATTCAGGGGAAGCCCAAAATTTTATTACTGTCGGCGCCAGCGGAGATGCTACCAATGGAGGCTTCACGGCGAAGTTTAGTAACTACGGTATTAAATCTGTGGATGTTTTTGCTCCAGGTGTTAATATTTATTCTACCCTGCCTGGAGGAGATAAATATGGAAATCTTTCGGGAACGAGTATGGCCGCCCCGGTAGTTGCAGGCCTCGCTGCATTGATCCTTGAATACTTTCCCGATCTAAGCGCCGAACAGGTAAAATATGTAATTGAAAAATCGGTATTACCCGTTACTGATAAAGTGAAATTGCCTGGTACAGATGACCTGGTAAGCCTCGCTGATATTTCTATAGCCGGAGGTGAGGTGAATGCACTCAATGCAGTGAAACTCGCTTCTACCCTAAAAGGCGAAAGAGACAACCAGACTCAAAAAGAGTACAAGAAAATTAAAAAAGAAAAAAAGAAAAAGAGAGGAGCCTGATCATAAATAAGACTTCATTTTAGTACCCATATTTAAAGAGCTATTTTCTGTGATGAAAATAGCTCTTTAGTTTAGGTGAATGCAATGTTAGGAAAAACTTATCTTATTTTTTTATTTTCGGATCAGAGAACTGATAAAAAAGCCCGAATTGAAATACATTGCTATGTAACGTAGCGCCACCTGAGTTTTTAGATAAATCACTGATACCAAAATTATAACGCGCATCAAAGCCCAGACCTGATGAAGTAAGATACCCTACCCCTACGGGAATTGAAAAAGCAACGCTGTTGAAATCATCTTTAATGTCTGTTGAAACGTCATTCACTTTAGATTTGGCATTGAGCAAAAAACCTATTTGCGGCCCTGCTTCAATTCTGAAACCATTATCAAACATATATTGCGCTAAAACAGGAACGTTGAGAAAACCAAGTTCAGTTTTTGCATCGCTGTTGGATTTACTCCTGGCGCCTTCAGAAGAATAATAGGCCTCGGGTTGTATTGCCCATTGTGCATTCCTTCCATGAATATGTGCCAGGATGCCGGCATTAAAACCTATTTTAGTTTGCATATCTGAGTTGGCAGGACTTGAGTTTAAGGATGAAGCATTCATACCAGCTTTGATTCCGAAATGAGCTTCCTGTGCTTTTACACTTAACAGAAAAAAGAAAGTAGCTGCAAAAATGATTGTCTTTTTCATAAAGTTGATTTTAGGTTAATAATATTCTAACATTTATTGCTATTAGCAAACGCCATACCTGTTTAAAAAAAACAGCCCCGTTTCTTATCTTTGCGCCATTACTTATCCGCCTTTTTTAAAGGCTTGATTCATCCTGTAAATGTCTCATGTAGCCCCGGATAAAGTAACATATTATGGCTTTATTACACAATCGTATTTCTCAAAAGGAACTGAAACAAAGATTATTTGAGGAAAGAGAACCCCGTATTACTCTTTCATTTTATAAATATGCATCTATTGAAAACCCCGGTGAATTTCGGGATGAGTTTTATAAAGGCCTGAATGAATTAAAAGCTTTCGGGCGTATCTACATAGCTCATGAAGGAATCAATGCACAAATGAGCGTGCCTCAATCTAACTTTGAAAAATTTAAAGAATTCATTAACACTATTTCCTTTTTGAAAGAGATGCGTTTAAATATCGCTGTTGATGATGCCCGCCTGAATGGCGCAGCGGGGCAGGATAAAAGTTTCTGGGTATTAAAAGTAAAAGTGAGGAATAAAATTGTGGCAGATGGTATTAATGATCCCGAATTTGACATGAGCAAAAAAGGCAAATATGTAGATGCAAATTCTTTTAACCAACTCACTACTGACCCTGAAACTATAGTGGTAGATATGCGCAATCATTATGAATACGAAGTAGGCCATTTTGAAAACGCAATAAAAATTCCTTCGGATACTTTCAGAGAGCAATTGCCTATGGCGGTACAAATGCTTGAAGAAAAAAAGGATAAGAATATCATCATGTATTGCACCGGCGGCATCCGTTGTGAGAAAGCCAGCGCTTATATGCTGCACAATGGATTTAAAAATGTATATCATCTTGAAGGCGGCATCATTCAATATGCCAATAAAATAAAAGAAGAACATTTGCCTAATAAGTTTTTGGGTAAAAATTTTGTATTCGATGGCAGGCTTGGAGAAAAGATAGGCAACGAAATAATAAGCCATTGCCACCAATGTGGCGCCTCGTGCGATACTCATACCAATTGCGCCAACGAAGCCTGTCATTTACTTTTTATACAATGTGCAGCATGCGCTAAAAAGTACGATGGCTGCTGCTCGGTAGATTGCCAGGATACTTATAACCTGCCCGAAGCAGAAAGAAAGCAAAAAAGAAAAGGAAAGAAAAACGGTATCATGATCTTTAATAAGTCAAGGGAAAGAATGGATAGGTTAATGAAAGAAGCTTAAAGAATAGGTGAGTTTTTATGTTTTGACCAGACAAAAAAATCAAATTAAATACAATGTCCACAATAGTTGCCTGTTTTTATTCACCTGAAGATTATAAGAGGCTTTTGGAAATATCAGATGACAGAAGCAGTATGTGCGATACTTATGAAGAATGGCTGGTTCAATTCATGAAGATGAAAACAGGCCTCGGTAAAGAAAATGTGGTTGTAACTCCTGTCCGGATAAACATTGATGATTTATTAAAATTTTGCAGAAAAAATAAGCTAAAAAATACAGGAGAGGCCAGATCGAGATATGCTTCATCTTTAGCACAAAAATTAAATACCTTGAAGAGCATTCGATAAAACAAATCATAATTGTTAGAGTAAATTATTTGAATGCAATCAATGATTGTAAATACTTTGAATTAATAAGAGCCGCTTCGCCCCAGGTATTATTAAAATAAATCCAGGCGTTGGAAGGATTAGCTTTCTTGATCTGTTCATAAATACTTTCAATAAAATTTTCGGGATAAGCTGATTTGTATAAAACAGGTACACCATGAAACCGATAGTACAAATCTTTTGCAGTTGTTATAGCTTCATCTGGTAAATCCGGAAAGCTCACACCACAAAAAATGAGACCATGTTTTTTGAACTGCTGCAACACATGCTCATTCCACCAGCTTACATGCCTGAACTCAAATACATTTGTAAATGCAGGATCAACACTGGAAATTAAAAGATCCAATGTTTCGGCATTATATATTAGCTGTCGTGGAAACTGAAATAATACACATCCCAATTTTTCTTTTAATCCTGAACTAATGCTACCATAAAAATCCATGAGCAAGGATTGGCAATCAATAAATTTTTTATAATGAGTAATGAGCCTCGGCGCTTTCACAGAAAATTTAAAATCATTAGGGCTGGTGTTATACCATTTCACTAAAGAACTTTCTGTAGGGAATTTATAAAAAGTAACATTTAATTCCAGCGTATTAAAATGCCGGCAATAAAATTGAAACCATTTTGTTTGCGGAAGCTTTTCAGGATAAAAAATATTTTTCCATTCTTTATAATGAAAGCCTGAACAGCCGGTATAAATTTTAAGCATAACGAATAGTTTTTCATTTTATTCGTTGTGCAAGAAGATAGCCAAAAATCTTTTATTTATTTTTTAGAACAGCTAATACAGCTATGAAGTATGAATAGCACAAGTATAGCTGACACACAAAACCTTTGCTGCCAAGCTTAAGCTAAACTCAGGAATTTCAACCTCGCGCCAAGGTCAGGATAAATTAGTGACAATAAGTTTTTAGCATTTCTTTAGCTTCTATTTCGCCATTTACAGACGCCTTTTTCAAATAAAAACAAGCCATATTTCTATTGCCCATTTTCAGATAAGAAGCACCTATATAAAATTGAGATCGAGCAACTTGATAGCCACTTATAAGCGAATACGATAAATCTTCTATTGCTAATGAAAATTGATTATTGTAAAAATAGCTAAGACCCTGAAAATAAAATATTTTAAAATTAGGAACATTAAGTTGATCCTGAAGGGGAAGATGCTCATTATTTTCATCGAAAATAATGCCTGTTGATGTTTTTTTTGCATTAATCGCGTTCGTAAAGCAGCTAATTGCTGAATCATTAAAATCTAAAACATAGTATGACAGTCCTTTGAAAAAATATGCAGAAACATTCTTAGGATTTAGATGTAGAGCTTTTTCATAACTTTTAATAGCGATTGGATCCTGCTCAAGACAAGCCTCAATCTGGCCCTTTAATACATATGCAAAAGATTTAGTTGAGTCAAACTTTAGTGCATCGTTCACGTATATTAAAGCCTGTGTATAATCGCTATCATTTTTTTTCTCAATAGAAAGCTTAATATTTTGCATGAAATAATCACTTTTATTTTTGCAAGATTCAAAAGCACTAAGTACCCAAAGCAAGCTGGGAATTAAAATAATTTTTTTATATGATACATTAATTACCATTATTTAAAATTGTTTGATTGTTCCTCACAGATTGTCAACTCTATGAATGGAATTCCCCTGTTGGTCTCCCAACCAACATCAAGTAAAAAAACCGAAAGTAAAATCTTCTATCTATTTTTTAAAGTAAGTTTACCATTTTTTCAAAGCAGCTACAATCCGCTCCCTTGTTTCTTCATCACTTAAAGTCTGCGGAATAAATTTTTCACCAATCAGTTTTTCATAAAGCTCTATATAACGGTTACGGATAATCGAAATCCATTTGTCGCTCATTTCGGGAACCTGCTGCCCTTCCTTTCCCATGAAATTATTTTCAATCAGCCATTCCCTTACAAATTCTTTACTTAATTGCTTTTGCTTCTCTCCTTTTGCTTGCCGTTCTTCAAAACCATCGGCATAAAAATAGCGGGAGCTATCAGGAGTATGTATCTCATCAATTAAAATAATTTCATTGCCGAGTTTCCCAAATTCATATTTGGTATCTACCAATATAAGCCCTTGCCTCGCAGCAAGCTCCTTCCCTCTTGCAAAAAGCTTTAATGAAAGATCTTCCAATTGTTCGTAATCATCTTGGGATACAATATTTCTTTCAATAATTTCTTCTTTACTGATGTCTTCATCATGGCCTTCAGCGGCCTTGGTAGAAGGAGTAATGATAGGTTGTGGAAAATAATCGTTCTCTTTTAAGCCATCAGGCATGGTTACTCCACACAATGCCCTTTTTCCCGAAGAATAGACACGCCAGGCATGGCCTGTAAGATTTCCCCGTACTACCATCTCTACTTTAAAAGGAACACATTTTGTACCGATAGAAGTATTAGGCGCAGGTGTTTCCAGCAACCAGTTCCTGCAAATATCTTTAGTTGCATTCAGCATATAGGCTGCTACCTGATTCAATACCTGCCCCTTATTAGGGATTGGTTTTGGAAGTATAACATCGAAAGCAGAAATACGATCGCTGGCAATCATTACCAAAAGGCGGTCATCAATAGTATAAACATCTCTGACCTTTCCTTTATAAAAATCCGTTTGGCCGGGAAATAAATAGTCGCTCATAAAAAGAATTATAAATGCAAAAATGCAGATAAATTTTTAGTAAGCCATGATAAGATTGTAATGCACAATAAGTTGCCGGCTTCTCCTCACCTGCTTCAATCTCCCACCTCCGGTTTTTCTATACATTTCAATCCTGTGAAAAAAAAAAATTTTGCTTTTTCTCATTTTTTAAAAATGATTACCCTACTTTTGCAGTAGACTATTACAATAAACATTTATGGTGTCAACTTTGTGTATAAAATATATGTGCTCATCCCGTTATCAATTGAGCTGTTGTTGTTAACAATACAATCAATAGCGCCAATTCCCAGTCATCATTCATTTTATCCTAACACCTATTCAATGTTTTTTTTGCAACAAAGCCATATCTGCCCTCTATTTCAAAATAAGATACTGGTATCAACGGTTTTTACGATTACAATGCCGCTTGTATGGCCGGGGAATTTTTATTCAAAAAATAAAGAAGAAATAAAAATACGATTCAATTATTTTTAAAAGCAACCTGAGAGAAATGAACGAATATTATTTAGATTATTTAGAGCAACTTGAATCAGAAGCCATTTACATCATGCGTGAAGTGGCGGGACAGTTTGAACGTCCTGCACTATTATTCTCCGGTGGCAAGGATTCTATTACATTGGTGCACCTGGCTTTAAAAGCTTTCAGGCCTGGTAAATTTCCATTCCCTTTAGTTCATATTGATACAGGCCACAATTTTCCCGAAGCGTTGGATTTTCGTGATAAGCTGGTAAATAAAATTGGTGAAAAGCTCATTGTTCGCAAAGTGGAAGATACCATCAAACAAAAAAACCTTACTGAGCAAAAGGGAAAGTTTGCCAGCAGAAATGGATTACAAACCTATACCCTTCTTGATATTATCGAGGAGTTTAAGTTTGATGCGCTTATCGGCGGCGCACGGAGAGATGAAGAAAAAGCAAGAGCCAAGGAGAGGATATTTTCTGTGAGAGATGAATTTGGCGGATGGAATCCAAAATCACAAAGGCCCGAGTTATGGAACATATACAACGGAAGGATCCATAAAGGTGAAAATATCCGCGCGTTCCCTATCAGCAACTGGACCGAACTGGATATATGGAATTATATCAAAAGAGAACAGATTGATTTGCCGTCTATCTATTTCGCTCATGAAAGAGATGTGATAGAACATGAAGGCCAGTTGGTATCTGTATCTCAATTTATAAAGCTCGACCCTACCGATGTAATTACGAGGAAGAGAGTACGCTACCGTACCGTAGGAGACATGACCTGTACTGCTGCTGTTAGATCCAACGCTGAAGATGTAGATGGCATCATCAAAGAAATAATCGCCGCTAAAACCAGTGAAAGAGGTGAAACAAGAATTGATGATAAAGTTTCTGAAGCAGCTATGGAAGACAGGAAGAAGGGAGGATATTTTTAGGGTGAATGGGCAATGGTGAATAGTGAATGACGACTAATGACCTATTTACACATTGCATATTGACCATTCACAATTGACCATTCACAATAACAACAAAACAACATGGACATTCTAAGATTTATAACTGCAGGAAGTGTAGATGATGGCAAAAGCACTTTGATCGGCAGATTATTATACGATAGCAAATCAATATTAATTGATCAGCTTGCTGCCATTGAAAAGCAAAGTAAAAACAAGCTGAATGGAGAAATAGACCTTGCACTTTTGACAGATGGGCTACGCGCTGAACGCGAGCAGGGAATTACTATTGACGTAGCTTATAAATATTTTTCTACACCAAAACGCAAGTTCATTATAGCAGATGCTCCGGGCCATATACAATATACCCGCAACATGGTAACGGGAGCTTCTAATTCAGAATTGGCCGTTATTTTAATAGATGTGAGAAATGGTGTAGTAGAGCAAACCCGCCGCCATTCTATTATTGCTTCGCTGCTTAATATACCGCACATAGTAGTTGCTATCAACAAAATGGACCTTGTGAATTATTCTGAAGATGTTTATCACAACATTGTTATAGATTATCAGAAGGTAGCAAAAACGCTTGGGCTTAAGGATGTAAAATTCATTCCCATCAGTGCATTGAATGGGGATAACATCGTAGAAAGATCTGAGAATTTTCCCTGGTATCAGGGCGAGTCTTTATTGCATTATTTAGAAAATATAAAGCTGGATTCTGACATTAACCTTAAAGATGCAAGATTCTCAGTTCAGTATGTAATTCGCCCGCAGGCCCCGGAGCTGCATGATTACAGGGGTTATGCCGGTAAAGTAATCAGCGGGGTTTATCATAAAGGTGATCGTGTAATTGTTCTGCCGTCAGGCACAGAAAGTTCCATCAGTTCTATTGAAAGAAATGGTAAAGAAGTAGAGCAGGCATCTGCACTGCAAAGCGTAATTCTGCACCTTGAAGAAGATATAGACATCAGCCGGGGAGATGTAATTGTACCCATAAATAACCAGCCTAACCTTAGCCAGGAATTTGAAGCGCTTGTATGCTGGATGGATAACAAGCCGCTGTTACCGGGCAATAAATACCTTTTACAGGCCAATAGCCGCGTAGTAAAAAGTATTGTAAAAGAAATTGAATATAAGCTTGATGTTAATACATTGGAAAAAGAATATGCACCCGAAAAAGTAGTATTGAATGATATCATCAAGGTAACTCTTAAAACGGCTTCTCCCATCACATTTGACCCTTATAAGCAATCAAGGCAAAATGGCGGCGCTATATTAATTGACGAGACAAGTAACGTAACGGTCGGGGCATGTATGATCCAATAACCAGCTAATTTTTTTAACCTAATATCCTACTAATTTGGTAGATTAATTATGAGCCAACCATTAAAATCAGGAAAAGTCATACTTGCAGGCGCGGGTTCAGGCGATCCGGAATTGATCACTTTAAAGGCAGTACGCTATCTCAAAAAAGCGGATGTAGTGCTTGTTGACCGCCTGGTAAGTAATGATATAATAAAGCTGTTCGTAAACCCGGGCGCAGAAATTATTCACGTGGGAAAGCAATGCCGGCGCGGTATTTCCACGCCACAGGAAACTATTAATAACCTGATGGTACAATACGCGCTGTTAGGGAAATTGGTAGTCCGGTTAAAAGGCGGGGACGTTTCTATATTCTCTAATATTCTTGATGAACTGGAAACATTGGTTGCCAACAGCATTCCTTATGAAATAATTCCGGGAGTTACTGCCGCGCTCGGCGCAGCAGCTTTTGCAGGCATTCCCCTCACTGCCAGAGACCATGCCACTTCGGTGCGTTTTCTTACCTATTACAAATCTGAAGTGATTACAGACGATTATTGGAAAGAACTCGCTAATACGGATGACACTTTGGTTTTTTACATGTCGTCTGAAACGTTACCTAAAATTGTTGAAAAGCTAACTGCGAATAACATCCATGAAGATAAATTATTGGCCATAGTAGAACAGGCCACTACCCCATTCCAAAAAGTGCACATCACTAATTTGTATGATTTTGAAAAAGAGTTTAAAGGCGCTTCTTTTATTTCTCCTTCTTTGATAATCATTGGACATGTAGTATCTCTTCATGAAAAATTTAAATGGCTTGAAAACAGCGATAGCAATGAATATTATTTTAAACCCATAACCAGCCCTGTAATTTCTTTAACCCAACCCGAAAAATTGCATAAAAATGTTAGTTGAACATAAATTAAAAACCTTACAAGAGTTGATCAGCACTTCAACCCATGACGAGCTTATTTGGGTGAATGGTTATCTTAATGGTATTCTTTCAAAATATGAAACCAATGGAACACCGCCTGTTGCTAAAAAAACAGGTGTTAATAAAATAACTATTGCTTATGCCACTGAGACCGGCAATTCAAAAAGGCTGGCTACAGAATTTGCTGCAAAAGCAAAAAAACAAGGAATTAATGCAAAGCTGCAAAGCCTTGACCAGTACAGGCTGAATGATCTTACCAAAGAAGAATATTTCTTAGCGGTGATCGCTACTCACGGAGATGGCGAGCCGCCGGTAACAGCCAAAAAATTTTACGACCATATACATCAGAATGGGTTTAAACTTTCCAAATTAAAATACAGCATACTGGCTTTGGGAGATACTTCTTACCCGCTGTTTTGCAAAGCCGGAGAAGATGTAGATGCACAATTAAATAAGTTGGGAGGAACCCGCATTGCTCCTCTGCAAAAATGTGATATTGATTTTGAGCCCGGAGCTGAAGAATGGCTCAGCCAGGTATTCAAATTCCTGAATGAAAGCTCGGAAGCGCCTGCTGTTGCTGCACCGGCGCCTGCAACTCTCAAAAAATCTCCCGGGAGAAAAATATATACCGGCAGATTGCTTGCCAACATTAACCTTAATGACATTGGCAGCCTGAAACAAACTAACCATATTGAAATTGAGGCAGAAAATGTGATTTATCAACCCGGGGATTCTATTGGCATCATTCCTGAAAATAAAAAAGAAGTTGTTGATCAGATCATCTCGCTTACCGGTATTGATCCTGCTAAAAATATTGATTATAAAGATGAACTGATCTCTGTGTATGATCTTATTCAAAAGAAATTAAATATTGTTCATCTTCCCGAACGTGTGGTAAAAAAATATGCAGCCATTTTAAACCAGGAAATTCCGGATACGAAGATTGACCTGCTGGACCTGTTGAAAATATTCCCGGTAAAAGATGAAAAAGAATTTACCGAGATTTTGAAAATATTAGAGCCTATTGCGCCAAGATTATATTCCATCGCATCCTCACCCGAAGCGCATCCGGGAGAAGTTCATATTACCGTTGCCAAAAATTGTTTCATGGTGAATGACGAGCTGAAATATGGCCTGGCTTCTGAATTCTTATCACTTCTTAATGAGGATAATGAATTGAATTTTTATGTTCATCCTAACCATTGTTTTCGTTTGCCGGAAGAGGATAAGAGCATTATTATGATCGGCCCGGGAACAGGCATTGCGCCCTTCCGCTCTTTCATTGCAGAGAGAGATGCCACAGGCGCTTCGGGGAAAAACTGGCTCTTCTTCGGAGAGCAACATTTTATTACTGATTTTCTTTACCAGACAGAGATACAGAACTGGCTTGAGACCGGTGTACTTACAAGAGTAGATACCGCCTTTTCCAGGGACCAGGCTGAAAAAATTTATGTGCAACATAAGATGATCCAGCATGGCGATGAATTTTTTGAATGGCTACAGGCGGGAAGCCAGGTCTATGTGTGTGGCGCTAAAGAGCCTATGAGCATTGATGTAGAGCAGGCCGTAGTAAAAATTATTGAACAATTTGGCGACAGGTCAAAAGAAGAAGCTCAGCAATATCTTGACAATCTTAAAGAAGATGGAAGATATGTTGTTGATGTATATTAACCCCAACCCCTAAAGGGGCCTGAGAAAATTTTCTATTCCTCTGAAAAGATTAAAAGCAATTAAAAAAGAATTAAACAACTGAAATGGAAAAATCAAACAATAAAACTTCCAGCATTTCCCCTTCAGGGGATAGGGGCTCTTTACCATTATTAGAAAGAGTAAAAGTTACCAGCGATGCGCTTCGTGGAACTATTGCTGAAAGCTTAAAAAACGAATTAACAGGAGCGGTAAGCGAAGAAGATACTTTGCTCACGAAGTTTCATGGAATGTACCAGCAGGACGACAGGGACCGTAGAGAAGAAAGGGCTCAAAAGAAGCTGGAACGCCTGTATTCCTTCATGATACGTATGCGTATGCCCGGAGGTATTTTAACTTCAGAACAGTATTTAGCGCTGAATGATATTGCAGGTAAAAACTCTACCGATGAGCTTAAAATTACTACACGGCAAACTATTCAATTTCATGGCGTACTTAAGTCAAAAATAAAACCAACCCATAAGATATTTAATACAGTTGGTTTAGATACCATTGCTGCCTGCGGCGACGATAACAGGAACGTGACCTGCAGCCCCAATCCGGTTCAGTCACCCCTACATGAAGAGATATTTGGTTATGCATCTAAAATCAGCAGCATGCTGAAACCAAAGACCAGGGCTTATTACGAAATATTCCTTGATGAAGAAAAGATAGTGGATAAAAAGCTGGAAGAAGATCCGTTATACCGTGATTCATACCTTCCGCGTAAATTCAAAATAGGGATATGTATTCCTCCCAACAACGATATAGATGTATTTGGAAATGACCTTGCATTGGTTGCTATTATTGAAGACAATAAGCTCACCGGTTTTAATTTTGCTATAGGAGGAGGGTTGGCTTTTACTCCCGGCAATCCCGATACGTATGCACGCCTTGGAACCGTTATAGGCTTTGTGCCGGCAGGAGAAAAAACTTTTAAAGCAATCTATGAAGTGGTAACAGTGCAGAGAGATTTTGGCGACCGTGTTGACAGGAAACAAGCCCGCCTGAAATATACGGTTGATAAAATGGGCGTAGATCAATTTAAAGAAAAAGTGGAAGAGCGCGCGGGCTTTAAGTTTGAAGAAGCAAAGCCTTTTGCTTTCACTATGCGCGAGGATTATTATGGATGGCACCGGGATCATAAAGGTAATTGGCATTACACCGTATTTGTAGAAAATGGAAGGGTTCTCGATAATGAACAGATATTAATGAAAACGGCATTACATAAAGTGGCTGAAAATGTAAAAGTAACCTTCCGGTTTACTGCCAATCAAAAGATCATCATAAGTGATGTGCATCCGAAAGATAAAGAGGCCGTTAATCAAATTTTAAACGAGTATAAAATTATTGAGCATACAGAGAATGCAAGTATGCTCCGTAAAAATTCAATGGCTTGTGTGGCGCTGCCCACATGTCCTTTGGCTCTTGCAGAGTCTCAGCGGTATCTGCCTTCCTTACTTACAAAAATTGAAGCCATACTGGATAAATATGATCTGTCGAATGAAAATATCATCACAAGAATGACGGGTTGTCCCAATGGTTGCGGACGATCTTCAGTTTCAGAAATAGGTTTTATAGGTTCCGCATTAGGAAAATACAATCTCAATTTAGGCGGCGACCATGAAGGCTACAGGCTAAACCGTTTATACAAAGAAAGCCTTAATGAAGAGGAACTTCTGGCAGAACTTGATTCATTATTTGCTGAGTTTAAAAAAGAAAGAATAAATAATGAATCCTTCGGCGATTATACACATCGTACCAAGTTTGAAACTCCAGTCTGACGGTCTCCGTCTGACTGGAACTGAGTTTAGGGTTTATAGCTCAGTCAGAGTGAGACCCTCAGACTGAAAATCAGTAATTATAAAAATTAATATTGCCAACAGCGCCATCTATACCGGTTATAACAACACCATTGGAAACAACCAGTGAGAACAATCTTTTCCCAATCTTTCTGAAACTGGAAAATCTTTCGTTGCTGATAATAGGCGGTGGTAATGTAGCCCTGGAAAAATTAAATGCTGTTTTAAATAATTCGCCCAACACCAGGATACGGCTGGTGGCTACTCATATTAGTGATTCTATTAAACAAATCAGTATAAAGAAAGATAATATTGAATTAATTGAAAGGCCATATACCGTTGCTGATATGGATCATGCTGATATTGTGATCTCTGCTGTGGATGACATAAACGTCAGCAAGCAAATAAGAAAAGATGCCATTCAGAAAGGCAAATTGATTAATGCTGCCGACAAGCCTGAACTGTGCGATTTCTATTTAGGCTCGATTGTAAAAAAAGGCAATCTTAAAATTGCCATTTCTACCAATGGAAAATCTCCTACTATAGCTAAGCGAATGAAGGAGGTGATCCATACCATGATCCCCGATGAAATGGAAAGTGTGTTGGATAATATGCAAACTATCCGTGAAAGCATCAATGGCAACTTTGATGATAAAGTAAAGCAGTTGAATGACATTACTAAAGTGCTGGTAGCAAAGCAAACCATGCTTCAGCAACCTTCTACGCCGCATACAAGAAAATGGCAAAGTATTGTAAAATGGAGTTTACTTGCATTTTTATTCATGATCTTAGGCCATACGATCCTTTCATATATCCCATTTGAGAGTGTGGTAGAAGAAACAAAAGAAATCGTAGCTATAGTTGATAAAAGATCTTTTTTAATGATGCTGCTTTGCGGCTTTCTTGCACAGATGACAGATGGCTCATTGGGTATGGGCTATGGAACTATTTCAACTACTTTCCTTCTTGCCAATGGCGTTAACCCGGCAATAGTAAGCAGCCGTGTGCATTCAGCCAGGGTATTTTCCAGTGGCGTATCGGGCTACAGCCATCACCGTTTTGGCAACATCAACAAAAAATTATTCAAAGCATTGGTAATACCGGGAATTATAGGAGCGATCATTGGCGCATCTCTTGCATTTTATGCGCAGAAATATTCAACTTATGTTCGCATTCCTGTTTCTATATACACCGTTTACCTCGGCGTCTTTATAATAAGAAAAGCATTTAAGAAACAAAACGTACACGATAAAGTAAAGAGAGCCGGATGGCTTGCTTCCGCAGGAGGGTTCCTCGATGCTTTCGCAGGTGGCGGATGGGGTTCATTGGTTACGAGTACCCTTATTTCAAAAAGAAAAAGTCCGCGCTATGTAGTAGGTTCTGTATGCCTTGCAGAATTTTTTGTAGTGTTCGCAAGTTCAATCACATTTTTTATACTCTTAAAAAACATTCCATTTATAGATATCGCCGGGCTTATTTTAGGCGGATTAATAGCTGCGCCAATTGCCGCGAGGCTCGTAGGCAAACTTCCTTTAAAGACTATGTTTATTTTAATTGGCTCTTTAGTAATTCTTACCAGTTTTTCCACGCTATGGAGAGTGATGATGCAGCTTATGGCTCATTGAGATTCATCTAATACAAATTTTTTATTTCGCATTTTTACGACTTTGATGTTTCCATTTATCAATTATAGCCATAGAAATATTTGCCGGGTTTTTGGTTATTTTAGGTATCCCTTTTTTCAGCAGTTGTTTGGCATTCAATTGAGCCAATAAAATTTTCTGATCTTCATCACTTAATGATTTTACAACTCTCACAATTTTTTTAATTGTAGGGTTGGGTGTTGATTCTGCCGCCATAGAAACTGTTTTTACAAATATAAAAAATGTTTCCGGTGTGGGATTTATTGAATATGCTATGAACATGCAACTGTATTAAACTTACCTTTGAAAAAAGCAAAGACAAATAGAGTTAACAAGTATTATACAAAATGAAGAAAAATTTATTCATCGCCTTTGAAGGTATTGACGGAAGCGGCAAAAGCACCCAGGTTAAGCTTTTGACAGATAGTTTAAAAAAATCCGGGCACAAAGTTTATTCTACCTGTGAGCCGACTGATAGTCCTATCGGTTCAGTTATCAGAAATATTTTCAGTCATAAAATGGAAGCAGACCATCGTGTAATTGCTGGTCTTTTTGTTGCTGACAGGTTAGACCATTTGCTCAACAAGACAAATGGAATTTTGAAAAAGCTGGAAGAGGGCTATACTGTAATTACAGACAGGTATTATTTTTCTTCTTACGCTTATCAAGGGGTACACATGCCACTTGACTGGGTAATTGAAGCAAACTCATTGGGCGCTGGCTTGCTTAGGCCTGACTTGAATATTTACATTGATATTTCTCCTGACATTAGCATGAGACGGCTTACGAATGGAAGAAGTTCAATAGAGCTTTACGAAACCAAGGAAAATCTCAGAAATGTCAGAGATAAATATTTGGAGGCGTTTGAACAACTCAAATTCAAAGAGAACATTTTTATTACTGATGGTAACCGTTCAGCCGAATTGATTGCTTCGGATATCTGGAATGAAGTTGCACAAATTTCAGTTGAAGTTAAGGCACAATAAGCTTTTATTTCATACGGGCATTTTCTAAAAAGTACACTTTTTGCAAGCCACAGAAGGCAATGCCAAATCTAAAATAGTACGCTTCCTATTCTATATTTTTTCAAAACTTCATTCATAAGTTTTCAACATCGTGTGCAAAATAACCCCAACCAGATACAACTAAGATGGCTAACTTGTGCCCGTTCTGGTGTGATAATAACGGTAGTTTTATCATTAAAAGGGAATCCGGTGCAAATCCCGAACTATCCCCGTAGCTGTAATCCTGATGCATAAAACTGCATTGTATTTTCAGTAAATTAAATAAGCCACTGTTCGCATTCAGCGGATGGGAAGGCCACTGAAAACAGGGAAAGTCAGAAAACCTGCCAGCAACAATTTTTAGAATTAAAAACTTTCGGAGGAAAAGTGAAGCCGCCATATTACTGCAAAATTCTTTTGCAGTATAACCTGTCGCCTCTCTTCTCCCCTAACATTTTATCACAATAAAAAAATATTTTTATATGGGACTTTTTGATAAAAGGATCAATTACAAACCTTTTGAGTATCCTGAAATCTTACAATTTACTGAAGCCATCAACCGCTCTTTTTGGGTACATTCTGAAGTGGATTTTACTGCAGATACGCAGGACTTCCATTCACTCTTGTCTGATACAGAACGCAGCGCTATTAAGCGGAGCCTGCTGGCCATCGCACAAATTGAAGTGGCTGTAAAATCTTTTTGGGGCAACCTGTACCATCATTTTCCCAAGCCGGAAATGAATGGGCTGGGAAGCACATTTGCAGAATGTGAGTTCCGGCATTCAGAAGCCTATTCGCGTCTGGTGGAAGTGTTAGGATACAATGATGAATTTGAAAAGCTGATAGAAGTACCGGTAATAAGAGAAAGAATAAATTACCTGTCCCGGGCACTGAACAATACGAAGTCAACCGACAAGAAAGAATACAGTATGGCCCTCATATTGTTTACCATTCTTATTGAAAATGTTTCCTTGTTTAGCCAGTTTGCTATCATTCTTTCTTTTCCCCGTTTCAAAGGATGGATGAAAAATGTGAGTAACATTATTGCATGGACTTCTATTGATGAACAGGTGCATGCCAATGCAGGTATCTATCTCATCAATAAAATAAAAGAAGAATATCCTGAAGTGCTGGATAAGGAAACGCTATCCGATATTGCCAACATGGTAAAAGAATCTATTGAGATAGAAGAACAGATCATTGACTGGATCTTTGAAAAAGGTGAAATAGAAACCATTCACAAAAAAGACCTGGTAAACTTTATTAAATTCAGAGTGGATGAAAGCCTTAGTAAGATTGGTTTACCCAATCAATACTTTATCAGTATGGAACAATATCATCCTATGAAATGGTTTGAAGAAGAAGTCTTTGCCAATAGCCTCGATGATTTTTTTGCTAAGCGTCCTGTAGATTATACCAAGCATGATAAGAGCATTACGGCAAACGATTTGTTTTAAGTGGTCAATGGTGAGTCGTGAATGGTGAATGCGTAAAACCTAAATCATCCTAAACTATCTAATCCATTCTAAGCCTCTAAACCAATCATCTATAAAAATATTATAAAACCCGAACAATAATATGGAAACAATATTTGAAACCGCCCCGGCAAAAGAAAGGCTGTGGTGGAAGAATGAAGAGAGTGAACAAAACTTAAACCGAGGGTATCTTTTAAAAGGAGAGACTGTGGAAAAAGCTATAGAAAGAATTTGTACCGCGGCGGCTCAACGTTTGTATAAACCTGAGCTGGCAGAGGCTTTCCAGGAAATGGTAGAAAGAGGATGGATGAGCCTGAGTTCTCCTATATGGGCCAACATGGGCACAGAAAGAGGATTGCCTATTTCCTGTTTCAATGTTCATATTCCTGATAATATTGAAGGCATTACCCACAAGTTGGGTGAAGTGATCATGCAGACCAAATTAGGCGGCGGCACTTCGGGCTATTTCGGCAGCCTTCGCGGAAGGGGTAGCGCCGTGACAGACAACGGGAAAAGCAGTGGCGCAGTAAGTTTCATGCGTTTGTTCGATACTGCAATGGATACTATTTCACAAGGTGGTGTGCGCAGAGGCGCTTTTGCTGCTTATCTCGACATAGACCATCCGGACATCATGGAATTTTTACAGATCAAAAACATAGGCCATCCCATACAAAATTTGTTTTCCGGAGTATGTGTACCCGATTACTGGATGCAGGATATGATTGACGGCGATATGGCCAAGCGCGAAACCTGGGCAAGGCTTTTGGAATGCCGCCAGCAAAAAGGATTGCCTTATATTTTCTTTACAGACAATGTGAATAGAAATAAACCACAGGTTTATAAAGACCTGAACTATACCATTCATGCGAGCAATCTTTGCTCAGAAATTATGTTGCCTTCCACCGAAGATGAATCTTTTATCTGTTGCTTATCTTCTATGAATCTTGAAACGTATGATGAATGGAAAGATTCTGATGCAGTGCGCCTTGCCATTTTCTTCCTGGACGCAGTATTACAGGAATTTATTGTAAAAACAGAAGACAATCATTACCTCGCCAATGCCAACCGTTTTGCCAAAAGGCACCGGGCTTTAGGGCTTGGTGTATTGGGGTGGCATTCTTACCTGCAAAAAAATATGATCCCTTTTGAAGGAATGCGCGCCAAGCAACTTACATCTCTCATCTTTAAAGACATCCGTGAAAGAGCCGACAAAGCCACACAAGACCTGGCGCGTATCTATGGTGAAGCGCCACTGCTAAAGGGGTACGGCCGCAGGAATACTACCTTGCTGGCAATAGCGCCCACCACTTCTTCCTCTGCTATACTTGGGCAAACCTCACCGGGTATAGAACCTTTCAGCAGCAATTATTATAAGGCAGGCCTTTCCAAAGGAAACTTTATGCGGCAGAATAAATACCTTAAAAAAGTATTAGAAGAAAAAGGAATCAATAATGAAGATACCTGGCGCAGCATCATGTTGCATCATGGTAGTGTGCAGCATCTTACAGAACTCAGCCCTGAAGAAAAAGCAGTATTCAAAACCTTCAAGGAGATAAGCCAGTTAGAGATCATTCAGCAGGCCGCTATTCGCCAGCAATATATAGACCAGTCGCAAAGCCTTAACCTGAATATTCCTTCCAACTTGCCGGTGAAAGAGGTAAATAAGCTGATGATCGAAGCATGGAAGCTTGGCATAAAAACATTGTATTACCAGCGAAGCCAGAGCGTTTCAAAGGAACTGGTAACGAGTTTGGTGGATTGTAAGAGTTGTGAGGGGTAAAGCACATTTTATGGCTTTAGAAAATTTGTGAAAAATATTTCAGGCAGGAACTAATAAATGCCTCTGTCTTCCCCAAAAACAAGCGCCTATTATTCTGCTTAAAACTGTTATTGTAGTTCCCTGAACATTAATTGTTGATTTTTTTTCTTTTGTCATCATTTTTTAAATTTCAATGATCGCATTTGTTTTAAAACCCTGCTGCTCATTATACTTTACATACCCCAATTGATTAGTAAGCATGGCGGTGTTGCCGATCTTAAATTCGGGTGCATTGTTGTGGTGATGCCCGTAAATCCAGTAATGAGGGCCATTCGCCTCTATTAAATCAAATAATTCTACGGCAAAAGCTTCGTTCAAATCACTGCCTTTATATTGCTCCGGATAATTAAAAAAAGTAGGAACATGATGAGTTGCTACTATTGTTTTACCGGTGTTGTTACGGTGTAGTTCTGATGTGATAAACCGCAGGCAATCTTCATGCAATTCGTTAAACCGATCAATTGAAAAGCGATAGCCTTTATATCTGATAAACTGGAAATCACTCACATCTTTTTCTATGTACCATTGCTTGTCAGGATTTATTTTAGACCAAAGAGTAGAAAAGATAAAACGGGTATTATCTTTCGTAATGGTTATGTTATTCACCAAATGAACATTGCTTCGGATGTTCTCATTCAGTGTCCCCGATCTTTCACTTATATCAGCATGGTAATATTCATGATTGCCGGGTAACCAGTAAGTAGTTTCAAAATGGTCTGCCACATAACTAAAAAAATCTTTGTGTTTATCCATCAATGTAAATGGAACCACATCGCCTGCCAACAGCAATATTTCTCCTGATGCTTCGAGAGAATGCTCTTCGATAAAATTTTTATTTTCCCTGAATTCCAAATGCAAATCAGAGCAATATTGGATTTTCATTTTTTCATTTTCGGATTTAATCTTTTGGTTTCATCATTTTTTACCAGCTTTTTTAGGCTGTTAGCAACAGGCAAATGTTCCGGCATTGTACCTCCCAATTCCTGTATGGTTTTTCTTACTTTTTTACCCACTTCAAAATGCGTTTGATTGGCTTTATGCTTCCCTTTAATGTTTTCCCGTTTCAGTTTTTCCTCCGTTTGAGTAGCACGAAACAGGTTAGCGGCGAGTTCTGTGCTACCCATGTGATCTAAAATATTTTCACTTTTCTTCAGGCCTTTTTTGCGATGTATGCCTTTGGCATCAAGGCCTCCATATAATCCCATATAACCATGATTTTGAAATATGGCATAATCCAATGGTTCAATTACACCCGCACCTTTTGCAGCCTGGGCTAAATGTTTATTGTGTTCTGCCATTTCCTTACGAAGAAATAGCCTCTTATCTTCTTCGGTTTTCAATTGCTGGAATGCCTGCGTCTGCTGTATTTCCTGCAAACGTGTTTGAATAGCAAAATAAGTTTGGCCCAATGCTACAATTTCTTTTCCGGGGTCAGCATTTTGAACAATCAGATAACAGGCGTAACGTGATAACTTTACACTTTCCATTTGACGTTCAGCGCCTGAGCCAATCCCAACCATCTCGTGGTAATCCACGAAATGGTTTTCAATTAACTGTCCACTGTTCTTACATGCTTGTTTTGCCCGTTCAATTACAGGAAGAAAATTTCTGTATTCGGCATACTCCAACACTTTAGAAATTTTTCTTGCTGTCCAGAACTCGTTACCGTTTTCATCGGTTTTCTTTATCTTTTCAAAAACAGTTTGGTTCGGGTTTGATAATTTATTTTCCATACTTTTATTTTGATGCTTCAATTTAGAAATTGTTTTGACTTATTTTATTTGCCACTCCCGGTAGCTATCGGGATACTCAGAAGCTGTTTGAATTATTTATTTGCCACTGATTACACGGATTCACACTGATAAATTTGTGTACTTCGCTTTGCGAAGCGTTTGTGTAATCAGTGGCTAAAAATATTTTGTTGTAAGGCATATCATTTTATTTTGATTAATTCAAACAACTTCTCAAATTTTTACAGAAAAATCCGTGCACTTCGCCTCGCGAAAAATCCGTGAAACCTGCCTGTCCGGTAGGTAGGGCAGGACATAAAAATAGAATTATTCCCGATGATCTTTAATAGCTGAACGTATGGCGCGAAGCGCTTTCTGAATGTGCTGATCAACCGTATTTTCGGATATTTTTAATTGTTGAGCTATAGCCTTATACGATAAATTCTCCTGCCGGCTAAGCTTGAACACTTCCCGGCATTTGGGAGGCAGTCGCTCCACTTGCTGGTCAATCATTTGAGCGAGTTGTTTATTTTCAAGTATTTCTTCTACATCATCTGTAATGGGTTCAATTCCATTCAACAGATTTTGCTGGTATTTTTGCTCTACTAATTTATGTCTGTAATAATTGAACAACTTATTTTTTGCAATACCAAACAGGTAAGCCTTAAAATTTTGAATGTCTTGAAGATTATCTTTTTGCAGGTACACGGTAAGAAAAACTTCCTGGGAAAGTTCTTTTGCATTTTCTTCGGAACCGGTTTTTTGTGTAATTAACCTTACCAACTGAATTACATATCTTTTATACAATACGTCAAAAGCCAGTTCATTCCCCTGTTGCCACAAACTGATAAGTGACTGATCATTGTAACTCTGTAGCGTATTAAGAAGAAAATTATTCATTCAATTTAGCGATTAAATAAAACCAATCTAAATCTAATTTCCATAACATAGACTATTATGCATTTATAATAGCTGCATAAAAAAATTTTACGATAGAATAACGGAAAAGAAATAGTTAGGTTACTTATAATAACAGACAGGTAAAGACAAAGATATTAAAACATTCCAATCTTATTATGGAAATACAACAATTACTTGAGTTATTAAATAAGGAGAAAGACAATAATTTAAGTGAACAGGAACGCCAGGAATTGGAAGATTGGTACAATTCATTGAATGCCGGAACAACTGCATTTACAGAGAATGACCCAAACAGTCTGGAACTATCCGAACAAATGCTGCTTGAATTTCGTCAAAAATGGTTGAAACCGGCAGCGCCCGTGCATAAGATAAACTTTACCCAAAAGATAATGCGGGCAGCAGCTATCATAATTGGTATCAGCCTTATAGGAGCGGTTTATTTCCTGTTTTTCAATAAGCCAAAGCAGGAAACAACTACAGGCCAATATCAAAAATTTGAATCCAATGTAGCTCCGCCTGCTAATACTAAGGCTGTATTGACATTGGCAGATGGATCAAAGATTAGCCTGGATAGCATCAATAACGGGACATTAGCAGTGCAGGGAAAAATGAATGTAGTAAAACAGGCAGACGGATTAATTGCCTACCAGGGAAGCGCCACCGGAACCGTTAGCTATAATACATTGACAGTGCCAAGAGGAAGCAAGCCGATGAAATTATTATTAGCGGACGGAAGCCAGGTTTGGTTGAATGTAGCTTCCTCTATTACTTATCCTACCGCATTTGCGGGTAAGGAAAGAAGAGTATCCGTTAGTGGTGAGGCATATTTTGAGATAGCGCATGATGCATCCAAACCATTTGTAGTTCACAATGGCTCCATGGATGTGCAGGTATTGGGTACGCATTTTAATGTGAATGCCTTTGAAGATGACGATAGTAATATTAAAGTAACACTGCTTGAAGGGGCTGTGAAAATAAATAATGGAAACAGTAAGGCCTTTTTAAAGCCAGGCCAGCAAGCCCTGGTAAGTAACGAAGTAAAAGTAGTGGATAATGTGGATTTGGATAAGGTAATGGCATGGAAGAATGGATATTTTCAATTTGATAAAGCGACCCTGCAAAGTGTATTGAAGCAAATATCCCGCTGGTATGATGTAGAAGTTGTTTACCAGGGAAAGAACAAGCCCAGGGAATTTATAGGAGAAATAGAAAGAGATTTAAGCTTATCGGAAGTACTTAAAATTTTAGAAATAAACAATGTAAATTTTACTATAGAAGAGAAAAAAATTATTATAAAACCAGACTGAGAATACGCTATACCTTGCGCCGGATAAACCTGCCTGCCGCAGGCTGATTTGTGTAACAAATTTTTAATTCGTGGAAATCCGTGTAATTCGTGGCAAAAGGCATTTGAGCTTTAGCTCAAATTAAAATCAATACACAATTCTATCCCGAGGCAAGTATAAGGTATAGTATCAAAATATAAACGGAACATTTTTACAGATAGCCAAAAACGAAAACAGGAAAGTGTTAAGGCCACTTTCCTGCGGGTAAGTTTTAGTTATCATATTTAGGGAACCTGAACAGATCACTAATTCTTTAAACTAAAACCAAAAAACAAAGTTATGAATTTTAATGCCAATTACCATCGGCGTGTACTTATCAAAAAAACACTGCTGTTTATGAAAATGACAACCTTTCTCCTTCTCTCGACCTGCCTTGCTGCCAGTGCAGGTGGGTTTGCCCAAAGAGTTACTTTATCGGCAAACAATGTAAAAATTGAGAAAATTTTCAAAGAAATTAAAAAGCAAACAGGTTACGTATTCTTCTATGAAGCGCATGTATTGCAGGAAACAAAACGGGTAAGCATACATGTAAAAAATGAAACGGTCGGAGAAGTGTTAAAAGAAATTTTGCAAGGGGAACCGGTTGATTTTTCTATACTGCAGAAAACAGTAACTATTGTCAAAAAAAAGAATCAGTATGTAACTACAAGTTCCGTTACCCCTTTAAGTCAGCTTGCGGAAGATATTCCTCCAGTGCCGGTTAATATTATTAATGGGACTGTAAAGGATGCTCAGGGCAATCCTCTTGCCGGGGTATCTGTAATAGTAAAAGGAACTAACAAAGGAACCAGTACAGGTACAAATGGTAGTTTCAGTATTGATGCTAATATAGGTGATGTGTTGGAATTTACGATGATTGGATACCAGAAAAAGAGTGTGACTGTAGGGAAGCAAACCGAGATTAATGTTAGGTTAGAATTAGATGTTTCGGGTTTGAGTGATGTAGTGGTGGTGGGGTATGGAACACAGAAGAAGGTAAACTTGACGGGGTCTGTTTCTGAAATTGATTTTAATAATGAAATTACAAATCGTCCTATTACAAATACATCTCAGGCCTTATCTGGGAAGGTACCCGGTCTTTGGGTCAGTCAAAATGGTGGAAGACCCGGAGAGGATAATGCTTTATTAAGGATAAGAGGATGGGGGTCATTCAATGGGTCAGGTCCTTTGGTTATAATTGATGGAACGGAAGGATCAATTGATCGATTAAATCCGCAGGATATTAAAAGTGTTTCTGTCTTAAAAGATGCTGCAAGTGCCTCAATATATGGATCTAAAGCAGCAAATGGAGTTATTTTAGTTGTTACTAAAACAGGCGATTTTAATAAGAAACCTCAAATAAACTTATCGAGTTATTATGGCATACAGAGTATTGGACTACATTATGATATGATTACGAATAGTGCTACCTGGATGGAGCTTTATAATCAAGCGAGAATCAACAGTGGGCAAACTGCTGTATTTCCTGAAAATGTAATAAGCGATTTCAGGAATAATAGCGATCCATATCTTTATCCCAATACTGATTTTAACGACGTCATGTTCAGAAAAGCTCCTTTGTTAAACAATAATTTATCTATTAGTGGAGGTTCGAAAAATAGTAAGTATTATATTTCATTTAATTATCAAGACCAAGATGGAATACTAATAGGTACAAAATCAAAGAAATTTGAATTAACTATGAATTTAGAATCTAAGGTTAACGATTGGATATCTATTGGTGGTAGAATATCTACTCGGAATAAAGTAACGGATGGACCTTTTGATTCTGAAAGAGTATCCTATATATGGTCTAATGGGGCCTATCCTGTAATAGCAGCATATAATAAAGATGGTACTCCCGGTGGAGTTCAAGCTTTAGATAAGAATGGAAATCAATTGATTGCAAATAGAAATCCGGTACTTGAAGCGCTTAACGGAAATACTAATGATAATGGTTTTTTGACTAGATGGGCCGGGTATGGTGATTTTAGATTATTAGATGGATTATTATTAAAGACAAATCTTACTGTTCAAGTAACAAGTAGTGTAACAGATAGATACAACGCGGGAAAAGTTACTGGGGTTTTATCAAATGGTAAACTGGCACCCAACCTTGATGCAGCAAGTTTCGATTATTTTCAAGCATTCAGAAATAATAGCACTAGCGTTAGCTATATATGGTTTAACACGCTAAATTACACTAAGAAGATTAATAAACATGATATAAGTGTCTTAGCAGGTATGCAGATGGAAGACTTTACCACCAAGTCTGCTTCTGCACACAGTATACTTCAACCTGCTGCGGGAATAACTGAAGTTAGTGCTGGTACTAGCGGTGTGAAAGCAGGAGGGAATTGGGATGGTAACAGAATGTTATCATATTTTGGTCGTGCCAACTATGAATTCAATGACAAATATTTATTTGAGTTTAATGTTCGAGCTGATGGTTCAAGCAGGTTTGCAGAAAATAAAAGGTGGGGAACATTTCCGGGTGTTTCAGTTGGATGGAGGATAGGAAAAGAGGATTTTATGAGTCACCAAAATATCTTTAGTAATTTAAAAATTCGTGCTTCCTCTGGAAAATTAGGAAATCAAAATATCGCCGGCAACTGGCCATATTTATCCACTCTTGCACAATCATATGCGCTAAGCTATTCGTTTGGGGGGACTATCAGTCCTGGTGCGGCAATAACTACATTAGTCAATGCAGGCTTAACCTGGGAAACAACTACAATCAATGAAATTGGTGTAGAAATGTATTTTTTAGAGAATAGGTTAGGATTTGAAGCTACAGTTTTCAATAAAAAAACCGATGGTATAATTGTTAGATTACCACTTCCTAATACAATTGGAACCTCTGGGGATCCATATGAGAATATTGGTAAAATGGTAAACAATGGGGTAGAGACCGAATTAACTTATAGTAATAAGGTATCTGATCGGAACAAGTTTAAATATACTTTAACTGCGAATTTCACTTATATAGTTAATGAAGTCACCAAATTCATGGGGGATAAATCACCAGACCAAATATATCTAATTAGGGAAGGAGTTTCGTATAAGTCTTTGTATGGATATAATAAAATAGGGATTTTTCAAACGGATAAAGAAGCTAAGGATTACATGTACGCAAATGGGGTGACACCAAAAGCTGGAGATATTAAATTCGAAGATAGAAATGGGGATGGTAAGTTAGATTATCGGGATCAAAAAGTTTTAGGTAATACAATTCCAAAAATAAATTTTGGAGCCACTTTAGGGTTTTCTTATTACGGATTTAATTTAGATGTATTAATTCAAGGAATTTCTGGAGTGACTGTTAACACTCGGGATCGCTGGAATATGCCACTCGGTGCTTCAGGTGGTATGATACCAGTGCGTTGGTTAAACGCATGGTCGCCAGAGAATCCAAATTCTGATCTTCCGATAATGAAATTGAATGATGCCTGGAATTTGCGTCGTGTGTCTAATTTTTGGGCTGATGATTTAACCTATTTGAAGATTAGAAATATTCAGTTTGGATATACATTTCCAAAGGATTTATTAAAAAATATTGATTTAAATATCTATTGTAATTTGCAGAACTATTTTACTTTCACCGACAAAGGATGGGCTGGTTTTGATCCTGAAAGGAATGTATTTCTAATATCTTCTTCTCCAAATGAGAGAGAATTAAGTGATTTTTATCCAATGCCAAAGACTATTACGGCAGGTATCAATGTTATTTTCTAATATATTAAATTTAATAATATGAAACGTATATATGTATATATTATGGTTATTATTGGTACTTCATGCGGAAAAGATTATTTAAATGTTTTGCCCAGGAATGTAATTACGACACCTATATTCTGGAACAGTAAAACTGATGTAGATATGGCTATCTCTGGCTGTTATAATGTTTTGCGCGATGCTTTTGTTTATGGACTTGGCCCTACATTGTTTGAGGCCACACCAGATGGATATGCTGCTCTTGGCGGACCTTCGTTTGAAATTGCAAGGGGTACCGCTACTCCAGCGCTTGGCGGTTTAGTATCGGCCCGGTGGGCTAGTTGTTATAAGATGATTTTTAGAACAAATTATTTTTTGGAGAATTATGAAAAAGTAAAAGGTTTAAGCCAAAGTCAAATGGCAACTTATAAAGGAGAAGCTTACTTTTTGAGAGGCATAGCATACTCTTTATTGGCAGAAACGTTCGGCGGCGTACCTATTCTTACGAAAACGATTTCCGGAGAAGAATCAAAACAACTTATACGATCCTCACATGAAGAGACATGGAATAGAGCTATATCTGATTTTGATACAGCAATTGTGAATCTTGGAATTACAACGAAGGATAAAGGCAGGGTAACAAAAGGCGCTGCATTAGGGATGAAAATGCGGGCATATCTTTACCAAAATAAATATTCGGAAGTACTAAAAACGATAAATGAAATAGAAGGGTTGGGTATTTACGCTTTATTTCCTAGTTATGAAGGATTATTTAAACAAGTAAATGAGAATAATAAAGAAGTTCTTTTTGATGTTCAGAATATGACCTCGGATAATGGTCAATTGGGGGGTACAAGTTATAATCTTTTAATACCAAATTTAACCGGCGGTAGTGGCGGAGGTCTGTCAGCTCCAACTTATGGGTTAGTTTCACAATATGAAATGATTGATGGAGGGCCGGTTGATCCTGCTAATCCTTATGAAGGGAGAGATCCCAGGTTAGGTTTTACGGTTATTCTACGTGGTACTCTTATTGGCGGTAAAATATTTGGTGTGGAGGCGAATAGTCATGTATCACAACCAATAAGAAATTTCGCGGTTCGTAAGTATAGTGATATTCTTGTAAATGGAGACTTTCCTAAAGGAGGTACCGGGCTGAATTTTATTGTATTACGTTATGCAGATGTTATTCTCGCAAAGGCAGAGTCATTAATTGAAACTGATCAAAATATAAATGAAGCTATATCGCTTATCAATACGATTAGAACCGGAAGAGTTGATGTGAAAATCACACCCTTACCTATGAATTTGACAAAAAGTGAAGCAAGGACGGCCTTAAGGCATGAACGGAGAGTTGAATTTGCTTGTGAAGGTATCATGTATGGGAATGATATAAAGCGTTGGAATATTGGCCCTGAAATTTATCCGATGAAAATTCTAGATGACAAAGGTGCTGTGATAGAAACGAGATATCAAAATGGATATAATTTGGCAAAAGATAATTTGTTGCCTATACCAGAAAATGAGATTGCTTTAAATCCTAATTTAAAACAAAATCCTGGCTGGTAATATAAAATGAAACATAGAAAGAAACCTTGAAGGTTTCAAAATGATATATCTAAGAACTGCTGGATTTACTTTTTAAGCTTGTAACTATATTAATTAAATAAAACATCTATTATGAAATCGTTAGTATTAATTTTATGTTTGTTTTCGTCATTCATATCCTCCGGTCAAAAATTTAAACAGCTATTTAATGGAAAAGACCTGTCAGGCTGGAAAATACATGGAGCTGAAAAGTGGTATGTTGAGAATGGTGAAATAATAGGGGAAAGCGGCCCTGAAAAAGGTTTTGGGTACTTGTCAACTGATAAATCCTATAAAAATTTCATTTTGGATGCGCATTTTTTTCTTGAGAAACAAGGGAATAGTGGAGTTTTTTTTCGTTCAAGTATTGAAGGTGTGATCATTGATGGCTGGCAGGTTGAAGTGCAGGGGCCTAATACTGGAGGAATATACGAATCCTATGCACGCGGCTGGCTTTGTAAACCCTCTGAAAAATTAAGAGACATGCTTAAGCCCAATGATTGGAATTATCTTAGGTTATATGTTAATGGGGATACAGTTACAGTTTGGTTGAATGGAAGAGAAATGTGTAATGTTCATGATAAGCAGGTTGGAGCTGGTGATGGATTTATAGCGCTACAAATTCATCATGGTGGTGGAGTGAAAGTTCGCTGGAAAAATATCCGTATAAAAGAGTTGAAGTAAGAAATTAATGAGCAAAAAATATAGTGTATGAGACCGCTAATATTGATATTATATTTGTTTTCATCAGTCATATCCTCCGGTCAAAAATTTAAACAACTATTTAATGGAAAAGACCTGCCAGGCTGGAAAATACATGGTACTGAGAAGTAGTATGTAGAAAATGGTGAAATAATAGGAGAAAGTGGTCATGAATAAGGTTTTGGGTATTTGTCAACTGATAAATCCTATAAGAATTTTATTTTGGATGTACATTTCTTGGTTAAATGGCCGGGAAATGTGTGATATTCATGATAAACAGATTGGCGCTGGGGAAGGATTTATAGCATTTCAAATTCATCATGACGGTGAAACGAAGGTTTGTTGGAAAAATATCCGTATAAAAGAGCTGAAATAATAATTTCAATAGTGAAGCCGATAGACAGAAGAAAAGGTATTAGAAAATTAAGCTTATTAGGATTTAGCATGAGCAGTTCATGTATGACATCCTCAGCATGTCAAAAATCTTTCCCTTACTTATATGGCATTGACAGCAAGAGCATGTGATTATGCAGTCAGAGAACTAAGGAAATTAAATTTATAATATATCATTTCAAGAACATAATTTTTTATATAAATGACTTTAAAGTATTAGTAAAAAAAGCTATGATAACAAACAGAATTTATAAACCAAGGGTCCTTTATTTAAACTATTAAATTGAATAAAATGATAAATTTAAAAGGACGTAAAGTAAAATATATTTTAATGTTTGTTGTGTTTCAATATATTTATTGTGGATGTAGTAGCTATGACAATAAAAAGGTATCAGGTAATTCAAATAATACTCCAAATATTGTTATGATATTAGTGGATGATCTACGTTGGGATGAATTTAGCCTGGCCGGACATAACTATATTCATACTCCCAATATTGATCGTATTGCAAAGGAAGGGATTTGGTTTAAAAATGCTTTTACTACCACTCCTCTATGTTCACCGAGCCGTGCGAGTTTTTTGACAGGGGAATACGCCCATTCCCATGGTATTATAGATAATACAGACCGAAGCGTTTTGAGCCATCATTTAAATACCTTTCCGATGAAGCTTGATTCTATAGGATATGAAACAGCTTTCATCGGAAAATGGCACATGGGGAATGATAATACTCCCAGACCGGGATTTGATTTTTGGGCAGCCTTAAAAGGGCAAGGCGAAGCCATTGACCCTGATTTTAATGAAAATGGGAAGGAAATTAAAAAGCAGGGCTATGTGACGGATGTTTTGACGAAATATTCCCTGAATTTTATAAAAGATCACGATTCCAATAGGCCGTTTTTACTTTATCTTTCTCACAAAGGATTGCATCCTAATCTATACCAGGATTCCACCGGCAAACTATCAAAGATTGAAGGGGGAGGATTTATTCCGGCTGCCCGGCATAAAGGAATGTACAAGGATGATGTTTTTGTAAGAAGGCCTAATGCTTACATAACCCCAAGGGATAAGCCAGCTTTAATGCGTAAAATAGGAGATTTACCTGTATTAGGAAAAGAGACTGCTACTCCCGAACAAGTGATTCGTGATCGGGCTGAAATGTTAATGGCTATTGACGAAGGATTAGGTGAAATATTTGATGCGTTGGAGAAAAAGGGAGAATTGGACCAGACTGTGATATTACTTGCCGGAGACGAGGGTTATTTTTACGGAGAGCATGGTTTAAATGAAGAACGTCGATTGGCTTATGAAGAAAGTTTACGAATACCTATGCTAATTAGATATCCACCATTGATAGAAAAGGGTATGACATCTGAAAAAATGGTTCTTAACATTGATATCGCACCTACTTTTATTGAATTGGCTGGAAGTGAGCCGGGGTCCTTTATAGAAGGAAAATCCCTTTTGCCATTATTTAGTAAGAAGAACGAATCAAAAGACTGGCGTAATTCATTTTTAATGGAATATTACTCTGATGCCGTATGGCCCCGCGCGGTGAACCTGGGTTATAAGGGAATAAGAACAGATCGCTATAAGTACATTCAATACACGGATTTACAAGGAATGAATGAGTTTTATGACTTAAAAGAAGACCCTTATGAACTTAAAAATTCAATAAATGAAGTGAGGTATGATAGTATAATCAATGAAATGAAGAAGAAACTTACATTCTACATAGATAAATAATCTACAATAAAAAATTAAAATCAAAATGGGTTATCCGTTGTATAAAAAATTGAGTGTGGGTATTATTGGTTTAGGAGCAATAGGGTTTATACATAGAACAGTTGTACGAAAAGAGCGAAACAATCCAGTTAAAGATGGAGTAAGTAAAGAAGCTCAGAATGGGACACACCTGAATTTTGTAAAGAATAGAAAGGCCTTTTTAATCATTTCATTGTTTCTGCTGTCTTTTAGTAATAATTCATATTCTCAAAAGAAACAAGAGATAAATGAGGTGATGACCCAAAAAAATAAAACACCAAAGTTTTCACCTGATGCATTTATAATTAGTGGCGATTTTCACCTCAACAAAATTAACAACCGGAAAAAAGGATTGAAAGGCATATCTGCCTGCCACCTTAACCTTGCTGATGCAGCAGACCCGCAAAATTATTCGCTCTGTAAAAAATTAGGGCTGTCGGTTATTGTTTCAAAAGCGCCGCCTCTTACCCCTTCAGATTGGATGAAATTCTCTGACAAGGAAATAGATGATTATATAAAGAAGATGATTAATAAAGCTGGCCGCCACAAAACAATTATTGGCTACTATCTCTGCGATGAGCCATCAGCGCTGGCCTTTCCCGCATTAGCGAAAGCAGTTGCAGCGGTTAAAAAATATGCCCGGGGTAAGTTGGCTGTAATTAATCTTTATCCCAATTATGCGACGATATGGAAAATGAACAAGACAAAGTCTCAGTTAGGAACCAAAACATATACGGAATACCTTGAAAAGTATATGGATGAAGTTAAACCACAAGTTATAAGTTATGATAATTATATGGTTGAGCTATCAATGGATCTTGAAGATCGAAAAAAAGCAGAGAGTTATTTTACCAATTTACTTGAAGTTCGGAGGATCGCTTTGAAGTATAATATCCCATTTTGGAATGTAGTTTCTTCCAATCAGATTCGTCCTTTTACCACTATTCCTTCGCCTGCGAATCTGGCTTTACAGGCATATACCAGCCTTGCAGCGGGCGCAGGTGGAATAAGATGGTACACTTATCACGGACAACGTTATGATTACAATCCATTAGACAAACAGGAAAACCGCACACTTACCTGGCGATACCTTGAGGAAATAAACCGTCAATTAAGCATCCTGGGGCCTGTTATAAAAAATTTAAGCTCTACAGGTGTTTATTTTACTTCCCCTGCACCGGAAGCAACCCTTGCCGGATTACCCGGTAAGTGGGTTCAAAAGGTAGAGACAACTGTTCCTATGATGATAGGTGAATTTAAAAGCGTTAACGATACCAATTATGTAATGGTTGTAAACTTAAGCCTTGAGAAATCTGCCAGGTTTGACCTTACCACCAGCATTCCTAATGAGAAATTATCAATGCTGGCGCTTGGGGAGAATGGGGAGTTTGTTCATCTGAACCGTGAAAATGGAATTTGGCTTACCGCAGGCCAGGGTGTTTTAATTAAGTGCGGTGGTGAATCTTTCACTGAACCTAAAGATAGGAAACGTAAATAGAGCTTGGTCTAACTAGAGGATTTGAGACCAAAAGCCTCATGTCAGTATCAAAGTTAAATTAAGAACTACCATCAGAATTATAGGGCTATATATAGTTACAAATAATGATCATGGAATAACAATTAACAATTTTAGAGTATAATGGTGAGGTAGAGAACTGTATGAATATTCTTGTATCACAAAACAAACCTAGGGTATGTTTTGGTACCGGTTATATTCAACCTGGACTATAGATTACAGATCAACACAGAAATTCTGTACCGGAATGCAAAATTCTGGATTGTAAAACAATGTTATTTTAATTCAGCTAAAAAAACGAGTTCATGAAAAATGATTTCTAAATCTTTAAATATATACCATGAAAAGTAGAACTTTATTTTATCTTATCACTATGTTTTTGTGGGTTCCGGCAACGCAGGCACAACCCAAATCCATTACGAACCAAAACAAAATTTTTCGTGCGGGTGCTTCTACGAGTAATATCACACCACCGCTTGGTTTACCAATAGTTGGCAATTTTACTGAACCACTGGCAACAAATATTCATGACGAATTACACGCGAGATGCCTGGTATTAGACGATGGCACCACAAAGTTGGTTTTTGTTGTCGTGGACAATGTGGGTGTTGATCGGGTGGTATTTGATGAGGCCAAGCGTATCATACATGAAAGGACCGGATTACCTAAAGAACATTTGCTAATGTCGGCTGTGCATGATCATTCCGCAACGAGTGCAGGAGGATTAGGCGAAAAAAGACGAGGATGGAATATTGGAAAACCCTTAGATGAGTATCAAACCTTCCTGGCCAGCCGAATATCTGACGCTGTACAGGTTGCGCTTAACCGCCTTGAACCGGCCCGTATAGGATGGGGAGTTGGTAGAGTTCCTCAGCATTTGTTCAATCGTCGGTGGGTGATGAAAAAACCTGTAATGAATCCTTTCGGAGGTATGGATGAGGTAAAAACATTTCCCGGCCTTAGAAATCCAAATAGCTTAAAACCGGCAGGTCCAACTGACCCGGAAATATCTTTCATTTCAGTCCAGTCCACTTCTGGACGCCCCATAGCATTATTGGGAAACTATTCTCTTCATTATGTAGGAGGTGTGCCAAAAGGAGATATATCAGCTGATTATTTTGCAGTGTTTGCTGATCGTATTCAGGAATTATTAAAAGCAGATAGACAGGATCCTCCTTTTGTTGGTATATTATCTAATGGTACCTCAGGCGATGTAACTAATGTAAATTACGGTGGAAAGCCTGACAAACATCCACCTTATGCCAAGATGCGGATAGTAGCTGATGATGTAGCCCAGGAAGTTTTCCGGGTTTATAAAGGCATACATCACCATGACTGGGTTAAGTTGCAGGCAGCACAGTCTGAGTTAAACCTTAAAGTTCGCCGGGCTTCTCCGGAAATACTTGCTAATATACAGAAAGTACTTTTGAGGCCGGATACGGTAAAGCCATTGTACAATCCCTTAGAAAAATATTATGCAAGAAGAGTATTGCAGATGGAGAAAGAGTGGCCAGACAATATAAATATTATTCTACAGGTTTTTCGCATAGGTGATTTGGGAGTGGCGGCGGTTCCTTTCGAAGTGTTTACACAAACAGGCCTTAAAATAAAAAAGAAGAGTCCTTTTAAACCTACTTTCACAATTGAACTGGCTAATGGTAACTATTTCTATTTGCCAACGGCTGAACAACATAAACTGGGTGGCTATGAGACCTGGCTTAGTACTAGCAGAGTAGAACCTGACGCTTCGGAGATAATTGTCTCTAGCCTGATGGACTTATTTTCTAAATTGAACTAATTTATTAACGTTACACGACAACCTTCAACACAAATTACTTCCTACAATTCTTTTCTTTATTTTTAACTAAACAAAAAAGATGATTAGGAGTATTTTAATTCTATGGCTCATCATCATAAGCCCCTCTCGCTTTTTCACAGAATATCTTTTGGCAGAACCAGGACGGCAGCCTCAAAGACACTTCCTTAATGGTCGAAAAGGGAGATATGTCAACTTTGATGTGGGAAGGAATCAGTAATTATTTTGACCGGCAATTATCGGCATCAATAGCGAAACGTAAAGTATATTGGCATGTTGATTTCTCGGGCAGGGAGGCTTATGAAAGATCTTTCTCAAACGGGCAATAAGAATAAACATGATTTTATTAAAGATGAAGCTATAAATGATTTAAGGAATTAAAACTTTAAACCGGGCTATCAAGGCGCTGGCAAAAAAGAAGAAGATAATGCTGATTGATTTGAATCCTAAAATTACTGATGGGAAATACCTTTTAAAGAAGTATGCAATTGCAGATGGCGTGCATTATACAGCAGCGGCTTATTTATTGTGGAAAGAGGAAATTGTAAAAATATTGGATCGTCTTAGAAGCTGTTTAAGTTAATTAAAATAAAATGATTATGCCTTAGATAAAATGTTTTTAGCCACAGATTCCACAGATACTTCGCTTTGCGAAGTACACAGATTTATCTGTGTAAATCTGTGTAATCAGTGGCATAAAATAATTCAAACAGCTTCTTAATCTTAATTAAATTCCAAATCTATAAAATTCAACAAATGAGGCTCAAATTTTTCCTGGTAATACTTACTGGTTTTTCTTTTTTTGTTGCTAAGCCCGCCGATGGACAAAGTGTACTTACATATACTAATTCCAAAAGTGAGATTGTCCCTGTAAAGACACTCTTTGACTGGCAGATCAAGCGGAGGCAGATATTGGACAGCATGCAGGCACTCTTTGGTAAGTTGCCTGAAGATCCTGATCGTCCACCATTCAGCGCCAAGACGCCTGCATTGCCTCCATTCAACACTGAATACATAGATAGCTTGAAGACGAACTTTTATGTTCGTTACAATATAAGGTTTACCGTTGCAAAAGGAGAAGATGTTACAGCTTATCTGTACATACCTTTAAAAAAAGAGAAAGAGACAAAATACCCTGCTATACTGGCTCTTCATCAAACAGAACTTATCGGAAAAAAAAGTGTTGATGGTCAGGGACCTTATATCAACCTTGCCTACGCAAAAGAACTGGCACAGCGCGGATATGTAGTCATAGCTCCGGATTATCCCAGTTTTGGGGATCAGAAAGATTATGACTTTTCTACGGACCGCTACGAATCCGGCGTAATGAAGGCGATATTCAACGGGATACGTTGTGTTGATTTTTTACAAGCAAGATCGGATGTAGATCCTGAACGGATTGGCGTTATCGGACATTCGCTGGGTGGACACAGTGCCATGTACCTCGCCGCTTTTGAAACAAGGATAAAGGTAATCGTCTCAAGTTGTGGATGGACACTAAACAGGTACTATAATAATTACGACAAGCAAATGGAAAAGAAGTGGGGCAGCAAAATGTGGGGTTATACTCAAGAAAGGTATTGTCCATTGGCTCTTACCAAGTATAATTTGAAAGTCGCAAATTTCCCTTATGACTTTGATGAAGTGATAGCTGCTCTTGCACCAAGGCCTTTTTTTTCCAACTCCCCAATCCATGATGCTAACTTTAATGTAGAGGGTGTAAGAGTTGGAATAGCCAATGCCTCGGAAGTATATCATTTTTTAAACGCCGATAATAACTTACAAGTTCGTTATCCCATTTCTTCACACGATTTTCCTCCCGAAGTTCGTTTTGAAGCTTATAATTTTATTGACAAGTATTTGAAGAAATGTGATTGATGAACGAATGAGAAACAGACGACAGAACCGAATAAATATTAATTTTATCTAAAAATAAAAATTCAAACAAAATCAAAAATGAAAAAGACATTCTCGTTTTCACTCGCCTTCTTCTTCTTATTATTCATTTCCAATGATATAAATGCATTGGAGCATGCTGTAAAGGCGGATGCAGCCTGGAAAGCCGGCGTTGCCCGGGTCAACATAACACCTAAGGGACCGGTCTGGATGGGAGGGTATGCTTTTCGTGATCATCCCGCAGAAGGTAAACTCACTGATCTGTGGGCAAAGGCATTAGCGTTGGAAGATGCAAACGGAAAAAAAGCAGTGATCGTAACGATGGATCTGCATACCATTCCAAAAGAAATTTCTGACCACATCAGGCAGGAGCTTTCGGAGAAGCTACATTTGTCTAAGTCGCAGATTATCTTAAATGCATCCCATACTCATACAGGCCCTTTGTTTAAACTTCAGAATTTTTCTGTTTATAAGCTTTATAAAAATTCAGTAGAGACGGAAAAAACCAAAAGGTACGTAAGAGAAACAGAAGCAAAGATCATCAATTTGGTTGTTGAAGCGTTTGGAAAAATGAAAACGGTGCATCTCTATTCAGGTAATGGGATCACCCGGTTCCAGGTGAACAGGCACGCCAATGTTGAATCTGCTTTAAAGGGAACAACAGAGTTGAATGGCCCGAATGATTACGCGGTTCCTGTTATAAAGGTGATAGATGAGAATAATAAAATTATGGCCGTGCTCTTTGGGTATGCTTGTCATAATACAACGTTGGACGTTTATAAATGGTCGGGCGATTATGCAGGCTTTGCGCAGATGGAATTAGAGAAAGAGTTTCCGGGAACCATTGCCTTATTTGTTCAGGGTGCAGGCGGAGATCAAAATCCGCTACCGCGCGGAACGGTTTCAAAGGCTGAACAATATGGCAAAGAGCTTGCTGCGGCAGTAGAAGCGGTCATTGGTGAGGAAATGAAGCCCTTAAATAATCAACTTTCTGTAACTTATTCAGAGATCAATTTACCATTTGCCAAACAACCGCCGACTAAAGAGCAATTGATTCAGATCATCAATGACTCTTCTGCACGGGCCTACCCCGGCTATCTGAAGCAGGGCGCTGATCATTTTCTTCATATTCTTGAAAAAGGCGGATCAATCATGTCTTCTTATCAGTGGTACCCTGTCCAGGTTTGGAATGTCGGTGGTCAGGCCATTTTCGCCTTTGGGGGCGAATTGACAGTGGGTTATACTGTTGAGCTAAAACGAATTTTTGGCCAGGATATATTTGTGTTTGGCTATAGCAATGATGTGATGTCTTACATTCCCACAGCAAAAATGCTTACAGAAGGCGGTTACGAAACCATCATGTCACCTGTATTTACTACACCGTATTCGCCCACTATCGAAAATATTATCATAGACCAGGCAATTAAAGAAGCTGCAAAAGCAGGCGTATCACCAGCTTTGTTTATATCTTCGAATCGTAACAGGTAGTGGTAATGTAGTGGCTGTTGGGCTTATCCTCTGTGGGGGTTTCTTTTAAGATTTGAACTTACTAAGAATCTAATAATATAGCTTATTCGTTTTTTGAATATTCTTTGAAATAAATAACAATAAGAGAAAAGTGATATTATTCACGAAATATCTTAAATGATTGTTGATACTTATTGAACACTTATAATAGCTAAGAGAAATATAAAATCACGATAATTCTACTTTATTTTTCCAGTACTGCCTTTAAATTCTTCAAACCAATTTCCAGATCATCTCCAATCATTTTGTCAAAATCCATAAACAGCATTACTACGTTCATTGGATAATTCATGTGCCCGTTAAAGCCCCATCTTACTTTGGTTTGATTTTCTGAAACAGGCTCTGTGATCATATAAGCAACTTCCGTAGATTCAAAAGGCTTAATAAAGCGAAGCTCAAAATCAAGCCTCTCCCCTTCTGTTATCTTTTTTATTTCCTGTTCTCCAGCGCCTACATCCTTTTTATCGCTTTCCCACGCCGATACAAAACCAACTGTACCATCTGTGCCGCGGTAAGTTTTTTTCATATCCGGATCCATCATAGCCCATTTGCTATAATGATCCTGGTTTTTGAGGTATTTGACATAATCAAAAACTTCCTGCCTGGGTTTGTTGATAGTGATTTCCCGCTCTACACCATAATCTTTTTTTACAAATAATGCCATGAGTAAAGGAATGGCAATTAAAATTAGGATTACGATAAGGATGATTTTAAGAATACGCATGGCTTGTTAGTTTTAATTTGATTTTGTCTTTTTTATTTTTTAATAAAGAAGCTAATTAAAATTAATCAAGTTTTTAGAAAGACAGAACAAATAGTTTTGGAAGATAGGCGTTGTATGCTTGTGCCCTTACTAAAAAAAGAATTGATGTAATACCTTATCTTTGAAATATGAATTTATCTCAGGGATATAAAACCAAGCTGGATCAATTTTTTTCAGGTAAGCCTGTTAAAAAAGCTTATTTATTTGGGTCTTATGCAAGGAATGAAGCGAAGATTGACAGTGATATTGACATTCTTGTGGAATTAGATTATGAACAGCCAATTGGAATGAAATTTTTTGAGTTTCAGACGGAGCTTGAAGATTTATTAAATATGAAAGTAGATCTGGTAACCAGTGATGGCCTCTCCAAATATGTCAAGCCTTTTATTGATAAGGATAAGATACTAATTTATGAAAGGCCAACTAACTGATAAAATCAGAATCCAACATATCCTTGATGCCATTTCTGAAACAGAGGTATATCTCACATCTGTAAGCTTTGAAGACTTTCTGACTAATTCAGAAAAGCGTTTTGCCACCATTAAACAGATTGAGATAGTAGGCGAAGCATGTAATCATATTTCAAACGAATTGAAAAAGGATCATTCTGAAATAGAATGGACACAAATAAATGGGTTTAGAAACATTTCCATTCATGAATATTTTGGTGTGAACCTGCATATAGTATGGGATATTGCAAAGAGTGATCTTCCGGTACTGAAAGAAAAATTTTATAAGATTCTAAAAACTTTATAAAAGAATGGTTCTTTAGAAGAAAATTCCAAATACCTCTAACCTTTCCTGTAATGTTTATAAATCCTAATCGCTGCAAATAAAACAATAGAAAACACCACCAGCACACCTATTGCCCAAACAATACTTAATAATTAGGGTTGACTGACGCCAACAATATCAGGAATATGACCCTTCGTTTATTTTCATCTCGGATTACTTATAATTGCTCAATTCCTTTACATTCTTATCTTTGAAATACTCATTCTTTAAATATCACTTATGCGCAGGCAAAACCCTCACTTACCAAAACCAAAAATCGGTACTTTTATAGACCCTCTCACTGATTTTGGTTTCAAATTTTTGTTTGGTAGCGAACCCTCAAAGGAATTATTAATTGATTTTCTGAATGAACTTTTTAAAGGTAAAAAAGTTATTACTGACCTTACCTATAACAAAAATGAGCATTCCGGCCCCATAGCCGAAAGCCGCAAAATGATATTTGACCTTACCTGTACCGCGCAGGATGGAGAGCAATTTATTATTGAGATGCAGAGAATCCGGCAGCAACATTTTAAAGACAGGTCAGTTTATTGTTGTTCAAGGCTAATACACGACCAGGCGCCGAAAGGCAAAGATTGGGATTATTCGCTCAAAGAAGTTTACTTCATCGGGATTATGGATTTTGTTTTGGAAGATTCTGACCCCGCGGAATGCCTGCATTATGTGCATCTGAGCTATGAAAAAACAGGCAAAGAATTTTACAAAAAATTGGGCCTTATTTTTATAGAAATCCCTAAATTTACAAAGACAGAAAAGGAATTAAAAACCGGTGTGGATAAATGGTTGTTTGTGCTAAAGAACATGAGCCGCTTAAAAAAGATTCCGGTAATATTAAACACGAAGATATTTCTAAAGCTATTTAACATAGCAGCAGTATCTAACTTAACAAAGGAGGACTATATGAAATACGAAAAAGACTTAATGGCATCCTGGGATGAATATGCAATTAAAAAAACGATTGAACACGACCATCGGATGGCAATAGAAAAAGGTAGGGAAGAAGGTAGGGAAGAAGGCAAGGCAGAAGGCCGGGAAGAAGGCAAGGCAGAAGTTGTTCGTAATTTGATAACCAAACTCGGACTTACCGATAAGCAAGCATCTGATGTGGCTGAAGTAACCGTAGCTTTCGTAAAAAAAGTACGTGCCTCATTGAAAAAGAAGTAGGGGCCGATCTTTTAGCTCTATTTCCCGGCGTACTCTTGAAAAATTAATCTTTTCTATCCGCGATATAATTCTGAACTCCTCGTGATCGCTATACATTCATTAAGTAACACGCAATCACAGGTTGGGAGACCTGCCAGCTAATTGATAAGATCAGAAATTCCAAATGCCTCTAACCTTCCCTGTAATATTTGTAAATTCTAATCGCAGTAAATAAAACAATAGCAAATGCCACAAGCACACCTACCGCCCATACGATACTTAATAATTGTTTTACCACTGCAAGCATTACTATTGAGATCAAAAAAATGGTGGCAACTTCATTCCACATTCTTAATTGCTGAGAAGACCATTTAAAGATTTCCTTTTGTTGCTGGCGGAAAATAAAATGAAGCGTTATATGATAGATGAATAAACCGGCTACAAAAAAGAGTTTGATTAAAAGCCAGGGCGGCAGGCTTCCATATAGTATTCCCATCCATACACCAAATAATAAAGTCAGAATAGCTGAAGGCCATGTGATACCATACCATAAACGTTTTTGCATTATGCCAAACTGTTTCAACAGAATGGACCGTTCAGGTTCTGATTTTTCATTGGCTTCAGTGCTATATACAAATAGCCGCACCACGTAAAAAAGACCGCTAAACCACGTTACTACAAAAATGATGTGCAAGGCTTTTATATAGAAATACATAATGTCTTAAAATTATTCTATAAATCTAAAATCATAAACCAGGTATGATTGTTCCAATCATTAGCCGTTATTCTTCTCTCTACCCTCTCACTCTCTCACCAATACTGCCTGATCTTAACACACGATGGGCTTTCAATCTTTATTTCTTCTCCTGTCTTCTTCAACATGCCAGTGACCGGGTCTCTTTTAAGCACCACAATATTGTCACTCATTTGATTGGCTACGATCACAAATTTTCCTGTGGGATCAATGGCGAAAATTCTTGGATGAACTCCATACGTTGAATCAGAACCTATCGCTTTAAGCATACCATTTTTCTTGACAGAAAATATAGCAATATTATTTTGGGGTTCCCTGTTGCTGGCATATAAGAACCGTCCATCGGGTGAAAGATGAATATCAGCGCCACTGTAGGAAGGCATCTTTTTGGATGAATTATTTTCTGAATTTTCAGAATGCATAATTAGCCTCTGAACCGGTTTCAATATTCCTTTTTTAAAGCTATACACATCTACAGCGCCACCCATTTCTTCTATGCAATAAGCAACATTTCCTTTTGTATTAAAAATGATATGCCGTGGGCCGCCACCAGGAAAAGTTTTTGTAAAATTAGTTGCCCCTTTTTGAAAGGGTTTACTTTGTAAAGTGTCAAACTTATAGATCCTTATCTTATCTGCTCCCAGATCAGGAAAGAAAACATATTTATTATCTGGTGAAAATACTGCAGAATGGATGTGTGAATGATCCTGCCTTGCTTTATTAATACTACTATCGGTATAATAAATTGCTTGCATTGCCGGGCTTATTTCACCCTCTTCATTAATTCTGAATACTGATGCGCTTCCGCCTGTATAGTTGGCATTTATTAACCACCTTCCGCTCATATCAGCGGACACATACACGGGGTTCTCCCCCCCACTCTTTTGGCTGTTAATTAATGTTAGCTTTCCATTTGTTGGATCAAATGCAAAGCTTGTTATATTTCCTGCATTAGCTGTTTGTGTTTCAGTACATGCAATTACAAATCGGCCATTAGGCGATAAAGTGAGAAAGGAGGAGTTTCGAATATTTTTGAAAACACTTACTTCCCTGAGTTGCCCTGATAGAGTATCCAGTTCATAAACATAAATACCGGGAGTATTTTTATCTGCATTATAAGATCCAATAAATACATAGCTCTTTTGGGCACTTACACAAATGGCCAGCGCCAGAAAAGAAAGTAATAAAAAATTTTTTTTACGCATTGGTTTGTAACTTATTTATTTCTGTTTTTTAAAATCTAAAGTGTATAGCCAATTTTTCTTTCAGTCTGTGTCGGTGATGTCAATGATAGTGATTTCATATTTTCTCTTGTCAAAAAGTAAAATTGAACTGTCCCAAGCAATGTTGTGAAACCATTGTGCTGCTTCAATTACAAAATCATACGAATTGAACTCTTCAAATCTGTTTTCAAACTCGTCTTTTACAAAATCCGTAGCGATTGTCCAAGCATGTCTTTGGTCAATATTCTTGTAAGCACCTCCAAGTCCCATAATTCTTGAAAGTCGTCCCGGCAATTCATAAATATCTGTCCAGTATTTTACATTTTTAACTACAGGTTTATTATCTTTTATTTCTAAGTCAGCCCGGTAATCTTCGAGGTCTTTGTGTTTAAATATATTTTTTAGAAAATCAATTTCGCCCAAGCGATTTCTTTGAGCGAACCAGTCAAAATATCGATTGCTTGAAACTTTGTATTTGTGAAGTTGTATTCCCCCATTACAATGAGTTTCTGAAATCTTTTCTTTTAAATTGTTGGTTGACGAAGACCAATTGTCAAGCTGTGAAAGTCGAATAGAACTCCAAAGTCCAGCCACCTCTGATGAAGTTGGCCTTTCTTGTTTCCAGTCTATTTGTAATTCGTCCATTTGTCAGTTGTTGTTGTTGTCGTTCCAAGATTGGCTATAACAATCTATTTTGTCTATTCTGCTTTTGTTGCGTTCCCGGCAGGATAAAATTGAAAATGCATACTTCCTTAAGTAAGGAACTAAGATTAAGATTCTTTCTCCTTCGCGCTTATATACCGCTCTATTGCTTCTATCCACAAAGGATATGTATTCAGGCAAGGTATCATAGTAAAGGATTCCCCTCCGGCTTCTAAAAATATTTCTTTTCCTCTCATGGCAATTTCTTCCAAAGTTTCCAAACAATCGCTTACAAAGGCAGGGCAAATTATTAATAAATTTTTTACTCCTTCCGCAGGCAATTCTTTTAACCTGAAATCCGTAAAAGGAGTAAGCCAGCCTTTGCCCAATCTTGATTGAAAAGAGATAGCATATTTACCAGGAGGGATGTTCAATTGTTCTGTTACTAATTTGGTGGTTACCCTTACCTGGTGCCTGTAACAATATTGGTGCGCGGGCGATTCAACCTCGCAACAATTTTCTGTTTGTAAACAATGGCAACCTGTTACATCGCTTTTACGAATATGCCTTTCAGGAATGCCATGGTAACTAAACAACAGTTGATCATACGATGTAGATAAATAAGGCCTGATGCTTTCTGACAAGGCTTTGATGTAATATGCATCATTATAAAACGGAGCTATAAAACTCAGTTCAAAGGGATACTTCCTTTTCCTGTAAAATTCTTTTACCCATTCCACAGCAGTCTCATAACTTGACACGGCATAATGCGGGTAAAGAGGCAGCACGACCACTTCTTTGATGGATGGATTCCTTTTTAATAAAGCATTAAAAGCTTCTTGAGGAGTTGGATTTCCATAACGCATACACACTTCAACAGGGTATTCTATTTTCTGCTCTAAGACATCTCTCAACTGTTCCGTATATACAATGAGCGGTGATCCTTCTTTTATCCATATTTTTTCATAAGCTTCAGCAGATTTAGGAGCGCGAAATGGCACAATAATGCCACGAACCAACAGCGCTCTTAACAGCCAGGGCTTATCAATTACCCTTTCATCCATCAGGAACTGGTTAAGGTATTTCCTTACGTCAGAAACTTTGGTAGAAGCAGGCGAACCAAGATTGATCAGAATAATTCCTTTATTTATTTTCGATGACATTCAATAACAGATATTCACAAATGTAGGTATCTGGTAATAAAATAAGGGCGCTTTCAAATAGTAATTTTCATGTTGGTACAAAATAAATTTTAATGACCAAGTAATGACTTTCAGAAAATATTTTGCTAATATTTTTGCAGGCATAAAATGCCTTTAGCTACTCCAACATACCATAATTCTTTAAGTAATTTCTGCATTGTTGGCATCAATTATCGCAAAAGCGATACGGGCATCCGTGGCAGGTTTTCCCTTTCTGCGGAACGCTCTGCCGGCTTATTGCAGCAAGCGCTTGCCAGGGAGATTCCCGGATGTATGGTGCTTTCTACCTGCAACAGAACAGAGGTTTATGGAATATGCCGGCACCCGCATGATCTTATCGAATTACTTTGCGAAAGTACCCATTGCCAGGTAGATGAATTTATGGCGCATGGGTATATTTATAAAAGCAATAAGGCAATTGAACATTTGTTCAAAGTGGCTTCGGGGCTGGATTCGCAGATCATAGGCGATTATGAAATCTTAGCCCAGCTAAAGCTGTCTGCTAAAGTTGCCAAACAACATGGTTGTATCAATAGCGTTATGGAACGTGTGATCAACTATGCGCTTCAGGCTTCAAAAGATATTAAAACGAAAACCAAATTAAGTTCAGGAACTGTATCTGTTTCTTATGCAGCCATTGAAATAATTAAAGAAAAAATTAAAGACCTTGTGGGCAAAAAGATCCTTCTTGCCGGTACAGGAAAGTTTGGAAATCATATCGCCAAAAATTTAAAAGAATACCTGGGCAGTTCCTCTATTTCATTCACCAACAGAACAGATGAAAAGGCATTTGACCTTGCTATGGAATATGAGGCAGGTTTTGTTCCGTACAAAAATTTGTCTTCCGCGTCCAATGATGCGGATGTGATCATTGTAAATTCTTCTGCTGAATTTTATACTATTCTCCCGTCTTTTTTTACAACTACTAAACCACGATTAGTGCTGGATCTTTCTGTTCCTCAAAACGTACATCCGGCAGTAAAAAATATCGAAGGCACTACCCTACTCAATGTTGATGAAGTATCGTTGATCCTTGACAGGACAATGACACTAAGGCACGCAGAGATCTCAAATGCAATGGCCATAATTAATGCAACACTTGGTGACTTGTTGGAGTGGCACCGGCAACAATCCAACAGCCCGTTTTTACACCAGGTAAAATCCCAGTTATATCAGTTAAGCAAAATCCATTTGAATAATAACTTTAAAGAAGAAAAAATTCATAAAGCAGTTTCCTCGCTTGCTGTACAGTTGAAACATAAAACCAACAAAGGCTGCCAGTGCATCAATACTTTAAATAGCTACCTTCAAATGAATTATGAATCCTCCTCTTAAAATAGGAACCCGTGAAAGCCAGCTTGCGGTGTGGCAGGCTACACAAGTTTTGAAATTGCTTGAAGAACGCGGGATCAGGTCTGAACTTATTTTCATCAAAAGCGAAGGTGATACCGATACGGTAACTCCTCTTTATGAATTAGGAGTGCAGGGCATTTTTACCAGGGCGCTTGATAGCGCATTGTTAAACAATAAAATTGATATAGCGGTTCATTCTATGAAAGATGTGCCTATTCAGCCGGCGGCAGGAATCAGGCAGGCTGCGGTTTTGAAGAGAGCATCATTTAAAGATATTTTGGTTTTTAAGGGCATCTGGGAATTTATAGAAGCTGAATTAGATTCACCATTCACCATTCACCATTCACCTCTCACCTCTCATCTCTCACCACTCATCATCGCCACCAGCAGCATGAGGCGTAAAGCGCAATGGCTCCATCGCTATCCCAATCATACTATTGAAAGCTTGCGCGGCAATGTCAATACACGTTTGCGTAAATTAAGTGAACATAATTGGAATGGAGTCATCTTTGCTGCGGCCGGACTTGAGCGTATTGGGCTTCGTCCTGAAAATTCCATTGACCTTGACTGGATGTTGCCTGCACCTGCGCAGGGAGCTATTACCATTTCATGCAGAACCACTGATGATCACAGTTTTGAAAGCTGCCAGCTTTTTAATGATGAGGCAACAGATCGTTGCACTAAAGAAGAAAGAAATTTTTTACGTGCATTGCTTGGCGGATGTTCAACTCCTATCAGCGCGTTAGCTATTATTGAAAATAATAAGATGGTTTTTAAAGGCAATATTTGCAGCACTGATGGAAAAGAAAAATTTGATATTGAAAAAACTGTCCCTTTAAAAGACAGCGCTGGCATTGGATTGCAGGCTGCCAGTGAATTATTGGAGAATGAAGAAGTAAAACAAATCCTTTTCAACATACGTAATGTCAATAAATAAAATACAAATATTAAGCACAAAAATTATTGATAAAAAGCTTATTAGCCTTGCTAATGTGCACCATATTTTTATTGACGAAATTCCTTTTATTGAAATAAAAAATATTGAAACACCAGATATAAAAAAGAGAATAACAGCGCTTTCAAAGCAAAACGTTACAGCAATTTTTACCAGTGCCAATGCAGTGGATTCTGTAAAAGCAATTCTTCCATCAAAACCTCAATGGAAAATTTTTTGTCTTGGATATAAAACAAAAAGAACTGCAGAAGTCACGTTTGGCGATAAGAGCATTATAGCCATTGCAGATAATGGAGAACAATTGGCAGAAGAGATCATTAAACACTCCCCAGAAAAAAAAATGATCTTCTTCTGTGGCGACCAGCGAAGAAATGTATTGCCTGACCAATTAAAGAAAAACGGAATTGACCTGGAAGAATTAATAGTTTATCATACTGTTGAAACACCACAACACATTTCAAAGCATTATGATGGTATATTATTTTATAGCCCCAGCGGGGTGAGAAGTTTCTTCTCTGAAAATACTATTGAAAAGAGCACACAATTATTTGCGATCGGTACAACAACCGCTAACGAGGCAAAAGTGTTTACCGGTTTGCCGGTGATCTCAGCAGAATATCCTGATATAACTAATCTCATTAATTTGGTGATACAACATTTTACAACCATCAAATCTTCTGAATGCAGCAATTAAAAAACGATTTATTATTAAGAGCGTTGAAACGTGAAGAAGTACAACGGCCGCCGGTTTGGATGATGAGGCAGGCAGGAAGGTATTTGCCGGATTATATAAAGCTGAGAGAAAAATATGATTTCTTTACCCGTGTGCAGACGCCTGAGCTTGCTGCTGAAATTACTTTACAGCCCATAGAACAAATAGGAGTAGATGCCGCAATTATTTTTTCTGATATCCTTGTTATTCCCCAGGCAATGGGCATAGAAGTTCTATTGGAAGAAGGCAAAGGCCCACTGTTACCCAATGTCATTAAAGATCAAAAAGATATTGATGCATTGAATATTAGTGATATTGAAGAAAAATTAAATTACGTAATCAATGCTTTGTCTCTCACCAAAAGAGAATTAAACAGGCGCGTTCCGTTGATAGGCTTTGCCGGCGCACCATTTACCATCTTATGTTACATGATAGAAGGTAAAGGCAGCAAGACATGGGAAAAGGCAAAACAATTTTGCTTTACAGAGCCTGCATTGGCGCATCAGTTACTGCAAAAAATAACTGATGCAACCATCAGCTACTTGAAAGCACAGGTAAAAGCCGGAGCTGATGTGCTACAGGTCTTCGATAGTTGGAGCGGTACATTAAGCCCTGAAGATTTCAAAATATTTTCACAGTCCTATCTATTGCAAATTGCTAATGCATTGAAAGAAGATGCGCCGCTAATTTTATTTCCAAAAGGAAGTTGGTATGCATTAAAGGAATTGAGTGAAAGTAATGCATCGGCGCTGGGAATTGACTGGTGCATCTCCCCTTCTATGGCAAGAGAAATGACCAATAATAAAATAGCCCTGCAGGGAAATTTTGATCCTGCAAAATTACTGTTACCCATTCCGCAAATTAAAAAAGAAGTAAAGGAAATGATTGATGAATTTGGCGTGCAAGGTTACATTGCTAATTTAGGGCACGGCATTACTCCCAACATTCCTGTAGATCATGCAAAAGCCTTTGTTGATGCGGTAAAAGAATATACATCCAATTAAACCTCTCGTAAATCAATGCACAAAACAGAAACAAAAGAATTCAGGAGACAATGGATCGAATTCATTTATTATTTACAGGATGAGATTTGCAACACATTAGAACAACAGGATGGCAAAAGCGTATTCAGCAATGATGAGTGGTTTAGAGCAGAAGGCAAAGGAGGCGGAGGCCGCTCCAAGGTAATTGAGAATGGAAATGTTTTTGAGAAAGGCGGTGTTAATACTTCTGTGGTGTATGGAAAAGTTACGGACAGAATGAGAAAACACATGACATTAAACGGTGAGAAATGGTTTGCCTGTGGAATAAGCATTGTGCTTCATCCTGTCAATCCGTTTGTACCAACAGTTCATTGCAACTACCGGATGTTTGAATTGTATGATGAAAATGAAGAGGTGAGTGACAGATGGTTTGGCGGCGGTACTGATTTGACTCCTTATTATCTCTTTGAAGACGATGCTGTTCATTTTCATACGACCTATAAAAATGTTTGCGATGGATTTGATCTGTCTTTTTATCCTGCATTCAAAAAAGATTGCGATGATTATTTTGTAAATACTCATCGCAATAATGAGCGCAGGGGTATCGGCGGAATTTTTTATGATCATCAAAGGCCATCTGAAAATCATGATCCTGATTTTTGGATGAATTTCAGTAAAGCTTGCGCTAATACTTTTGTTCCCTCTTATGAGCCCATTGTTGAAAAGAGAAAAAACACACCATTCACCTCCGATCATAAACATTGGCAGGAAATAAGAAGAGGAAGGTATGTTGAATTTAATTTGATACACGACCGTGGCACCATATTCGGTTTAAAAACCAATGGCAGAACGGAAAGCATTTTAATGAGTCTTCCACCAACTGTACGTTTTGAATACAACTATCAGCCGCAACCGGGAAGCGAAGAAGATAAGTTGTTGCAGGTGTGTTTGCAGCCGGGGGAATGGGTTAAATAGTATATTAAAAACATCTGCCAATACTTTTACATCAGGGATTTTAAGGTAAATTTGTAAAAAAATAAGCAATATGATTCTTACAGAAAAAAAGCAAGTTCTACTGGAAATTATAGAAGATGCTGATGAAAAACTTACCGGGTTATTGCTTGCATTGGCTAATGAATATAATGACGCTGATCAAAGCTATTCAGAAGAAGAGTTGGCTTTTTTTGAGGAACGTAGGGATGCTTTTTTTAAAAGCGGAGAGAAAGGATATACCGTAGAAGAAGCACACGAGAGAATTCGTAATAATTACAAAAATGGATTATAGTATCATCATTTCCATTGAAGCGGAAAAAGATACAAGCAATGCTTATATTTATTACGAAGATCAACAACCCGGGTTAGGTGATCGGTTCCTTGACGAATTGACCCGGTTCTATAAAAAGTTAAAAAAAAACCTACCTATTATTCATTTGTTTCAGAAAGAAAAACAATTCGTTCTCTTTCCTTAAAAATTTTTCCATTTAAAATCATTTACGAAATAAAGGGTAACAAATTATACGTATTCGCTGTTTATCACTTTCGTAAGAATCCTAAAGAATTATTTAAAAGATTGTAAAAATGTATTTGCATCGAAGAAACCGTATTCTCAGACAATCTCCTGCTATTAGAAGTTTGGTTGCAGAAACAACACTTACGCCCAATGATTTTATTGCACCCTTATTTATTGATGAAGGGAAAAACGTTGTTTTTGAAATTCCTTCAATGCCTGGTTATTACAGGCGTTCACTGGACGGAACTATAAAAGAAGTTAGAGAATTATGGAGCATGGGAATTAAGAGTGTATTACTATTTATAAAAGCTCCTGATGAATTGAAAGATAATACGGGTAGGGAAGCCTGGAACCCTGATGGATTAATGCAACGAAGTATTAAGGCAATAAAAGACGCCGTTCCTGATATGGTTGTAATGACCGATGTAGCTTTGGATCCCTATTCCTCCTATGGCCATGATGGCATTGTAGAAAATGGTGAAATAGTAAATGATCTCACCGTAGAAGCATTGGTGAAAATGAGCCTTAGCCATGCGCAGGCGGGCGCTGATTTTGTAGCACCAAGTGATATGATGGATGGCCGTATCGGCGCTATCCGCGAAGCATTAGAGCAAAACAATTTTACTAAAACCGGTATCATGGCTTACAGCGCCAAATATGCTTCCTGTTTTTACGGGCCATTCCGGGATGCACTGGATTCGGCGCCGGGATTTGGTGATAAAAAAACTTATCAAATGGATTATGCCAATCGTATAGAAGCAATAAAAGAAGCCATGATGGATGAAGAGGAAGGCGCCGACATTGTGATGGTAAAACCCGCTATGGCTTACCTTGATATTATCCGTGAAGTCAGAAATAGTGTATCCATACCCGTTAGCGCTTATCATGTAAGTGGCGAATATGCGATGATAAAAGCTGGAGCAAAAATGGGCTGGATCAATGAAGAAAAAGCAATTTTAGAAAGCCTGACTTCTATAAAGAGGGCCGGTGCGGATTTGATAGCGACTTATTTTGCAAAGGAAGCGGTGAAGTTATTGTGGTGAATGGTCAATGGTGAAAAAGTTATTTTTTGCGTTCATTTTTTTCGTTTTAAATTGTTGTAAGATTATTAGCTATATCGTCACTCATCAAAATCATTCATTATGTTCTTAAAATTAAACCATCAAAATCTTGATGTCTATACCTTCTCGAAGAAATTTGTTTTGGAATGTTATAAACTTACAAAACACCTTCCTCCCGAAGAAAAATTCGGAATGATTAGTCAGATGCGAAGAGCCGCTTTATCCGTCCATCTCAATATTGCAGAAGGAGCTTCAAGGAAATCAGAAGTTGAAAGAAAAAGATTTTATGAAATTTCAAGAGGCTCAATTATCGAAATTGATGCGGCCTTAGATGTTGTCAAAGAATTAAATTACATTGACAATATTGAGTTGAATCAACTTGAAGAAAGTATGATAAGAACATTCAAAATATTGAGCGGATTGATTACCCCAAAGCCTTCCCACTGACCGTTCAACGATTCACCATTCACCATTCACCAATATGAATATAACACACAGTCAACAACTTTTCTCCCGCGCCCAACAATCTATTCCTGGCGGCGTTAACTCTCCCGTTCGCGCTTTCAGGAATGTTGGCGGCACTCCCCTGTTTATAAAATCTGCAAAAGGAGCTTATCTCTTTGATGAGGATGGGAATAAATACATTGATTTTATCAACTCGTGGGGGCCTATGATCCTTGGCCACGCTTATGAGCCAGTTGTAAAAGCTATTCAGGAAAAAGCCATTGATTCAACTTCCTTTGGCGCACCTACCCTGTTAGAAATTGAGATGGCAGAGCTGATAAAAAGCATGGCGCCCAATGTAGATCTCATCCGTATGGTAAGTAGCGGCACAGAAGCCTGCATGAGCGCGGTTCGCCTGGCAAGAGGTTATACAGGGAGAAATAAGATCATCAAATTTGAAGGCTGCTATCATGGACATGCAGATTGTTTTTTAGTGAAAGCAGGCAGCGGGGTAGCCACATTAAATATTCAAACTGTTCCCGGTGTAACGGCAGGTGTCAGCAACGATACCCTGACCGCTCCTTATAATAATATACCTGGAGTTGAAAAATTGATCCGGGAAAACAAAGGACAAATCGCAGCAATAATTATTGAGCCGGTTGCCGGGAATATGGGATGTATTCCGCCCCTGTATGGGTTTTTAGAAAAAATACGAAGCCTTTGCAATGAAGAAGGTATCGTATTAATTTTTGATGAAGTAATGACTGGCTTTCGCCTCGCGCCTGGCGGTGCACAGGAAAAGCTCAACATCAATGCTGACTTAGTTACTTATGGAAAAATTATTGGTGGCGGTTTACCCGTTGGGGCATTCGGTGGTAAAAAAGAAATTATGGAACATATTGCTCCATTGGGAAACGTGTATCAGGCAGGCACATTAAGTGGCAACCCTATTGCAATGATAGCAGGTTTCACACTCCTGAATGAATTAAAAAATAATCCTTCCATCTATAATGAACTGGAAGAAAAAAGCTCCTACTTCGCTGAAGAATTAAGTTATATTTTGGAGGATAAAGGTATTCCTCATCAAATAAACCAGATGGGAAGTATGATGAGTATTTTCTTTGCTCCATATCCGGTAATCAACTTCGGGGCCGCTTCAAAAACGGATACACAAATGTTCAACAAACTTTTTCATCACATGCTCAATCATGGAATTTATTTGCCTCCTTCTGCTTACGAAAGCTGGTTCATCAGCAATGCCCTGTCGTCAGAAGATATTGAGAAGACCCTGGCTGCCATAGAAGACTTTTCTTTTTAGTGAAAAGAATTAAAGTCCCCCGCTATCTACTCATCAGGCTTTGCTGAAGGTCGGGGCATTTCTTTATTGGAAATTCTCAATCCCGTTAAGGAGAAAATTCAGGTCGAATTGACAATTAAAATAAAAATATTTTTTGTTTTAATGTTTACAATTACATTTATTTGCTTAAACGTTTAAACTATTTCTATATTTTTGATTGTTGATAAATCTTCTGAAAAGACTGACAATGGTAATTAAATGTCTTAATGAAAAATATCGTAATTGTATTAAACAGCGATTGTGAAATATGTTTTAAGCCTGTTGGAAGTGAACCGGATGTGCTGGAAATTAAAACAGATTCTTTAGAGCATCTGGTGGTAAATAATTAATTCATCATGAAAAATAATTTATACTTTAATATTTAAATATTAAAAAACACAACCAAATGAAAGAAGAAAATAATCGCAGGTCGTTCATAAAGAAAGTAACTATAGGAAGTCTTGGCACTACCATTATACCAACATCATTCTTATCAGCGAAAAGCTCTATTAAAAATAACACTGAAGAGAATGCCTCGCAAAACTTTAAATATGCCTCCAAACGGAAATACAACGAAACCTACAAAGGAGAATATCTGAATCGTTTGGCATTCCCGATCGGAGGTATTGGTGCAGGCATGTTTTGCATCGAAGGCACAGGCGCTATCTCACACATGAGCATTCACAACCGCCCGGAAATATACAATGAGCCGCCAATGTTTGCTGCAATAGAAGTAAAAGGCTTGAAAAATGGCGTCAAAGTATTGGAAGGCCCTGTGCCGGAATGGAAAATTTTCGGACAGCGCGGTTCGGGCAATGGCGATGCAGGCGCTACTTATGGTTTGCCAAGATTCGGCCAGGCAGATTTTACTGCCAAATTTCCTTTTGGCGCTATAAATCTTCACGATGCCGATTTACCATTGGATGTAAAAATAATTGCATGGAGCCCTTTTATACCCACCGATGAAGACAATTCCAGCCTGCCGGTGGGCGCTTTGGAGTATCAATTTAAAAATACCGGGATGAAAAGTGTGGAGGCTGTTTTTTCTTTCAATTCTAAAAACTTTCTTGCTTCGGATCGCGAGGTTAAAAACAGTATTGGACCTGCAAAAAACGGCTTTGTTTTAAGCCGGGAAGGCAGTGAAGAAAAACCTCATCTTAAAAGCAGCTTTGCTGTATTTACTGATGATGGCAATACAATTGTTGACCATTGCTGGTTTCGCGGCGGTTGGTGGGATCCATTGACTATGGCATGGAACGATGTAAGGGATGGAAAATTAAATTCACGTGAGCCGGTCGAAAAAGATGCTCCCGGAGCTTCATTATTTGTTCCGTTTTCACTTGCCGCCGGAGCAACAAAAGTGATTCGTTTGATGGTGGCCTGGTACACTCCATTCACCACCCTGAAGATTGGAGAAGCAATGAAAGATGAAAAGAAAAATTGTAGCCCTGAAAGCGGATGTTGTGCAGGCCCTTCGGACCTGGGTGTTGAAAATGGCAAGAAAAATCCTTCATCGAATTATTCACCCTGGTACAGTAGTAAATATGAAAATATAAATGAGGTGATTGATTATTGGAGAAAGAATTATACCGGGTTGTATAAAAAGACAAGCTTATTTTCGGATTCATTTTATAAAAGCACACTTCCTGCTGAGGTAATAGAAGCAGTGGCCGCTAATCTTACTATCCTTAAATCGCCTACCGTTCTTCGCCAGTATGATGGCCGGTTGTGGAATTGGGAAGGAAGCGGTGACGATGGAGGATGCTGTCACGGCTCGTGTACGCATGTCTGGAATTATGCACAGGCGATACCTCACTTGTTTCCGGCATTGGAGCGCTCCCTGAGAAATACAGAATTTTGTGAAAATCAAAATACAGAAGGGCATCAGGGTTTTCGGGCCAACCTGCCTATCAGCCCATTAAAACATGATTTTCATGCGGCGGCGGACGGGCAACTTGGAGGTATCATGAAAGTACACCGGGATTGGCGCATCAGTGGCAACAATGAGTGGCTCGCGAAGATCTATCCAATGGTAAAAGTGAGTATGGATTATTGTATCGCCACATGGGATCCGGGAAGAAAAGGCGTGGTAGAAGAGCCGCATCACAACACTTATGATATTGAATTTTGGGGACCAGACGGAATGTGTACCAGCTTTTATCTCGGCGCTTTAACCTCAATAATAGAAATGGGGAATTTCCTTAAAGAAAATGTTGACAAATACAAAGATTTATACGAAAAAGGAAAACAATACATTGAAACAAAATTATTTAATGGAGAGTATTTTATCCAGGATATAGAATTCAAAGGATTAAACGCTCCTAACCCGGCTACTGCGAAGTCATTTGGAGGTGATTATTCTCCTGAAGCCATAGCATTATTGCAAAAAGAAGGGCCAAAATATCAATACGGAACCGGTTGTCTTAGTGACGGAATCTTAGGCGCGTGGATAGGCCGGATGTGCGCAATACCTGATTTTATTGACACAAAGAAAATAACCAGCCATTTGTTGGCAGTGTATAAATACAATTTGAAAAAAGACTTGAGGGAGCATGCTAATCCGCAGCGCCCATCTTATGCTGTGGGAGATGAAGGTGGATTATTATTATGTTCCTGGCCAAAGGGCGGCAGATTGTCTCTGCCCTTTGTTTACAGTGATGAAGTCTGGACAGGAATTGAATACCAGGTAGCTTCTCATTTAATGTTAATGGGGCATGTAGAAGAAGGCCTTGAAATTGTAAAAGCATGCCGCAATCGCTATGATGGCCGTGTGCGTAATCCGTTTAACGAGTATGAGTGCGGCCATTGGTATGCACGCGCTATGTCAAGCTATGGATTGTTTGAGGGGCTTACCGGCGTAAGGTATGATGCGGTGGATAAAACATTGTATATAGATTCTAAAATAGGTGATTTTAATAGTTTTATTTCCACTGAAAAAGGTTTCGGAAATGTAAGCCTCAAAAATGGAAGACCATCTTTAAAAGTAGTTTATGGCTCCATAGACGTGCAAAATGTTTTGATTTCAGGTAAACGATCTAAATTAGTTTAAACGTAAACGTATGAAATTATACTTAACCGGTGGATTTTTAGGCAGTGGTAAAACCACAGCAATTTATAACGCTTGCCTTGAACTAATGGATAAAGGCATACAGCCGGCCGTAATTACAAACGACCAGGGAAATGAATTAGTAGATACTGCATTTATCAGGGGCGGAAAGATTACCGCTTATGAGATACCGGACGGATGTTTTTGCTGTAACTATAAGGAGCTTGACCAGCATATTCAAACTTTACAACAAACTCATCAACCTGAAATAATTTTTGCAGAGTCAGTAGGCTCATGCACTGATCTGGTAGCTACTGTCATTAAACCTTTTTTACAATTTCATCCTCAAATTGAAGTGGTTCTCTCTGTTTTTGCAGATGCCAGCGTTTTGTCTGCGCTAATCAACGGATCACCATTATTTGTTGAAAGTGTTAACTATATCTATAAAAAACAATTGGAAGAAGCTGATGTGCTGGTCGTTAATAAAATAGATTTATTGACTACGCAGGAATTGGAAGAAATCAAAGTTGTTATCAAGAAGGAATATCCAAATAAAAAAGTAATTTATCAGAACTCTCTAAAAAGGGATAGTGTTCAAAATTGGTTAAGTACATTAAATACTTTTCAGCCAAAGGAAAGAAAATCTTTGGATCTTGATTATCACATTTATGGATCGGGCGAAGCAGAGTTAGCCTGGCTGGATGCTCAGATTGAAATTTATACAACAGAACATGATGCTGTGAGTTGTGCCATATCTTTAATCAATAAAATCTATTCTCAAATAAATAATCTGCAACTTTCCATCGGGCATTTAAAATTTTTAATTGATGATGGAGTGCATCGGAAAAAGATAAGTTTTACTTCTATCAACCAATCTATTTTGAAATATGAGCTAATAGAATTTAGCAGCAAAATGATTAAAGTGCTGATCAATGCGCGTGTGCAGACAAGCGCCGGCGGGCTTAGAAAGATTGTAACCGATGCTATCGGTGAATTAAAATTTCAAACCGGTTGCAGTCTTATTGAAAATAAGATGGCAGCATTTAAGCCAGGTTATCCAAAGCCAACTTACAGAGTTTTGAATTAAAACACTCAATATTTATTATTTTACTAAAAATTAAATTATGACAACAAAGAAACTTATTTACTTATTAGCCTGCTTTTTTATTTCTTCCGGTTTATTTGCACAAAGCAAGCACAATGGCATTGAGTCCAATATGAGTAATATTTTCAGGATGTCTGATGCAAAGACACGCTCTATCAGTCCCGAAAATTTTAACGGAGAAAAAGGCAAAGGTGGTATGGCTACCACAGGCACAGGAAAAAATGCTTCAAGAGATTTAGGCCAGGGATGGAAAGTAAGCCCCAGTGTTATTATAAAAGCACACACCACTTTTACTGTTGCCGAAATTGATGGAGAAGGCTCTATACAACATATATGGATGACGCCAACCGGCAACTGGCGCAATTCTATTATCCGCTTTTATTGGGACGGAGAAACCAATCCATCAGTTGAAGTGCCCGTAGGAGATTTCTTCGGCATGGGATGGGGTGAATACGCTCCTTTGCAATCACTCGCTGTATGTGTGAATCCGGGCAGCGCTTTTAATTGTTACTGGCCTATGCCTTTCAGAAAAAAATGCAGGATCACTATGGAAAATATTGATGATAAAGACATGGTATTGTATTATCAGGTAGATTATATATTGACCGATGTACCATCTGATGCCGCCTATTTTCATGCACAGTTTCGCAGGGTAAATCCATTGCCTTATAAAGGAGTTTACACACTGGTTGATAACATCAAAGGAAGAGGCCAGTATGTGGGAACTTATATGGCATGGGGCGT
>ERZ778017.84-NODE-84-length-163467-cov-906.363884_pt1 | contig 163467 bp, 115 predicted proteins | sample MGYA00375747_ERZ778017 | MGnify/ENA primary metagenome ERZ778017 (study PRJEB29350, sample SAMN05509838) | bioreactor metagenome | biome: bioreactor; material: wastewater | place: South Africa: University of Cape Town | collected 2014-03-17 ... | reverse complement strand
TACCCCTGAGCTACAACAGCTTGTTAATCCAAGAAGTCAATTCTTTCAAATATCTCTCACTCTTTCTCTACTTCTATTCCAAATCTCACGACCTCTGCTCTACCCCTGAGCTACAACAGCTTGTTAATCCAAGAAGTCAATTCTTTCAAATATCTTTTTGCGATTATGATTTAGCACCTTTTATTAATAAATCAAATCTAATTCAACTCATCAATTTGCACTCATAACTCATCGCTAAAAATGTGGGCAGAGGAGGATTCGAACCTTCGTACTCCGAAGAGAACAGATTTACAGTCTGTCGCCTTTAACCACTCGGCCATCTGCCCGGTTTAATCAAGAGCTTTGAGGCATCTTTTTTAAACACAGATCAAGAGCCAGTGGAGGGATTCGAACCCCCGACCAGCTGATTACAAATCAGCTGCTCTGGCCAGCTGAGCTACACTGGCATTGGCTCTTTCCAATAAAAAATGAACTTATTAAAAAAAATAAGCCTCAGGGCTTTTTTTTGGGAAGGCAAAGGTAATGGAAAATGTTTAATGCAAAAATTTTGAAACTAAAAATTTCCACTGATTTTCAACACCCAATTCTCCTTCGATTTACACCCTGAAAAATCTGTATTTTTCATCTTTGCTCTTTAGCAATTTTTATAATATCAGCATCGCATCCCCATAGCTAAAGAAACGGTATTTATCCTTAATTGCCTTCTTATAAGCTTCCATCATCAAATCGTATCCTGCAAAAGCGCATGCCATAATCAGCAAACTTGTTTTTGGCAAATGGAAATTTGTAATCAGGCTGTCTGCAATATTAAAATTGTAAGGAGGGTGAATGAAATGATTGGTCCATCCTTCTGATGGCTTTAAATATTTCTCTGCAGTAAATGAACTTTCCATAGCACGCATAGTCGTGGTGCCTACTGAACAAATCCGATGGCCGGTATTTTTGGCATTATTTACAATTCGGCACGCCTCATCATCAATCCTGTAATATTCCGCATCCATTTTGTGCTTGCTCAAATCTTCCACTTCAATCGGCCTGAAAGTACCAAGCCCTGTGTGCAATGTTACTTCTGCAAAACGGATACCCTGGATCTCAAGGCGCTTAATCAACTCTTTACTGAAATGAAGCCCGGCCGTGGGGGCAGCCACAGCTCCTTCATATTTTGCATAAACAGTTTGATAGCGTTCCCTGTCCTCTTCATCGGGTTTGCGTTTTATATATTTTGGCAAAGGTGTTTCACCCATGAAATAAAGAATCTTTCGGAATTCCTCTTCATTACCGTCCCACAAAAAACGGATGGTACGCCCACGGCTGGTAGTATTGTCGATCACCTCAGCAACCAGTTCATCATTTTCTCCGAAATACAATTTATTTCCGACCCTGATTTTTCTGGCAGGATCAACAATAACATCCCAAAGACGATTGGTTTTGTTCAATTCACGAAGGAGGAACACTTCTATCCTTGCACCGGTCTTTTCCTTGCGCCCATACATTCGTGCGGGAAATACCTTGGTATTATTGACAACCATCACGTCTTTATCGTCAAAATAATCCAGCACATCACGGAAGTATTTATTTTCCATTTTTCCGGTTTTCCTGAAGATAACCATGAGACGGCTGTCTTCTCTTCGTTTGGTAGGATTTTGAGCAATGAGATTGAGGGGGAGGTCAAATTTGAACTGGCTTAGTTTCATGTACAATTACGATTTTAAATTGAATTGCCACATGCCTTGGTGTATCAGAGATGAGTGCCCGCCTCAGCAGGCCGCTTATCATGTTACGGCATGATTTTTTTTAAGTGTGCGAAGGTATATATTTATTGTGAAAGAAAATTTTTTTTGATTGCCTGAGTTACTAAATATTTTTTTTGATGACCAATCCTTTCCATTGAAACAGGTTATAAAGAAATGTAAAACCATCAATAAAAAAAAATCACACCCATGAATAAACACAGGTGTGAGGCAAACTAATAATCACAAATTTTTTACAGGTCCGGTTTATAATCAGTTTTTTAGTATCCCGGGTTTTGGATCAAATTGCCATTTGCCAGTACTTCACTTGCGGGCAATGGGAAAACAAATTTGTTTTTATCAGTCAATCCCAGAACAGTTCCGATTCGATTTGTCCTGATCAAATCAAACCATCTGAAAGGTTCAAAGGCAAACTTACATTACAATCAGAATCAGAGATATTATAAATGCGTATAAGGAAATTTTACTGAGATAACCCATGTTCCATTTTCATAAAATTCAACCTGAGAGCGGAGACGGATAAACCATTTGGATGCTCCCCATGAAGGATCCGGCCATGGATTTAAAAAGGCATAATCATGGTTTTTATAAACACCAGTATGTAATGCGGCAGTATCCAGGGTAGTAAAATCCATAGTTCCTCCCTTCAAATAAGAAAGCAAATTCGGATTGACAGGCCATGGCGTCATAGGAAATTCTATCTGTGCACCTTCCGAAAGATTCTGTCTGTTTACCGCATAATCAAAATAACTCTCGGTACCTGAAGAATAGGTGGCATAATCTGAAGAAGGAAATACATTTCCATCGGCGTCCAGGTATTGAATCAGTACCTTAACCCCAGTTGCAGGATCATCGCTTTTCTTATAAATATGTATTAGCTCATTACCCGTTCCCTGCTCAACATTGTTTCTTCTGACTAAATCCGTTGTGGGAATATTATCATATAAAGTAAAGACAGTTTGCCCTCCGTTATTAACCAGAATTATCGCTGTAACACCCTGAAAAAACTCGAAAGGTTTTGATTTGGCTCCCAACTTGACGGTAGCATAATTTTTATAAAGTTTTTCTCCATTTACATTCTTAACCTTAACGTCAACGTAAAAAATATCACCCGGATTGACAAGATTCCTGCTGGTTTCAAAATATTGGAGACTCCCATTCACTGAATTAATTGAGAGAGGTGAGATTTCGCTCTCACTAATTTTTTTGTTTATCAGATCCAATGTGGTATCTGTAAAATGATCATAGGGTGAAATCCAACTCGGGTACATATATTTTTTGAAAAACTGATCTGACCTGTTTCCACTCTGATCTCTTACATTATCAATACTAAAAGTACAAGGCTGGGTTGAACCATCAAGCCAGGCTACGTCTGTTACACCTTTACCTCCAAGAGGTAATATCAGAGTATCACTTCCTTTTAAATAAAGTTCAGAACTCAGAAAGCCTTTTTCTGCTGGTATTTTGTAGCACCCAACAGCGGTAAAAAGAATGATAAATAAATAGAATAAAATCTTTTTCATAATTGTAATTTTCATTTAACCTGGAATTTTTTTTCTGAAATCCAACTCAATACCCTATAACAAATCATCCGCGCGGGTACCAAAGAAAAACAGCGTGTGATAATAATAATGATCGCTATAATTGTAATCACCGCTATATATTACGTGTACAACACCATTGTTAGTGATAACATTGGAAATATACATTTCATAAACCTGATCACATTCTGGATTGTCATATCCCATATTTATTCTTTGATTTGGATCCATTTCCCAGTTGGCGCCTCGTTTGAACTGCACATATAATTTGGTTGGCCTTGTTTGCATAAAATTGGAATACTGATATCCCAATCCCGGTATTCCACTACCATCCCAGGCTGATCCCGGTTCTGAATTTGAGATGGCAGTATAAAGCAGAATGCTATCTCCCGGAAGGTGGGTCTCTAATTTAATCCCTCCTGCAGGAATACTATCGATCGCGTATTTCCCATCAACAATGTACATTTTTAACTGCTGAAGATCTTCTATCGGTATGGTTTCAACTGTCAACAAAGTTGCATTGGGATTCAAACGTAATAACCTGTTGTTTCTTCTTCTTAAGTATCTGTTCACAGCATAATTACTCGGGGCAATTATCGTCACATTTCCGTTTACTTCATTTCCCAGACCACCCTTTTCAAATAAAATGCCTGTTTCTGAGGTGGCATCAAATGACTTGAGAAAATCCAACGTAGTTTGATTAACCCGATTAGTGTCATTGGCTTTCCCACCTATGATATAATCTTTATTTTTGGAGCAACCAACCAGAACAAAAAGGACTGCCGTTACAAAAATTATTTTTTTCATTTTATTCTTTTTGAATTTATTACCAAGTTGTTTTACCATTCCAAAAAGGAGTTTGAGAAACCAGCTTATTTAAAGTAAGAATATTACTGCTCACAGGCCAATAGTAGCCTTCCTGGGAATAGCGATCCGGGGTCATGGCTGAACCGGCAGGAAAACGATTATTTCTGACCCAATCAAAAAATATCTTGCCCTCTCCGATTAATTCGGAAGCGCGTTCCTGAAGAACCTCCACCAACAAATCTTCTGTTCCGGTGTAATTATCAAGGCCAGCTCTTTGCCTGATTTCATTTATGATAGATAATGCATCAGAAAGACGGTTATTCTTCACATAAGCTTCAGCCAGTAATAATTTGATTCCGGTAAACCTGAAAACCGGGATATTGCCATCAGCAAAATAGGCTACATATTCATTCCATTGTCTTTGTGGATCAACCACAAAATTTGCAAACTTGGTCATCCAGGTGACTTTATTTCTATCGGTGGAAACCTGGCTAACATCAGAAAATGCATCCTCATATGGAGAGTCCCAGGCTGCAAAAAATAAATTTGCCCTGTTATCCTGTGGATATTCCGGGAAAATCAAACTCTTCTGAGAAAATGGTACAAAATTGATACTCGAAGCCCTGTCCTTAGTCACATCCCCATCCAGTGGAGGAAGTTTACAGGTCAAAAATTGAATTCCTCCATTATCAATTCTATAAGATTCATTGGCATCTGCTGACACGGCCAACTCAAACACAGCCTCTGATGATTTACCCTTGAAAACAGACCTGATATTGTCGGGGCCTGAATAAGGAACTAAACTATATCCTCCGTTCAGAACAACACCTTCTAAATTTTTTATTGCATCCGTAACATAAGCCGGATCAGCATGGCCATCCCTCTGCTTTAAAAAATCCATCCATAAATCTGCACTTCCAACAAGTGCCTGTGCACTTCCCTTGTTGGCCCTTACACCCCATTCGTCACTTCCCGGCGTTCCATACTGAAGATAAACTACCGCCTGATTTGCATCTGATAAAACCGAGTCCATAATTTCAATATCAGCAGACCTTGGCCTGTTGACAATTGTCTTATCCTCATTTATCACTTGTTTCGAACTTTCAATAGACTCGTCTATAAGCGGTGCATTTCCCCAAATCCTTGCAATATCATAATAGGTCAACGCTCTCATGAAAAACGCCTCGCCAAGAAGTTTTTCTTTATGCCCCTTAGCAAAAACATTTTCCGGCATTGCTTTCATGTGAGCGATGACAGTATTTGCTTGCGCTATTACCTTATAATATCCATTCCAATCGGAATATGATTCTAATGACCCCCAGGACTTCTGTGTGCTTGCCAAATTTTGAAAATCTCCTGGCATATATAAACCATCCGGCGACCCGCCATTCCAACCTCTTCGAAAAAGTCCGGTGGTCACGTCTCCTCTCTCATACATTTGTGCATTTACCATTAGTCCCCTATAAAGTGAATAAATACCCAGGACTCCTTTTAAGGCATCATTTTCAGACTTCCAGAAAACTTCATTATAAACCAGGTCAACCTGCTTAGGCGATAGAAAGTCTTTTTTGCATGCAGAAAAAGATACTATCAGAATAAGTAGCAATGAATAATAAAAAACTGTCTTTTTCATTTCATTTTATTTATCAGAAGTTTAAATTAAGACCAAGAACCAAGCTCCTTGAAATTGGATATCCCTGGCCATTATAGTAACCCGTTTTTGTTATAATTCGCGGGTCCGGAATAGTAGCTGAGGCCTTCCATACATAAGCATTAATCACCGTGCTGTAAACGTTGACACCTCTTAATTTCAAACGGTCAGCCACCTTCTTCGGAAGATTGTATGATAATGTTATATTATCAATACTCCAGTAATCACCTTTCTCAATAAACATAGAAGATGCTCTGAATGATCTTGCACTTCCACCATCCCCATAGGTGATATACCTCATTGGATAATATGCCTTATCTCCGGGTCTCGTCCAGAAATGAACAGATTTTGATAAGTCATAAAGGGCATTGGTGAAGAAAAGAATATTGTCGTCATATTGACTAAGCATTTCCTGGAGTGAGGTATTAAAAATGTAATTTCCAAAAGAGAAGGAACTCTGAATCCTGAGATTAAATTCTTTAAACTTAATATTCGTACTTAACCCTCCCATTACTTTCGGTTCCGGAGATTTTCCCTGGATTATTTTCTTGTCATTCCCGTAATCCCCACCATCAATCAGGTAATCTCCGTTCACATCTGTAAATAAAGGCATGCCGGGAAATATTTTTCCCTGTTGGTTCAAAGCCAAACCTGCATCTGCTCCGTAGTAGGCCAGAGGTTGGCCTGTCATTGGATTTACAGGAAGGTCCTTTACATCCTGCAATACACCTAAATACTCATAAGTATAAAACTGAAAGGCAGGCATTCCCTCAACAAATGCGTAATTGTTAGTAATGTAATCACGTCCACCGTTGCCCAATTTTGCTACCACCGTTTTATTTCTGGAAAGATTCAATGTCCAACTCCACTGAAATCTGCTCTCACGCGGAAGTAGATACCCTGTTACACTTGTTTCCCATCCATTACTTATTAAATCAACCAGATTTGATCTGATAGAACTGAAGCCCATATAAGAAGCAAGCTGAGATGCAAAAACAGAACCCTTTATGTATCGCGAATAAATATCCGCAGTTATATATAACCGATGGTTGAAGAATTCCAGGTCTGTTCCATAATCAATTTCAGTCGACTTGCTCCAGGTAAGCGTTCGATTGGCAATCTTATTAAAATCAGAAACCAATACCCCCTGGCCTCCATAAGTTGACACAATCATTCTATTCGCATAAATATCGTTTATACTGCTACCTATGTTAGAAGTAGGGATAAAAGAATTATACTGAAGCAAAGGATCTCCATCAATACTTCCGGACGAACCAATGGAGGCTCTGATTTTGCCAAAGGATAATATACTTTTAACCGGTTCCATCCATGGTTCATCAGAAAAAATCCAATACGCTTTTAATGAAGGGAATGTTGCCCACTTATTGTTTTCGCCAAAACGGGAAGATGCATCTCTTCTTAAAACACCTTCAATTTTATATCTGTTGTTTTTATAACCATACGAAACATCTCCAAAATAAGAAAGCATGTTGGTCTTCACTATGTCGCTATAACCCGAAATATCTCCCTGCTTGTAACCCTGGACAACCTGGATAAAGTCGCTGGGGCCTCCGATACCATTCAGATTCGTAAGAGATTCCTGATCCATATTAATTTCTGTTCCACCCAGAAGGGTTAATTCATGATCCCCCGACCTCCTCAAATAACTTAAAACAGAATGTGCATTTTGGGTAAAGCTTCCACTTGTCGAAGACTTAGCAGATGACAACATATTAGTTGACACAGTGGATGGTACAAAGAAATCCTGCCTTCCAAAATTACCTGACAATCCTATCTGATTATCCCAAACCAATCCCTTCAAAATTGTTATTCGCAGTCCTTCACTAATTGACCCAATGTATGTTTTACTGCTTTGCCGCGTATCTCCCAATTGGCCTGAAAGCATTTGCAACTCATCTGGTGTCTTATAATACAATGAAGAGGGAAGGCTTGTAGGGCTGGTTGGGAATGATCTTAAATTGTCGGTCTGTCCGCCTGTCCTATCCAAATAAGTCAGTCTGAAAGAGAAATCATTATGGACTGATTTACTTATATCAGAGGTCAGGCTTCCATTCACTGTAAATCTTGAGAAATCAAATCCTACCAAAATCCCCTTTTCCTTATAATATCCTAATCCAACTCTATAAGAATTCTTTTCAGAACCACCACTCATAGCCAGGTTATATTGCTGAGTGATCCCCGTCTGATAAAATAAATCCTGGTAATCATAGGCATTGTTAAATGCAGGATTATTGGCATCAGTCAGTACCGGGGGCAACATGTATCCCATCACTTCCAGACCATTCCTGACATCAACCCAGGCTTTATCTCCAAAAAGTGCAGTTAAGCTTTCTCTGTATAAACGTAACTTCTCCTGTCTCTCAGCTTCCCCTATAAAAACTTTTAATTTGGGTGGCTGAAAATTGATACCCTGAGCATCACCGAAGTTAAAACGGGTTACACCGGCCTGTCCTTTTTTGGTTTTGATAATAACAACTCCATTTGCCCCCCTTGCTCCATAAATCGCAGTTGCAGCAGCATCTTTTAAAATATCTATTGACTCAATATCATTCGGATTTAGTGTAGCAAAAAAATCATTTTGGGATACATCGAATCCGGCCAGATCAGTTAGTGATACAGGTACACCATCCACAATGTAAAGTGGATTACTTAAACCTGTCACATCACTGGCATCCGACAGGCTCGTATTACCTCTCACAACCAGTCCACCCGCTGCACCACCCGGTAATCCTGAACGAACTACAGATTGAACACCCGCGGCTTTTCCTGCCAGTAAACTCAATAGAGAAGCGGATGGAACATCCTGCAGGCTTTTCATATCAACAGAGGACACTGCCCCGGAAAGATCCCGCTTTGTGACACTCTTATAACCAACCACAACAACCTCGTTCAGATTATTACTACTATTATCTGCCTTTAGGTCAATTGAAATTTCCTCTCTACCGTTTACAGGAATTTCCTGAGAAATAAATCCTACACTCGAAATAATAAGACTGGCGTTTGGCAGAACCTTAATGTAAAATGTTCCTTTGGCATCAGTTGTTGTTCCTTGCTTTGTGCCTTTGACGATGATGGACGATCCAGTCAACGGATTATTATCAGCAGCATTAACAACTTTCCCTTTTACAGTAATAAAGTCCTGGGCCGTTGCAGTAAAGCAAAATAAAAAGGATAGTACAAAAAACAGGAAAAATTGGTTCCTCATGACTTTAATTATTAAATTATTTATAGTTAATTCTAAGCAGAGAAAAAAGCGAATTGCCCCACAATCAGTTTAATACCCGCAAGGAGGAATATTGGAAAGAAAAACTAAAACTTTTATATCAATCTAAACCTGCCGGATTCTTTCCCTTATCATCTCCCTTTTCAATTGCAATCCAAATCTATGTTGCGACATTATCCTCACCAAACTTTCAGAGGCTGAAAAACAAAATAACGTTTCCGGCAACGATTGCAGTGGCAAACTTTTTTCTCAAAAATTAAATCAGGCTGATTTTTTTTCTGCAAAATGAATTTTTACGGAAATCCAAACAGGTGTAAAAACAGCGCTCTCGCTTTATCAAACTTTATGCAAAACGGGAAAAAAGATTATCCTGAAAGAAAAATTAATTTCGTTTATGCATTCATGTTATCTGCCATATTCCAGGATTATTTCCTGTTCATTCCACTTCTTATTATTTTGCGGAATGTTGATATTAATGAAATACAATGAGTTTGAAATTTTGATCAGGTTGCCATTCTCAATTCTTTGGGGACGCAAAACAGAGTAAAGTTTGCATTGCACGGTTTTTCCTGAAAGTCCTTCTATCCTTACAATAAATTTATTCTGTTTCCAAACCTGGGAAATGATCTTTGCACCTTCATTTTCCTGCCCTGGCAACACTTTGGTAATGATGGGATTCACACCTGCACCTCCTTTATATTCAATTCTGATTTGAAGTCTGTTTGAAAAAAGTTGGGATGGAATTTCCACTTTAATCCCCTCTCCTGCCCTTTCTGCATCACATGTAATTTCCCTGTTATTAACCCATACATGTGTAACGGAAGTTCCCAAAGGAAGCACAGGAGAAAAATTTATTTGAAAAGTACCGCTGTCTGCTTTAGAAAATTTATAGCTATAATTATCAGCATCTCTCTTAAACTTCATTTCAAAAAGATGGCTGCCCAATCGCAAATTGTTTACGTTAACAGAATCCCAATCGGCCGGAAAAGAAGGCGAAAGAGAAACCCTACCTGACATCATATCCGGGCGGTATCCAAGCATGCCTTCAATAGCCGGCTGGATGCACATCGTTTCTGACCATCCCTGCAGATAACACACTCCGTTAGGCTTATAGGCTTTTCCATTCAATGTTTCCACGATTGAACCCAAAGCCCATGAATCGTATCCTGAAATATTGTTCATCATGTGAACAAAAGCGGAAGTATAATTTCCAGTTTTATATTCTGCCAAAGATGCATATCCGCTAAACAATGGCCATACCATTCCGGCATGATATGCGCCGGGATTGAATTTCGGATTATCATCAGAAATCATACGCACTCCCCAATCCGTAGAAAAATCACTCTTTGCAAGAGGAGACAGAGCTTCCGATGCTTTTTGAGGATCGGTGACCGCATTCAATAATATTGGAACAGATTGTAATACTGTAGCATCTTTCATGAACGAGCCATCCGGCATTTTTCCGTTGTAAAAATATTTTTCTTTAGCTGACCAGAAATCACGATCAATAATTTCTTTTACATGATGTGCGTCCGAGACATATTGATTCATCAATTTTTCATTTCCGATGAATTTGCACATATATGCGGCTTCATCCAAAGCCGCAGCCCACGTTCCGGCCAGGTAAAATTCAGTATGAGTTCCAAATAACGGACCGCCTTCAATCCAACCATGCCCAACATTTGTATTCTCAATTAAACCATCATGATCGGTATCTGTACTGTAACCAAAATCCATAGCTTTTTTTATCGCAGGCCAAATCTTTTTTATGTAACCCACATCACCGGAATATTTTAAGTAATGCCCGGCAAGCACAACAAACAATGGCGTGGCGTCTGCTGCATCATAGTGAACAGCGCCGCTCGATGTGAGCTCATGAAGAATTTTTCCATTGACAGCCTGATACTTCACAAACATATCCAATACCTTTTTTGTATCACCTGCTGCTCCCATTGCGTCCAGCGCCATCGCGGTCCATTCACCATCCCTGCCGAAATACCATGCGTAACCCGGACGCCCGCTTACCTTTTGTCCGCCATTCCATCCACGTGCCGTCGTCCCGAATCCGGCCATCATGGAAGTACCGATGCCTGGAGTCGTTTGTAAAAACTGGTCGGTTCTGACCAATGCCCAACTATATCCTTCGTTAAATTCCTTATCGGGAGTAGTAATCTTCAATCGCGAATTCAAAAGGTTCTTGTAGTACAAAGATGACTGAGCATAAAGATTATTGATCTCAGGCATCAATTCTCTGTAAAGCGAAATTGCATTTCCTTCACGAGTATCTGCACCCATCAGATATACATTAAATTTTTTTTCAGCGGCCTTTGCATCAAAGGTGAAGAAGCCACTCACTTGCAGAAAATCTGTCGGTTGACTATTTATTTTACTTTCAGTCTCTGTAAAATCTTTGAATTGTCCAAGTTCAAATTGTTCCGGTTGAATGCTGAAACCCACCAGGCTTTCAGAACCGGCGTGCTCATTCCTGACCAAAGCTGCATTCAGTGATTTACTCCATTGATAACTCATCACAGGTGATGATGTATCACTGTATGGCCACATCATCCTCAGATTGCTCGTAAACTTTACATACAACCTTTCTATCACATTTCCTGTCCATTCATAATGCACCACTCCCAGCGGTTTATCAAACGATACCGTTGTTATTTCTCTCAATGTATCTTCATCTATTTTGTATTTTCTAATCAACATTTCAGGTGACACGATTATCTCTGGTTTCAATTTATTCAACCAAATAAGACTATCTCTGCCTTTCAATTTTATCCCCGTCTCCACATCCCTGAATGCCATAAACGGATGAGTCCATATCTCATCTATTCCACCCACTTCCTTTCCCATCAACAACATTCTTCTTCCTGTCAGATTTACAAAATTATTTCCTCCTTCCTTTCTCTCTAACTGAAGACTTAGTTTTGGTATTTCCCATCTTGTCGCTCTTGTTACTTTTATTGGTTCAATTTTTAAATTACTCTCTCTCACTTTTTTCTTCCCATATTCCCAATACCCTTCTCTTACTCCTTTTATATTGCCTGCTGCGTAATTAAAAACATTTTGATAAAATCTGTACAATTCTCCCTGATTCAGATTGGGCCTTGAAAAATAACTATAGGCACCGATGGCAATCATACTTCCTTTTCCCAATTTATATTCCAGAACAATCTTTTCATCTTCATGAAAGGTGATATAGCTCCAGCCGATTCCCAGTACTTTGCAAACAGACGTATCCGGCAAATCATTTCCAAAAAATCCTGTCTTCCTCACCACATTGTCTGTCTCCCCTTTCCAGATGTAAGCTCCGCCGTGCAGTCCGTCGTAAACCGGATGTTCCTGGTATCCGTGAAATCCCAGTGGCCTTCCAAATCCTTCGTCTCTCACTGTATCTACCCTTACCTCAAACCTGTTTTTCTCTATTCCCCATTCATTCAATAACCGCACTGCTTCCATCGACAAAATCAGATGGCCTCCGTTATCTACAAATTGCCTCATCTCCTTCCCAACCCTTCTCTCTTCATCCGTAACTCCTTCACTGTCTTTTATCCACCAGATTTCTTTTATGCCTTTAGTTCTGAGATATCTCTGATTTAATCTGTCCACTCCAATAACACTGTAATCTACCCCGTTCAGACTTCTTAAAAACGATTTCACAGAATCTGATTCCTGAACGCCCAATCCTTCTGTAATTACTCCGATTCTGACCGGGTTAAGAGATTGTGCATCTGTGTTTCGTATAGTCAATACTGTTAGTAAAAGAATAATAATCTTCTTCATGTTATTTGCTGATTAAAAAAACAAGGAGAAACCTACTTTGCCATATCTGCCACACAACGGAAACCAACTGTGGCATTGCGCTCAAAACCCTGTGATACTCTCAGCAGGTATTGTCTGTAGGTCAAAGGCCGCGGCCCACCCTGCACATACCACCAGCTCGATGAGGGATTAAAATAACTTCCCCCTTTCATCATAATGTATCTGTAGCTGTCACTCTGGTACTCATCATTGGTCAGTTGCCAAACAGAGCCAACCAGATCCTGTAGTCCAAAAGGATTCGCACCTTTTTTATATTTCCCGACAGGATACATCTTTCCATTGCCGAGATTACACAAGGTAGAATCAAGCCCTTTGGGTTTCATCACAGTAAGGGTGTTGGTGATGGTTTCTGACTGCCAGGTGACCGGTTTCTTTTGCTTCCACGGCCATTCATTCAGGTGAGATGTCTGTGCGGCATATTGCCATTCCACTTCAGTCGGAAGTCGTTTGTCCGCCCAGGCTACATAGGCCATCGCATCTTCGTAAGAAACATATACAACCGGAAAGTTCTCTTCTCCGTCCGGATAATTTCCATCTTTCCAGTTCTTCAGAAAATTCAGTGTATCAGATGGCAGATAATGTGTAGCATCCATAAACTTCTTGAACTCTTTATTGGTCACCGGAAACCTATCCATAAAATAATCCGGCATTAAATACGTGCTGTCCTGATTATATTCCGGATAAGAAATAAAGTCATCACCATGTGTACCGTGAAATTTAAAAACACCTCCTGGAATTTTTACCATGCCTTCGGGTGCCTTTTTATATCCATCTGTTGAAGATGATTGGCTGATGAGAAGCGGAGTCCCGGGCCTGATTTCAAAAACACGTTCATCAATAATTTCATCACCATCAAATAACTGAAGCACGAATTTGTCTTCCTGCCTGCCAAATAATTTCGTCAATTGAACAGAATGCTTACCCGGTTCAAAAACAACCGGTGATTTTTCATAAGAAGGATTTCCAGCCCACAATCTTATTTGCGTTCCCTTGCCTGCCTCAAAATCAAGTGTATTTCCTGAAAGGTGTGCCCTTAATAAAATCGGAAACTGAGCGATACAATCCACAGCACCTTCATTATTCGTACCCAACCAGGAGGCGTTGAAGGCATTGGTCTGCGCAGGAATATTTAACTGCCCATTCGCACCCAATGGAGACAATTCCCTGTGATGCCAGATATCAACAAAATGAAAACCCTCCGCATCTTTTATCGTAAACAAATTCCCTTTAAAACCTTGAGGCAGGGTACTGTAAACGGTATAAATAGTTTTAGAAGGCGAAGGCCATTCATTGACCCAGACACTATCTCTGTTTGTTGTGATGAGCGGAATCATATTGTCCGAAGTAAAATTGGAAGTGCTCTCTCTCAGGATTCTGGATGTCCGTCCAAGATATCTGTATTCATCATCCACTTTGGAAGGAATCCCCGGAGGAAACATATTGATTTCGGTACCATACCCATTAAAAAATGCAAGAGAAAACTCTCTGAAAATAGGTTCTTTCGCAACTTCCGTCACCCTGAAAATTGCAAAATCAGGTTGAATAAATTTATTCAGATTTAACAATGGCGGATAATAAATGGCATTATGTACACGGCCTGCCAGCACGCCTTCCATATCTTTGGGCACAGCCATTCCTTCCGGATACATAATGATGCCGGGCTTCACACTATCCACAGTTGCCTGTAAATCATGTGACGATGCACCCTCCGTATCCAGCACCATTCCATCAGCATTCGTTTCTTTTAAAATATCATACAATCCTTTGAGATGCCCTTCACCTCTTGTGCTTTCATCCCACGGATTGTAACATAGAAACATGTAGCTATCCATGGTATGCATGCTATCTGCAAGCTCTTTTATTTTGGCAAGTCCGCCGGGTAAATCACGGAACAAATCAAACTGATTGCGCTGATCAATTCCAAGCGATGGCCACGTCGGCCAGATGCAAACCACCTCATCACCCCCATAAAGCTTTCTGCCATATTTCAGAAAATCAATTAAATGGTAGCGGTTGTCTTTGTCATCATAAAATTGACCGTCCCACGCCATCAGGGCATGCATCACATAAGATTTTCTTATCCATTCCAGATCTTTCCGCTGGTATAAACTGTCATTGAACTTTGCAACATCATACAGTTTTCTTTTTTGAAAAATCTTTCTCATCCCTTCCTGCCAATTTCCTGAATAGAAATCAGCATACAAATTATAAGACACTTTGCCCCCCGGATAAAGCACAGTCGCAAACCGGCGTAATGAGCCTTTCTCCAAACTCTTACCTGCCCTCCTGACAAGCGCACATAAGGCCAGAGAATCATTGACCCCCGTTTCCGAAAATCCAAGTTCCCAGGCATTGTCCGGCACAATCACATTAACCGGTTGCCGCCCGGGAAGAAATAAATGCGTACGTGAAATACCGTTTCGCCCTTTTCCCGTAATAAAAACTTTTTCCGACGACCTCCCGAAAGGAACGACATTCCTCAGCGTGAGTGTGTCCTTCGATTCATTGATGAAAGTAATCAGACCTTTTACTCCGGGTTGAAAGTCCTCGACAGAACTGTACTCTACACGCATTTTCTGTGCCCATCCGGATTCAGGGGCAGAAGTGTTACACAATCTCCCATCCAACTCAAAATCTGCTAATGGATATGGTTTTTCAAAATGATATGATTGACCAAAGTTGTCCTCAACCTGCCGAAGAGATAATTGGCTTACTTGAATATTTTTCAATTCAGTTTTACGTTGTGCCAAAACTTCCTGTGTAAAACCAACCAGGAAAGCTTCGACTGCCAAAAAAAGTAATAACATTTTTTTCATAGTCAAATTCATTTAAATTTTTTTCATTTCAAATCCATCATCATCCGGTTGATAATTCCGGCCCAGATATAGGTGCGGTGGTAACCTCCCCAGATTGAATCAGGATCATAGAACTCCCATATTTCATGATCCTTTCTCAAAACACCAATCATATTTTCCTTCACCTTTTCCACCAGTTCCCTGGCTGTTTTTTTATAGCCATATTCCAACAAACCTCTTTCTATCAGGTAATCCCATTGAATCCAGACCGGGCCATTCCAATAACCGCGCGGCTGATAATACGGATCATCGGCAGCCAGAGAAGGCACTCCGTACCTTCTCCAGAAAGAAGAAGTATTTGTCAAATGTTTTACGAGTGACGCCGCCTGACTTTTATTCGCAATGCCCGCCCACAAAGGCATGAAACCAATAATTTCTTTTCGTTTGAGATCATTTTTATTTTTAAATGTGAAGGAATTGTCCTTCATGTTTACATTGTAATAAAACTTTGTTTCCGGATCCCAGAATGTCTTATCTATTAAAGCAAATCTCTTCTGATAATCTTTTTTCCAATTCTCAGCTTCCTTATTTAAGTGAAGAATCCTCGCCATTTTTTCAAGAGATTTTGCTTCCATGACAAGCATACAGTTCAGATCCACCGATTCAAAATTTGACGGATAACCCACCTGATCCCAAACAGCAACTTTTGAATCACGTACGGATTCCAATATGGCTTCCCCTCCCCATTCACATAACCCATCATGATCTTTGTCGCGGTTTGAAACAAAAAAATTATAAAATTTCTCAGATGACTGATACATCTCTTTCAGAAAAGAAGTGTCTTTGGTGATTTTAAAGACTTCCCAATTCAACCAGGAATACCACGGAGCCGAAGAAGTAAGCTCTCCGTTTTCCTCAATCACCTCATCCAGATACGGACCTGTGCGGTAATTGATATAACCATTTGGGTGTTGCCTTTCAGCAAAAACTTTTTGAGAGTTCATGGCGCTTTTTGGATCAATGAATGCATACGCCAGCATGGAAATACTTTCGTGAAATACCTGCCCGCCATGTCCCCAACCCCAATGCGGCTCGCGTGAAAAGACATAATAGTTGTATTGCAGATTTCCTTCGGGAGGAAGAAAAACCTGGCGCATCATATTGCACGAACTCCAATACAAATACATGGATGCTGAATCTTTAAAAGGAGATGGAGGAGTGTTAGCAAATAATTTTTCATTCGCTTGTTGGAAGCTATCGATTTTCAAATTATCAGTCGCCCGGGCTTCGGATTGAAGCTCAGAAGAAGGTTTTTCCTGAGACTGAATAATTCTTGAAAATCTGAAATGAGCAGATTGATGTGCCGCAAGATCAAAATTATTTTGCAAGCCAATCAGCCTGGCAGAATCATTTTCAGAATTTAGGGCCGAAGGAATTAATTCATCCAAATTGTAATTCTCAGAAAATAAGGGTTGAGCAGAATTCAAATTAACCCTCAACAAGCTTCTGATATTTTTCGTATATGGGATATTGTGAGATGTCACCCACCCATCCGGTACATCTGCATGTTCAAAAAAGACTTCATTTGCAGAAGTACCCTTTTCGATTTTGTGAAATGAGGTATTACTGATTTTGATAAACGGAAAGGCACTAAAATTTGTTCTTTGATTCAATTCATTTTTAATTTTCACATCCCAAAAAGTAGCGGTTGAACTGTAAACAACCATCACAACATCCACCCTAATCCCCTTTACCGGATGGAAATAATATCGGACCATATCCGGATAAGAAAGCGTTATGACTGGTTTGGAATACATCTCTCCTACTTTGTAAATCCACCGTTTATTCAGATTAAATGCAATTCCGACCTCACCTGTTTTCTCAGTTACAAAATCTGCTCCTACAGAATCCTTATCGTAAATAAATCTCCAACCCTGATCGGGCGTGAAATGAGAACGGGACATGGCGGCCGCATAACCGGTATAGAGAGGGACTCCCTGACCTGCATTCAGATTAGAAAGAAAAGGCTTCTTCGTTTGAGCATTACTGTTAAACGAGAGCATCAAGCAAAAAGAAGCCAAATTAAAAATTCCCGCCTTTATCTTGTTTGGTATCATTCCTTATTTCTGATTCCTTATTTTATTAATCAATCAACATTAAAATCTTCTATCGGGTTTATGGTTGCATATAACATTCTGTAATCGCCATAATTTGCCTGCACAATCTTTATCGTATGCTTACCCTTCAACGGAAGCACTATTTCATGATGGTAATCCGCATCAAAATGAATCTGAGATGCATCCCTGGCGTCAATAACTTTTTTCCCATCCACAAAAACCGTTACCATTTCTGAAGCAGTCACACCAATCACATATTTACCTTTGGGAAAATTGATGGTTCTTTCCGCAACCATCGCCGTATGATTTGAGGGTACACTTACTTTACGGCCGTCCCAATAATTATTGTCTAATTCACCAACACTTGTCTCAAGAATAGGGTTTGATTTTTCTAATAGTTTAGAAAATTTATCAGAATATTTAACAGGATCGTTTGTAGAATCAAAAGTGAATAGTTTCACTTTCCAATCTCCATTAAAAAAAACTTTTTGATAACCAAACAAATAAGGAACCCCTGCACGATACTTCTTCCCAAAAGGTGACACTACTTCACCTCCATTGAATTCCAATTGCAAATCAATAGTTTCATTTTTCCCCGGATCGAAACTCAAAACTCCGGGAACAGTTCCACTGGTTGACGAAAGGTTATTTACACCTGATGATTTATTTATTTCCCATTTTCCCTTTGGACCTTGAATTTCAAAATGCATTTTTCCTGAGGGGTCCGTACTTACCCACCAAAGAATCGGTGAACGAAAATCGTAGGGCCCCCACTGGGTCATCATAATATATTTTCTTCCCCTGAAATAATCCTTCGGAAGCATAGAGTTCTTAGCGCTTTCCGGTTTTCTAAGCAGCGTATCAGAAAATATGGGTTCTTTAAAAGTTACATTATCCCCGTTGTTTTTAATGCTTATATTTTTTACAGTTGTATCGATTTGTATCCAGTCAACACTGTTTTTTATGCTGTTATTTTTTATTTCAATGTCTTTGCTATTCGAAAAAGAAAAGACTTTTTTCAAACCGGAAAAAGAATTATTATCAATTTTATAATCTTTGCTATATACATCAATTCTTTTATCATACTGTCCAGACATCACTCTGCCGGGCGTTGACCAAAGTTGAATACCGGTTCTTCCATCTGAAATCTGGTTCCCGATAAATTGATTGTCCTGTCCCTGTTCGATGGCAATTCCTGTGCTGTTGGATTTCATCTCATTCCCCTGAATCAAAGTGTGGTGGCTGTAACCGGCCCACACACCATAATCACAACCTTCAATGTAATTATCTATAATTCTGTTTCGGCTGAAAGTCGCTTCCACCCCATTTGCGGGAGCAAAAGAAAAATCATTTCCATAAATCAGGTTATCATTAGAGCCTCCCAAACCTGTTTCCAAAGTTGAATAACCTGCCCACAAAAAAATTCCGTCTCCGCTGTGGGTAGCTGAATTGAAAGCGATGACATTATGAGAACTCTGTTCGTAAACAAGGATGGCGGCTGCATCTTGTCCGCGGTAATAATAACCATCGCTCACCCCACGTACATTCCAATCCACTTTATTATTCATCAATCGCAGAAAAGAACTTCTGTACAATCCCATTCCGATTCCCGAATTAAAAGAGAAATTATTATTGTAAACATTCCCCCCCTTGCATCCCACCATCATCAATCCGCATTGCCCTTGTGTTATCAGACTGTTTTTGACAATCAGGCTATCACAATTTTTCAGATAGATACCCGCGCCAAATCTCATCCATTGATCTTTCTCATTATCGTGATAACTCTGCCAGTCGCTCAAATCTTCACGAAGGCGATTGGAGTTTAAATGCTGGCGAAAATTGTTGCTCAAATCACTACTGTCTATTAAAATATGTTTCACATGCTTTGCAAGCAATCCTATTTTATATCCTTTGATCTTTGCATTTTTTATAGTGATAGCAGAACCGGGCTTTACATAAATTCCCACACCTGAAAAATTATCCGGTCTTGTTTTATCACTCGCCCCCTGCAGCACCGACCCGTTAAAATCAACTACAATGTTATTTCCATCGATCACAATTGCGCCATTCTTTAAATCATTGCTTCCATTTAATTTATATATCCCTTTTTTTATAATTACAGAATGAGTAATTACCATCCCATCCCGAAGCGGTACGACAGGAATATTTTGTGCTGAAATATTTACAGAAATATTCAAAAACAATATTGTCATCCAACCAAAGAGAAAAACTTTCATTTGCTTTTTAATTCATTTTGGCTAATTATCTAACCAGTACAAATAATCAATTTTCCACTACAGGAAATTCCGATATCCTGAGTGTCGTACATCCATAAGGAATCAAGGTGACTGAAACTACTTTACCATTTTTTGGCATCGATTGCGGACTGTATGGCAACGGGCCGGCGCTTCCATTGTACAATTGCCAATCGGGCAATTCCACTGCCTGTGCAATGATGGATATGGGAGCATGATCCGGTTCCCAGGGTGTTTCAGAAACCACAGAATTTTTAACGACTTCAAATTTTTGTTGCCATTCCTTTTGCGGAACTGCCATCAACCCGTAATTCCAGGATGACAATGGATGCACTTCAAAATAATCTCCATACTTATCATCATTTTTCACTTTCTTCCAATCCTCCTGAATTTTGAGTGCATAAACGAGAGGGCCGCGCTCAACTGACACCGAATTTTCATTCCATCTTTGCTGGCTTATTTCCATCGGCAAAAACAATGTCACAACATCTCCATCTCTCCATTCCCTGTCAATTTTGACAACCTGGTTACCTGACGGATTTTGAACAACTTTTCCATTGACTGAAACAACTGCCTGCCTGCACCACCCGGGAATGCGCAAATGAAAAGGGAATGAAACTTTAGCACCTCTTTTTCTGTAAGTAAATTTGATGGTTTCATCAAAAGGGTAATTTGTTTCTTCATCAAAATGAACTTCTTTACCATCAGCCACCTTAAGCGTTACCGAAGAAGGTGCATACAAAAGTGCGGCCACACCTTTGTCTTCTGATGCCATCCACAAATGTTGGGTAAACTTTGGCCATCCCTGGTGCATGTTAGAAGTACAGCAGGGGTACCCCGTCAGTATTCCGTAACAATTATCTGTGCCGTCGTAAGCTGTGATAAAGTTCCGTTCCTGGCGGGATATTAAAACCTGGTTTGCCTGCTGGTAATATTGATGGGTCATATAATCATGACTTGCCTGAGTGGGCAATGCATTGTAGGCCACTTTTTCCAGATGATCCATATACCTGACATCTCCGGTGATGCCCATGATATTTTCTAACGAATACATCATTTCCACTGCCGAACAAAACTCTGAACCCTGTGTGGGCGCATTGCCATGTGTCATTTCATCGGCGCCGTACATTCCCTGTGGTTGTCCGATAAATTTTCTGATATCATCAAAACCCTTCTGTACAGATTCAGAAAATTTTTTATCCGGATCCTGTTGGGAATAAACCACAGGTTCTTTAATCCCTTGTGCAAGATTGACGCCGTGGATTGTAAAAATTTGTCCCAATTTACCTGAGCTTAAAAAAGTATCTGTCCAGTCAAAAGTTTGTTTGTGAATTAATTTTGCCAAATCGAGCAAGGATTGATCACCTGTAATATTGTAAAGCCAATAGACAACCAGAAGATTATCTCCGCCTCTCTGTGCTCCCCACCAACTCCAGTAATTCAGAGGTGTCTTTGGAAGCTCCTGGAGCTGATAATGAAAATATCTGGTCATCAGATTAATGACTCTCTGATCTCCGGTAGCGCTGTAATATTGCTTTAACACTTTCAGCATCACCATTTTTGGCCACCAGTCCTGCGGGCGGTCACGCTGCAAACCCGGTTCAGGAGTGGGTTTCACCTTTTGTGGGCTCGGGCCGAAATATCCATCTGGCTCCTGGTTCTTAATTGACCATTCAATCCATGGTTGTACTTTAGCTTTTAGCTCTTTGTCATTTAAAATATAGGCCAGCGGTACAAGCCCGTCCAGCCAATAAGGGCCTCTTTCCCAAACATCACCATCGCCGCCAAGCCAACCATTTCTTTTTCCCATCACCTGGCTGTACAAAGAATCAAGATGCCCCGTTGATCCGTTTTTCATAATGACCAGTTGTTTATATAACCAACCTTCCGGTTTGATAGCCCCAATTGGTAATTCAATGAAAGGCCTGGGTTGAAGTGGTGCGCGATTTTGATAAAAATCGGTTTTTATGGTAGTATCGCGATCTGTCTGAAGAGTTGATAAATCAGAAGTTGATGTTGAAGTTGAAGGTAAAGTCATCTCTGAAAAGGAATAAAATGGTAAAACAAAAACGATAAAATATTTAAACAGTGAATGTCTATGATGCATGATGTAATTTTAATTTGAAAGCGGGTATATTTTTTTATCAGCGTTCTTTCCGGTTGTTTTCAAATATATCTAACAAAAGATGAAGTAAATTACAGAGCCACGTATTTTTCAGAGATATCTTTAAAATAACGTTTCCGGCAACGATTGCAGTAAAAATAAAAGGGATTATTAATTTCTTATTATTGTAAAAATGAGTAAACAGCAGGCCACGATAAAAGACATAGCAAGGAAGCTAAGGATCTCAGTATCCACGGTTTCGAGAGCATTGCGCAACCTGCATGACGTAAATCCGGAAACAAGAAAAAATGTACTGGAGCTTGCAAAACAACTCAACTACGAACCTAATTACATTGCACAAAGCCTCATCAATAAAAAGACCCGCATCATCGGTGTCATTGTACCTGTGATCGCATCGTCTGTATTCAGTCGCATCCTCGCCGGCATGAACGATGCCGCACAAAAACACGGATATCAATTAATGATTTGCCAATCGAATGAGAATGCAGAACATGAGGCAGAACTCATACGCCAACTGGCTTCTTTCAAAATTGACGGACTGCTCGTTTCAGTCTCAGGCCAGACAAAGCATGAAGAAGCTTTCGACCTTCTGAAACAAAAAGAAATACCCGTCGTTTTCTTCGACAGGGTACTTCCGAATATTGAAGCTCCAAAAGTAATTGTGGACGAATTTCAAAGTGCTTTTACGGCTGTCGAGCATCTTATCAATTGCGGACACAAAAGAATTGCACATCTTGGTGGCCCGCCACACCTGTCAATTTGCAAAGACAGATTAAATGGGTATTTGGCAGCATTAAAAAAGTATAAAGTGCCGGTAAATAAAAAACTGATTCTTTCATGTGAGAATTTCGAGGATGATGCACTAAAAAATATTCAGCGGCTTTTTTCACAAAAACCTTTTCCTGACGCTGTCTTTGCAATTAATGATGCTTCAGCCATAATTCTTATCAAATATCTAAACAAGAAAGGAATCAAAATTCCGGAAGAAGTAGCTGTTATTGGTTTTAATAATGACCACATCAGTGAAATTATTGAACCGGCGCTTACCACTATTATGCTTCCATGTGCCGACATCGGACACATTGCGGTGGATATCCTGGTAAGGAGGATTAATGACCCAAATCAGCTACCCCAAACCGTTACACTTCACAGCAATCTTATCATCAGAGATTCATCACAATAATAATCATGAAAAAACTTTGCTTACCCGTTTTAGGAATTCTGTTTTTCGTGTCTCCCCAACTGTCAGGTCAGGGTCAATGGAATGTCGTCCCCGGTAAAATCACCACCCCCTGGGCTACCAATGTAAATCAGCAACAACCGCTTCCAGAATATCCGCGCCCACAACTGGTGAGGAAGGAATGGCAAAACCTCAATGGTCTTTGGGATTATGCCATCGTTGACAAAAATCAAAATGCCATTCCCAAAACTTTTGATGGGAAAATTCTCGTTCCCTATCCAATAGAATCTGCATTATCAGGCGTTGGAAAAAAAGTTGGCAAAGACAATTTTCTCTGGTACAGGAAAAATTTTCAAATAGAAAAAAATCTCAAAAACAAAAAACTCATTTTGCATTTCGGTGCGGTTGACTGGCAAACTGCAATTTTCATCAATGGAAAACAAGCGGGAACTCACGAAGGCGGTTACGATCCGTTCTCATTCGACATTACGCCCTATTTGAAAAAAGGCAGGACACAGGAAATTGCTATTCGCGTTTGGGATCCAACAGATGCAGGGCCGCAGCCACGCGGCAAACAGGTTTCTAACCCGGAAGGAATCTGGTACACTTCCGTTACCGGCATCTGGCAAACGGTGTGGATAGAGGAAGTTCCAACTACTTACATCATTTCCACAAAACAAACTCCGGATATTGACAATCATGTATTAAACATTGAAACATTTATAGAAGAATCCCTCCCGGGTGATCAAATAAATGTTGTAGCTCTCAAAAAGGGAATTGTCGCAGCGAAATCAACAGGAAATGCCGACGGAAATATCCAACTGAAAATTCCTGATCCGGTTTTTTGGTCGCCCGGCAATCCATTTTTATACGATTTGAAAATACAAATCATCAGGAAAGGAAAAGTGATCGATGAAGCGGCTTCCTATTTCGCATTCCGAAAAATATCTATGGAAAAAGACAACAAAGGAATTCAGCGCATGATGTTGAATCACCAATTTGTTTTTCAATTTGGCCCGTTAGATCAGGGATGGTGGCCAGATGGGCTTTACACAGCGCCAACAGAAGAAGCAACGCTCAATGATCTGGTGAAAACAAAAGGAATGGGATTCAACATGATTCGAAAACATGTGAAGGTTGAACCAGCCAGATGGTATCACGATTGTGACAGTCTGGGAATTTTGGTTTGGCAGGATATGCCGAGTGGTGATTTGGGTGACAATGCATGGAACAGCCATCCGGGAATTATTTCAGGGAAAAATTTAGACAAGAACAGAAGTCCGGAATCAGAAGCCATCTATCGCAAAGAATGGAAAGCCATCATAGATGCTTTGTATAATTTTCCCTGCATTGTTGTGTGGGTTCCATTCAATGAAGCGTGGGGCGAATTTAAAACAAGAGAAATTACGGCATGGACAAAAAATTATGATCCTTCCAGATTGGTGAATAGTGCGAGTGGTGGCAATTTCCTGCAAACAGGTGATATTCTCGACATACATAATTATCCCGATCCTGAAATGCCAACTCCGGCCATTTTTGGTTCGAAACAAATTTTAGTATCGGGTGAATTCGGTGGACTGGGTTTACCCATAGAAGGCCACACCTGGATGCAAAAAGGGAACTGGGGATACCAGAGTTTTAAAAATGCGGATGAATTAAGAAAGAGGTACAGTGAACTGATTCAAAATTTAAATAATCTAATCCCTTTAGGTTTGTCGGCGGCTGTTTATACACAAACCACCGATGTTGAAAACGAAATCAACGGACTTATGACTTACGACAGAAAGGTTATTAAGATGGGAGAAAAAGAAATTCATGACATCAACCAGAAACTTTATCAACACAAAATTCAATAGCAACGGACAACATTCAATAATGATTCTTTAAAATAAAATCTTCATTCCTGACAACGGCAGTTTTAAAATCAAATACGGTTTATGAAAAAATCAATTTTTATTCTCACCCCTCTTTTCTTTTCATTGACAATAATTTCCTGCAATCAAAGCAGTAAGAAAAAAGATACGGTTGCATTACCCGATATCAGTCAGTTCAAGGGGCAGATCGACGGGAAAGATGTTTCTCTTTTTTATTTGAAAAACAAAAACGGAATGGAAGCAGCTTTCACCAATTTCGGAGCACGTGTGGAAGCGCTCATCGTAAAAGACAAAGACGGAAATCAACACGATGTTGTTCTCGGATTTAATAAAGCCACAGATTATAACAATCCGGAAGAGCCTTACTACGGAGCCATCGTCGGGCCTTTTGCCAATCGCATTGCCAATGGCACTTTCTCACTGGATGGACAAACTTATCATCTGCCACAGAATAACGGGAGGAACACGTTGCACGGAGGATTGAAAGGTTTGCATTTTCAGGTGTGGGATGCAAAACAACTTTCGGATACTTCCCTTGAATTTACCTGCAACCTTTCGGATGGGACAGAAGGGTTTCCCGGAAACAGACAATTTAATGTCACCTACACCCTGACGCCCAACAATGAATTGGTTATTCACTATGAAGCTACCACTGATAAACCCACGGTTATCAACCTGAGCAATCATTCCTATTTCAACCTAAATGGGGAAGGGAACGGAACAATTCTTAATCAGAAACTTCAGATTTTTGCCAATCAGTTTACACCCGTCGACAGCACACTCATTCCGACAGGAAAACCGGAAGATGTGAAAGGAACACCTCTGGATTTTACTCAACCCAAAACTATAGGTAAAGATATCAATGTGAAATACGATCAACTGGCTTTTGGCAGAGGCTACGATTTCAACTATGTTTTAAGTGGAGAGAAGGAAGATGGTTATAACCTTGCATGCAAAATGACTGGCGATAAAACAGGAATTGTAATGGAAATATTAACCGACCAGCCGGGATTACAATTTTACAGCGGAAATTTTATGGCAGACAGAACGACTTTGAGCAATGGTGTGAAAGACAGCTACAGAACTGCTGTGGCATTGGAACCACAGCACTTTCCCGATTCTCCCAACCAACCCGATTTCCCTTCCACAATTCTCAATCCGGGAGAGAAATATCAGTCCACCTCTGTTTACAGGTTTTCAAATGAGTGATCGAGGAGTTACTATAATCTTCAAAAAATAATATCATTATCTTCTGCGAATTTTTTTTTATAAATTCAATTCATTTATCAACAATTGATTTTTGCCGCCGGATAAGAGAAAAGATTAATCAGGGATTAGAGACTTAGTGATAAAACAGATTTCTTTATCTCTCGTAACAACCGATATCCGGAGGATTGATTCTTGGTTTTCCATCCAGATCAAAAGGGTAAGACGTAGGGATCCCGGCTTTTATCGCCGGTGATTCGGGATGATTATTAAAATGAAAATCATAAAAATTCCGACTGGTATTCACACTGTCAAACAGAGGGGGTGTATTAAGTTTGCAATCGGTAAATGTTGCATTTGAAATCTGATTTTTTGCTTTATAAATGGAATTTAAAAATTGGAGGTTGAAAACTCCTGAACCTTTTTTTGCAGTGAGGATTTCATCATCTACACTCCCGTTATCACCCCAGACAATACAGTTGGTAAAGGTAGCCTGCAAATCAGATGTGAATGTAGTTCCATTCTGTTCAAAGAAATCCGCAACCTGCAACACCGGATTCTTGTGAGTGATATTCATGCTTCCATAGGTAACGATGGTACAGTTCGTGAATGAATATTTTCCACCCATCATTAATTCCAGGTTGCCGCCGCAATTTGCAATCAGGCAATTGTCGGCAGCGATTGAACTATTCAGCGAAAGTATCCCCGCATCATAAATATTTTGCAGGATAGATTGAGACAAAATCAATTTTGGCTGGCTGTTATTACTCTCACTTTGAACAATTATTCCCTGGTAAGCATTTTGGATAACGACGTGTTTCAAAATATTATTGATGCTCGGCGAATTCAGATAAATACCCGGCCATGAAGCAGGTAAATTTCTGTAATCCTGATCCAGCCTGTCTCCGGAGAACATAACGGGTTTGGTTACACTGCCCTGAGCCTGCAATGTTCCATTCACTAAAACCGGTGCATCTGCATGCAGAAAAACTCTTACACCTTCACTCATTTTCAAAGTGACCCCGCTATCAACTTTTAAGAATCCGTTAATCACATAAGGAAGAGAATCTTTCCATTCGGTGTTTGTAGTGATAGTTTTGTTATTGAGAAAAACCGCATTTTGCCCGTAGGCCCTCAATTGCATCCATGCCGTTTTACCGTTATAGGACACAGAAATACTGTCTTCAAGGATGAATGGCAATTGTTGCTGGTTGGTCGTTGCATTTACCTGTACAAAAACATAGAGACTGTCATTGGCATTCATTTCTACATCATTCACTTCAGTAGAGGCAGCTCCGTCAATATTAATTTTGAAAGGAGAATCTGCACCGCCCGCAAGTTTTACAGAAGTCAAAAGTATTTTCTGATCATTCTGATTAAATATTTTAAAAGATTGGGTTATGGAACCGGAACCTGTAAAGACAGTATCAAAAAACAAAGTATCAGTCGAAAAAGAAACAATTGCATCCGGACTTGTAATCAGCCGGTCCTTTTTACAAGCCATCACACCCATTGTGAGAATAATAAATGCAGTCAGAATTTTATTCAATGGTCAGATTTTAAATTAAAACTGATTCTATCTTTTCAAATCCTTTTTCCGGGCTTAAAGATTTCCACAGAATTTCATAAATCGTATCTGCTATGGGAATCTCCGCTTTCACATTTTCATTGATGATATGAATACATTTGCTCGCATTGTACCCTTCTGCCACCATTTTCATTTCCAACTGGGCAGCCTTCACAGAATATCCCTGCCCGATCATATTTCCAAAAGTACGGTTGCGGCTGTAAAGGGAATAACAGGTTACAAGCAAATCGCCAAGATAAACACTCGCCGCATAATTGGTCACACTTCTCTCCTTGTTTTCACTTGCAAATTTATGTTCTACCCGCCCGACTTCAACATGCTGTCCGTGCTTTCTTAAAAACCCGGCCATCTCATCTGCACTGTTTGCAATCAACACACTCAGAAAATTATCGCCATAGCCCATTCCATGTGCAATACCGGCTCCGATGGCATAAATATTTTTGAGTACGGCTGCATATTGAGTACCCAACACATCAGAATTTTGGATTGTTCTTAAATAGGGGGTAGCAAAATAGGATGCAATTTCTTCTGTCGATTTTTTATTTACGCCGGAAAAAGTCAGGTAAGATAGTTTTTCAGCCGCCACTTCTTCAGCGTGGCATGGTCCTAAAACTGTAAAATAATTTTCAATTGGCACGCCGAATTTTTCTTTGAGAAAATCATTGAGAAGAATATTCTGATCGGGAATAATTCCTTTCACGGCTGAAAGAATTTTTTTTCCATCAAAAACACTTTTGTTTAACCCGCGAAGTGCTTCTTTGACATAGGCCGAAGGAACAGCAATAAGTACAATATCACTGGCAGCAATGACTTCTTCCGGCTTTGCTGAAAACTTAATCAGTTTGGTATCAAATTTTGCGGAGCGGAGGTATTGGGGATTTCGACGGCGCAATTTGAAGTTGGTAATTTTTTCATCGCTCCGCAACCACCAGTTAATGGCGTTGTGGTTATCTGTCAACAATTTTGCAAGAGCTGTACCCCAGCTCCCGCTTCCGATTAATCCAAACTTCATACTTTCTGATACTGTTTCTACCACTGCAATTTAGGTAATGTTCAGCTTCTCAATTGCCTTCTGTGCAGCAATCTGGCTGGCATTCTTTTTACTAAAACCTTCTCCCTGTGCAATCAGTTCATTATCGATATAAGCGCCTATGGTAAAAAATCTTCTTCCGCTTTCCAGTTTCTCGGAAATGGTTTCGAATTCAAGCGTTTTACCATTCTTATTTGCCCATCCGTATAATTTATTTTTAAGGTTAATGTCAATGTGTTCGAGTTCGGTAAGGTAAAGGTGAGACCGGATAATTTGCCTTGCCACCCATTTGTAAGTTTCATCAAATCCCTTGTCAAGATACACCGCACCTACAAGAGCTTCCAAAGTATTTCCAAAAATCTGGGAGACTTTGAGTGAGTTGTCAAGTTTATTGAACAGGGTTATTCTTCGCAAACCGATTTTAACCGCGATCGAATTCAACTGGTTTCTATTGACCATTTTACTCCGCATCTCTGTCAGAAATCCTTCATCCTTGTAAGGATATTTCATGAACAAATAATGAGCCACCACTGCGCCTAAAACAGCGTCACCCAAAAATTCAAGTCTTTCATTATTTTCATCGGCTCCCTCTCTGACCGAACGGTGGCTTAAAGCGGTTCTGTATAATTCTACATTGCCGGGATTGAATCCCAGTACATTACTCAATTGCTTTCTGAACTCCCTTTCCTTTTTGGAAAGAAATAAACCGCCGATAGATGATACATTCATAAAGTTCGCACTAAAGTTAATTGAATTTGAGAATATTAAATCTTTGTATTATGAATATTCCGGCAAGTCTATTCCAACTCCAAAAAGTTTTGCAGGCATCATTAATATCAAAAAAAATACAAACCAATAGCTCTTTCGGGGATTGATCCTAACTCACAGATTAAACAATCAGGTATATCTGTAAATCAAACCAATTTCTTCAGGAATAAGGAGTAAATTATTCTCTATACTTTTTAAGAATAACAGAAGCATTATGCCCGCCAAATCCAAAGGTGTTGCACAGTGCGGCATTCACTTCTCTGTGCTGGGCCTCATTAAAAGTAAAATTGAGTTTTGGATCCAGTTCCGGGTCATCTGTAAAGTGATTGATCGTCGGAGGAATTACATTTTCTGTCAGGGCTAATATACAGGCGAGGGCTTCAATAACCCCGGCAGCTCCAAGACAGTGGCCTGTCATGGATTTGGTGCTGCTGATATTCAGGTCATAGGCTTTCTCACCAAAAACATCCAGGATTGCTTTGGCCTCGGCAATATCTCCCAGCGATGTACTGGTTCCGTGGACATTGATATAGTCTATGTCGCCAGGTTGCATACCGGCTTCTTTAAGAGCAGCCAGCATAACGTGTTTTGCACCCAATCCTTCCGGATGAGGAGCAGTTATATGATAAGCGTCGGCGGTAGCTCCACCACCGGCAAACTCTCCATAAATTTTTGCACCACGGGCCTTTGCATGTTCAAGTTCTTCAAGAATGATTACACCGGCAGCCTCGCCAATTACAAAGCCATCACGGTCTTTATCAAAAGGTCTGCTGGCTGTTTTGGGATCATCATTCCGCTCGCTCAATGCTTTCATGGCATTAAATCCTCCGACACCTGCTATACTGATTACAGCTTCGCTTCCACCGGCGAGAATAATATCAGCTTTGCCGAGCCGGATATTGTCATAGGCTTCAATGAGTGCATTGGTACTGCTGGCACAGGCACTGACCACAGCAAAGTTGGGTCCCCTGAATCCATACCGGATGGAAATTTGCCCTGCGGCAATATCCAAAATCATTTTGGGAATAAAGAACGGGCTAAACCGGGGAGTACCATCACCACGCGCAAATGCCATGACATCATCCTGAAAGGTATTGATGCCACCAATGCCACTGGCAAGGATGACACCCACTCTGTCATGGTCTATACTTTCATTGTCGATACCGGCATCTTTAACAGCTTCGTCACTTGCAACCATGGCAAACTGAGTGAAGCGGTCGAGCCGGCGGGCCTCCTTCCTGTCAAAATATTGATTGGGGTCAAAATCTTTTACTTCGCAGGCAAATCTCGTCTTGAATTTGGAACTGTCGAAAAGAGTAATAGGTGCAGCGCCGGAAACACCGTTTCTTAGACCATCAAAATATTCAGATGCTGACTTTCCAATCGGTGTAATTGCACCGATTCCGGTTACTACAACTCTTTTTAATTCCATAAGATTGCCTGCGAAGTTTATTAAGATCTTTACTTGGCATGTTCTTCCAAATAAGCTACTGCTTGTCCAACCGTAGTGATAGTTTCAGCCTGTTCATCAGGAATGGAAATGTTGAATTCTTTTTCAAATTCCATAATCAATTCCACGGTATCAAGGCTGTCAGCACCCAAATCGTTAGTAAAAGAAGCTTCATTTGTGACTTCAGCCTCGTCAACTCCTAATTTGTCAACAATAATTTTTTTAACTTTTGTTGCAATGTCCTGCATGATTGTAAAATTTGGTTAATGGCTACAAAAGTATAATTTTTGGGATAAAAAAAAATAATTTGATATTCTTTGATTCCACTATAAACAGAACCTGATTAAAATACCGGATTTATTCAATTCAATTTCGGCCGGTATTTTTTACCTCCGGCGGCATATTCAATTTCCATAATTTATTCGCAGAATTTTTTAATTGCTGAACTTCTCTTCCGTTTCAAGATGAACATTGATTAATTTTAGGAGGTCAAAACCGGTATTATGCCCATAAGACAAATTGACTATTTAACCTCGGACTACAGGCAAATGATTCGCCTTCGCGATGAGATATTGCGTAAACCACTCGGGCTTACTTTCAGCAAAGAAGATCTGGAAGAAGAAAAAAATGACATCCTGATAGGGGCATTTGACGATGGAAAAATGCTGGGATGTTGCGTCCTTACCAAACTCGACAATGAAACAATAAGGCTTCGTCAAATGGCGGTTAAGGATAAGGTGCAGAGAATGGGAATTGGCGCCAGCCTTTTATATTATGCGGAAAACCTTGCGCGTGACAAAGGTTACAGGCATATTGTATTGCATGCAAGGGATTTTGCCACAGGCTTCTATGAAAAATTCGGTTACAGAATTTCAGGCGATCAATTTACCGAAGTAAACATCCCGCATTTCCTGATGGCCAAGGAATTAAGATAAATTATTTGATCTTATTTTTTAGTAAATGCCTCGCCTCAGACACATCGCTAAATGCTGCTTTGGGCACAAGAAAGAAGGTACGTGTATCAAAATATAAATGAAAATAAACAGGACTTTCCATGTAAGTGCTGAAGGCGTTCCATGGCCAGCTTCTGCTTCCCTTTTCCGTCTGAATGGTCATTTCGCTATCAGAAAAAATCACCTGAAAACGGTTTTGAAAGGTAACTGAACGACGGTAAATAATATATGGCAGGGCAAACCAAAAAGAAATCATCAGAACAAACCACATTCCAGATGAAAATAAAAATGCAAGTGAATTAATTTGCCTGAGGAAGTAAAATACAAAACTTGCAATGGCAAATACATTCACCAATATGATGGTGAATTTAATCTCTTTCCGACTTATAAAATGAAATCTCAAAGCCTGAATTACCTGAGATTTGTTATAGGTAAAAAATTCAGATATCATCTGAAAGCAAAAATATACCAAAGAATATTACAGCATGAATGTTTTTATAAAAGTTGCTTTTTTTATTTTTACCCATACAGGATAACCCGATATATTTCATGTATTTGCTACTTTTAATTCTCAAATACAAACCCGTCTATATGAGATTAATTTTCATTTTATTGGCTTCATTTTTTTTCTCCGCCACATTTGGTCAGGTACCATCCGCATCCAAAATAATGAATCAGGCACGCACAGAGGCTTCTGCATCCGGCAAGAATATATTTATCATTTTCCATGCATCATGGTGCATCTGGTGCCACCGTATGGATTCCGCAATGAACGAACCTGAAATGAAACCATTATTTGAAAAAAATTATATTATCAAACACCTGACTGTATTAGAAAGCGACAATAAAAAAAATCTTGAAAATCCGGGGGCAGAAGAAATGCTAAACGAATACCACGGCAAAGATCAGGGCATTCCTTTCTGGCTGGTTTTTGATAAAAATGGAAAGTTATTGGCGGATAGCAGGATCCCAAATCCGGATGGCAGTGGTGGTTCAAATACCGGCTGCCCGGCACAACCTGATGAAGTGGCTTACTTTATAAAAGTTTTGAAGAATACTTCATCCCTAAAAGATTTGGAATTGAACAGGATCAAAACAAGATTTTTAAGGATTGGCGAACGATAAAAACTAATAATGGTATTTATCTTTCCAACGGGCTTTAAGAAATTTCCGGATTTCTTCCTCCCTGGCATTTTTTCCGGGATCATACAATTTGGTCCCTTTAATTTTATCAGGTAAAAATTCCATCTCCGCAAAATTATTTTCAAAATCATGGGCATACTGGTATCCTTTTCCATAATTCAAATCCTTCATCAGGCGGGTAGGCGCATTTCGAATTGCTAATGGAACTTCAAGATCCCCATATTTTCTCACCAGGTTTTGAGCCTCGCTGATTGCCATATAGGATGCATTGCTTTTGACACTCCCCGCCAGATAAACTGCACACTGAGAAAGAATAATTCTGGCTTCGGGATACCCGATAACATCCACAGCCTGGAAACAATTTGTGGCTAATACAAGCGCTGTGGGATTTGCATTTCCAATGTCTTCTGAAGCAAAGATGATCATACGCCGCGCGATAAAACGCACATCTTCGCCACCCTCAATCATCCGTGCCAGCCAATACACAGCTGCATTGGGGTCGCTCCCTCTCATCGATTTGATGAATGCTGACACAATATCATAATGCTGCTCTCCTTTTTTATCATACAGGGCAGTTTTTTGCTGGGCAGCTTTCATCACGGACGTATCGTCTATAAAAACAGTTTCATTTTCTCCGGAAGAAGAGAAATTTACAGCGAGTTCGAGCAGGTTGAGAAGTTTGCGCGCATCTCCGCCAGACAGGTTTATCAATGCTTCTGATTCTTTCAATTCAATTTTCTTTTGAGAAAGTATTTCATCTTTTTCAATTGCGCTCCTTGCTATTTGTAATAATTGTCCCCGTCCTAAAGGTTTCAAAACATATACCTGGCAACGGCTTATCAATGCACTGTTTACTTCAAAAGACGGATTCTCGGTGGTAGCGCCGATCAGTGTAACCACTCCTTTCTCAACTGCACCCAGCAGTGCATCCTGCTGGCTTTTATTAAACCTGTGGATCTCGTCGATAAACAGAATCGGATTTTTCTCCAGCGCCGCAAATGCCAATACTTCCCGCACTTCTTTTACCCCCGAAGAAATAGCGCTGAGTGTATGAAATGGCAAATGAAGTGTTTCTGAAATGATATGTGCCAATGTCGTTTTGCCCGAACCCGGCGGCCCCCATAAAATCATCGAAGGAATATGTTTTTCCTCCATTGCTTTACGCAAAACACTTTCAGGCCCGGTAAGATGTTCCTGGCCTGCCAATTGATCCAATGTGGACGGACGCATTCTTTCAGCAAGAGGAGTCATAAATTTTTGGATTTGATTCAGTCAAAATTAGAATAAGACTTTAGAAGAAGACCGGATTTACAAATTCATAAAAATATGGACTAAGTTTCGTAATCCACCTACTCATAAGATTATTGCAATGCCACCGATTGAAAAATAGAATTTAAATTTCAAAAAAGGCAGATACATATCTGATTAAGAATTTTTAGTTTGTGTAATTTCACATACGCAATCTTAATCCAGGTCTGAAAAATATTTGTAATTATGGTCTTACTTATGTTCTTGCTGGGCATCTTTGCACTTATTGTCCTCCTGTCGATGTGGACATTACTCTATAGTTTGTACAAAAAGAAGAAATCTTTGATGAGAAAATCGCTGATTTTATTAGCCATAGGTTTAATCGGCTGCATTCTCTTTGGATTTATTTACGCAGAAAAAATTCCCGGTTTTATCAATAAAGTGAATTCCTCAAACAAGGTTTTGAATAATGTCGATCCCAATACCCTTCAAAAATGAAAACCAAGATTTTAGTTCTCCTGTCACTTATCTTTTTAATTGTATCCTGCAAAAAAGAAAATGAAAATAAAAATGTATTAGTGGGGAAATGGGATTGGGTATCCTCTGTTGGAGGATTGGCCGGTGAAACCCTTACACCCTCATCAACCGGGATAAAAATGATTTACCAATTCTCGAATACCACGCTTATCATCTATGTCAATGACAGTTTGGCAAATCAATCCAATTACACAATTTCTGTGCAATATAAAGGAACTCCCCAACAAATATCTGTTCTGAGTTATGTGCCATACCGCCCCGGCCAAAGTTTTTCCGTTGAAAACGACAGTCTTTTTATAAACGATCTTTTCGCAGATGGTTACACTTCCACTTTTGTGAAAGAAAAAAATTAACCCGTGAAAAAACAAGGTCAGTTGTTTTATTTCAGTGGTTCAAAGTGAGCCGTGAAATGTCTCAGGAATTTAGGTTCATGGGTAATTTTTATTCCCTTCATTTTCGGAGCATCTTTCAATATTTCACTGAAAACCTCTATCACGTAATCGATATGGCTTTGGGTATAAACACGTCTCGGAATAGCAAGCCTTACAAGTTCCATCGGCGCAGGAATCAATTTGTGGTTTTTATCATATTTCCCAAACATCACCGAACCTATTTCAACAGCTCTGATACCACCTTTTATATATAATTCACAAACGAGCGCCTGGCCGGGATACTGATCGGACGGAATATGGGGATACAATTTTGCGGCATCCACATACACTGCATGTGCGCCTATCGGATACATGACGGGAACTCCCATGTTGCGGATGTGTTCACCCAGGTATTGCGTGCTTCTGATTCGATATGTGAGATAATCATCATCAAATACCTCCCTCAACCCGATGGCTATAGCTTCCATATCTCTGCCGGCAAGGCCGCCGTAGGTAATAAATCCTTCGGTAATGATAAGAAGATTGGTACATGCATCCGCAAGAGATTTATTTTTCAAAGCGAGAAATCCTCCGATGTTTACCATCCCGTCTTTTTTTGCACTCATGGCGCACCCATCTGCAAGTGCAAACATTTCCTGAGCAATCTTTCTGTACGATTTATTTTCATATCCTTTTTCGAAATGCCTGATGAAATAAGAATTTTCTGCAATGCGGCAACAATCAATGATAAAAAGGACTTTGTATTTCTTGCATAACTTAGAAACTTTTCTGGCATTTTCCAAGCTTACCGGCTGTCCTCCACCGCTGTTATTTGTAACGGTGAGTATTACAGCTCCCACATTCTTTGCCGATTTAACCAGAAGTTTTTCCAACGCTTTCAAATCGATGTTTCCTTTAAAATGATCCGGGGAATCGTGTTTTTTTGCCAACGGCGTTGGAATATCAATTGCTTCTGCGCCCGTAAATTCAATATTGGCACGGGTTGTATCAAAATGCGTATTGCTGATAAAAATTTTTCCTTTGCCACCAAGGTAACCATAGAGAATCCGTTCGGCTGCACGCCCCTGATGCGTCGGCAGTATGTAAGGATATCCTGTCAGATCGTGAACTTCATTTTTCAAATTATCAAAACTCGAAGCTCCGGCATAGGATTCATCTCCCACCATGATACCAGCCCATTGTTTACTGCTCATGGCCGATGTTCCGCTGTCGGTAAGCAAATCGATCAGCACATGATGCGAGTGCAACATGAACGTATTGTAGTGGGCTTTTTTAATCAGTTTTTTTCTTTCCTCTTCTGTGGTCATGTAAATCGGCTCCACAGATTTTATCCTGAAAGGTTCAATGATGGTTTTGAATTTTGATTTAGGGTTTGCCATAATTTGTTATTTAATAAAGGTCAATCTATCAAAACGAAATTAGGAACTTTTAAACGGCAAGTTATTTCAGGATATGTAATAGGATAAATTTTAATATGGCATCCCTTTGCCGGCCTGGCAGAATCGTATAAAACCGCCGATAAATTTTCCCAAAAACATCAGTCCGGATAGACATTACTCTCCCCATTACCCTTATCTTTGCGCAAAATTTCGAACGGTATATGTGGCTTAAAAACCTAAAACCATTGCTGGTAGCGACTTTGAGTATCATTTTGGTTGTATTTTCCACAAATGTTTTTGCTCAGGAACAACATACAAACGCTGACAGTGCAAAGAAACCATTTGACCCGACAACTGTCATCATGCACCACGTCCAGGATGCCCATTCCTTCCATTTTTTCACCATCGGAGATTTCAATGCAGTCATTCCTTTGCCGGTCATACTTTATTCTCCGCAAAAAGGATTGAGTGTCTTCCTGTCCAGCCGGTTTGGGCACAAAGGTGAAAATACTTTTGACGGATACAAACTGGGCGAATCCGAGAAGATTACTTCCGTCGATCCGGGCGTGACGGTTTTTGATTTTTCTCTTACCAGAAATGCAGTACAGATGTTTCTAATCTGCGGATTGTTCATCATTTTCATGATAAAAATTGCCAGGAAATACCAAAAAGGAATCGGAGTTAATACAGCTCCATCCGGTGCACAAAATTTCATGGAACCTATCATCATCTTCCTGAGAGAAAACCTTGCCAAGGAAAATCTGGGATTGAGATGGGAACGTTACACGCCATTTCTGCTGACAACCTTCTTTTTCATCCTGACCAACTCATTATTCGGATTGGTTCCGGGTGTCGCCAACGTTACCGGAAATATTGCATTCACCCTGTTACTCGGCATCGTTGCTTTGGTTGTGATGCTGGCAGGTACGACCAGCCACTTCTGGAAACACCTGTTCTGGCCTCCCGGAGTTCCGATTGCTGTTAAATTTATTCTGGCTCCTATTGAACTGGCAGGAGAGCTTTTCATGAAACCTGGTGCATTGGTAATACGTCTTTTTGCCAACATGGTGGCAGGCCATATTGTTATCCTTGCCTTTGTTTCGCTGATTTTTATTTTCGGCGAATTGAGTCATGTGGCAGGTCTGAGCTTTTCACCATTTTCAATCATATTTATCATTTTCGATTATTTTCTTGAGATACTGATAGCATTCATCCAGGCATTTATCTTCACTGTTTTGCTGGCTATTTTTACTGGCCAGGGCTTTGAGGGAAGTGACCACGATGTAGCGCCCGGTTCTCATGATGGAATGCTATAAAAATTTTTATTATTAACAACAAAACCAACCATTATGGCTTTACTGACTCTCTTAGTTGAAATCGGACTTTCACACATGGGTGGTGCAATCGGAGCAGGTCTTGCTGCTATCGGTGCCGGTATCGGTATCGGTAACGTAGGTAAAGGTGCCGTTGAAGGTATCGCCCGCCAACCGGAAGCTTCCAGTGAAATCCGTAACAACATGATTCTTGCCGCTGCATTGGTAGAAGGGGTTGCCCTTTTCGCAGTTATCGCAGGATTGCTGGCTGTATTGAAGACAGCGTAAGCAAAACTTTACTACTGCATCCAATGCAAAGGGCGGAGGATGCAGTATTTTTGAGTAAAAAAGAAACAGAAACTAAAATATTCACACAATGGAACTTCTCAAACCCGATCTTGGTCTTATGTTTTGGACGCTGATTGCGTTCCTTATTACCCTTTGGCTCCTTGGAAAATTTGCATGGAAACCGATTCTGAAAGGACTTGAAGCCCGCGAGAAAAATATCAAAGAAAGCATCCAGGCAGCAGAAAACGTAAAGAAGGAAATGGCTGACCTGAAAAGTGAAAACGAATCTTTGCTTGCCAAAGCCCGTGATGAAAGAGCGCAGATGATGCGCGAAGCAAAAGAAACACGCGACAAGATTATTGCTGATGCAAAGGAACAGGCAAGACAGGAAACCAACAAAATCGTTTCCGATGCACAGTCTGTCATCAACCAACAAAAGATGGCTGCATTGACAGAGTTAAAAAATAACGTAGGCAAACTCGTTATAGAAGTAAGTGAAAAAATATTGCGCCGCGAATTGAGCAGCAAAGATGCCCAGGAGAAGTTCATCAGGGATCTGGCTGAAAACATTGAACTGAATTAATAAGTATTGTTATGGCCAATCCAAGATTAGCAAAACGTTACGCAAAGAGCCTGCTGGATCTTTCCAAAGAAATGGGAAAACTGGAACAGGTATATAATGATGTGGCTTTTCTGCAAAAAGTGGTGAAGATGAGCCGTCCGTTTGAAATAATGCTGGATAGCCCCATTATTCATGCCGACAAAAAATACAAAATCATTTCATCCGTAACCGGAAATAATATTTCACAAATCACGTCCTCTTTTATTCGATTGCTTTGCAACAAGGGACGTGAGGATCACCTGTCCGGAATCCTGACAAGTTTCATAGAGCAATACAACCAATTAAAAGGGATTCATATTGCAAAACTGACCACAGCCATTCCGGTAAGTGACAGCATTATCAGAGAATTTGAAAGCAAGATCAAATCTGCATCCAGGGTCAATGAACTCAGATTAGAAACCAAAGTGGATGACAGTTTGATTGGAGGATTCGTTTTGGAAATGGAAGGAATGCTGATTGACGGAAGCATTTCCAAAGATCTGAAAGATGTCAAAAAACAATTTGACAATAACGAGTATCTGCATAAGTTGAGATAGGATCAACAACTCTCACGAAAACGAAATCAAGAAATTGAAAAAGCCGGGACTGAAAAACAGTAACCGGCTTTTGATTTTTTTGTAAAAAAACTTTTTTATTCTGCAAGAAGACTGTTCACAACAGAATCAAACTCTTCTTTGAATTCATCATAATAAATCCCGGTCGCCGGACCATTAAATCCACTATGAACTTTTCTCACAAACCCTGATTTATCAATAAAAATAAGACTCGGGAAAGCCTTGATTTCCACCGGTAACCCGGGAAATACTTTTTGAGTCAGGGCTGTGTCAGTAGCCGCTACTCCCGAAAACACAACAGGATATTCAAAATCAAACCGATTCAAAAATGCGTTCATTGTCCGTTTGGATTCTGCGTAATTTTCTGTCCTCTCAAAATCAACAGCAATTAATTCTACACCCCGCTGGCGATTTTTTTTATAATAATCAATCAGGAAGGGAGTTTCATCATAACAGTTCGGGCACCATGAACCGAGCAACTGCAATATCACAACCTTATCTTTGTACTTCGGGTCATTCAGGGATACCACTTTATCATTCCTCATATCTTTCAACTTGAAATTTAGTTTTACAGATCCCGGTTTGATATTATCGATATCGTAGGCTGCCGGTAAAATTTTATAATTCTTCCTGGCAGCTGCCCATGTGGCTAATACACTGTTAATCGAATACATCCGGCCATCGATCAAACTATCACCATCTGCAATGGCTGTGAACAGCAAGGCATGTCCGCCGTCGAATCCCGATAATTTTAAAGTATCTCCACTCATGACGCCATCGAGAAAACGATAATCTCCAGAGGGGGTAAGAAATGTGCCCGTCACACGGATCCCGTTTTGTTTGAACAACCCAATCGCGCTAAACCCTTGTTTTCCGTGCCCCACCTTCGTTGCCCAACTTCCTGAAACATCAACCCTGGAGGGTTTATAAGATTCCATCCTGGAAGAATCGCCATAAATTGCCATAAAAGGCATTCGTTCCAATCGTGTACCGTAATTTTTAGTCCAGATACCAGTCAGTTTATTTCCGTTAATATTCTTCAGAGCAAAATATGAATCAAAAAAAGGCATCTGAATAAAAACAGAATCACCTTTCGTTTCAATCTTGTCAACACGCAAATGTTCTTCCGCATTGAAGATGTAAATTACGGTGCGGCTATCACTGTCGCTTACACTAAAATTGAAAACTACCTGCTGGCCATCCGCACGTTGCAACTCACCTCTCCAAATACCATCTTTCAAAACAGACTGTGCATTTGAATACCCAGACACAAACAACAAGACTCCGAAAAGCCCGATTGTTTTAAACAAAGCCTTAATTAAATATTTTCCATTAACTATCATATTCAGCATAATTTGTTAATTCACATCAAACCATAAACGCGTTGTCAATAAATCAGCTCCCTGATCGGTTATAGCTTGTTTGTAATTGGTTCCATTCAAAGATTGTTCCGTACCCGGATAAATAAATCTCAACGGCATTTCCCCATTCAACACCCCATTCACGGCAGGTGCTAACTGAGGATAATCCAGCCTCCTCCATTCCGCAAATGCTTCCATTCCCTGACCAAACAAAGCAATCCATTTCTGAACCCCAATCGACTTTTTGTAATTGGCCGGATCGTACTGTACCTCAGGTTGCGATAAATATACATCAATATCGTTTTGACGGATTCCATACTGTTGCAATGAAGCATTAATTGCAGCTTTATACAACAACGCAGGATCTTCATTTGTAAATCCCCGTGCGGCCGCTTCCGCACGATCAAATAAAACCTCAGCATAGCTGATGATCACGGCTGGCGCATGTGTGGCGAGGAAAAAACTTCCGGGCCGGGAAGTCCTGGATAAACCAAGCGCACTTGCATCACCGACCAAAAGCCCATTGGGAATTCCGACATAGGTTTGAGGAGTAGGATCCTGGGTGGGCGCTGCAAAAACCGGTAAGCGGGGATCATTAAGTTGGGCCAATTGATCAACTATGGATCTGCTGATGCGATAATCATCTCGTGTCAGAAATAATTCAAAAAGCGGGTTGTCGTTTGGCGGATCAGAATAAACTAATTGGGCAATTTCATTATTACTATTAATATAGTTTCCACCGGTTTTATTGATGGCCTGAATAATTTGTCTGGCCCTATCCGGTTCGCGATCTGAAATCCTGAGAGCGATTCTTAATTGTAATGAATTATCAAATTTCTTCCACGAAGAAATATTACCTCCGTAAATGATATCGCCATCAACAGAACTTCCACTGGGATCAAGCAAATCCTGAGCAGAATCCAAATCATTGAGGATACCTTCATAGACTTCCTTCTGGCTGTCATATTTGGGAGTGACGTTGTTCCGTATCTGAATTGACTGAGAATAAGGCACATCTCCAAAAGCATCTGTCAACAGGCAAAATTCCCATGAACGCAATACCAGTGCAATTCCCTTGTAATTAGGTTGATCTTGTTGTTCAGCCAAATCAATCATCTTATCCAGATTAACAATGCTGCCGGAATAAAGACTTGTCCACAAACCCTGAAACCCATCGTTGGCAAAGATGTAACGATCATTATCCGTGTATTGAATCGATGCCCAATATTGCACGAATAAATCAGAAGGATTACCTGTGGCATCGGCAGCTCCCACATTCCAGTAGGCATCTGAAGCCGTTTTAATACTTCCGGTCAGCAGATAGGCCAGTTGCGGTTGTTCAACGGCATTCGGATTGATGTTGATCTTCTCCAGGTCCTTTTTGCAGGAAGTAAAAATCAATAAAATAAAAATCCCTGCCAGCCGGTAATAATATTTTTGTAATGTCATGACTTTAAAATTTAAGATTAATGTTGATACCATAACTGCGAACAGTTGGCAATGAAAGGTCTTCAAGTCCCTGGGCATTTCCAGTATTGAAGGCTGTTTCAGGATCAATATTTGGAACATGTTTACTAATGATCCAGAGATTTCTTCCAACCAGTGAAATACTTGCATTTTGAAAATGGATAGAATGAGCAAACGATGCAGGAAGTGTGTAACCAATTACCACTTCACGTAACTTAACGTATGAAGCGCTATAAACAAAAGCCTCATCCACGTTTGTCAAAGCCTTATAATACCCCTGTGCGGGGATGATAATATTATTTTGTTTTCCATCAGAAAGGATGCCCTTGTAAATCATTCCATCATCATGGACTGTCGAACCATCGGGAGCCGAGGTTGAGCCTGACGGTAAGGGAATCGCCTGCAGGCTATTGTCGTTGCCCGGATAATAATAAAGTAATCCGCCGTTTGCAGCATCGCGGCCGGGCAAAGTAGAAGCCAGTACTCCGGTATAGGTGGCTGTGCTATTTGTGCCGGAATAAATGGAACCACCAACATGGGCATCAACCAAAAAACTCAGGTTAAAATGTTTATAGGTAAAATCATTGTTGATGCTACCGATCCACTTTGGTGTATATTTTCCAAGATATTTTTTATTTGGATCCACAATGGGTAATCCGTTCTGATCCACCAGGATATCCCCTTTATCATTCCTTTCAAATGCAGTCCCGAAAAGTGTTCCGTAAGGTTGGTCAATTGCAGCCAAAACCTGAATGGTTCCATCTGATCCCAAAACGTAACTCCGCAAATTGCCTTCTTTATCCAGATTAATCACTCTGCTCCTGTTTGATGAATAGTTGATCATGGCATTCCATTTAAAGTTGTGGGTCTGCACAGGAACTACATCCAATTCAACCTCCACACCTTTGTTGTTGATCCTTCCGCCATTGATCAGTTTCTGATTAAAACCTGTGGTCGGGCTTACATCCACTGCAATAATCTGATTATAACTGTTCATATTATACAGACTAACATCAATGTGCAAACGGTTATTAAAAAATCCTGCCTCAACACCGGCTTCTGAAGATGTGGTCTGCTCCGGTTTTAAGTCGGGGTTTAAATCAATTGCATTGCTATGCAACTGTGGAAAGTTTCCAAAAGGCGTAGTAAAATAGTAGGTATTAATCAATTGATAAGCAGTTGTACCGCTTCCGACTTTTGACCAGCCGCCACGCAGCTTAATGAAGTTTATTTTATCGCTGCTGATATTTAATGCCTGGCTCAAAATAAAACTTCCGCTTACAGAAGGATAGAAATAAGATTGTGCGGATACCGGCAGCGTGGATGACCAATCGTTGCGCGCTGTGAGGTTTAAGTAGGCCAGGCTTTTATATCCTATCTGAGCTGACGAAAACAAGCTGAGCGTTTTCAGTTTTGTAGCATAATTATTTGAAACCAGAGCTACACGCGAATTGTCGAGTGTATAAACTCCGGCAACTGCCAATTGAGGCGCACGCTGATCATTGTTTCTCGTACTATTTACCCGAATATTTCCCCCTCCCATCAAATCCAGGCTGAAACCATTTCCAATTGCTTTATTCAGCTCAATTCTGCCTTCGGTGTTATTTTCATTAACGATATAAGTATCTTCTCCATAAGATCCATAGGGAACTCCTTTGGTACCAAAAGCAACTTTCATCATTCTTCGATCTGTATAATTATCGTTGCCTGTTCTGAACGTTGCCGTCAAATCTTTTAATATCTGATACTTCAGGTCGACACTCCCGATCAAACGGTCACGATGTTGCGCAACGGTATTATTGTAGGCAATAAAATACCGGTTGCTGTAATACAGATTATTCCAGTTTGTCGGATTTCCTTCCCGATAGAATTGGTAGAGTTTGTTCATATCCACTTGTCGGCCAAACCACGCAAACTGAAGCATGGTGCTGGTTTCACGCAATCCGCTTCCGCCCGGAAGATTCGGAGAATTTCTCTTGATATAATTAGCCATCACATCCAGAGATAATTTAGAAGAAAGTTTATAACCGGTATTTAATGTAAAAGAATTTGTTTGCTGAGAGGTATTCGGTAAAATTCCACGCTGATACATATTATTATAAGAAAAACGAAAATGATATTTATCTCCCGACCCGGAAACAGCAACCCCGTTATTCAAAATATATCCGGTTTGGAAAAAATCTTTGACATTATCCGGATGTGGTATAAAGGGAACAGCTTTGCCGTCAGAAAAAAATTGAGGGATTAATTGTCCGTCCATTTTCGGACCCCAGCTTTCATCCACAGCATCATTGATGCCACCACCTTTTCCATCGACATAAGAAAACTGTCCGTTGGCGCCCTGCCCGAAAACATTTTGATATGTGGGTAAAATCAAAAAATGAGAAAGCATTACACCGGTATTAACTGAAACTCCCAGCCCTTTTACATTTTTTCCGCTTTTGGTTTGGATAAGAATAACACCCGCTGCAGCGCGCGACCCATAGAGGGCAGCGGCATTCGGCCCTTTCAAAACTGAAACGGAAGCAATGTCTTCAGAATTGAGGTCGGCAATGGCGTTCGAAAAATCCCGCGACGCTTCAGGATCCCGGCGACCTGCTGATCCGCCCATAAATTGTGTGTTGTCAACCGGAACGCCATCAATCACAAAAAGAGGTTGATTGTTTCCTGAAATGGAAGTTTCACCGCGGATAACAATTCTTGCCGAACCCATATCGCCTTGCGAATTGGTAATATTTACTCCGGCAATTTTTCCGGTCAAACTATTAACTAAGTTTGGCTCTCTCGCTTCATTGATATCTTCAGATTTCACGGCCTGCACGGAATAACCCAATGATCTTTTTTCTTTTGAGATATCCAATGCTGTGATCACTAACTCATCGAGCGCTACAGCGCTTCTTTGCAGATGAATTACCAGATTTTGATTATCGCCCGTGACTTTAGTTTCAAATGGTGAATAACCTAACGAAGAAAATCTGAGTATCTGATTTTTTACGGCCTGGACAGTGAACTTTCCATTCACATCTGTCGTTGTACCAAATTGCGTTCCCTTGATTTCAACGCTTACTCCTGCAATGGGCGAACCATCTGTCTGGCTTTCCACAATTCCCGTTATTTTTTCAGATTGTGAAAAACCTGTCTGCACAAAAAACATAAGCATCAGCAAAGTGAAAACTTTACGTATATGTATAACTGTCATTTTTAAACTTTTTGATTAGAATTATTTTTATTATTCCGGTCAGGCTATCCACACACCAGCGTTTAAACGTCGATGGTGGTAACCTGTCGGTTTAGAATTTTTCGGTAAAAGAGGCTCGTCGTCCGAAGATCAGGGCGCGCAGCCGGTGAATAGTAGTTATGGGCGGGGCACCCTACAACAAGGTTCGAAGGAACTGAAACAGCAACGTTTCAACTGGATGGAGATATTTTTTTTGACTACCGTTTTGACGGAATTAATACTTGTGGCAGATAATTGTAAAATGAATGATTTCATTTTTTATGTTCAATTTGATAACTCCCGTTTTTTAGAGTTATCGATTATTATTTTTTAAAGCTGAATAAAGTGCTGATCGATTTGAGATCAACATGGGGTTGATAAATAATTATTGGCGTGGAACGCCACAACACATTTTGCACCAACAAAGAGTGCATTTCTCAATATTCAAAACAAAGCAAGCAGCAGAAACCAGATAATGTTTCTGATCACATTTCCTGTTGTTTGATATGTCTGATGTTGTGCGCACTTTCGTCTTTTAAAACAGGGCAAAATTAAATCAAAAACTTATTCCGCCAAACAGGAAATAAAAAAAAGTCCTGAATACAAAAGTCAGACGGCGATAAAACTCTGAGAAAATTCGTCGCAAAAGGCTCCCACCATTGCTTTTTAAAATATTTTCGGATTTAATAATTTAGTCAAATAGTCAAAGAAAAAATTAACAGCGAACATCGTGACGTTAAATATTTCCTGAAAACCTATTCTCTAATTAATCTTTTTTGGATTTAGGATCTTAAATCCTGATAGATTTTTAAAATCCGAATCATAAGTTATCAGTATATAATCGTGAACCAAAGTGGTTGCCGCAATAATTGCATCAGGAGTTTTTATTTTTCTGCTCCGGCGTATTTTGATACAACGCAAAACTACTTCCTCAGATAGTGGAAGAATATTCGCTTCTTCGACAAATGACCTGACTATATTTTCTTTTCTCTTGTCAGAACTGATCCATGATAAGGCCTAAATCTGGGTTATGACAGAAATATTGGGTATCTGATCGAATACCTTTCCAATGAACAATAGACTTTTATCAGGCAGTTCTCCCGAAAAATAACTTGAAATGACATTATTGTCAATTAGAAATTGTTCCATTCATTCCTCATTTTTCGTGTATGAGCATTGAAACTTTGAGCATCTTTTTTAGAAAACATACCTTTATACTTTTCAGAAAGTTTCATTTTCTTAATGCTTTTCTCCCTTACTATTTCTATCAGTTTCAAATCTTCCAGTTCAGCCAAAAGATTCATGGCTTTCTTATTGGTAATCCGGATTGTTACGGTATTGTCCATAGTCAATAGTTTAAAGAGAAGACTCTGTCCAAAATCATCATGAATTTAATATAATTAAATCCACTGGCAAACTGTACTTTTATGAATGATCCAAATCTTTTTATGATAAATGGCTTAACATCATATTCCAATTTCAAACAAATAAAAATTCTGTTACAACTCACTCAGCACAACATCCAAATTCTCCGCCATATCTCTCGCATTTTCTTTACTGAAAACAATAGGAGGTTTAATTTTTAAAACATTGTGAAGCGGCCCGTCGGTACTCAAAAGAAAACCGCGGTCTTTCATCTTTTCAATGATCTCATCAATCTCCGGAACTAAAGGTTCTTTTGTTTTCCTGTCACGCACCATTTCAGCACCGATAAATAATCCATGTCCGCGTACATCGCTGATGACGGGATATTTTTTCATTAATGCTCTCAGTAAATCCATCAGATAGTTCCCGGTTTCCAAAGCATTCTGCTGAAGTTTCTCTTCCCTGATTACATTCAACACTGTCAATCCGGTCATCATAGAAACCGGATTTCCACCATACGTATTGAAATATTCCAACCCATTGTTGAAAGCATTTGCAATTTCTTCTGTCACCACCACTGCTGCAAGAGGATGGGCATCGCCAATAGGTTTGCCCATCACTACAATATCCGGTTCCACACCCTGTAATTCAAATCCCCAAAACTTTTCTCCTACTCTCCCAAAACCAACCTGCACTTCATCTGCAATACAAATACCTCCGAAATCCCGAACATATTTATAAACATTTTTCAGGTAATTTTCAGGAAGAGGAATTTGCCCGCCCACTCCCAGCAAAGTCTCACAAATAAAAGCAGCCGCAGGGGTATTCTTACCTTTTAATTCCTTTAAAATTTCCAATACAGATTCCGAATATTTTTCACCGGCATTGTAATCACCATACTGAAATCTTCCGCGGTAGAGATCGGGTGAAAGAGCTTTGTGGATATAAGGTTTCTGACCACTCCCGCCTTTACTGTCAAATTTGTAAGGGCTCATTTCAATGGCCAAAGTGGATGTGCCATGATACGCGTGGTCTAATACGATGATATCATTTCTTTGTGTAAAATGCCGCGCCATACGAATGGCAAGATCATTGGCTTCACTTCCGGAGTTCACGAAATAACAAACCCTGAGTTTTGATGGAAGCTTTGCTGTCAATGCTTTTGCATAATCGATGATAATATCACTGAGATAACGCGTGTTTGTATTCAGCGTAGCAATTTGCTTTTGCATAGCCCGTACAACAGTTGGGTGGCAATGGCCAACATGGCTCACATTGTTTACACAATCCACATAAGTATTTCCTTTATCATCGTATAAATATTGCAAAGCCCCTCTGACAATCTTCAAATGACTTTTATAACTTATGCTCAGATTTCGGCCAATGTATTTTTCCCTATCCTCTAACAGTGATGTATAATTGTTTTTTAAATTAATTATCTCATCAAAATCACAAGCTGTCCTGAAAGTATCTGCAGCTTTCAGCGGATTTATCCGGATCCATTTTTCAAGTAATTCCCAGGCCATTTCTTCTGAAAGAAACTGATGCTCGTTCTGGCTTCCAAGGAAGGTATTGTAGGCAGATTGTGTAACACTGATGCACAAACGTGCAGCAATCAGGTAATATAAAATATCTGTCTCTTCAGATTTTAATGGATATGTATGGTGATAACCTTTGATCAACCGGCTGATGAACGGCAGAGGATTGTCAACATACATGGCAGTATAGGTACATGCCACTGCTACATTATTGATAAGCGCAGAATAAACGGAATCACCAAAATCTATAAGACCTGTAATTTCATTTCCACTTATCAAAACATTATAGTCATGTGCATCGTTTTGAATGCAGGCGTGCCTCAGTGAATGTAAATGAGGCTGAACCTCAGTTTGAAACTGGAGTAAAAAATAATCTGCCAATCGTCTTTTAGCCGGATCCGTTATGTACTTCAATTTATAAATAGCATCAGCGGCATTACTGATATCCCAGACTAAATCACGATGCAATCCACTATCTGAAAATCCTTCCAGGCTCTTGTCCATTTTTCCAAGAAATCTTCCAAGGTTTTCAAAGAGTTCTTCAGAAAAGTTTTTTGACTGGTACCAGAAAGTTCCTTCCAGAAAAGAAAGAATGCGGATATAATAACTTTTGCTATTCTTCGCCATTGTTGTGATGAAATCTCCTTCTATATTTGGAATGATTTTTTGAAATTTATTTTCCAGCGGCGTTTTTGAAAGATGATTCAGCATGTGAACCTGGGCATTGACCGACTCTCTGCCCTGTTCATCTGTTCCGGCTTTTAAAATAAACTTTTTGACTGTTGAATCATGAAGAAGAAAATTGTCTTCATCATATCCATTTAAGGACAGTACTTCAACATCTAAGTTGTAATACGTTTTTACGATTTCCTGAATCTCTTTTTCTGAGAAAGTCATTGTATTGTGGAATTATTGTTTGGCAAAAATATTGTTGTTCTTCTTTTTGTATGTTTCAACAGGCGAAAGTTTACACACAAATATGGAACTCTTGAAACTACCTCTGCGAAATCTATTTTATCACGAGACCAGAACACCATTGAACATGCAAACGCAGTAAATTCCGGATGCTAAATATCCTGAATTAACACGAATAGCATTCAAAGTAAACTATTCTGAATGCACAAAAAAAGCCGTCCCAAAACTGAAACGGCTGATCAAAATATCAAAACTATTTTTTAAGCTTTGCGATACTGATGTGCAATCGTATCTGCAAGCTCGGTCATCCTTTTGATTCCTTCTTCAGGCAATTTCCCTTTCTTGAATTCACTCAATACTCCCGGAAGTTTGTTTTCCATTTCGAGGAGGAATTGTTCTTCAAATTCCTGAATCTTATTGACAGGAACTTTACCTAACAAACCATAAGTTCCGAGGTAAATTATCGCTACCTGTTTTTCCACTGTGTAGGGTGTAAACTGAGGTTGCTTCAGGATTTCCACATTGCGGGCTCCTTTTTCAAGAACAGCTTTTGTAGCAGCATCCAAATCGCCACCAAACTTCGAAAATGCTTCCAGTTCACGGTAAGATGCCTGCTCCAATTTCAATGTACCTGCAACTTTTTTCATCGATTTGATCTGAGCATTTCCACCCACACGGCTCACGGATATACCCACATTAATTGCAGGGCGAATACCGGAGTTGAACAAATCTATATCCAGAAATATCTGACCGTCTGTAATTGAAATCACATTTGTCGGAATGTACGCAGATACGTCCCCGGCCTGTGTTTCAATGATGGGAAGTGCAGTGAGCGAACCTCCGCCTTTCACCAGATGTTTCATGGTTTCAGGCAGGTCATTCATCTTTTTTGCTATATCATCATTGGTGATAATCTTGGCGGCCCTTTCCAGCAAACGGCTGTGCAAATAAAATACATCACCCGGATAAGCCTCACGGCCCGGTGGACGGCGCAACAGTAACGAAACTTCCCTGTAAGCAACCGCCTGTTTACTCAGATCATCATACACAATCAAAGCCGGACGGCCTGTATCGCGGAAATATTCACCGATGGCGGCTCCGGCAAATGGAGCGTAGAATTGTAATGGTGCCGGCTCACTGGCTGAGGCGGCAACAATAATTGTGTAAGCCATTGCTCCGTGTTCTTCCAGTACACGCATCACATTTGCAATCGTTGAAGCTTTTTGGCCGATGGCTACATAAATACAATAAACAGGGTTACCTGCATCGTAAAATTCTTTCTGGTTGATAATAGTATCTATACAAATTGCAGATTTGCCAGTCTGGCGGTCGCCAATAACCAACTCACGTTGTCCGCGACCGATGGGGATCATGGCATCAATGGCTTTGATACCTGTCTGCAAAGGTTCTTTTACCGGTTCGCGATAAATAACACCGGGAGCTTTTCTTTCCAACGGCATTTCATACAAATCACCGGTAATAGGTCCTTTTCCGTCAATGGGTTCCCCCAGCGTATTTATAACTCTCCCGGCCAAACCTTCACCTACTTTGATGGAGGCAATCTGTCCGGTACGCTTTACGGTACCTCCTTCTTTGATATCACCGCTTTCACCCATCAAAACCACGCCCACATTGTCTTCTTCAAGATTCAGGGCAATAGCTTTTACGCCATTTTCAAATTCAACCAATTCACCGGAACTCACATTGGTCAGGCCATATACACGGGCAATACCATCGCCCACCTGCAATACGGTTCCTACTTCTTCCAGATTAGCTTCTGCATTAAAATTGCTTAGTTGGCTTCTGAGAATCGCCGAAATTTCATCGGGTTTTATGTCAACCATAAATTATGCTATTTTTTGAGGCTGCAAAAGTAATTCAAGAAAGGTACACTACAAAAAGGCTTTTGCACAGAAATGCAAAAATTCTTTAATAAACCCAAAAAAAATCTGGATTAAAAAAATAAAAGAAACTCTACGTTTTTTATATATACGGTAAAGAAAAATATGATTTGTTCGAATTAATTTCTAACTCTTATTTAATTCCGATTGAAATAAACTCCTGAAACACTTCTGATAAAACGTTGAAAAATTTACTTTCAAATTTTTCAGAAGAAAAAAAATCAATTTAAGGACTAAAAAAACCATTTCAGACTTATAAAATTCTTCATTTCATATTTCTAACCCTGAAAAACCATCCATTGTCAGAATAGTAATTTTTTGAAACGACAAGTTACAATCAGCCAAAACAACAAAAAAAATGAGACTTTCACCGGTTATAAAAATTATCTTCTCGTTTCATAACCAAATTCCTGGTCAATTCGCATCATTGGCCTTATCTCTTTTAACCTTTCTTCTTTGAATAGCCCCTTGTAAATTCTTACCTTTGCGCCTCAAAATTTTTTACAAAAATGCTCACTGTTCAAAATGTAACACTGGCCTATGGCAAGCGGGTTTTGTTTGATGAGGTAAATCTGAACTTTACCAAAGGGAATTGCTATGGAATTATCGGTGCTAACGGTGCCGGAAAATCCACTTTCCTGAAAATCCTCAGCGGTGAGATAGAACCCAACAAGGGATCAGTGAGTGTGACACCGGGAGAGAGAATGGCTGTTTTGAGACAGGATCAGTTTCAGTTTGATGAGGTCACTGTTTTAAATACGGTATTGATGGGCCATAAAAAAATGTGGGATGTCCAGCAGGAAAAAGATGCACTGTATATGAAACCTGACTTCAGTGAGGAGGACGGAATCAGGGCCGGCCATCTGGAAGCTGAATTTGGTGAAATGGGCGGATACACTGCCGAAAGCGATGCCGCTACCTTGCTCAACAATCTTGGCGTAACAGAAGATCTGCATCAATTGCTGATGAAAGATGTACCTGCCAACATCAAGGTTCGAATTCTGTTGGCACAAGCCTTATTCGGAAATCCGGATATTCTTTTATTAGACGAACCGACCAATAACCTCGATGTCAATACCATTTCGTGGCTTGAAAATTTCCTCGCCGATTACGAAAACATTGTTTTGGTGGTAAGTCACGACCGCCACTTTCTCGATGCTGTTTGTACACACGTGGCAGATGTGGATCGGCAGAAAATAAAAATTTATACAGGCAATTATACTTTCTGGTACGAAAGCAGCCAGTTGGCGCTGCGGCAGGCATCTGACAAGAATAAAAAGATGGAAGAAAAGAAAAAAGACCTTCTTGAATTCATCGCACGATTCAGTGCAAACGCTTCCAAAAGCAAACAGGCTACTTCAAGAAAGAAAGCTCTCGACAAACTGGTATTTGAAGAAATCACACCGAGTACCCGCAGATATCCGGGTATTATTTTCAAACCGGAAAGAGAAGTTGGAAATCAGATTTTGAAAGTAACCGGATTGTCAAAAGAAACAGAGGGCAAACAACTTTTCAGCAATGTAAGTTTTGATATAATGAAGGGGCAAAAGATTGCTTTTCTTAGCCGTGATCCGATGTCGCTGACTTCTTTCTTTGAAATTATCAATGGCCGCCAGAAAGCAGATGAGGGAAATTTTGAATGGGGAACCACCATTACCAAAGCCTACCTGCCCAATGACAATGCTGATTTCTTTACCGAAGATCTTCCACTTTTGGATTGGCTGAGGCAATTTGTACCCAAACATTTTACTGATGTCGACGAAGATTTTCTGAGAGGTTTTTTCGGCAAAATGCTATTCAGCGGTGACGAAGTAAAAAAGAATACTGGGGTATTGAGCGGTGGAGAAAAAGTGAGGTGCATGATCAGCCGAATGATGTTGCAAAATCCCAATGTGGTCATTCTCGATGAACCGACCAATCACCTGGATTTGGAAAGTATTACAGCTTTTAATGAAAGCATGATTAACTTTCCGGGAATCGTTCTCTTAACGACGCATGACCATCAGTTTATGCAGACTACTGCGAACCGTATCATTGAACTAACTCCTTCGGGAATCATCGACAGGCTTTATACTTATGATGAATATATCGCGGATGAGCGTATCAAAAATTTGCAGGATGAGATGTATGCAGTTGCAGCTTCTTAGTTTTAATTTTTACAGATTGCAGGCCTACCACCAAAAAAAAATCCGTGATGATTGCCATCACGGATTCTGTAAATCAGATTTAAAACCTCAGGTTAATTAAATTCCGAATCAGGTAAATTACTGTTGATCTTAGCGCTTTCAATGATCAATTCCGACGAATTATTTCTGAATAACGGAATTGAAGTCTGGAAGGGAATTTTGATCCCGTTCACATCGCGATAATCAGAAAAAGTACTGATGACACCATTATCGGTAGCTTCCTTAACCTTTAATCCGGTATTTACATCATAATAATTTCGACTGGTTTCGCCATCCGGATTTGAAACTTCCACCACATAAACATTTTGTCCATCTTCCAACCCCACACCTAATAATTTAGTCTGATACCCGGGAGAATTAAAATTTAATTCCGGAATTATATTATTGACATGATTCTTTAAATTTTCAATTTCCTTATCCGACAAATTTCTCTTGTTGCCTCTTTGAACCATATATCCGGTTGACCCGTTAAACACTGTGGTTAATGCCGGATTTCCGCCAAAAGAAATGACTTGTTTATACTTATCCGGTTTTTTAAATTCTTCCATCATTCCGAGTTTGGTACCCTGAATTGAAGTTGAACCCGACATCCGGAAATCATTGATGGCAGCCACTTTACTGCGTCCGCCGATAGCATCGAGATATTTATCGATGACAGTTATAGCAGTTACCCCGGCAGGTGCAGCTTCCAGCTTAACAAAAGTATTGTTCATGGGATTGGCATCCGGAACCAGGTGTTCAGGATCTATCACAACAGAAGCAATCTTTTTGGCAGCATCGGAATGGTAAACATATTCCGGCCCAACCATCCAGATTTCAACCGGCAGGTTTACCGTCGTTGAAGTATGATCATCGAAATTGATCTGAAGAGTTACCGGACTTGGAATTTGTCCTTCGTTTTCGATAGTGATGTCTGCTCCATCCTGCGGATTGTTGTTGGTATATTCCAGATTTGTAACTGCTATATCCAAAGTCCAGTTATTGATAAACCATCCTTTGAAAAACCATCCCAAATCTTCACCTGAAACACTGCTCATGGTATTGAAAAAATCCCACGGCTGCGGATGTTTGAAAGCCCATCTTTGAATGTATTGCCTGAAAGCATAATCAAAACGGTCTTTGCCAAGCACTACATTCCGCAATACATCGAGGGCAGCTCCGGGTTTTGTATAGGCATCCAAACCCAACGATCCCTGGTCGTGTATAACTTCCGGAACGGTGAAAACGGGAGGATTATCCTGATCAAACAAAAAAGAGCCTTCTCTTTGATAATCGGTCTTCTGATAATATTCGCCGTTATTAAAATTTTTGGTTGATAACCCATTGATAAAAGTATTAAAACCCTCATCCATCCAGCCATATTTTCTTTCATTGGATCCCACAATCATCGGAAACCAGGTGTGGCCAAATTCATGATCCACCACACCCCACAAACTACCTCTCTTACTTTTGAAATTGCAAAATACAATTCCCGGATATTCCATTCCTCCTTCGTGTGCACCCACATTGGTAGCCACCGGATAAGGGAACGGATATAGTTGTTTGGAATAAAATTCAATAGCACCTTTTATATATTCAGTTGAACGGCCGTAACCATCCTGTCCGGAATTTTCTTCGGGATAAACCGATTGGGCAAGCAAGGTTTTTCCACCCGGAAGATTCATTCTTGCAGCATCCCAGATAAAGGCTGCTGAAGCTGCCCAGGCTACGTCGCGGCTGTTTTCAATTTTGAAATGCCATGTCAGCATACCGTTTTTCCCGGGAAGGTGGTTATTACCTGCGAGCATTTCATCCTTTGTCAGAATCATCACTGTCTTGTCGCTCTTGCGTGCTTCTGCCAACCGGCTTTGCTCTTTGGTCGTCAAAACTTCTGCTGGATTTTGTAACAACCCTGAACCGACCACCACCATATTTGAAGGTGCCGTGATTACATAATCGAAGTTTCCATACTCAAGATAAAATTCACCGGTTCCGATGTAAGGCAGATTATTCCAGCCTTCAACTTCATCCAGAACGGCCATTCGCGGATACCATTGCGCCAATGTATAAATGGTTCCATTCTTTGTTGCCACGCGCCCCATTCTGTCTTTGCCATGCGTCGGAATTTCAAATGAATAATCAATGTGAATTACGGCTTGTCCAATTTTTGCCTTCACCGGATTTTTCAACCTGATCTGCATTCTGGTATCAGTTATCACATAATCCGCATTCGCATTATTTACTTTCACATCCTTCAGCACATAACCCTGAGTGAAAGTCCTGACACCATTGCGGTCGGTCGGAGGATAAAGGGCCGATCCTCTTGAATCCTTTCTAAAAGTATTCTGATCCATTTGCAGCCAAACAAAAGGCAAATCATAAGGACTCTTGTTGGTGTAAGTGATGGTGACTGAACCTGTGATTTTATTCTTTACGGTATCCAGTGTGGCCCTGATTTGATAATCAGCGCGGTTTTGCCAATATTCAGGCCCGGGTTCACCGGTAGCGCTGTGAAACGAGTTGGCCTGATCTTCCATAAATAAGGGGCTGAAAGCCTCCAGTTTGTTGAACTTCGTGTCATTTGAGGTCTTTTTCTGGGCATGGGTTTCTGTGGTGAAAGCGAAGAAAAGGAGAACAAACATCAGAGATTGTAGGATTCTTCTCATATAAAATTTTTAATAATTAAGAACCAAAAATATAAAAAACAGAAAGCGGGATGCGTTAAAATACATGATCGGTTTTTCAGGCTTAGAAATTTTTCGTAAATGAGTTCAATGACCGGGATATATTTTTTCAGGACTCATTTTTTTTAATGATAAGATAAAATGTAATAACTGTTTATTCAAACCAGGTCTTTGAATTCAACTGAAAAGCCAAAACCTCAAAAGTCATCATTCAGACTTTATCTGAAAAAAAATTGAACAAAAACTTTCATCTTTACAAAATGGAAAACATGAAAGAGTACTGGAACAATATTTATGAAACCAAAACAACCGATCAGGAAAGCTGGACACAGGTAGTTCCCAAAACATCACTGCGTTTTATTCATTCATTTCATTTGCCAAAAGATGCGAAAATTATTGACATCGGTGGTGGCGATAACAAACTCGTAGATTTTTTGATTTCTGAGGGTTATGAAAACATCACTGTACTCGATATCTCATTCAAAGCCCTGCAAAGAACAAAAGAAAGATTGGGAGACCGGGCCAAAAACGTAAAATGGATTGTCAGCGATGTCAATCATTTTGTACCGGATGAAACTTATGATTTGTGGCACGACAGAGCCTGTTTTCATTTTTTAACGGATGAAGAACAGATCAAACGATATATAGAAACTGTTCAGAAATCTGTAAACGGATACCTGGTATTAGGAACATTCTCGCAAAATGGACCTGCAAAATGCAGTGGATTGAATGTGATGCGATATGATGAAACCACCCTTTTAAATGCGTTTCAAAATGCGTTTGACAAAATCAGATGCATTACTGAAGACCATCTGACGCCAGCGGGTAAACTTCAAAATTTTATATTCTGTGGTTTTAAGAAGAAGTAATCAAGAGGATAAAGGCATGGCAAATTCACTTTTTCTCTTTTTGCAGAAGAAATAAAAAAAGTTTGTTACATCAATCACCAAAACAAATTTACTGCTGAGATGAAAATTGACAAGCTGCTTCTTAAATCTTATAAAACCATTTGTGGAGCCGTTCTTGTGGCCAAAATTTTAAATTGGATATTTTATTTCGGAAATCAGATAAATTTAATTATCAATACAACCATGTTTTGCCTGATTGGGATAGCTTTTATAGCATCTTCTTTTGTATGGCGAAAGAAACTGGTAAAAATCATTTTGTTCTTATGTGGTGCCTATTTGATCGTGATGAACTTTTTTGCAAAAGATATTTTATTGAATTGGCCAGCCTTGATTTTCATTCTTACTCCATTCATTATTTACCGATTCAGCAAAAAAGGTGAGACTACAAAGAAACCTGTTGAAGCCGGATAAATAAAAAGGTACTAAATTGAACCCCGGCATTAAAGTCGGTCTCAATGAAAAAAATCATCTTATCCGTTTGCATCTTTTTGATTTCCCAAAGCATTTTCAGCCAGACAAAAATCCCCGTTTTTGTTTCAGGCCACGATGGTTATAAAAGTTATCGTATTCCGGCAATCATTAATCTGCCAAATGGAAATCTCTTGGCATTTGCAGAGGGCCGTGTCCATGGTCCCGCTGATTTTGGCGATGTGGATATAGTTTTGAAAAAAAGCACCGATGGCGGAAAAAGTTGGGGAAACCTGCAGGTCGTTGTGGATGTGGATTCATTACAGGCAGGCAATTGTGCACCCGTTGTCGATACACAGGATCCGGCTTATCCCAAAGGAAGAATATTCTTATTTTACAACACAGGCAACAAACCTGAATACGAAATCCGACAAAAAAAAGGCATCAGAGAAGTCTGGTTTAAAACTTCAACCGACGGAGGCAACACCTGGTCTCAACCGGTAAACATCACAGCACAAGTGCATCGCCCCGATCAGCCTGATGTTAACCCAGCCTACAATTTTCCGGAAGACTGGCGCAGTTACGCCAATACTCCCGGACATGCCATGCAATTTGAAAATGGAAAATTCAAGGGAAGGATTTTTGTGGCTGCCAATCATTCTAACGGTAATCCACAGACGAATTTTACTGATTACGACGCTCACGGATTTTATACAGACGACCACGGAAAAACATTTCATCTGGGAGCTACTATAAATGTACCGGGGAGCAACGAATCCACGGCTGCCGAATTGAGCGGAGGCAGACTGATGATGAACAGCAGGAATCAAAAAGGTGATATCCGTGCGAGAATCATTTCCATCAGTGATAATGGCGGTGCAACATGGGATACAACTTATTTTGACAAAACCCTGATAGATCCTGTGAATGAAGGAAGTTTATTAACCATTGGAAAAAATAAAGGCAAAAATATCCTCGCCTTCAGCAACGATGCAAATACAAAACGGAGAGATGACCTGACTTTACGTATAAGCTATAATGATGGAGCCACCTGGTCTAAATCATGCTTAATCGACAAAAGCCCTGATAACAAAGGAGATTTTACAGCTTATTCCGATCTGGCAAAAACAGGCAAAGACAAAATTGGAATTTTGTATGAAAGAAATAACTATAAAGAAATCGTATTCTCAGTAGTAAACTGGAAGAAATGTGGAAAGTAGATTCTGCAAAGTCTGAAACATTCAGAATGGCTGAAACTCGTAAGATTCCATTCTACTTAAAAACTTTTATCGAACCGGTCGGGCTTGAAATATGATTCAAAGCAAAAGCTCTCTGAACCCGCTCAATTACACCTACAAAAACATCTCCATAATCTCCCTGCATTTCACGGGGATTATTTTCTGCATAGGGTTTCACTTTGATTCGCGGACCGAGGCCAAGTACAATGGCACTTGTATTCATCTCAACCACAGCAATTGAAGGAGCAGGATCTTTCAACACTTTCGGATGAGACAACATGGCATCGATGGCTACCTTTTTTGCAAGATCCAAATCGGCACTGTAATCAATCGGAATTTTTATGTCCACCACCAAATTATCCTGGGATGTATAATTGGTAATAACACCTGTGCTTAACGCACCATTAGGCAAAATCACCGTTTGATTTGATCCGGTAAGTAATACTGTATTGACGATTCCGATTTCTGTTACAACTCCAAAATAATCCTGTGCTTTAATCAGGTCGCCTACCTTAAATGGTTTCAAAATCAGGATCATTACTCCTCCTGCAAGATTTCCGAGAGAACCATTCAATGCTGCGCCAATTGCCAAACCGGCGCCTGCAAGCAACGCTGCAAAACTGGTAATATTAATTCCCAAAATGCTGATTACGGTCAGAAACAACAAAACCAATAATCCAACCTTTATAATTGAAGCCAGAAAAGATTGAAGTGAATGATCTAATTCCCGTTTTTTCATTATGCTTACAAAAGCCTTTGTCACCCATTTGATAACCCATGTTCCGATAAAATAAATAAGAATGGCAGCGACAATTTTAGGCGCATAATCAACAGCCATTGATTTTAATTGACTGACCCAATCGAATACATTTACTGCTTCTTTGCCGGTAGCCTTTAATACCTCATTGGGAACCTGTAATAAAACCATTTTATCCAATTTTTTTGCAGAGCAATTTACAGATGGCTTTCAAAACAAATACCAAATACTTTTAAATTCTGCATTAATTATTTGTGTTCAGCCAATCTTTAAAAGTTTATGAGGCAAAATATTCCGGATAAAATTGCTGAAACAAAATAAATAGGAAAACTCCCGGAAATTAGAAAACTTTTCATCTTCCTAATTTCGCTTAACTATTCTTCCGGCAAAATCCGGTTTATCTGATTTATAAAATCAGAGGATAATTCATCAGTTCTTTTATTTATTACACACAAATCACAACACGAAAAATTAAAAAATACAAGTATGAAAAAAGTATTTATCAGTTTTCTTTTGGCAGGCTCTGGGCTCTACACCCAGGCTCAAATCAAAATGCCTGCAGCTTCTCCTACCCAAACCATCAAGCAAAATTTCGCTCTCTCTTCCATTGAAATTACTTATTCAAGGCCCGGGCTGAAAGGCAGGCAGATGATTGGAGAACAAGTACCGTGGAATGTGGTCTGGAGAACAGGTGCCAACACGGCTACAACCATCAGGTTTAATAGTCCAGTGGAAATATTGGGGCAAAAAGTTGATTCAGGAACCTATGCACTTTACACCATTCCGGAGAAAAACGGAGAGTGGAAATTTATTCTCAACAAAGGAGTAAAAAACTGGGGAGTAAACGGATACGAATCCAGTGAAGATTTGTTTCGCATTCCGGTAAAAGCAAACCATCTGCAAAAAAAAGTGGAAACGCTTGCCATGCAGTTCACTGATGTAAAACCCGAAAGTTGTGTATTGAATATTCAATGGGAAAATTTCAGTCTGAATATTCCCATTGTTTCAAAATTCAGGGATCAGCTTCGCCAACAATTTGATGCAGCAATAAAATCGGATGCAAAAAATAAACCTTATTTCCAGGCTGCCGAGTTTTTTAATGAATATGACAACAATAAACCCAAAGCACTTGAATTGGTGAATGAGGCCATCAAACAGGCAAACCCCAATCCACCTTTTTATGTTGTTTATTACAAAGCCAAACTTCAGCAGGAATTAGGAGATGTAAAGGGGGCAATAGCCACATCAGAATATTCTCTTGAACTGTCAAAAAAATCCAATGCACAGAATTATATTATTCTCAATAATTTTTTATTGGAACAACTGGGAAAGAAGACAAGTAATTAAACCAGGATCATCCCGGATAAAATAATACAGAAAAAAACCGTCTTCAAATTGGAGACGGTTTTTTTCTGTATCTAATGGCAGGTTATATAACGTGTTTGGTATCGAGACCACTTTTAGAAAAACAGGTCATGGTTTCGTGTAAATACAATCGCAATACAATTCAGCTATGTCTTGATACATGAACAATTTGCATAACCTTACAATACTATCAAGTTCTTTTGAGAAGAATCATCTTCCAAATAGCATTTTTCTTAAATAAACTTTTTGCGGTTCCTCAAAATATTAATTAATAAACTCATAATAAGCATCAGCTACCTTTGAAATTATTATTCCAATAAATAACAATATGCCCAAAGCAACCTTCAAAATTATCTACCGTAAATTCCCGATCCCCAGAAATCATATGAAATATTTTTTTCTCTTTTTCATTTTAATATTTATCACAGAAGTAACCTATCCTCAAAACGGTGACATTCTTATTCAATTTGACAAACCGGCAAATTCATCTGTTGAAAGTTTACCGATTGGAAATGGCCGTTTGGGTGCCATGATATTCGGCAATACAAAAAAAGAAAGAATTGCGCTCAATGAAATTTCACTATGGAGCGGCGGCCCCCAGGATGCCGACAGAGACAGTGCATGGCGCTATCTGAAACCTATTCAAAATCTTTTACTGGAAGGAAAAAATAAGCAGGCTCAGGAATTACTTCAAAAACATTTTGTAGCCAAAGGTCCCGGCTCTGGAAACGGAAACGGCGCATTGGACAAATATGGATGCTACCAAACTATGGGTGATCTTTTCATCAGTTGGAAGGACAGCATGACTCCCGCCACACATTATATCCGCACCCTAAACATTGAGAAAGCATCAGCCTCAACCCGGTTTATAAGAAATAATATTACCTATACTGAAGAAGCATTTTCCGATTTTGTAAATGACATCACCTGGATAAAATTTTCTTCTTCTCAAAAAAATAAAATCAATATCTCACTCACTTTATACCGAAAAGAAAATGTAAACATCAGGGCAGATAAAAATCGTCTGATAATGGTCGGCCAATTGCCCTCGGGAAAAGATAAAGGGATGAAGTTCGCGACCGTTGCCAAAGTTGTGCTGAGAGATGGTTCTCTCCGGAAATATGGAAACCAGATTAACATCAATAATTCGACTGAATGCTGGATAAAAATTTCTTCTGCCACAAACTATGATTATGCCAAAGGAGGTTTATCAGATGCAGATGTTTTGAAAAAGGCATTGACTTGTCTTGCGAAAACAAAATCTCTTTCATTTTCAAAGGCTCAACAAAAAAGTACTTCTGCTTATCAAACAGAATTCAACAGATGCAGATGGAAAATGCCGGAAACAAAACAGCTTCCAACCCTCACCACCAACCAACGTTTAATAAAATACCATGAAGGAAAGCCAGACAATCAATTGCCTGTGCTCTACTTCAACTTTGGAAGATATTTATTGATCAGTTCCTCCCGTCCGGGACTGTTGCCGGCCAATCTGCAAGGATTATGGGCTACCCAATATCAAACACCATGGAACGGAGATTATCATCTCAACATCAATCTCCAGATGAACTATTGGCCCGCGGAAGTAACGAATCTTGGTTCCATTGGCCAGCCACTTTTTCAATTCACTTCTCACCTGGTACCCAAAGGAGAAAAAACAGCATGGGATTATTATCATGCCAAAGGATGGGTAGCGCACGTCATTAGTAATCCATGGTTTTACACTTCACCAGGTGAAAGCGCTGAATGGGGATCAACCCTTACAGGAGGTGCATGGCTCTGCACACAATTATGGGAACATTTTCGTTTTACGAGAGACACCGGTTTCCTACGCATATACTATCCTGTTATAAAAGGAGCTGCGCAATTTTTACAATCAATTTTAATTCGTGAACCTCAACACGGATGGCTGGTAACTGCACCTTCAAACTCTCCCGAAAACGCTTATGTGATGCCGGATGGTTTTATTGGAAATACTTGCATGGGCCCAACCATGGATATGCAGATCTGTCGTGATTTATTTAATGCCTGCATTTCCGCTTCGTCCACTCTGAATAAAGATCCGGAATGGAGAATGGGATTACAGGATACAGTGAAGCAATTGGCTCCCGATCAAATTGGTGCCCGTGGAGATCTGAATGAATGGCTCAATGACTGGAAAGATGCTGACCCTCATCATCGTCATATTTCGCATCTTTTCGGGCTTTATCCCTACGATGAAATTTCTGTAATAAAAACTCCCGCGCTTGCAGCCGCCGCAAAAGAAACGCTAATCCAACGCGGAGACGCAGGTACGGGATGGAGCATGGCGTGGAAAATAAATTTCTGGGCGAGATTGCATGATGGTGAACATGCCATTCGTTTGTTTAAAGAATTATTGAATCCTGTTATAGAAAATGATGAAACCAAATCCGGCGGCGGAACTTATCCGAATTTATTTTGCGCTCACCCACCCTTTCAGATTGATGGCAATTTCGGTGGTACAGCGGGTTTGGCCGAAATGCTTTTGCAGAGTGATGACAGCAGCATTGTACTTTTACCGGCGCTGCCCAAAGAGTGGCCTTCTGGAAATATTACAGGTTTGTGTGCAAGAGGCGGATTTGAAGTCAGTATGCAATGGAATGATGGCAAACTTATTTCGTATTCAATTCTTTCTAAGGCCGGGAGAAATTGTACGATACAATACCACGGAAAAAGCATCTTGCTAAAAACTTATAAAGGGGAATTTTATAAATCAACAATAAAAGATTTCGAAAAAGAAACATAATAGAAATTTCAATCAAAACAGATCACAATGAAAAAAATAATTCTCCTTAGTATTATTTTACTAACAGGTTTGGAAGTCATCCAGGCTCAAAATTTTAAATCTGTTATTGATTTGGCCCAAAGACGCGTTCCGTGGTTAGCTCATCATCTTGAATTCACTCAAATCACACCTGAAAACGGAAAAGACGTTTTTGAGATTTCTTCAGTTAATGACAAGATTCATATTGAAGCATCCAGCCCGTCTGCAGCAACAGAAGCGTTGGGTTTCTATTTGAAAAACTATTGTCATCGTTCAATGTCAAACATGGGAGACAATTTATCAATTGTTTCTCCTTTGCCCCGAGTAACTACCCCTGTAAAAATTGCTGCTTCTGCTGAAATAAGATATGCATTAAATTATTGCACCATCAACTATACGATGAGTTTTTATAAATGGAAAGAATGGGAACACGAGTTGGATTGGATAGCTTTGAATGGCGTGAACCTTTTGCTGGCTCCTGTGGGAACTGAAATCGTCTGGCAGAATACACTTAAGAAATTAGGATGTACTGATAAAGAAATTTCAAATTTCATTGCGAGTCCGGCTTTTACTGCCTGGTGGTTAATGGGCAATTTACAAGGATGGGGAGGGCCCGTTAGCCAGGAAATTATAAATCAACAGTCCGCCCTTGAAAAAAAAATTCTTAAGCGGATGAAGGATCTCGGAATGCAGCCCGTCATGCAAGGATTTTATGGAATGGTGCCGACAACTTTAAAAAAATTTGAACTGATTGACCAGGGGCGTTGGGCAGGTGGTTTTATCCGCCCCGCCATGATAAAGGAGGGAAATGGTTTTTCAAAAGTCGCAGGTATATATTATAGTGAAATGAAAAGAATATACGGAAACGATCTTCACTATTTCGGAGGTGATCCCTTTCATGAGGGTGGAAATTCCAAAGGTGTGGATGTAGCCGGTTATGGTCGTCAGATACAGGATGAAATGCAAAAACACTTCCCCGGAAGTATCTGTGTTTTACAGGGGTGGCAAAATAATCCGAAGCCGGCTTTACTTTCAAACCTTGATAAGACTAATGTTTTAGTTCTTGAGCTATTTGGCGAAAATACAGACAACTGGTTTACCAGGAAAGGGTATGAAAGCACACCCTTCGTATGGTGCACAGTCAGCAACTTTGGAGGCAGGAGCGGATTGTATGGAAAGCTGCAACGCTTTGCCAATGAGGTTTACAGAGCAGATACCAGCATCTATTCCCCATTGATGAAGGGAATCGGAATCATGCCCGAAGGAATAGATAATAATCCGGTTGTATATGACTTTGTTCTCGATTTGGGATGGCATCAGCAAAAAGTGGAAGCATCAGATTGGATTCCTTCTTATGTGAGTGCCCGGTATGGCAAAAATAATGACACCCTTCAAAAAGCATGGCAAACTTTTCTTCAAACAGTTTATAGCAGTCCTGACAAATATCAGGAAGGGCCACCGGAATCTGTATTTTGTGCCCGGCCATCTTTTGATGTCAGGTCTGCCGCCACCTGGGGAAACATGATCCGAAATTATGACCAGGATAAATTTAAAGAAGCCGTAAAACTATTTAATTCAGCCTCGCAATACATGAAAGATTCACGAACATATCAAATTGACAAAATCAATTTTGTCAGACAGGTTTTATCCAATGAGGGGCAGGTAGCATATTCAGATATGATCCATGCATTCAATGTAAAGAATTTGGATTTGTTTGTTCAAAAATCAGATGATTTCTTATCACTTTTAAAAATACAAGATTCATTGTTAAGTGGTAATCCATCTTTTCAATTGCATACCTGGCTTATGCAGGCGTGGGATTTCGGAAAAACCATCTCCGATAAAAAACAGGCTCTTAAAAATGCAAAAACTCAAATAACTTATTGGGGACCTGACAATCCATCCACCGATCTTCATGATTATGCCAATAAAGAATGGAGTGGCCTGATGAAATACTTCTATCTGCCAAAGTGGAGAATGTTCGTGAAAGAAAGCATTTCCAGATTAAAAGGGCAAAATCCAAATAAGGTTGACTACTTCAGTTTTGAAAAGGCATGGACTGAAAAACCTGAATTCTATTTACCAGAGAATATTTCATCATCATCGATGGATAAGTTAGTGAAAAGAGTTCTATATTAACGGGTACCAGGATATCTTTTCTATCTTCAAATGAAGGCTTTTGTGAAACAGAATCTAAATTCCATATTGCATAAATTGAACGATTGTTATTGCCTGCTCTTCAAAAATAAAAAAACAGACAGATGAAAAATACTTTTTCAAAATCTATATACCTTTTATTAGTCATATTAATTTTTTTCATTGCCAAACTACTCGCCCAGGTTACACAACCTGCACCTCCCGAGACCTTTCTCACAACCTATTATCTTCAACGAACCTCTCTTTTTAAATCTCTGCCTGTTACAAAAAATGAAACTATTTTTCTTGGCAACAGTATTACTGACGGCTCGGAATGGTCACAGCTTTTTAATGATGTCCATTGTGTAAACCAGGGGATCAGCGGCGACATTACAGCAGGTGTCATCCACCGGCTTAATCTCGTTACCGATCGCAAACCTCCAAAAGTATTTTTATTGATAGGTACGAATGACCTTGCTCATGGAATTGCTGTAGATAGTGCGCTCAAAAACATTTTATTGATCGTAGATTACATTCATCAGCAATCACCGCTCACTAAACTATTCGTTCAAAGCATCCTTCCTGTCAACCCCATCTACAAAAAATTTTCTACGCATACGGATAAGACAAAACAAATCAATCTTCTCAATACAAAACTGAAAGAATTATCCGGCGAAAATCGATATACTTATATCGACTTGTATTCTTTTTTCGCCGATAGAGATGGATTAATGAATCCAAAACTAACAAATGACGGCCTTCATTTGCTTGGTGATGGATATGCACTCTGGAAACACATTATTTTCCCGTTTGTCTATGGCCTTACCGCCAGGCCATCACTTATTCCCAAACCACAGCAGATAAAATGGGATAACGGATTTTTTCCTCTTTATAAATGCCATTCAATTCTTGTTAATAACAACACATTGCAAAATGAATCAAATCAATTGCAACAATTTCTTCAATCAGTAACCGGTAAAGCCATCATCGTAAATAATTCTTCGGAAGAATCACCCTCCATTGAACTCAGAATTTCAAAAGTCAATTCACCCCTTGTAGCCAGCGAAGCATACAGGTTAAAAGTGACACCTGAAAAGATTTTGATTGAAGCCAATACATCTCACGGTATTTTCAACGGCATCCAGACTCTGATTCAGTTGGCACGCGACAAAGAAATGATTGATGCGTGTGAAATAACCGACTGGCCTGCATTTGCATGGAGAGGGTACATGATTGATGTGGGGAGAAATTACATGCCCATGGATTTGCTGAAACAACAAATTGAAATCATGGGCAGATACAAACTAAACGTTTTTCATTTTCACTCAACCGAAGATATTGCCTGGAGATTTGGAATAAAAGCATATCCTCAACTGACTTCGGCTTCCACGATGCTAAGAAATGCAGGAGAATATTATACATCCAAAAATATTCAGGAACTCATCCAATACTGCAAAGAAAGACACATTACATTTGTCCCGGAAATAGATATGCCCGGGCACAGCGCTGCTTTCAAAAGAGCGATGGGAACAGATATGCAAAGTGAATCCGGGATTACTATACTAAAACATATATTGAACGAAATCTGTAAAACCTATGATGTACCCTACATTCATATCGGCGCCGATGAAGTGAAAATAACAAATGAAAAGTTTATCCCCGAAATAACTCAACACATTGAAAGTTTCGGCAAAAAAGTTATCGGATGGCAGCCGGGAGGAAATTTTACAAACAATACAATTCGTCAATTGTGGATGGACGACAACGCCCATCTGTCAAAAAACAAACAAACTCAATTTATTGATTCACGCCATCTTTACCTCAACCACATGGATCCGCTGGAATCAACCGTCACGATTTTCAACAGAGAAATTGGCGATGTTCCGGAAGGAAATTCAGAAATTTTAGGAGCTACCCTGTGCACTTGGAATGATTGCCGGGCATCGGAGGCGATTGACATTTTAAGAATGAATCCCGTGTATCCGGGCATGTTAACTTTTAGTGAGAGATGCTGGAGGGGCGGTGGCCGGCAAAAATGGATTTCAAACGTAAATGATGGGGATGCGGAATCTTTTGAAGAATTTGAGCATCGGCTGCTTGACCAGAAAAAATTATTTTTTAAAGGAATCCCTTTCCCTTATGTAAGGCAAACTCAAATGCAATGGCGGTTGTATGGTCCTTACAATAATAATGGTAATCTTTCAAAAAAGTTTGAGCCGGAATTATCAAATAATACCGAACAATGGAAATTTTACAAAGAAGAAACCGGTGGAACCATTGTATTACGTCACTGGTGGTATCCGCTCATTAAAGCGGCTGTGGATAGTCCAAAAGAAAATTTTACCATCTATGCATACACGAAAATATGGAGTGACGAGCCAGGCCTTAAAAATTTCTGGATTGGTTTTTATGATCCTTCCCGATCCACAGCTACAGATACCCCTCCTGAAAATGGATGGGATTATAAACAAAGTAAGGTTTGGGTCAATGGGCAACCCGTTGCACCACCCGATTGGGAACACGCCGGGCAGAAAGGAGATTCAGAAGTTCCGCTTGTGGACGAAGGTTATTCTTACAGGGAACCTACAAAAATTCTCCTGAAAAAAGGCTGGAATGACGTTTTATTAAAATGCCCGGTAGGAACATTCAAAGGAAGAGACTGGCAAAATCCGGTAAAATGGATGTTTACGTTTGTCCCTCTCGATGGTGAATAGAACCGGATTTATTAATAAATTCAATGTTGATAGATAGAGATATCTGTAACTATTTGATGATGGCCCGACTCTAAAAAAACAAATTATTAAAGGATCCTTTTATTTTAATTAGTTCAATTCATAAACCTTTTATGGATAAGGAATACAAAAGGGTAAGAGATTCGGCATTGGTGATTTCGGAACTCATGTTGCCGGCACACGCAAATTTCAATGGCAAAATTCACGGAGGATACATTTTATCATTGATGGATCAGATAGCTTTTGCGGTGGCTTCCCGTCACAGTGGAACGTATTGCGTGACAGCAAGTATTGATACCGTTGACTTCCTCTCGCCCATTGAAATCGGAGAACTGGTGACCATGAAGGCGTCAGTCAATTATGTAGGAACAAGTTCAATGGTTGTAGGAATTCGTGTAGATTCAGAAAATATTCAGACAGGCGCCAAAAAACATTGCAACTCATCTTACTTTACCATGGTAGCCAAATCCAAAGACAACAAAAATGTACCCGTCCCGGGTTTGATACTCTCAAATAATGTTGAGGTGAGAAGGTTTGTGAGAGGGCTTACACGGCGCGAAATGAAATCGCTTTACAACGAAGAATTCAGCACAGTGGATTTTTCTTCTCCCGAGTTGCGGCAAAGACTGAATGACTACCGGGTAAAAGTGGAATTATCAGAAACGGATCCCAACTATTAGTTTAGTGTAAACCGGAACCACATTTTCTGCATTATTGTAATCTGTAAAAACGGATTGCATTTTCTCCTAAGACTCCATTTTGTTCATTTGGAGTAAGCGATGAGAAATATCTTTTTACAACTTCAAACTGCTCTTTGTAAGAAGTAGCAACCAGACAAACAGGCCAATCCGAACCGTACATCAAACGATCAACACCAAAAACCTCCATTGCAATATCGAGATACGGTGTAAAATTCGCCGGCTCCCAATGATGCCAGTCAGCTTCGGCAAACATTCCGGAAACTTTACAGTATAAATTATCAAAAGCAGCAAGTTTCCTTAACCCCTTTTCCCATTCGCCAATCAGGTGATTTTTGATATCCGGTTTTGCAAGATGATCCAAAACAAATTTTTGATTAGGAAAATGTTTCAGAAATTCCGGAACATATTTCAACTGATCTTTAAAAATCAGAATGTCATAAGTGAAATCATATTTTCCCAGCAATTTAACTCCCCGTAAAAATGCAGGCTCTAACATAAACGACCTGTTCGCCTCACTTTGAAGGATATGCCGAAACCCTTTTACAACAGGTGTTTCAAGGTACTTTGAAATTTCATCCTCTGCTGTTTCAGAACAAAGATCCACCCATCCAACAACACCCTTAATAAAAGGACTTTCCCTGCCAAGATTAATTAAAAAATTATTCCCTTCAATAGTTTGATCAGATTGAATGAGCACAGAACCATCAATTTTGCTTTCACCAAGGAGAGTTTCCAACTGATTCGGAAGAAAGTCATTTTGAAGGACATTCATTTCATCAGTAATCCACGAATCCTTTACAGGATCGTACTTCCAGAAGTGTTGATGCGCATCAATCCGCACAGATTATTTTTTGAATTGTTCTTTTAATGAAAATATTTTCTTCATCAACATCCACTTTTCCCCGTTCTGAGATCCCGGAAGTGGTTTTTGATATTTCCACATCAGTGATTCCCACTCCTGCACCTTTGGATTTGATCCGTCAGCATGTGCTTTCTTTTCAAATGAAAAATTTTCATCCACTTCCATTACCATGAACAACCGGTTTGAATACCTGAAAATTTCCATATTATGGATTCCCGAGTTATGAATACTTTTCAAAATTTCAGGCCATACATGGCGGTGATAATTTTCATACTCCTCAATCAATTGAGGATCATCTTTCAGATCAAGTGCAAGGCAGTAGCGGATTGTATTCATGTTGATACTATTTGAGAAAGGTAATACAAAAAATCCGGTCAATGCACGCTCACATTGACCGGATAAAACAGCTATTACTATAAAAACTTATTTACAACAACTGAATGCCGTACGACTTGCAGAGATGCACCATTTCTTCCGGCCAAAGGCCCGCACTGATTTCTCCAATATGGGCTTTTCTCAACAGGAACATTGCCACTCTCGATTGGCCAATACCGCCGCCCATAGTTAGTGGCAATTCATCATTCATCATCCTTTTATGAAACAAAAGTTCTAATCTTTTTTCCTGCCCTCTTATTCGAAGCTGGCGGACAAGCGATTCTTTGTTTACACGAATGCCCATTGAAGATAATTCAACAGCACGCTTCAACACCGGGTTCCAGACAAGGATATCACCATTGAGTCCAAAAAATCCATCGTCATTTTTGGTGGACCAATCATCATAATCAGGTGCTCTCCCATCGTGCGGTTTTCCATCAGAAAGTTTATTCCCGATACCAATTATGAAAACAGCTTTGTATTTTTTTACTATCTCAAATTCTCTTTCCTGAGGCGTATGATGAGGATAAAGTTGCAACAACGATTCTGATTCTACAAATTGAATCTTTTCCGGTAAAACGGGTAAAATTTCCGGATGGATCCTGTTTACAAAATCTTCAGCATCTTTAAGGATCCGGTACAATCTTTCCACTGTCTGTTTCAAAAACGAAAGTTTTCGGTCAGAGGCCTGAATGTGTTTTTCCCAATCCCACTGGTCCACAAAAAGAGAATGCAGATTGTCGGTTGTCTCATCCGGACGGATCGCATGCATATTAGTAAAAATCCCCTCACCAGCCGGGATTCTATATTCTGCCAATGCCATCCGTTTCCATTTTGCAAGCGACTGAACCACTTCTGCGCGATTGTCATCCATCGATTTCATCGGAAATGAAACAGCTCTTTCTATTCCATTCAAATCGTCGTTGATCCCGGTATTTTGCCTGACAAAAAGAGGTGCGCTTACCCGATGCAGATTCAAATCATTTTCAAGCCGGCCTTCAATGAATTCCTTTATTGCATGAAATGAGTTTTCGGTTTGCAATGGATTCAAAAGGTTGTGGTATGCTTCCGGAAAAATCAACCCTTTCAGCGGTGATAAAACTTCACGAGTTCCCACTATTTCCATGTTGTACTCCTTTATATTATTTAAGAAATAAATAGAATATTTAAATCTGATTTAACAATCCATCTATTACTTTAAATCGTTTTAAAATGTGTGCAAATATAATAAGGTTATCAGAACAGAAAATACCTTAGAATTTTATTCAAAAAACCAGCTTTATAGGTCGGCAAAAATTGAAAGAAATCAACATTCTCAAACTGTTAGTATATATTTTTTAAAAGGTGCCCTGGTACTTTCAAAGAAAGGTCGATTTTTCAATGAGGATTAATTCTTCATGGCAGATTCAAAAGAAATCACCTTTTGTTTACTGCTTCCCAATCCATCAATGCCCAATTCCATAATGTCGCCCGCTTTTAAATAAATCTGAGGTTCCCTTCCCAAACCCACACCTGCAGGAGTGCCTGTAGAAATTATGTCGCCCGGCAAAAGAGTCATAAACTGGCTTATATATGAAACAAGAAAAGGAATTTTAAAAATGATATTAGAGGTATTCCCATCCTGCATCATTTTCCCGTTTACGGATAGCCATAACCGTAAATTGCTTACATCCCCGACCTCATCCGGAGTAACCAGCCAGGGCCCAAGCGGCGCAAAAGTATCACACCCTTTTCCTTTGTCCCATAATCCACTTCGGTTCAGTTGAAAATCGCGTTCGCTCAAATCATTATGCAACATGTAGCCGGCCACAAAATCCATCGCGCATTTTTCATCAACATAACTTGCTTTTTTGCCAATTACCAAAGCAAGTTCAACTTCCCAATCCGTTTTTACAGAATTCTTCGGAATAACCACATCATCGTCCGGACCAATTATGGCAGTAGTTGATTTAAAAAAGATAACAGGTTCTTCGGGAATTGTCGCATTGGTTTCTTTGGCATGATCTGCATAATTCAATCCGATGCAAACAATTTTGGATGGCCTTGCCACCGGAGAATCCAGTTCCACATTTTGAGACACTTCAGGAAGAAAATCCGCTTTCTCCCGGATCAGAAATCTCAGTGTTTCCAATCCACCTTTTTCAAAAAAAGATTCATTGTAATCGTCCACAAAACCTTCTACACCCAGATACTTTCCATTGTGAAAAACACCTGGTTTGATTTTACCCCCATCTCTGTATCTTATCAATTTCATTCCTGCAATATTTTTTTTATCCAGTAAATAAGTTTTTAATTATTCAATTTTTCAAATCCGCCATCGATTGGAAAGTTAGAACCTGTTATAAAGGAGGCCTCATCTGAAACAAGGTAAAGAATGAGCGCCGCTATTTCTTCGGGCATTGCCATCCGTCCGATAGGTTGGGTTGCGGATAATTTCTTAAACATTTCATCTTCTTTTCCGGGATAATTTTTCTTCAGAAAGCCATCCACAAAAGGTGTATGAACCCGGGCGGGGGAAATGGAGTTACACCTGATTCCATCTTTGATAAAATCTTTGGCTACGGAAAGTGTCATAGAATCCACAGCGCCTTTGGTCATGGAATAGGCAAATCTATCAGGTATGCCTACACGATTTGCAATGGAACAGATATTGACAATAACGCCACTTCTCTGTTCCTGCATAACAGGTATCCCAACATGCATACAATTGTAAACACCTTTGACATTTACATTAAACAATTTGTCAAAATCAGCTTCGGTAGTTGTGGTAGCGGTTCCGATGTGTGAAATTCCTGCACAGTTTACCATAAAGTCTATTCGATCAACTTCGGAAAATTTCTGCCGAACATCTTTCTGATCTGTAACATCACAAACAAGTACAATTCCTTTTCCACTTTCAGCAGAAATCTGATTAACCGTTTCCTCGGCATTTTGCCGGTTAATATCAGCACAATAAACCCTGGCTCCCTGCTTTGCCAAAGCGATTGAAGTGGCCTTACCAATACCGCTTCCTGCCCCTGTTACAATACCCACCTTATTTTTTAGTTCAAACATGTTTTGAATCTGTTTTTCATTTAAGAAATAGCTCTGTCCAAATGAACGTAACCCCCATCCACATGAATCAACTGCCCGGTTGTATGGCTCGATCTGTCTGACAATAAAAACGTTACCATATCGGCAATCTCTCGAGGTTTGGTCATTCTGTGCCCCAATGGGATCCGTTCATTGATCCGTTTAAGTTCTTCCTCAGGATTTCCAAGTGTAGCCACCCAATCTGCATATTGGGGAGTAAAGCATTCCGCGACAATGACCGAATTTACACGGATACTATATTTCAATAATTCCACTGCCCACTCACGTGTCAGGGCATTTCTGCCTCCGTTCGAAGCAGCATATCCTGAAGTGCCGCCCTGTCCCGTTTCTCCCGTTTTGGAACCAATGTTGACAATGGATCCCTTCGTTTTTATCAACTCAGGCAAGGCGTAATGTGCAGTGAGATAATAATGGGTGAGACTGTTATGCAGGCTTTTTATGAAAGCTTCGTAACTCCCATTCGCCAAACTAACTCCATCGTTTAATCCGGCATTATTTACAAGTCCGTCTATCCTTCCCAATTCGCTGACGGTTTTCTTTACCACTTCTTCTGAGGCCTCCGGGCCGCCAAGTTCTGCAGTGATATAAATAGATTTTAAATTCTGATCCTTAATTTCCTTTACGGCTTTTTGATTGTCTATTTCATTTCTTCCCACGATGACCGGAGTTGCACCTTCTTCGGCAAGAGATTGGCAAATAGCGTTTCCGATTCCCTTTGCCCCGCCTGTCACAATGATAACTTTGTCTTTCAGATGAAGATCCATGAGAAAAAAAGATTTCAATTTTCTTCATGGTAAAAGTAAAAAATAAATTTTGGCGACTGGTTTTAGTTTTAACATTTTTGGAAAACGTCAATTGTTGAATGGTCTGAAGCATTTAATATTCAGATATTTAAAATCATTCTAATATCCATTAACAATTAGAGACCCGCTTTAAAATTTATATCAATTAATACACACTCTTTTCCAGGAAGGATTCATAACCAAGTGGAAAACCTTTGCCTTGACTCATTAATATTTCTACGGAATCAAAAATATTTTTATAAACAGCCATTTTCTTAAAAACCATCACACCTTAACTTCGACAACCATAAAAATCTTTTTTTATTAATTTTTAAAGAATCTTATGTCAATAAAAATAACCGCTGTCGAAACCCTCGACATCCGATTTCCGACCAGCCGTGAATCCATAGGCTCTGATGCCACGAATAAAGATCCCGATTATTCGGCGGCCTATGTAATTTTAAAAACAAACCAACCGGGCCTGGAAGGGCATGGGCTCACATTCACCATCGGCAGAGGAAATGAAATTTGTGTGGCGGCCATCAATGCTCTGGCCTACCTTGTTAAAGGAAAATCTCTGGAAGAAATTACATCCGACATGGTGGGTTTCTGGAAAAATATTACCGGAGACAGCCAGCTCAGGTGGCTGGGGCCTGAGAAAGGGGTAATTCACCTGGCAACCGGAGCCGTGGTCAATGCAGTATGGGATCTTTATGCAAAATCAGAAGGCAAACCATTGTGGAAACTCATCGCAGATATGACATCAGAACAAATAATTTCGTGTATCGACTTCACATACATCACAGATGTCATCACTCCTGATGAAGCACTTGCCATACTTAAATCACTTGAAAAATCAAAGTGCGAAAGAATAGAATATCTTTTGAAAAACGGTTATCCGGCTTACACGACCTCTGCCGGTTGGCTGGGATATTCAGATGACAAGATCAGACAGCTCTGCCATGAAGCCAGACAGGAAGGCTGGAAATTTATGAAAATGAAAGTAGGCGGCGATATAAATGCAGATGTAAGAAGAGCTGAGATTATTCGCGAAGAAATCGGAAGTGATCTGAAACTCATGATGGATGCCAATCAAAAATGGGAAGTGGATGAAGCCATTGATAACATGAAACTTCTGGCACCCTTTGATCCTTGGTGGATTGAAGAACCGACAAGCCCTGACGACATACTCGGTCATCTGAAAATCAGACAAAACATTCAGCCGATTAAAGTAGCAACCGGCGAACATTGTCAAAACAGGATTATGTTTAAACAGTTTCTGAAAAGTGGTGCAATCGATATTTGCCAGATCGACAGTTGCCGCGTAGGCGGTGTCAATGAAATTTTAAGTATTCTCCTGATGGCTGCCAAACTAAAAATACCGGTTTGCCCGCACGCAGGCGGAGTAGGCCTTTGCGAATACGTTCAACATCTGTCTATGATTGATTTTGTTTGTATCAGCGGCTCAATCGAAAACAGAATCATCGAATATGTGGACCACCTTCATGAACATTTTTTAAATCCGGTAGTCATTAAGAACGGAAATTATATGCCTCCGGAAATACCGGGTTACAGTATTCAGATGAAAGAAAATTCATTGACAGATTATGAATTTCCCGGAGGTAAAGTTTGGGAAAAGGAATTTTGACCGATGATATACCTGTGATGAATTAGTTCGGGAAAACCTTTGATGGCTGGCGGATTATCAAATATCATTTATTTAAAGCGTACCCATCCACGTCTGAAAATTTTAAAATTCAATTATTGAATTAGGGATGATAGCAAAGTGACAGGTCAAATAATAGCGATTCCTATCCAAAATCTTCATCAAATAAAGTCTGTAATTCTCACTGATCTGTTTATTTGTATATCCTCCTGATCGGAAGGTCCAAAATTTCTCAACAAACAGGGAAAATGTCCATTATGCGCGAAAATTCCTATTTTTTGCGCGATTTTTACTATCACAGCGGCAAACCTATAAACTACCTTTAGCATTGTAAACAAAGATGTAAGATAAATATGTAATTAAACAAGTTTTGATTTTTTCTTCTCTCAATATTTTTCAAACTGAAGGAGAAAATATCAATATGGTGGTCAGGGAGGAATATTAAATGGCAATCGAATCTTCTGATCATTTACCCAGAATATAAAATAAATTCAAAGAATAAAATGAATCTTCCAAAGCTTCATTCTCTTTTCGAATTTAAAAAAATTGATATTTATTAATGGTAAGTAAATTATATATTTGTCGTGGATTTTAACGCGCCTTCTGAAAAGGATCTAATCTTAATTGAAATTCACCTACCTTAAAAAGATCCTACTTCCAAAAGAATAATCATCTTTCTAATGGGGTACTATGTGCCCTTAAATTAAATTTAAACAATGAGAAAGTCCCGTTTTCTTTTCCCAATGGGAATATCTATTTTTATTTCCCTCACTTTTCTTACTCAAACATTATTCAGCCAAAGCCTAAAGCCCACCGACTTTGTAATATTTGCAGGCCAGAAGCCAAATTCAAATATAAATGTTACGAAACCGATTCCTCCGGGTTTTGGTGTAAACATTGGGTCTGCTGCTAAAATTTCCGGTGGCCATATAGGAAGCTATCAACTCGTCAATTCCACGGGTAATTCGGTTTTGAACTCCGATATAAACAGCGGTGGCATCATAAATTTATCCAACGCCACAACAGTAAATGGTAACATTACTGCCGCAAACCAGGGCAACCTCACCGGCTCAATTATTACTATTGGCTCCAATGCCAACATCCAAAAGAATATTGACGCAGCCGGAAGTATAACCATAGGAGGAGGGATAGTTCTCGGAAGTGTTACGCATCCACAAGGGACCACCTACACAGGACCAGTTCCCGGCGGTGGTGAATTTATAAAGGCGCCCAATCTTCCTGTACTTCCCGGATTCCCTGCGATAATGGCATTTAGCGCAACAGGCCCTGATGTAACAAAGGGCACAGCAATTATCCCCGGAAATTATGGAAACATGGCGCTTAACGGAAAACAGACTTTAACCTTTAGCGGCCCCGGAGATTATTATTTTAAATCAATAAGTAATAAAAATTCCAATAATCTTGTTTTTGATTTTCAGAATAGCGTAAGTGGTAATATCAGAATCTTTGTTGTTGGTGATGTGGACTTAGGCAAGAATACTTCATCAATTATAAACGGAGGTTCGCCTTCAAGGATATTCATGGAGATACATGGTAATGGTACCACCAGCTCTATAAATACTTTTGCATTTACCATTTCCAATGGCGCTTCCAACAGTACCTCCTGGCTTGGTACGGTGTGGGCGCCTTATGCAGCAATAAATATTGGTTCGGGAACAGGTTCAAGTTTTATAGATGGATCCTTGTGGAGTGCTTCTCAGGTCAACATTCAGTCTGGAGCCACTGTCAATTTTTCTCCATTCAATGGGTGGATTGCCGACACATTGATTGTTCCGGGATACCAGCCACCCGTAATTGGAAAATCAACTGATCTCATCGGGCCGGAGCTCGCCGCCCTTTGCCAGACTTATAATACCGGGATAGTACCGGACTCTACTATTTACCAGATTTCAAATGGACAGGTGTTAGTTGAAGTAGTTGTGCAGGCAGGTTATTATAATACAGTACTGTCCAAATTAAGGGATCAATATGGCATGAATAGCTTTATTGATAATGGAACAAATAGCCTGGTTATATCAGGAATGATACCAATATCCCAACTATGCGAACTGAATAGTGATACCACCCTCAATGGAATTATAGTGGCAATTCGCCCTGTATATCCACCATTTACCAGCGCAGGTATTGCAATGACCGGCGGCGATGTGGCAATGCATTCAGATTTTGTGCGCAATGCTTACCATTTGAACGGAGATGGAGTAAAAGTCGGGGTACTATCAGATGGGTACAATACAATTCCAGGAAACCCTGCTGCTACCGATGTTGCAAACGGAGATTTGCCGGGGATCGGAAATCCGGAAGATTCAACTCCGGTTGATGTTTTACTTGATTATCCTTATGGCAGAACTTCAGATGAAGGAAGGGCTATGTTGCAAATTGTGCATGATATTGCTCCAAAGGCATCGCTTGCGTTCAGAACGGGCTTCATCAGTGAAGGTAATTTTGCCCAGGGCATTTTGGATTTGCAAAAAGCAGGATGCAATGTAATAGCAGATGATATCACCTACATCACTTCACCGTTTTTTAAAGACGGCCTGGCAGCCCAGGCTGTAAATAAAGTCAAATCATTGGGTGTATCCTATTTTTCAGCAGCGGGCAATTTTGCCTCACAGTCGTATGAAGCGGTATTTAACCCCGCTCCTGCCCCGGCAGGCGTTACGGGCCAGGCCCACAACTTTGGAGGAGGAGATATTTATCAAAATGATTCCCTGAAAGCCGGAGTTTATACAATCGTACTCCAATGGGAAGATTCAATCTATTCGCTCGGGCAAGGTGGCGCACTAAATGATTTTGACATTTATCTGACAGACAATAATGGGAATATTATTTTTGGTATGAACCGTCCCAATATTGGCGGAGACCCCATTGAAGTACTTTCGTTTTTTGTCAAAGCCAATACCACTGCCAACATCATGATCGTAAGGGCGGCAGGAACTACTCCCAATGTCAGAATCAAATATGTGGTGTATCGCGGTGGGCTTTCATTTAATGAATATGCCACAGGTGGATCCACCATTGTAGGACAACCAAATGCAGACGGCGCAATGGCTGTAGCTGCTGCACGCTATACGCAGACACCGGCATTTGGCGTAACACCCGCAAGAGTGGAATCATTTTCATCTACAGGAGGCACTCCCGTGTATGGTGTTGTAAGAAATAAACCCGATTTTACAGCGCCGGATGGCGGTAATACCACCGTTAATTTCAGCTCCATTGATCTGGAAGGTGACGGAATTCCGAATTTCTTTGGAACCTCTGCCGCAACTCCTCATGCCGCCGGCGTAGCCGCGCTCATTATTCAGGGCAAAAAATTGTTTTACAATAAGGCAATCGAACCGGATTCAGTACGAATTATTATGAGTAACACAGCATCTGATATGTCCACACCGGGATTTGACTTTACGACAGGTTACGGATTGATCCAGGCTGATAAAGCACTGGAAAGTTTTGCTGCCCCCACTCCCGAACTGGACAGTCTTCTTATTCAGGGAAATGTGGATTCATCAACCATCGGCAAAACAAATCTGACTGTTACCCTGAAAGGTAAATACCTGATGCCTAATACTACCGTAACTGTAAGAGGGGTGCCGGTTTCAACTACTATCGTGAATTCAACAGAAGCCACAGCCGTAATTACTCCTTTTGCGGGCAACCCTGAAATACAACTTTTTACTCAGCCAAAATCTCCAAGCGGGCTTGATGGAAGTTATTCAGATCCACTTTATTTCTTCAGCCTCATTAAGAAAAATATCGTAGTAATTGCCGATAATCAAACTAAAAAATTTGGAGAGAAATTACCTGATTTCACTTCCGAAATTCTGGTAAACGGCGTACCGCTGGCAAATACCGGAATTTCACTGACAGAATTAAATCTGGATACCATTCATTATTCAACAACTGCAACCAGTATGAGCAACACCGGGTTTTATTCAATAAAACCCTCATTCAAAACCCTGACTGCAGAAGATTCACTGGCTTTTGAACGTTACAATTTTACGTTCCAGGATGGAATATTATTTGTAAAGAAAATGCCGCTGCTCATTACTCCAAGAGACACAACTTTAACTTATGGAGATAAGATATCAGATTTCCATTATAACTATACCTATGGTGATTCATTGATATCACCTTCCGAACGAAACAGTTTTCTTGCATACATAATGGCCATCCAGGATTCCACGTTGGATAATTCTGCGGTAGCTTTGGTGGATGCCAGAACAATTATAAACGGCAGAACGCTCGTCAACGCTGATTTACTGAATATGGCAGTGATGGCCAGCGCCAGGTCCATCCTTAATGCGAGATATATTCTAAACGCAAGAACAGTCCTCAATGGTTCGCCTGTATATGACACCACCAAAGTGATTGATCTGGCATTGCAATCCATCTTTAATTATCAGGCAGATTCTTCATCTTCAACCCTGGTAAGCGCCAGAACCATCGTGAATGCGCGAACTATTGTAAATGCAAGATCCATAATCAACGGGACAGCAGTTGTAAATGCGCGATCGATAATGAACGGCAGCACAATCCTGAATAGCAGTTCGGTCGGAGACACTAGCAATCAAAATGTAGTTGTGGTGATAGATCAGGATGACGTGCCATCGGAAACCAACGTACTTTCCGATTTTAAATCCGTAAATATGATTACGGGTACTACCGCCGGCAATTTTGTAATTGTACCGGCAGCCATGATTTCGGATAATTTTGAAATTACTTACGGACTTGGGAAACTTACCATTTTACCCGCAGCCCTGACAGTAAAAGCCTTGGATACACTGATGTTCCAGGGTGATTCGATTCCTGTATTTTCTTCGCTGATTACAGGTCTCAAAAATCAGGACACACTTATCAGCGGACCGCTCTTTTCACTAAATCCTTCATATACCGGGGACGCCGGCGTTTATCAAATTGTACCTTACGGCGCTAACCTGGATTGTCCCGAATGTTATCAGACCACTTATCAGGATGGCACTTTATATGTGAATCCGAAAGGTAAATTCGCACGAAAACTGAAACCTTATCTCGTGTGTGTTTCCGTATTGAAAAATGATCCATCAGGTCTTACCTATGTAGCTAATTTCCAGTGCGAAAATGATAACGCTACCGTGGTATATGTACCCGTGGGAGCAAATAATTTTCTTTCAGGCGCCGGAGCGGCTACGGCACAAGGAACATTGCCCACTCTTTTCTATCCCGGGCAAAGCAATTCGTTCCAAATAAAATTCAACGGAGACAAAATTACATGGACTTTACAGTCTTACAATGTGAATCAAAACTCGGCAGTTGCCCAGGATGCCAGTTCCACTTCTTCCAGATGCAAGGGAAATACAGGAAATTTGCGAACAGGCAGTGCACAGCAAAGTTCATTCGGCACCTCAGGAAGTTCTGCAAATACTCCGAAGGACAGTACGCAATTAAATGTGAACGGTACCATGATGAATTCATTCAATTCAGGTATTAATCTGTTTAATCCGGCAAATAATATCATCGGAATCTTTCCTAATCCATCACGGGGGTCTTTCACCATATCCTCTGCCGATGGACCTGTTTCAGGAACAGATGTATTTGTGTCAGACTTGTCCGGTAAAAGGGTATCTGCCCAGGTAACCAAGATATCGTTCAAAGAACTGAAGATTGATTTACCCTCTTCTGCTCCTGCCGGTGTTTACATCCTAAGAGTTAAAGTTGGTAATAATTATTCAATATTTAAATTGGTTAAAATGTGATTTAATAACTTTCCCAAATGATACGGAAACATTCAACCCGCAAATATTTTACATACAGGGGAAAAGGTTTTGAATGGATCAGCAGAACCGTTTTATTATTCTTATGTTTAGGTTTTGTTGTGAATTTATACAGTCAGAATGCTGAAACCGAAAGTCTGATTAAGAAAGCGACCCAGGCAAATGATGATAGCATAAAGGTGAATGCACTGATAAGCCTTGCTGTTGAAAATTTTCAATCGGCTCCGGAAAAATCGCTGGGGTATGCTCAGCAGGCACAATCCATTGCATCAAAAATAAAATTCAGAAAGGGGGAAGCCTATGCTTATAAATGGATGGGAATTATTAACAATCAGCAGGGCGATTATTATGGCGCATTGGTCAATTCAAATAAATCACTCAATATATTTGAAACGCTGAATGACCAGATAGGTATCTCCAATCTGCTCAGTAATCTTGGGTCCCTTTATTCAGACAAAGGTGAAGATTCCAAAGCCATTGAATATTATTTACGTTCATTGGATCTGGCCCAGGAGACCAAAGACAAATTAAGAATTGCCTCCATACTGGGAAATATTGGAGTTATCTACTCCAAAAACCCGGCAACCCTTGATGATGCAATTGGTTATTACTCCCAGGCATTGCCCTACGCGGTTGAGGTAAATGATACGTCATCATTAAATATTTTGTACACCAATATCGGTGAAGCATACGTAACTAAAAAACTCTATAATAAAGCCCATGCCTACTATGACACCGCTATCAATATTGGCAATGGCACATCAGTAAACGCATACACATATAATGATATCGGAAAATTATATCTGTTGGAAAAAAACTTTCCTGCTGCAAACGAATCATTTGAAAAAGCGCTTACCCTGGCAAAAAAATTCAATTCCGGTACCGATATATTATCATCACTGATTGGTAAGGGGAAAATACAGATGGCGAAGGGAAACACCCAAAAAGCAATTTCCTTTTTCAAAGAAGCTCAAACCCTGGGCAGCACACTCGGAAATCCATCGGAATTGAAAGAATTATATTCAGGACTTTCATCAGCTTATCAAAAGATTGATAACTATAAAGAAGCCCTCACCTATCAAAATCTGCTTAATAATTTATATGTATCGGAAAACGATAAAAAGATAAGTTTTAATACAGCAACGCTTGAATATAACCTGCAGCTTCAAAAACAATCCGGAAAGATCGCGGTACTTATGAAGGAAAATGCCATGCAGGAATTGAAAATTTTGAAAGAACGAACTGTACGGAATGTTTCTATTGCCGGTTTTGCCGCCATATTGATTTTCGTTGTAGTCTTGTTGTTTAATATCAAACAAAGAAAGAAACTGAATCGGATCCTTTCTTCACAAAAGGCCGAAATTGAAAAACAAAAAGCCAGTGTTGAAAAAACACTTGCCGATCTGAAAGAGGCACAGGCCCATCTGGTCCAATCCGAAAAAATGGCTTCACTTGGAGAACTTACGGCAGGAATTGCCCACGAGATCCAAAATCCATTAAACTTCGTCAATAACTTTTCGGAACTTAACCAGGAGATGATTGGAGAAGCAACAAAAGAAGTGAATGATGGAAATCTCGAAGAGGTAATAAATATATTGGGCGATATCAAAGCAAACTCAGAAAAAATTACTTATCATGGCAAACGTGCAGATGCCATTGTCAAGAGCATGCTTCAACATTCCAGGGCAAGCTCAGGGAGAAAAGAACCTACTGACATCAATGCGCTGTGCGATGAATACCTGAGGCTGAGCTATCACGGGATAAGGGCAAAGGATAAATATTTTAATTGCAAACTGGAAACCCAGTTTGATCCAAATCTTGGAAAAATAAATATTGTTCCCCAGGATGCGGGAAGGGTATTATTAAATCTTTTTAATAACGCCTTTTATGCCTGTGCAGACCGCAATGGAAAACTTGCCAAAACGATTGCCGGAATTGAAAGTGGCCAGGATGCTGTTGAGTACTTCCCCACCATTTCCGTCATTACCAAAAGAGAAAACGGCAGCGCAGTAATCAGCGTAAAAGACAATGGCGGCGGTATCCCCGAAAAAATAAAAGATAAAATCTTTCAGCCTTTCTTCACAACCAAGCCCACCGGACAGGGAACAGGGCTCGGGTTGAGTCTGAGCTATGACATCATCACCAAAGAACACAATGGTACCATAAGAGCAGAGAGCCGTGAAGGTGAAGGCACTGAGTTTATTATAACCTTCCCTGCGTAACATGAAACCCGGGGAAAACAATCAGATTCCAATATTCCTTTTTTTATTCGGAAATGCAGTCAACGTTGCAGGCTTAAATTGTACCCGGCTTTAATCAAAAATTTTATTGGAATGAAGAGTTCCCTGGGTAATTCTTTCCTTTATTTTATCCAGAGAAACCGGCTTCTGCATTTTTGGAGGGTCAATAGATTCATCAATGTCATCAAAATAATTGATGGCCTTCATGGCTATCATAGGATTTGTATAAGTGTATTTTTCACTGAAAAAGTCAATCATTTGTTTCATACTGAATTTCTCCAGCAGATAATAAATGTCAATAAAATCTTTTAATCTTTTGCTACTTTGAATGATTGCATGAAATTTCATGGCAACAATGTCTTTCAGACCCAGAAAGCGAATACCATCTTCTTCGTTTGGCGGCTCCAACAAAACAAAATCATACCTGACAAAATCAGTTTTGATATTGTTGATGGTGGATAATAAAGTATTTTTTTGCAAGTGTAATTTTAAATTCATAGCGTTCCCCGATCAACTCCTGAATTTCATCAGGCAAAAATTCATCCTGAGAAAACAGATCAATATCTATTGAATTACGATAACCTAATTGCAGCGCCAGGGCTATACCGCCAACCAGATTAAAACTCTTCAATCCTTCAAGAGCCTGAAGTTCTTGTATGAGCTTAAAAGTTTCCGGAGAAATTATGAAAGGGTCTTTATGCAGCATTCAAAAAATCCGAGTTAAGAAATAATTTTGAAAAGTCTTTATCACGTTTGTCCAATTGTGCACTCCACTTTATCGTATCCAAAATCTGAGAGCGGGTATAAATCATCGTCATTTCATTCCACTGTTCCAGGTTGCCTCTTTCCAGCACTCTTTCAATTACTATTTTATATGATTTTAAATAATTAAATGTCTCTAAGTCATATTCCCATAGCAATTGCGTGTTAATAATATCCGGCTTTTTACTCTCAGTTTTCATACAGTAAATTTAATGATTTACCATCGGTCATTCAAAAAAACATCCGGTGATTTTTAAGAAAATTCCCTACTGACAACCTTCTAAAGTTAATTCTTCTGTCCTTCCAAAGTCAACAGGAATGCATAATTAACAGCTACGTCCTTCAAATAATCAAATCGTCCGCTTGCACCTCCGTGTCCAAAATTCATTTCTGTTTTCAGCAACAAAATATTGTTGTCTGTTTTTCTATCGCGCAGTCTGGCGACCCACTTTGCCGGTTCAAAATACTGCACCTGGCTGTCGTGAAGCCCGGTTGTAACAAGCAGATTCGGATAATTTTTTCTTTCCACATTTTCATAAGGACTATAACTTTTCATATAGAAATAAGCCTCCTTATTTTTGGGATTGCCCCATTCGTCAAATTCATTGGTGGTGAGTGGAATGTTTTCATCCAGCATGGTGTTTACAACATCTACAAAAGGAACCTGGGCAATAACGCCATGCCAAAGCTGTGGAGCCATATTCACAACGGCGCCCATCAGTAACCCGCCTGCACTTCCACCGTTTGCATACAAATGGGATGGCGAAGTATATTTCTTATCAACTAAAAACTTAGCACAATCTATAAAATCCGTAAAAGTGTTTTTCTTTTTCATCAGCTTTCCATCCAGGTACCATTGACGCCCCATCTCCTGCCCGCCCCTGATATGAGCAATGGCATATACAAAACCTCTGTCAAGCAGACTGATCACATTTCGGTTAAAATAGGGATCCATGCTGGCGCCATAGCTGCCATAACCATAAAGCAACAAGGGCGTGTTCTGATTCAGGTTGTTACCCTTGCGATAAACAATAGAGATGGGGACTTTCGTTCCGTCTTCAGCGGTTGCATACAATCTTTCATTCTGGTAATTGTCTTTATCAAATCCACCTCCAATTTCCAATTGTTTCATCAGCTTCCGGCTGCGGCCCGCCATATCATAATCGAAAGTCGAAGCCGGTGTTACCAGGGAAGAAAAAGTGTATCGCACCTCATTTTTGTCATACTCATGTCCGCCCATAATCCCTGCCACATAATCCGGATCTCCAAAGTCAACATAGTGATCCTCTCCTGTTTTTAAATTTCGAATGCGGATTTGTGTCAATCCGTTTTTCCGCTCCTGAATGGCAAGAAAATTTTTAAACTCCGAAACATCCTCCAAAAGCACTTCGCTGTTTTCAGGAATGACCTCTTTCCAATTCATTCCGGAAGTGGCGTTGACAGGGCATTCCATCAATTTAAAATTCTTAGCGCCATCTCTGTTTGTGAGAACATAAAATTTGCCATCTACCGGATAAACGGAATAAAGCACATCTTTCATCCGTGGCTGAAATACAACAAAATCTTCATGCGGCTTGTCCGCATCCGTCATTCTCCATTCTGAAGACAGGGTAGCTTCAGAGATGATGAAAATATACTTTTTGTTTTTCGATTTGCCCACTCCGATGTAATTCGATTTATCCTTCTCCTCATAAACCAACGCATCTGACCTTGCGTCATCGCCCATCTGATGCCTCATTATCTTTTCAGACAAAAGCGTAACGGGATTTTTAGAAGAATAAAAAATAGTTTTGTTATCGTTTGCCCAAACAGGATCGCCCTCTGTATTTTCAATGCGGTCTGACAATGTTTTTCCGGTTTTCAGGTCTTTAATAAAAATCACATACTGCCTTCTGCTCACAGCATCTGCGCCATAAGCCAGGTACCTGCCATTCTCGCTCACCGCCATTCCTATCACGGAAAAATAGGGATGTCCTGCCGCCATTGCATCAACATCAAGCAGGATTTCTTCCGGCGCTTTCATACTTCCTTTACGGCGGCAATACTTGTAATATTGTTTCCCCTTTTCAGAGCGGGTATAATAAAAATACCCGTTGGAAAGAACAGGCACACTCTGATCATCTTCCTTTACACGTGCCTTCAATTCCTCAAATAATCTTTTACGGAATTCTTCATTGGGTTTCATCACCGCATCGAAGTATTCATTTTCTTTTGTCAAATACTCCAACACCTTCGTACTATCCGGGCCTTTGCCAAAATAATCGTACATCCAGTAATAATTGTCCAAAACCTTGTCACCATGAATATCCCTCCAGTAAGGTTTTTTATCTGCAACAGGAGGTATAGCTTCTCCGAATTGCGCATAAGATGTAAATGATGTGAGCATCATCAATAATAAAAAATATTTGCCTGCCATTTGAAAAAAAGTTTAAACCATAAATCTAAGATTTAAGAATGGAATTGACGGGCAGGAATTAAAACTTTTTTATAAGGTATCCACTGGCTAAAGCCAGTGGTAATTGAAGGTTTTAAAAAATTCTGATACCCATACTGCATAATATTCATTCTGCTAATCAGACTTTTCTTTCGTCATTTTTTTTTATCCAAAAGCGATGATTCTCCTTTTATTAATTGCCCAACTGTTTATATCGTTTGTCCTGTTCCCGCACAAACTAACCTTTTCTACTCTCTTCTGACAAACCATATTGCCACAGTGCTATCGTATCCATACTCTTCCGTATCCTTCAAAACCCTTATAATTTAATTTTCACACTTGCATTCAGCACTATTCCATCTAAGGGGGCATAAATGTCACGAAATGTCGGGTTAGTTATCGATCCGGTATAAATTGTGCCCCACCTTGTCTGTCTCCGGTCAGTAAAATTTTCTGCATTGAAGTAAACATTTAAATGTTTCCAGAATTTCTCAAAAAGAAAACTGCAAACAATATAACCTCTGCCTGTGGTTCCGTCCGACAATCTTTGCCGGCTTGTGTAGTCGGCTTCAATTCCCGTTCTGAAATTACCTTCGTCTTCGTATGCGAAATCCAAATACAACAAATGTTTCGGTGTCAACGGCTGCCAGTAATTTTGACCATCAAAATGTTGCCTGGTGTTTGTATAAGTATAGCCTGCGTATAAATTCAGCTCATCTAAAGTGAATTTTAAATTCGTCTCTGCTCCTTTGGTATCAATGAAGCCGTTTGCATTTACAAATGAATAGTTTTGCAACACGATCGGCTTATTGAGATAGGTGTAAAAGAAAAGTTGGTCAACACTGAAAGTACCATCACCAACTTCGGTTTTATAGATGATATCAGCATTGCCTCCGTAACTCTTTTCTGCCTGCATGTTGCGCAGAGAAACCGGTTTAATGCTATTGTAGCCTTCCTGCTCTGCTACATCGTTGAACGGTGAAGGCATTTTATACCCAAGTCCGCCGCCAATACGGCTTGTCCAATGATCATTGATTTTAAACAGAGCATTGATTTTGGGTAAAATAAAAAAGCCTTTCAGTTTATCATTTGGCGCCGGAGTGTTGTAATCAATCCGCAATCCCGTTTCCAGGGTAAACCATTGGGTTGCTTTATACGTATTTTGCACAAATGCACCGGCAGTAGTGAGATTATAATTCAGGTTGGAAGTGTCAAGTGATTTGAAATCGGTTGTCCACAAATTCAAACCCGAAATCCATTCCGATTTTTCTTTTGTATAAACATAATTTATTTCGCTGAATGATGAAATCTGCTGTCCCCTAAAGTTTTCGTTTGGCCGTAATATATCCCTTCTAAAAAAGCCAACTGAATTTTTGAAATGAATACTGCTCTCTGAGTTGATCTTATGGGTAAATGAAAGCTGGGTGGAAGAGCGAAAAGTTTTATTGCGTTCAAAGAACTGATGGGTAGCGTCGGCCTTGCCCTCAATCACTTTCAGGTCGCCACCGAAACGGTCTTCATAAGTCGTATTCACACCAAACCATCCGGAATTTTCTTCATTGAACAGTAAAAACAATTTCGGGTTAATGGTGAAACGGTTTATTTTTGGAATGGCTGTTAAGCCAATATTTGCCGGGTCATAAGGTCCATTCAAATTATATGACCCGAAAATTGTTGTACCCACTTTCTTCCATTTCTGTGAATAGAATCCGCTTCCGTCAAAACCTTTGGCGGATGTTCCGTTCAATAAAAAAGTAAGCTCTTTTTTTTCACTCGGTGTTTTTGAAATGAGGTTTACCAAACCGGCAATGGCGCCGCCGCCATAAAGTGTGGATGCACTTCCTTTAACGAATTCTACCTGCTTCAGATCAATGGGTGCAATTTGCAAAATACCCAGGCCTCCCGAAAATCCTTCATACAATGGCATGCCGTCTTTAAGTAACTGTGTATATCGCCCATCCAAACCATGTATGCGAATGTTGGTAGCTCCGCTGACCGCAGAAGTTTGTTGCGTGGTGATACCTGTCGTTTCATTAAACAAAAGTTTTATGTCGGATGGTTTCATTTCTCCTTTTTCATCCAAATCTTCTGCGGCAAGGACATCAACTTTTGTGGGAATATCTTTTATGCTGCGGCTGCTTCTGGTTATGGATACCACAACTTCGCCTAACTCAATAGCGTTTTGTTCCAAATCAATCTCAAAAACTTTGTTGGGATTTGCTATGGGAAAACTGAAATCCTTTTTTTTCTTTTCATAACCGGTGTAGCTGAACACAATCCCATATTTTCCGTTTGGGATATTGGTAATCGTTAGTTCTCCTTTAGCGTTTGTGGAAGAACCTAACCTGAGGCTGTCAATAAATGCAGAGGCACCGACCAAATTATTCCCCGTTTTAGCGTCCCTTATGACTGCCTTAAACGTATTTTGCGCCGCTAAAAAATCCGGTATAAAAAATAATATGATGATGAATTTTTTCATTTTTGATTTGATCTAAAGCAATTTAAAACATCCTCTCATTCCTGTTTTAAAAAATTAAAGGTGAGTGAAGAAAACCAAATCAGATAAGAGGTGTGTACAAACGGGTATCTTTTTTCATAACCTTTCTTACAAAAAAGATACCGGAGAGAGTACCCCTGAATACTGAAATTTGCAGAAGAATTTGTTATTTCTGAATAAAATAAATCTTCTGCTTCGTTAATTTTCAAAATAGGATTCCAAAGGTAATTGTACAGGTGTATGTTGTCAAATTTGAGTCAATACTGCAGCCGGTCAGGGAATTGTATAAAAGATGAAAATATATATACCAGACGCAAAGCAGAAAATCAAAATAAGGTAATAAGGAGGCTGTAACATAAACTCACTTTTCTACTAATGTTTTAGGCCTTCCGGCACATCAAAATATTAATTAGCCTTCTTCCGAAGGTGAATACAAAAAGCCTTTGCCATATTTTGCTTTTTAAAACATTCCGTTTTCATTGATTTGTTCATCGGGAACGCTTTGTCCAAAGTCCCAAAGTTCAACCACTTTGTTGTTGTTGTCAAATCGGAAAATGTGCATGACAGCGCCTTCCCAACCATTTTTACCTGCCTGTTGCACACGTGAATGAACAGCAACCAAATCCCCGTCTTCCAATGCTCTTTGTATTTCAAAAACTTTGTTTGGCCTTTGGATGTGTGCTTCTTCCATTGCAAGCATTAATGTTTGCCTGTCGCCTTTGTAGAATGCATTATGATGTTTAAAGTTGTCTGCAACGTATAATTCAAATGCTTTTTTTGGTTGCCCTCCACTTGCAAGTATTAAAAAGTCTTGTGCAATTTCTTTTTTGGTCATGATTCAGTTGTAAATTCCGTTTCAAATTTATACTTATTTTCAGGCATTGGCCGGTTGCCCGGGAATAATAAAAACCCTTCAGTAAAATCAAGTTGCTAAACTTGGAAGTTCATCAAACAGGCGCCTTCAAAACCAGTACTGGGTGTTTTAATTGAGCCTTGCGAAAATCATTTATTGGCCAATTATCATCTCTTTTAATGACCAGAGAATGGCAAGAACTTCTGCTTTAGAAGCAGCATCAATATTTCTTTCATCCAGCACCTTTAGAATATCATCTACGGCATATATATACTCAGCAGGGCTTATATTCATTCCTTTGTGAGTGTTCACCATATCCTTCCCGGAATAGAAAACAGATGCACCGCTGCCGGCGCTGAAAAATTCAACAGTACGCTTCCTGATAATTGCTAATTTTTCAGGCTGTTCTTTATAAGGTAAGAACCTTGCTTTGATAGGTGGATTGTGCATGTGTGCTTCAACCACTGCGTCCACAATTTCTGTGATTCCCGAATGTCCGCCAAGGCGATCAAAAAGTGTTTTGCTCATAAAAAACCATTTAATAGTTAAAATGGGAAAACTAATCTCCGGGCTATATTAAGGATACCACATTTGATTCAAATGATAGCATTTTTGGTTCAGCTTATTCCTGCATTATTTTTTTTCAGCGGAGAAATTTCGGATGGTAGAAAAGTCAATCTTTTTTTTTAAAGCATTCGTTAAAATACGAAGGGCTATTTGGCTTGTATGACAAACAAATTCTGAAATATGAAAAGAATATCCATCAGTTCAAAGCAAATTGTTTTCGGCCGCATATTTGACAAGTGCCGCAGTATTTTTCAATTCAAGTTTGGCAAGAATATTTTTGCGATGCGTATCCACAGTAACTGTACTGAGAAAAAGCTTTTCCGCTATTTCGTGATTGGTGAACCCATCGGCAATATATTTAATGATCTCCCGTTCACGGCGCGTAAGATGTTTCTCACCCGTGGAAAGGTGCGCACTTCTTCCTGAAAAATGTATAAACAGATTATTGGAAATTTCAGGGCTCATATATTTTTCTCCGTGCATCACTTTTTCCAGTGCTTTAAGCAATTCCGTTTTGCCGGTATCTTTATTGATAAATCCATCTGCTCCGGCTTTCAGCATTTTACTGACAACAGCCGTATCGCTCAACATGCTTACAACAATCACTTTTACATCCGGTTTCTCTCTCTTTATTCGTTTGGTAGCTTCCAGTCCGCTCAACACCGGCATATTGATGTCCATAATTACACAATCAATATCTTTCTCCAATGCCAGATCAACGGCTTCCTGCCCGTTGTTTGCAATGAATATTTCACCAATGGTAATTTCTTCATTTAAAATTTTAGAAATCCCCTCTGCAATCAGGCGATGATCGTCTGCAATGATGAGATTGAAATTTGACTGATAGTGTTTCATAAGCTGTTTTGATTATAAGGAATTTCAATGAAAACGCTCGTTCCTTTTCCCGGTTGTGAATCAATGTTCATGGTTCCTTTCATTAGTTTGGTTCTCAGTTCCAGGTTATGCAATCCATGTCCTTCTTTCTTGCCGGATATCGCAAAACCTTTCCCGTCATCTTCTATCATCAGAATAATTTTTTCGTCTCTCAGCCCAATCTGCAATGAAACAGATTTAGCACCGGCGTGTTTCAAAATATTATTAATTAATTCCTGGGTAATACGATATAAAGCCAGTTCATAATCTTTATGTAAGCGCTGTTGCATTCCAAAAGTTACGAGGTCAAAATGAATTTGCCCGGTCTCATTGATCTTGTTGATCAGCCCTTCTATTGCTGTGGTATATCCAAATTCTTCCAGCACACCCGGACTTAAATTTCGTAATAAACGGCGAACATCCTGCATGGCTTCACCAACCAGGTTTTCCGAACGATGAGCCAGTGATTTTATTTCACCATCCGAGTTTCCCGCCTTTTCCTGCAGAGAAGACAAAAATAATTTTAACGCCGAAAGTTTGATCCCAACATCATCATGAAGGTCTCTTGCAATCCGCTCACGTTCTTCTTCCTGCGTTGTCACCATGATATGAATTTGCGCAGCCTGTTTTCTTTGAATAATTTTAATGCGCCACTGAAAAAAAGCATAGAGAATTCCCAGTATTGACAATGCATACAGCGTATAGGCCCACCACGATAACCACCACGGCGGAAGCACTTTAAACGCGTACGCCGCTTCGCTGAGAACACCATCAGCACTGAATGCTTTTATTCTCAATGTATAATCTCCGGCAGGAATGTTTTCAAAAAAAGCAGATGAAACATTTCCGGCAGGGCTAAAGTTTTTACTATAACCTTCCAGCTTAAATTGATAACTCACCTGTTGGGGCACGGAAGGTTCTATTGCTGAAAAATCAATAGTTATCGTGTTGAAATTATATGGCAGTACCAGATTAACAGGAACTGGATAAAACCTGGCAATACTATCAAATGAGATAGCACGGTATTTCTTTTGCATACTGTCCAGCGCGCGGGGAGACAAGACTTTTCCAAACGATGTAATCATCTCATTTAACAGCGTAAGGCTATCAACCGTCCCACCATCTTTTACTTTCGGAAGAAGATTGTTCCAGCAAACATTTTCATTGTTCACTTTTATATTCTCAATAGCCAGCTTTAAAGGTTTGAGATTGGGTTTATTAACAGCAGAATAATCAAAACGGAACAAGGAATTTTGGCCACTTCCAACCCAAACGATACCATTGCCATCAACCAACAATGCTCCTGAATTAACTTCACTAATCGGGTAACCGTTTTTTTCATTAAAATTTTCAACCCGGGCCCGACCATTCTTCGATTCATTCTGTTTCAATACTGATAAGCCATGGTTGGTTCCAAACCATATCAAATCCCTTTTTGGATCTTCACCAATGGCCCATATATAATCATCAGCCATCCCATTTTCTGTTGTATAATTAATAAATTTCTTCCCATCAAATTTGCTCGCTCCCTTATTGGTTGCAAACCAGAGATTTCCGTGTTTATCAAGGAGGGACTCATAAACAGTATTGCTGACCAGCCCCTGTGCAGTGGTATAATTGGTAAATGTTTTCCCGTCAAATTTTGTGACGCCATTCTCATGTGTACCGAACCAAAAATTTTCATCCCGGTCGATGGTGATATTCAAAATATTATTTTGCGGCAGGCCCTCAGCAGTTGAGAAATTTTGAAAACTGGTACCATCAAATTTGCTTACCCCTGCATAGGTACTAAACCACAAATCTCCGTGTTTATCCTGTACCATGCTGCTGATGGTATTACCGGGCAATCCCTGCCGGGTGGTATAACTGCTAAAATTTTTCCCATCGAATTTACTCATACCTGCTCTGTCTGTTCCAAACCAAAGAGCGCCGGAATTATCTTCGAAAATGCTCCAGATCAATTCGTCAGTCAGCCCCCGGATATCCTGGTAATTAGTGAAATTTTTACCATCATATTTGCTGATTCCTCCACCATTGGTTGCAAACCAGATATTTTTAAATTTATCCTGCATGATGGTAAAAACCAGGTTTCCTTTCAATCCGGGCGGTATCGCAAATCTGGTAACACCATTGCCCTGGAATTTGCTGACGCCATCTCCCTGCGTGGTAAACCACAGATTTCCTGAGATGTCTTCCAAAATACTCGTAATATTATTTTCCGGTAAATCCTTCGCAAGGTGGTAATTGGTGAATCCTTTCCCATCAAATTTGCTGAAGCCACCGGATTGGGTTCCAAGCCAAAGGTTTCCATTATGATCTTCTTTCAGGCAAATGATATTGTTGCCCGGCAAGCCGGAAGAAGTGTTGAATGTGGTAAATTTTTTCCCATCGAATTTGCTAAGCCCATCCGTTGTTCCGAACCACAAATTGCCGTAACGATCCTGTAAAATAGTATTGACTGAATTGCTGGCCAACCCGTTTGACCTTGAATAATTTTTAAAATATACCCCATTGTATTCACTCACACCTCCGGTTCCTGTTGCAATCCAGATGTCGCCGTTTTTGTCGGGTAGAATGCAGTGAACATAATTATCGGGAAGCCCTTCTTTTTTTGAAAAATTGGTAAACTTTTTCCCATCAAACCTGCTGATTCCACCTTCAGAAGTACCGAACCAAAGATTTCCAATCCCGTCCCTGGCAATACACGAAACAAAATTTCCGGCCAGCCCTTCTACGGTTGTAAAATTGGTGAAGCGGTACCCGTCATATTTACTAACGCCGGCCGTGGTGCCGATCCAGATGTTTGAAAATTGATCTTCAGCAATTGATAAAACCACATTACTCAGAAGTCCTTGCGCAATGGAAAAATTGGTAAACCCTTTGCCATCATACCGGCTTACACCGCCGACGGTGCCAAACCAAATATTGCCCGCTTTATCCTGAACGCTGCAGAGCGCACTATTCAGCGGCAGTCCCTGTTCGGTTCCGTAATGAGCAAAAAAAGGAGTACCGCCATGTGTGGAATCTTTTATTATAACCGGCTTTTTGGCCAATAATATTTTTGGGCGGTTGGAATCGGTAAGATAAAAGACTTTCGGTTTTAAAGATGTTTTAGAAATGGTTTCAGAAATTGTGTCAGATGACTTTTCTTTCTTTATTTGGGTTGAAGATGAAACCTGATTGCACGAAACAAAGCAAAAAAGTGGGGCCAAAACAATAGAACATTCCAGGGCAATGTGCAGATAATTTCTTTTTGGTAACAGCTTTTTCAAAGGCTGATTTTTTTTCCGGCTATTAAATTTAAAACTATTTCCAAATATTTGAAAAGGAAATATCAAAAAGAATACAACTTGTTGAGTTTTTGCGGGAAATGGTACTATCATCCATCGCTTCAACCAGTTTTCAACCAGGGCCATTCAAAATTATCACAATCCTCATTCAATCCAATTCCGTACTCTTTCTACACCAAAAGGGGTATCAGAAAAATACAAGAAAAGATGTATTGATTGCCGCCTCAACGCTTACGACTTTTGCGTTGTCAGGTTTTATCAGGTATTTATATTCTTCATTTTTTAAAACTTAAAGTCATGAAAAAGAACTTTCAAATTATACTCATTTTATTTTTGAGTACGCTCTTCAGTTGTGCAAAAAACTCATGGATTCATCCGGGTTCACAAGCACCGGAAGAAATCAATTTTACACAGCACAATCTTTATCCCGAAGGAATGACCTATGATTTCTTTCACAATGTTTTCATGGTATCTTCACTTACATCCGGTACGGTTGGAGGTGTATCATTTGACGGGTCTTATAACCCATTTATTCAAGACCCGGATTTACCGAGTAGTTGCGGAATCAGGATAGACAGGGCACGTCAGAGAATCGTGGTTTGTAATGTGGGCAACGGTGGTGTCGCCACCTATGATATCAACACTGGGAAACGAATTTTTTTAACTGATCTGTCTGCATTATCACCCGGTGAGCCCGTTCTCGTGAATGATGCGGCTTTTGATCCACAGGGAAATATTTACGCTACCAACAGCTTTTCACCGGTCATCTACAAAATTGATATCAACGGCAAGGGATCTGTCTTTTTCAGGAATTCAGCTTTTGATGTTCCTCCCGGAAATTTCGGTCTTAACGGGATCCAATACAATGACGGAGGTTTTTTGCTTGTAGGACATACAACTCAAAATAAACTATTGAAACTTCCACTACAAAACCCATCTAATTATTCAGAAGTACAATTAAATGCTGCTTTGAATATGCCGGATGGCCTACTGCTTAGCAAAAATGGAAAACAAATAGTAGTGGTAAGCGGCGATGTAGTACTTTCCTTTATCAGCAACGACCAGTGGAAGAGCGGGATCCTGAGTACTTCTTTTACAACAGGTCCTGATATGACCACTTCACTAACCAGCGATGGCAAACGTGTATTTGTAATGTATTCCCCCCTCTATGATTACATGGGCGGATTAGACCATGATAATTACAAAATAAAGGAAGTGCCTCTTACAAAACCGGATTCATTTTAAAAATTAACTGACACAGGTCTCCTAACCCGTACCAACACTTTACTTGATAAACAAACCAGGCGCAGGATTTCAAACTGTGCCTGTTCTGTTTTCTGAGCGAAATGATTAAGGAATTTGTGCCGGGCAAGAAAGTAACACAACAGATATTACGGCCAATGAAAACCTTTCGGAAAAATCAAGTTATCAAACTTGATAGTGCAGCTCAAATCTTTTGAAGGACATCTCTATATTGAACGGTTTATTTCAATATGCAGGTTCATTGTTGGTGCTTCGCACCCAACTAACGTTTATTTATTAGCTGTTGTTTTTTCTTGTCGCTTTTATTGAATACACCATTGGTATTTTGTTTCCCAAATGTTCTATTCTGTATTTTTTTGGTTCAAACTCAATTGTCTTATTGAAACAATTGTAGGGCGAATAGTCAAACTCATCGAACGATTTTATTTCAAGTTCATTTTTTATCAGGCTGTTTAGCACTTCACTAATCCCGTGATTCCACATTACATAAGACTGGGTTATTTCAGCTTTTCTGTCAGCATAAGATCCACTTTCTGTTTCTATTATTTCACCGGAATTAAAATACCTATACTTAATTTTTTCAAAATTATCATCAAACATCCACACCACAGGATGAAATTCTACAAATACAAATTGTCCGTTTGGCTTTAAAAAGCAGGAAATAATTTTTGCCCATTTGTCCAGGTCGGGCAACCAGCCAATGGTTCCGTAGCTGGTAAAAACAATATCAAATTTTTCGTTTAAATAGTCTGGCAGGTCGTAAATATCGCAGCAAATAAATTTTGCATTTGAGTTGGTATCTTTTGCAATTTGTTTTGCACTTTCAATAGCCTTGTCTGATAAATCAACACCCGTAACGACTGCACCAAGTCTGCTCAAAGAAATAGTGTCTTGTCCAAAATGACACTGCAAATGCAAAATCGTTTTCCCTGCTATATCTCCGAGCAATTCTATTTCAATATTATTTAATGAGGTTTTACCTTTCAGGAAATTATCGAGGTCGTAAAATTCAGACTTTAAATGTATTTCGGTTCTGTTGTTCCAGGATTGCCGGTTTATTTCTATGTAATTATTTTCTTTGGCCATCTTTCTATGTTCGTTCTTTCAAAATAACAGCATTGCAATCTGAAAAATATCTGTAAGATCACTTAAAAAGTCCTGCATCAAAAATCAGTTTGATGTATTAAAATTAGTGAATATACCTTATTGAGTTAATAGTCTTTTAGAACTGTTTCTTATTTCAATCACGTAGGTTTTCCGTTATAGCGGATGAACAGGAATGCCATTCATTGATTGTAAAAAAATCAGGTTATAAATTTTATCACTCATTTGCCGATTGTCAAAAAAGTTCTGTTAGCCGGTCAGGTTTTTTCCGACCAATCAAATTCTTATCCCCTAATCAAATGATCCGGCAAGTCGGTCACTTTTGCACAGCAAATCTGTTCCATCACCTGTTGCAATTGCCTCTTCAAAATTGAAATGGTATGATTGCCTCCCTTTTTTCCAAGCGCCGCCGCACCATACATAAAACTCCGTCCGAGGAATGCAAATTCAGCTCCGCACGCAAGCACACGTGCAATGTCGGGGCCTGTGCGCATCCCGCTGTCCATCATAATTTTAATCTTGTCTTTAAACTGAGGAGCAAGTTCTTTCAAAACATGAATCGTTGAAGGCCCTGCATCCAACTGTCTGCCTCCATGGTTGGAAATGATTACTCCATCTAATCCCAGCTTCACAGCTCTTTCCATATCTTCAGCACTCGATAAGCCTTTTAAAACCAGTTTGCCTTTCCACAGGTCGCGCAATTCTTTTACTCGGTCTTCGCTCAACCGTCCGTCAAAAGTTTTATTCATGAAAAGTCCGAGATGATGCATGTTCATCCCTTTCGGAATATATGGAGCCATCGTTTTAAATTTCGGCGAACCATAAGTTAGTGTATGCAAAGCCCAGTTGGGTTTGCCTAATATCTGTATTACATTGTGCAAAGTCATTCGCGGTGGCATGGCTAACCCATTCTTAATTTCTTTATTACGGTAACCAAAAGTGGGCACATCCGATAAAATAACCAGCACAGGTACACCTGCTGCTTCTGCTCTTTGCAATAACTTATTTCTTAGTTCTTTCTCTGCCGGATGATACAATTGAAACCATGCACGCCCTTCTGTAACCTCGCTTATCTTTTCAATTCCGGTGGTGCTTACGGTGCTGAGCACAAAGGGAATATTATAGTCAAATGCAGCTTTGGCAAGTATTTCAGGGATCCCCGGCCACATCAATCCCTGCAACCCGACAGGGGCAATTCCGAAGGGGGCATCATAAATGTGTCCAAACAATTCTGTTTTTAAATCAGACATCGAATGCGGAGCAAGGTATTGCGGCATCAATTCAATTTTCCTGATTTCCTGTGTGTTCTTTCTCAGGTTGACTTCTTCATTGCATCCTCCTTCGAGATAATCAAAAGCAAATCCCGGCATCCTTCTTTTTGCTTTTTTTCGAAGGCTTTCTATGGAAGGATAACGCGGATTGTACTGGATTTCCATAATAAAATTATTTTAATTGAAATTAATCTTTCCGAAATACAACTACACTCTTAGTTATCACTGTTGAAAATTATTTATCCATTATAAATAAAGTAGCTCTTAATTTCGGATCAGATTATAAAACCGGAATAAAGTTCGCTAAAAAATAATTTGCTTAATACGGTATCCCAAGAGTATCGCAAGCCGCTTTGATAATACTGTTATCATCCGGCGTGTCCTCTCCTATTTCCCAAAACATAACGCCACCCCCAACCGAGTTTGCATAAGTTGCTTTCTTCTTAACTGTCGGCTGGCCATTATAATAAATCGTATAATTTGTAAATCCGCCGGCAGAAACAATTGCAGAATCTGAAAGAGGGCTGCCACCACGATTTAAAATAGTTTCATACGATAAAGTTGTACCTGTTTGTGTCATTCCCGATGGCCGTCCATAGGCCGGGATCCCCAAAACAAATTTATCCTTTGGCATTCCACGGCTGTTGATCCAATAATCCGCAGCTATGGTAGCAAGAGAAAACGGGCTGTGTTGCTGGTAATGATTGGTTGAATCGGTTGAATAATCATCGTAAGCCATGACATTAAACCAATCAACAGACTGAAATAAATCACTGCTTATTCCATCGCGAATGGAACCCGCATATTTCCCGGGTGTAATTGCAGCCGTTAAAAAATATTTTGCATTTACATGAAGCGAGTCAGAAAGTTGTTTCATCAGCAAACTGAAGGACGCGCCTGTTCCATTGGTGCTTTGGGGATATTCCCAATCGACGTCAATTCCGTCCAACTTATACTGACGTACTTTTTGCATAATGTCTTTTACAAAAATCGTTCTGCTATCTGTTGAACTGCTCATAGAAGCAAACTGGGATGAACTGCCTGAAACAGACAAAAAAACCAGGGAACCATTCTTCTTAGCCTTCTGATAAACAGAATCAAACTTTTGAATGTTAGAAATAACGGTGGTAAAAGAAGCATTGACATTGGCAAAAGCATAGTTCACCACCTTGCACATACGAAACATCCTGTCTGGATATGCCGACACCGTTCGGTAATAAGGGAAATAACCTACGACCAAAAATCCGGGTTTTACCGGTGGCTGAATATTGACGGGCAATACCGGAGTTTCGTTAGCCGGTTCTTTTTTACAGGCATCCAGATAAATGAGGAGTGCTAGTAAAAACCAGAGATATTTCTTTTGATTCAAAGGATGCTTGTTGTTCGAGATGTCTAAAATAAATGATTCTCTGATTTTTGAAAGCATTTATTTTTTTTCGGAAAATCATTCTCTCAATCAATTTTTTAGTCTTACACTTTGCCCTCGCGTTTTCGTTGCAGGATTTCCGATAAACATGTTTAATTTCAACCTTTGATTCTCAGCTGATAAATCTGACTCAATCGCCAATCTGTTACTTCTCAAAAGAATAAAATAATATATGGATAAGAAAAAAGATAATCCGGGTATCGTTATCCCTCCGCCAATTATATATCTGGCCGTTTTTGCAGCAGGTATTTTTTTGCAAAGGATAATTCCCATTTCAAAATCATTTTTTAAAACCAGGGGGTCGGGAATCATTGGTATTGTCCTTATCGCCATTTCAATGGTTTTCGGATTGGCAGCGCTTGAAAGGTTTTTCAAAACAAGAAATACGGTAATTACTGTGAAACCCGCCACATCGCTCCAAACCGGAGGAATTTATTCTGTCACCCGCAATCCAATGTATGTGGGCGTTTTATTTTTATACACCGGATTGGCATTTTTAATCGGCAACTGGTGGAATATTATTCTATTGCCATTTTTAATACTGATAATTCAGGGCTATGTGATTCACCGCGAGGAAAAATATCTGATGCGGCGTTTTGGGGATGATTATAAAAAATACAAAACAAAAGTCCGGAGATGGATTTAGAATACCTGCTGAATCTTTTCAATAAAATTTATTTTTCAAAATAATTTCCCGGTTTAGCCATCCATAAAATCAAAGAGTAATCCTATCTTTAGAGAAAGCTATCTGCAACATGGCCAAAACGATCCTGCTGCCCACTTTTTTACTTTTGATAAATGTTTGTAACGCCCAATTATCCGAACATTTTGATGATGGAAATTTTACAATCGATCCTGAGTGGACAACAACTCCGAATAATTTTATTGTGAATGACAAGCTGCAATTACAAAGTAATAATACCACAGCTTCATCGTCGTTCTTTATAACTACCCCAGGCTCTGCGCTGTTGGCAACTCAATGGGAATTTTGGACAAAACTTGATTTCAATCCTTCTTCAGCCAATTATGTGGATGTGTGGCTGGCTTCTAATTCCTCTCAACCTGATAAACCTGACAACTCAGGTTATTTTGTTAGAATCGGGAGTAGCGATGATGACATTTCACTTTACAAAAAGACATCTTCGTTTGCACCGGAAAAAATAATTGACGGTATGGATGGTATCCTGAATAAATCATCATCAGAAATCAAAATCAGGATCATCCATACGGAAGGCGGTAAATGGGTTTTACAGCGGGATATTACGGGTAAGGGTAACAGTTACTTTTTAGAAGGTATTGTTTCTGATAATGAAATTTACAACTCTTCTTACTTCGGAATTCTAATTAAACAAAGTACTTCTTCTTTTTTTCAAAAACATTATTTTGATGATCTTGAAATTTCTTCCTTTGTTTCGCCGGATTCCGTTCACATTTCAGAAACCAAAGCCACAACTTCAAATAATTTAAAAATCCATTTTGACCAGCCATTGGATTATTCCAGTGCGACTGACATATCTCACTATCACCTGAGCAATTCAGGAAATCCTTTAACAGCAGAAATCGATCCTTTAAACAGCAATTCGGTAATCCTTACATTCGGCAATCCGTTTATTCCAAATACCCCTTACAACCTTATCGTCAATAATGTAAAAGACATTTTCGGAAATTCTGTCAATGATCAAATGACCGGTTTCACATTCTTTAAGCCAAACAGGTATGGTGTAGTCATTGATGAAATATTCGCAGATGTATCGCCCCAGGTTGGGTTACCTTCTCAAAAATTTATCGAACTAAAGAATACGTCTGAATTTTCCATTAACCTGAAAAACTGGCAACTGAATGATGGAAATAACCACGCAATATTACCTGATATAGATTTAGCGCCGGATAGTTTTCTGATTGTTACCACCACCTCCGGATTAATTTCTTATCAACCCTACGGAAAAGTAATTTCGGTCAGCAACTTCCCTGCTCTCAATATTTCAGGTGGATATATTGTTTTATCGGACAATGAAGAAAGTGTAATCCACGCTTTAAAATACGATTTGAATTCTTATGGAAATGAGTTGAAAAAACAAGGCGGGTTTTCCCTGGAAATGATAAATACAAAAAACGGTTGCGGAGGAAAAGAAAACTGGATTGCATCCAATGATTTATCCGGAGGAACTCCGGGTCGAAGAAATTCGGTTGATGCAAATGATGCCGGGCTTCAAAATATCAACCTTCTTCAGGCATATCTGACAGCAGAGGATACACTGATTTTAGTTTTCGACAAATCTATTGACAGTTTATCAGGCGCCACCATAGAAAATTATCAATTGACCGATGGCATTACTGTTCTTTTTGCAGAGACCATCAGCCCATTTTTTGATAAGGTAAAATTAGGCTTGTCTAAAAAAGTTGCGCCGAATACCGTTTACTCAATCAAATCGTCTGGAATTTCTGACTGCCTGTCAAATAATCTATCAAATAGTTCAGTAAGATTCGGGGAACCTTCAATTCCGGATTCTATGGACATTGTAATAAATGAAGTCTTGTTCAACCCAAAAACCGGAGGAACAGATTTTGTAGAATTATACAATCGCAGCAATAAAATTATTGATGCAGGCAAAATCTATCTCTCAAACCGGAACACTGCCGGAGTCCTTGCGAATTTTGTAATTGCAAGTCCGAATCCATTTTATTTGTTTCCCCGTGATTTCCTGTTGCTGACGCAGGATATATCATCTACCCTAAACGAATTCCCGCTTGGCAACAAAGAATCATTTCTTGAATTGGCATCCCTTCCCTCTTTTCCTGACGACAAAGGATTTGTAATTATCACTGATCAGCATGGAAAAATAATTGACGAAGTCGACTACAATGAAAACTGGCATTTTAGCCTGATTAAAAATCCGGAAGGGATATCATTAGAAAGGATAAGTTATGAAGGCCCGTCCGATCAAACCAATTTTCATTCGGCATCCACAACCATAAACGGGACTCCCGGATATAAAAATTCCCAAAGCTTTTTTGCTGATACCGCTCACGGATCTTTTCAACTTTTACCGGAAGTATTTTCTCCGGATAATGATGGCATCGATGATTTTCTTACTATTAACTACGAATTTAAGTCTCCCGGTTATGTGACCAACATCAAAATATTTGATGCTGCAGGAAGGATGGTCCGGCACCTTGAAAAAAACAGCCTGAGCGCCATGAAAGGATTTTACAGATGGGATGGTTTGGATGAACATAACCGCAAACTGCCTCAGGGGATTTACATCATTTATTTTGAATCATTCAACAAATCCGGAAGTAAAATTGTCCATAAAAAACCAGTCGTTCTTGCAAGAAAATTCTGAGTAAAAAAACCAAGCCGGGTTCTAAGCAACTTATTCATTTTAATCAGAGGAGAGAAAGGAAAGAATTAGTTATAGCATCCCGAATTTTTTTTCCCGTTACCAGATCAGCAAGAAAAACAATTCATTACACTTTATCCCAAATTTTGCAGTTGGCTGCAAAACGACTAAGAAAGCCTAATGCTCAAATAAAATATTTTCGCAAAGGCTTTCTAAGTCGGAGTTACCGGAATGCTTCCCACAACTCCTTACGCACTTTGCAGTAGCACTTAGTGCTACTGCAAAATCCCGGTTTATAAAATATGCATTTTGTTGAAACTGGTAAACCCGAAAAATATTTTTTCATTTTATGTAACCTTTTCATTTTGCCCGAACTCTTATAATGCAGTATTAAAATTTAAACATTAAAAAAAGTATCTATCATGAAAAGAGTTAAGAGCTACCTCGGTATGGTGGCTGCATTTCTTGGACTTGCATTGATGTACAATCCAATACAAGCTCAGACTTTGACAGACGGGGAAATTGCATCTATCGCCGTTTCAGCTAACCAAATTGATGTCAACTATGCAAAAGTTGCATTGAAGAAATCTCACAACAAAGCTGTCCGCGCATTTGCAAATTCAATGATCAAAGATCATGAAGGTGTTATCAAACAAGCTGTTGCCCTTGCAACAAAAGAAAAGATCACACCGAAGACAAATGCTACAACAAAATCTTTGCTGGCTGGTGAAGCTAAAGAAATGAAGGTTTTGAATTCCAAGAGTGGTAAAGCATTTGACAAGGCTTACATTGATAACGAAGTCGGTTATCATGAAGCTGTTATTTCAACTGTTCAAAACACGTTGATCCCTCAGACTAAGAATGAACAATTGAAGAATCTGTTCGTTGCTATCTCTCCGGTATTGAATGAACACCTGGAACACGCCAAACACATTCAGGCTGAACTTGCTAAATAATATTGGCCGGATAAGGTTGTAAACAACGCGGCTATTTCAGAAAATAAATGGTTGTGTACTTTTTAACCAGGTCAGTTTGTTTTACAGGTTGTGAACTGAATCCATCGCACAGGTTATCACAAAGCAAGGTGAAGATATTTATCAGGTGAGGTGAGGAAGAATGATTGATGAGGATTTAAACTTTGCCCGATTTCAAATGGTAAAGGTGATAGTGAGGTACGAGTAAACGAGGAGAAAGAAAAAAGGTGATGGATTCCTTTTTTATTGACCGCTGCGGTTTTTAATTAAAACGTAGCGGTTATTTTTTTTCTCACACCGCCCATTTTGTCCATTTTCATCATGAATTAAATTCTACACCGGAGATCACGACCCTGATTTCCTGAATTTGTTTTAAAGTGGTCAAAATCCCGATTTTATAACTAAGACGACAAAGAAAACGCAGGTGCAATTCATTCCAGCATTAATTTGTAGGCATGGATATTGTTAAAACAGCAACAGAAGTACGGAATTGGGTGACAATATTCAACCAAAAGATATCAAAAATCAAATTAGATATATGAATCCATCATTAACGGGAACAAGTTTATCTGATACAGAATGTATTTCCAGAATTCTGAACGGTGAAACCGAGTTATACCGGGAAATCATCAGGAAATACAACAGTTATCTTTACAAGATCGGGCGCAGTTATGGGTTTGATCATTCAGATGTGGAAGACCTCATGCAGGAAACTTACATCAATGCCTACACGAATCTGGCAAAGTTTGAAAACAGGTCTTCATTCAAAACGTGGATTGTGCGGATTATGCTCAACCAGTGTTATCACAGGAAACATAAAATAACCACCAGTCGCGAAATACCTGATGAAAACATCAATGAGGAAAATTCACCATTGCTTCACAGCTCCAGGCAGAGTGATCCGGGAAAAACAACTCAAAACCATGAACTCAGGAAAGTTCTTGAACAGGCCATCAACAATATTCCGGAAGACTACCGCATTGTATTTGCCTTGCGCGAACTTAACGGAATGAGTGTAAACGAAACTGCAACGGCATTGTCCATTTCCGAAAGCAACGTAAAAGTCAGGCTAAACAGGGCGCGACATTTACTTCAAAATAAAATTTCTCAAACCTATTCTCATGATGAGGTTTTCGAGTTTAACCTGATTTATTGTGACGGTATGGTAAACCGGGTAATGAATCGCATTTATGGTAAATAAAGAAGAGGCAGCGTAGTACATACTGATTAAAAAAAGAAACATGACTGACCATGTTTCTTTTTTTATGTGTTGCCCGGTATCTAAATTTAATAAATCAGGACTCTGGTATTTCCCAATGATCTTTGGGTTCATCCTCGCACTTCATAAAATTGTGGATGAATTAAATTCATTCGTGCATGAAAAAATCATCATGCATTTTAACTATGATGCAGATTATTTTTTCTCCTTTAGTTTCCTGTTTAAAAAATCTATGGTAGCCTCATAAATCTTCACATAGTTTTCAAACCTCAACCAATCGTGAGTATCATCCGGCAGAAGTAAGGATTCAAAATAAACGTTTTTCCTCTTCAACCTGTTCAACAAGTTCATGGTCTGATCAAATTCAACATTCCGGTCGTCGTCAGAATTGATCAACAAAACCGGAGATGTCCAGGAATCAACGAAAGAAACAGGTGAAGAATTCCATGCTACGGTATCGGCCAGGGCCGCATCCGGAGCGTGTTCAAATTTGGTTGTATATTTTTCGGAGGGCATATAATCATGCACACCCGAAATATCTACACCCGCTGCAAATACATCTGAATTTTTTCCCAATCCGCAGGCAGTCAGGTATCCACCGTAGGAACCGCCATACAAACCAATTTTTTCCGGATCCACATTTGGTTGTGAGGCAAGCCATTTGCCTGCAGCAAGAATATCCTGATACTCTGAAAGTCCACGACTGCCTGCATTTGCCGGCTGATGAAACTCATTGCCATAACCAATACCCCGTCTGTAGTTCACCGACAAAACTACAAACCCCATATCTGCCAGTTTTTGATTGACAGCATAATGAGCTGCATAATAACCACTGTAATTCCACCCCAGCAACATCTGTCGCATGGGACCGCCATGAATCGCTACGACTGCGGGTTTCTTAGGGGCACCTCCGGGTTTTTCAAATAATTGTCCATGAATAATTGTTCCATCAGGAGCTTTAAAAATAATTTGCCGCGGCTTGACAATCTCTTTGTTATTGTAATGCGAAGAAAGAAGATCATCACCAATTAATCTGAACTGATTGGGCGATCCGGTATAAACAGCAGGGAGAATGGGACGATAAGGAGTCGAACTGATCAAGGCAATTTTATCGTTTCCAAAATAAACCGGTTTCACTTCCAATCCCTCACCTTGTGTAATCATTTTCATATCTGCTTTGTCAACAGAAACAATTCCTATGTGCCGCCTGTCAATATCCAGTTCGTCTTTGCCGGAATTGGCGCCGAATGCAAGTTGTTTCCCATCGGGAGAAAGTTTTATGAATTCTGTCATAAAATTTCCCGGAGTAAGTAATAATGGTTTTCCTCCAGAGGCGGGAACGGAATACAAATGAGGCCAATTATCAACAGTAGATAAAAAAACAATACTGTTGTTGGCAGCCCAGTGCAAATTGAAACGGCCATCAGTGGTAGGAACGGAACCATTTAGCGTATGCGGGGATTCCCAAATTATAGTACTCTTTCCCTCATCAATTTGTGCCACTCTGATTTCCCAGGGAACCGGATGACGTTCAATGATAGAATCAGGAGCGCCTCCCACACCGGACAGGCGTACAAAAACAACAGATTTACTATCCGGCGACCACCGCGGTGAAACATCTCTCGAATAAGCAGGGTCAATCCATTTGATGGGTGTAAGGCTATCTGTAAAAACTCCAATGAAAGAATGGCTTCTGCGCGAGGATACGAAAACAAGCTTTTTTCCGTCAGGCGACCAGGCCAGGGAATTGCTCTTGCCACGGGCAAAAAAAAGTGGATGTGCTTTTTCAGAATTATCAAGAGGCATAATCAAAACATGACCATCTTTTACAAAAGCAACATTTTTGCTATCAGGAGAAATGGCAGGTTGATCATCAGAGGAACCGCTGTAAAGAACATTTTCAATGCCATCTGTAAGATGAATGGAACATAAATCAAACGAAGTTTTTCGTGGAGAAGAATTGGGATCCACAGGCTCCTCGGTTGACCAGTTCCCTCCCGGATCACCGCCTCTGAAATACAATAACCACTGGCCATCCGGAGAAAATTGAAGCCCGTCAATCACCTGTCCGTCGTCGTTTGCATAATGCGTTAATTGCCGGTAAGAAACTCCCCCATCCTCACTTATGAAAATATTATGAAGACCTTTCTGGTTAAACACCCATGCAAGTCTTCCTGTGGCAGGAGACCCACATAGATTATTCGGATCCGGAAAACTCAGCAACTCCCTGATTGAGGTTTGAGCAAAGCAAAATTGGAAAGCAAAAATCAAAATTCCAAGATTAATAAAAAACAGTCGACGTTTTCTTGTATGCATAGTTGTTAGTAATATTTTTATATGAAGGTGAAGAAATCAATTGACAGTGTAATTTATGAAATCCTTATTTTAAGAGATTCAACTTTTGATTGATGTCAGGGATATCTTGTTGGCAAATCGACTTTCTGTTGGAATTCAAATTCTGTTATTCTGATTCCACAAAATGAAATAAGGCTGCTCAAATAAGAACAGCCTTATCAAAATGCTTCTTATCATTTATTCTTTACTTATCCCACCATAGATGGTCGGTACGTTCGTATGGAGGCACGTTGGCCCCATTCCGGCTGGTTTCCGTACTTGGATAATCTGCCCTTCTGATAAAAGTAGAAAGTGAGGCATTAACCGGCATCGTAAATCCCTGGTAGTTATAGTCAAATCTACGCATATCCACCCATGTTACAGGTTGAAGGAAACAAGCGACATACTTTTCTTTCATTATTAATTGAAGAGTCAGGTTACTTGCACCGACTGCTACAACCGGATCTGTTATGTAGGTTTGAATATCAGCAGGGGCAACTCCCAACTTTTCCATACTAGCCTGAATCCCTGCCAGGTAAGCGTTGTAAGCTCTGGTGGTCTGGCCACTTCTCAAAGCTGCTTCTGCCTCAATAAAGCGAACTTCAGAATTTGTGAGCATCAGCAAAGGAGAATTGGTGGAAGAGTACCATTTATTGACATCAATATAACACTGAACATGATCAGTATTTCTTTTTCCCTGAAATCCAGCTCCATTGGGTGTACCTCTGTATTGACCTGCCGGATAAAAGGTTCCTGCGTAAACTCCACTATCTGTCGGATTGGTGATTTGTGGAAGTCGTGGATCAAACACGCCGTAAATACTGTCGTTGGTAGCATTTACAAAGTAAGAACTCAACCAAACATCCAAAACAAGGTTGGCATTGCTAATGGCATTTTGAGCCCATGGATTCCTGACTTCAAATGCCGTGATCTGTGCATCGTCGTCATTAGAGGTATAAGCCTTGTCAATCGCCGACAACACAGAAGTTGCACTATATGATGACAATTTACTTACCTGATTTAATAACCGGGCTTTGAGCGAATAGGCTGTTTTGACCCATGCACCCACACTTCCACCATGGATATAATCACTGGCACTATTCAATTGATTAGCCGCATTGGGTGAATTCAATAATGCAATTCCCCTGTCTATCAGTGCCAGACAGGTATCATAAATCCCTTCCTGCTTATCATATTTTGGAGCCAGGTTATCACCTCCCACAAATGCCTCTGAATAGGGTAAATCTCCCCAAACATTAGAAGCAATGCTCAAATTGTAGGCCGTCAAAATATAAGATACGCCCTGGTAAGCGATCATTCCCTTTTCCCCGGCAAATTTGTTCATGTCATAAAGATCTGTCAGGGTATTGTAAATGCTTCCCCATGCGGTTGTCGGATCAGATTGCTGATAGGTGTCTGCCGTACCACTGATGCTGGGTGAAGCGAGATACTGAGTATAATAGGAAGTGAGATCAGCCAAATAATAATTATTATAAGGTGTCAGATTGGTGACATTTGCAAGTAACCCCTCAATCGGAGGATCAGTAGATGCATTTGGATTTCTGTTGACATCCAGGTATTTCTTACACCCTGACATCATTGCCACCATCACTATTAAAAATATAAGACTTAAATATTTTTTCATGATGATAAAATTTAAAAGTTGACATTAAGACTGAATAAGAAGTTCCTTAAGGGAGGATAAGTGAATCCGGCTTGCGAACTACTTGTAATATCTCCGGTAATGGCATCACTGGCCTCAGGATCAAATCCATTGTATTTTGTATGAAGCCACAAATTGTTCCCGGTGAAAGTCAGAGTGACATTATTCATAAATGTCCTTTCCAGCAAGGAATGTGGCAGGGAATAGCTGAATGACACTGTCCGTAACCTTACCCAGCCAGCATCCTGCACAAAATTTTCTGTTACTCCACGATATACATTTCTATAATATCCATCACCATAATTAACCCCATCCGGGCCAACGCCCTGTCCCATAAAGACAGATTTTGTATTGGGGGTACCGTCAGAAAGAACGCCGGGGAATACCACCATCTGATCTCTGTTCTCTGTATATTTTGCAATTCCAAATGCCGCCATAAAGTTGTCGAGCTGATTCCATTTTTGCAATCCCTGCTGTACATCAAACATAAAACTTAACGAAAATTCCTTGTAACTTAAAGTATTTGTAATGCTTCCAATCCATTTCGGCATTGAGTTTCCCACAATCTTTTTATCGGAAGCTGGCGCACGCACAGGAAATCCGTTAGCACCGATTACCATAGGAAGACTTTTATCTATGTATAAAGGATCCGGTGTTTTGTTTCCATAATAACGTTGCCAGTATGTGCCATAAATATCGCCCACCGAATATCCCGGCCTGAAAAGAAACGTTGGACTTGAACCTCCGTAACCAAAGGATGACCCTCCGGGTATGTAGGCAAGGCCTTTGTAAACAGACAAGATTTTATTTCTGTTGGCGGAAAAATTTAGCAATGCATTCCACTTGAAATTCTTTGTAACTACCGGACTTCCGTGCATAGATATTTCAACTCCTCTGTTCCTGATTTCTCCTGCATTTAATGTAATCACAGTCTGACCTGTGCCTGGCGCTGTAGGAACGTCCATTATCAAATCTTTGCTGTTGGATTGATACCAGGTAAAATTCAAGCCCAGCCTGTTATTCAGGAAGTTGAGATCTGTCCCAACTTCAAAAGCTGTGGTCTTCTCCGGTTTTAATGATGGATCACCCGCTGCATTGTTCCTGGTAAATCTTACAACATTGTTGATTGGTGCACCGGTGGGCACATAAACAACACTTGTGCTGTATGGATTTGCATCCTTCCCGATCTGTGCAAGAGAAACCCTGAATTTGCTCTCATTCATCCAGGAAGGAAGTTTGAACATATCAGAAAAAATGTAGCTGACACTTGCTGACGGATAAAAGAATGAACGGTTCTGTTTTTCCAATGAAGAAGTCCAGTCATTTCTTCCTGTTAAAGTAAGAAAGAGATAATTGCTATAAGAAGCAGTGAACTCTCCGAATGCTCCTATAATTCTATACTGTTGGTTATACTGCCCAACGTTCTGAACCTTTGCATTATCCAGATTAAACAAATTATAAATTACCAATTCTCTTCCCGTTGCTGCAACCTGGTTGATGGAGCGATCCAGTAAATCATGTCCTAATCTCAGGGTAGTATTGAATTTACTACTCCAATCTCGGTTGAAAGTCAACATTAGATTACTATTAATCTGACGGTAAGAATTCCGGTATTGCCCAACAAAGCCCAATCCATTGTCATCGGCTCCCGTAATTTCTCCGGGAACGCCTTTTGGTCCTGGAGCCGTTCCGGTACGCTTGTCTGCATAATAGTCCATACCCACTCTGTAGGTAGCGCTGAACCACGATACCGGACTATAGGTAAAATCCAGGCTTCCAATCATACGATCCACATTGGATCTGAACTTATCGGTAGATGCTGCCCACCAGGCATTATTATTCCCATAAGTTTTCTGCGTTCCATCGGGTTTTATATAATCTCTCACATCCCACCGGGGAGACCAATAAGACAAGTTTTCATTAAACCTGTTAGCATCATAAAAATTGCCATCGGTAATTACATAATAAAACGAATTACTCATACTGAATTTATCATTAAACTTCAGCTTGCCATTAAATCTTACACTCATATCACGGTACCATGTCCAGGGAATGGTGCCGTCCTGATCAAAATATGAAATAGAAGTTGACATGCTGGATTTATCCGTTCCTCCGGATAGTGAAATAGTATTTCTGAATTGTTTTCCGTTTACATAAGCCCTGGCATACTGATTGAACAATTGGTCAGGATGAGTCGGGTCAATTTGCTTTGCCTCGGCAACGGTTGGTCCCCATTCAGGCCAAAATGATTCCGGATCATATTCTCCTTTGTAACCCTGAGTGAACTTATTTTGAACTTCCGGAAATTTATCAACCTGGTCAATTCCGTACGTTGTTGAGTTATTAATTCTGAACCTGCCCGCTTGTGCTGACTTTGTTGTGATTACAATAACCCCGTTAGCACCTCTCAAGCCATACAAAGCTGTAGCTGCGCCACCCCTCAGCACATTGACACTTTCTATATCTTCAGGGTTGATGTCACTTGCTCTGTCAGGCATAGATGCAGGAAGGCCTCCACCGGTGCCCTGGCCAGAGGTTGTATTATCCATCGGAATACCGTCAATAACAAACAAGGGCTGAGTTCCCAAATTCAATGAGTTGATTCCGCGGATCAGAATATTTGAACCCTGGCCCGGACCACCTCCCGAACTGGTAATCGTTACTCCGGCAATTTTTCCCTGAAGTGCATTGATTAAATTGGGCTGATGTGATTCGGTAATTTCCTTGGCGTCAACTCCCTGAGCCGAATAACCCAATGCTCTTTTCTGCCGTTTAATACCCAGGGCAGTTACTACTACCTCTGATAAAGAAGCAGTGGATTTCAATTGGACATTCACCACAGATCGAGAACCGACTGTTATCTCCATAGGTTCGAAATTCACGGAAGAAATAACCAGAACCGGATTTTTGCCTGTCACTGTAATTGAGAATTCTCCATTCTCATTGGCAGTCACTGTGTTTCTTGTTCCCTTTTGGTTGACGGTTGCCATTGGAACGGCAGATCCGTTTTCGCCGGTAACCGTTCCCGTTACAGTTTTCGTTTGACCAAAAGATGTGACCGGAACAAAAAACATCAAAACCACGCATGTGTAGAAAATTGCTTCCCTCATAAGTGCTATTTTTTAGATGTTATAAAATGTTGCAGAAATCGCAGAATCTTTTATGCATAAACAGCAGATATTCCACGAATTCTAACCTGAAATTAAGCATTATATTAATCCGTTTAACATCTCGTTGCGAGTTTCTTTGCAATTAATTATAAACATCTGTGAATAAATTCTTTACAGGGGGAAATAAAATAAGGCGGGAAAAGGATCCCTGAAAAGCTGCAATAAAAGATTAAGTATCTACTATAAAATGCTGGATTCTGTTTACCTAATGCAAACAGAAAATTATCATATCTGATACTAAAACGATTTACAAAAAAAATCAGAGGAACAGTTTAAAAATAAATCAGCAATAGAAAAATTCTCTATAATTATTCACCCTTTCACAATCCTTCAATCTTCATCCCTCTTAAAAATGTGCCCTATGTCTTTTCCTATGCGTTGAATGGTCTCTAATCCTCTGGTAAGCGGAGCCACAGAAATATCTTCATACAAATCGGTATCATAACTCTGGCTGAATTGCTGCGGATATATAACCACCTTGCTGTTCTTTACAAAATACTTTTCCATTTTGTGAGGCAACCCATCGAGCAGGCTCATGTAGGAAGCGCCTCCATTGCGTGATGAAGCCAATATAAAAAGATCGTCATCGGTGATTTCTTTTGACAATATCAAAAAATCTTCCCAATGGGTGAAATTCTTAAATGAAATGGATGCAGCAAATCTCGATTTCTTCATAAACTTTTCAACGGCATTGCGGGTCCTTTGATCACTAAAAACATGAATTGGAATCGTCAGTTCCTGCGCAAGTCTGGCAACCTTTGCCATCCATATATCAAACCCATCTTCCTTTTCTGAAAAAGGAGGCGCAGCTATCACGATCCGTTTATTCAGAACAAGCGGGTTTTCAAAATTGCAAATAAAAATGGTTTTGTTTATCCTGGTCAGGATTTTATCCATCTTCTCCCCTATCAGTATATCCATGAAGTTTGTCCGGGGTGGCCATTCCATGACAATAATATTTGCCATGGTTTCTCTCGAAACGCGGGTAATTCCGCTGACATCATTGTGATCGATGGTGGTAATGGGTCTCACCTTTGTTTCGGCAGCAGATCCCATCTTTATAAAATTCTCAAGAACATTTCTCGATTTTATAATATTGGCTTCCGCTTCACTGTCATTGGAAACAATGGTCAATATGGAAATCGGGCTGGAAGAATTTTTGCTTTTGATAAGAATAGAAAACTCCAGCAATTTTTCAAACCTGTCAATATTGGATACCGGCATCAGAATATGTTCATTATTCAAAGAAAAGGCCTGGGGCTGTTCCGGAGCATTTCGATCGTTTTCAGCAATAATTTTCTTTGCTGCTTTTTCAGTTGCAAACGAAGCTACCACACAGGCAATCAATATAAGAATAATGGTACCATTCAATATATTTTCATCCAGAATATTTGCCCTGTAACCAACAAGCACCACCGCAAGTGTAGCTGCAGCATGAGCACCGCTTAAGCCAAAGATCAATTGCCGCTGTGCACTGGAAAACCGGAAACTGATTTGTGTCAGCCATGCGGCCAACCATTTTCCCGTAAGAGCAACTACCGACAAAGCGCCGGCGATAATCAACGCCTGAGTCCCGCTCAGAATAACCTTCAGATTCACGATCATTCCGACACTGATGAGAAAAAAAGGGATGAAAAGTGAATTGCCAATAAATTCAATCCGGTTCATCAGGGCAGATGAATGAGGTATCAGTTTGTTGAGTGCAAGCCCGGCAACGAAAGCACCGATAATCGGTTCTACCCCCGCCACCTCTGCAAGAAAAGCAGCGAAAAAAACCACTGCCAAAACAAAAATATAATGCGAATGTTTTTCGCTTTCCAGCGAACGGAAGAACCATTTGGCAATCCGGGGAATTACCAAAAACATAATGGCCAAAAAAATAGCCATAGAAATTCCCATCCTAAGCCAAAATTCTGCATTCAGATTCCCCTGTGCCACGGCTAAAATGATGGCCAGAATAATCAGCACAGCAGTATCTGTAAATATAGTACCTCCCACGGTAATTGCAACTGCCTTGTCTTTGGAAATACCCATTCTGCTGACGATTGGATAGGTAACCAGGGTATGGGTAGCAAACATACTTGCCGTAAGAAAACTGGCATCAAAATTATAACCCAACATGTACCTCATAACCGGATAACCGATAGCCAATGGAACAATAAAAGTAAACAGTCCGAATACAGCGCTTTTGTTTTTGTGAGCTTTGAATTCATGCAGATCCAATTCCAGTCCGGCAATAAACATGATATATAAAAGGCCGATAGTGGAAAATAAATCCACAGCAGAATTCTTTGCCAGAATATTCAATCCATGAGGGCCAATGATGACACCCGAAATAATCAAACCGATTATACCCGGGATGTTAAATTTCCTCAAAAGAACGGGTGACAAAAGGATAATAAAAAGTATCAAAGAAAAGATCAGCACAGGATTAACCAATGGCAACCTAAACTCTTCCATGAAATGCCGGAAAAAATCTATCATGGTTTTCTTTTAAGAGTTAAAAAATAAAATCCCTGAAAATCCGCTTATTCAGATAAGGCAGAAAGCGCAAAATAAAATTTCTGAATCAAATGAACAGGTTTTTGCACAGAAAAATAACATTTAAAATCCGGGAGATCCAAATGTTTTCAAAATCATTAAAATTTTCACGCTTCATCCAGCAAAAAAATTAACATTCACCCGTGAAAACCTACAACAATCTCCCGCAAATCATTTTTGAGATTTTTTAAACCACATTATACTTTTTTAAATTCAAAATGAAAACTACATTTGCCGGCTAATCAATGTATTCACAGCAAACAATTTAAAAATCCATTATTTACTAAAAGAAAACTTTATGAAAAAAGTATCTGTTGTTATCTTTTTATTCTTCTGTTTTGTATCAGCCGGATTGCAGGCTCAGACTTATAAAACTGCCATCGGTGCAAAGTTTTATGTAGGTGACGGTTCTGCAGGAGGCATCAATATCAGACACAGCCTTTCAAATAATACTGCTCTCGAAGGCTCTCTCCTGTTCTTTTCGGGTGCCATCGGACTGGAAGGATTGTACGAATACCAGGGACCCATCAACGGAGCTCCGGGTCTGGAATATTTTGTAGGAGGCGGTGCCATTTTATCTTTTTCCACAGGAAATGGAAATAATGACACAAACTTTGGATTAAGGTTAACAGGCGGGCTTGACTATAAATTTGACAATGCCCCCATTGCCGTCAGCCTGGGTCTGGACCCATTCTTTTACCTTGCTCCGCACACAGGATCTTCAATGACCCTGGGAATAGGATTCAGGTATGTTCTCCCATAAATAAATCTTTTTTAAAGTAATTCCCGGATATTTCAGCCGGGAATTCTTTTTTTATTTATCAATGGGCGCAAGAGACAAAATACTCCGTTTTATCGATTTCTTCTTTCCTCCTTTCAAAAGGCTGATGCCCTTGCAGACTTTTCGTTATGCAGTGTGCGGAGGAAGCAATGTAATGCTGGATATTTTTTTATTTTACATCAGCTTTCACTATGTACTCAAACAGGAGCCTCTCCATCTTGGGTTACTTGTTTTGAAACCCTACAATGCTGCTCTCATCATGGCCTTTTGCATCACCTTTCCCCTCGGATTTATTTTGTCAAAATACATCGTATTTCACGGTTCCTATCTCAAAGGAAGAATTCAGTTATTCCGGTATGGCATCATTGTGGCCATCAATCTCTTTCTCAATTATGCACTGCTGAACATTTTCGTACAATATCTCCATATTTTCCCAACCATTTCGCGGATATTGGCCACCATTATCATTGTGACATTTAGCTTTTTATCTCAAAAGCATTTCACCTTCAAAATGGAGGGAAACAAGCGGGGATAAAATCAAACTGACAATTTTACACGCCCGTATCTGTTGGCATAAACCTTGCCTCTAAAGTTTAAAATTGCAAAAAACTATTGTTATGTCAAAGATTATAGGAATTGACCTCGGAACGACCAACAGTTGTGTTGCTGTAATGGAAGGAAACGAACCGGCAGTGATACCTAATGAAGAAGGCAGAAGAACTACCCCTTCAATTGTGGCATTTCTGAAAAACGGGGAAAGAAAGGTTGGGGATCCTGCCAAACGGCAAGCCATTACCAACCCGACTAATACCATCATGAGTGTGAAAAGGTTTATGGGTCACCGCTGGGAAGAAATTACCAACGAAGCAGACCATTATGCATATAAACTGGTAAAAGGCGATAATGATACAGTGAGAATTGATATTGATGGCAGGCTTTATACGCCGCAGGAAATTTCAGCCATGATTCTTCAGAAGATGAAAAAAACCGCTGAAGATCACCTCGGGCAGGAAGTAACGGAAGCCGTAATCACGGTTCCTGCATATTTCAACGATTCTCAAAGACAGGCAACCAAAGAAGCTGGTGAAATTGCCGGGCTGAAAGTTCGTCGTATTATCAATGAACCGACCGCAGCAGCGCTTGCTTATGGCCTCGACAAAAAAAATATTGATCAGAAAGTAGCCGTATTTGATTTGGGCGGTGGCACGTTTGATATTTCAATTTTGGAATTGGGCGACGGAGTTTTTGAAGTGAAATCAACAAACGGAGATACCCATCTTGGCGGAGACGATTTTGATAAAATAATCATGGACTGGCTCGCTGATGCCTTTCAAAAAGATGAAGCCATCGATCTTCGTAAAGATCCAATGGCATGGCAAAGGCTGAAAGAAGCTTCTGAAAAAGCCAAGATTGAACTTTCCTCTTCTACGGAAACAGAAATCAATCTTCCCTATATTACAGCAGTGGATGGTGTTCCAAAACATTTGGTAAAGAAATTGACACGTGCTCACTTTGAACAATTAACCGATGCATTATTTGAACGCTGCCTCAAACCATGTGAAGCTGCATTAAAAGATGCCGGTTTGTCTAAAGAACAAATCAATGAAGTGATTTTGGTCGGCGGTTCAACAAGGATTCCCAAAGTACAGGAAATGGTGGAAACCTTCTTTGGAAGAAAACCTCACAAAGGCGTAAACCCAGATGAAGTAGTTGCCGTAGGTGCTGCCATTCAGGGCGGTGTATTGACGGGTGATGTAAAAGACGTTTTGTTGTTAGATGTTACTCCTCTTTCTCTTGGAATCGAAACCATGGGTGGTGTAATGACCAGACTTATTGATTCAAATACAACCATCCCAACCAAGAAAACCGAGGTGTTCTCTACCGCATCAGACAATCAACCGGGCGTGCAAATTCACGTATTACAAGGTGAACGGCCAATGGCTAATCAAAATAAAAGCCTTGGAACCTTTAACCTCGATGGAATTCCACCGGCTCCACGCGGAGTACCCCAAATTGAAGTCACATTTGATATTGATGCAAACGGTATTCTGAATGTTTCTGCAAAAGATAAGGGAACCGGAAAATCGCACAATATCAGGATTGAAGCCGGAAGCGGACTTGGCAAAGATGAAATAGAAAGGATGAAACAGGAAGCAAAAGCGAATGAAGCGACAGATAAAGCCGCCAAGGAAAAAGTGGAAAAAATAAATCAGGCCGACAGCATGATTTTCCAGACAGAAAAACAATTGAAAGAATACGGTGATAAGATTCCTGCAAATAAAAAAAGTGCAATTGAATCTGCATTGAACAAATTGAAAGATGCACATAAAAGCCAGGATCTGGCTGCCATAGAATCATCTCTTACAGAATTGAATACTGCATGGACAGCAGCAAGTGAAGACATGTATAAATCAACCCAACAGCAACAACAGGGACCTGCCGGGGATGGACAACAGCAACAAGGCAACGGAGGTGGAAACGCAGGAAATACAAGTGGGGATAATGTAACAGATGCCGAGTTTGAAGAAGTGAAATAAATGTTTGGACTTGAACAAAAGACAGAAAACCGTTTCAACAAAATTGAAACGGTTTTTTTATCTCCTATACGAAATCAACAAAAGATTTTTCTTTTTGTACGGCATTTATAAAAAAATACATTTGTATTTCATCCCAAACCGTTTAATCCATCAGAATGAGAAAAGTTGTCCTATCCATACCTTTAATAGTAGTAATGATTTTAGGATCGCAGTTTTCACAGGCTGCCTACACTCCCAATGTAAAATCTTACGACAATCACCTGAAGGATTATCTCTTGGTCGATCATTTTGTCCATATGACAGTTTCAGAATTTCAACAAGCCTCCGGCCATAAATTGAGCTTTTTCCAAAAAATCTATTTTAAAAAACTACAACGGAAATTAAAGAAAGCAAATTTGTACCCGGGTGCAACCATCCTCCCTTATTATAATGTGCAAAATGGCAAATTCAAATTTGATTCACTCTGGTTTGTTTTGGGAGTTATTATTGGGCCGTTTGCACTTTTGTTTTCACTTACTTCCAGACAGGGCAAAAATCAACGGCTGTCGGCCCTGATTGGGTTTGGTGTCTGGGTTATCTGGTTTGGATATATATTCCTGTTTTAATTCACTGGCATTTTTTTGAATGCCCAAAAAATCAAATTATGTAAATTCTACATAAAAAGTATGTGAATTCCTGAATTAAAGAAATTAATTTCGCTTCAAACAAGAAAATAGTGATCCTTCAGTTTTTTTTGAGATATTCAACAAATTACGGCCAACAAATATTTTTTAATTCAAAAGATTTACCGGGTGCAAATGAAAAAATCCTGATGAAATACCAGGATCAGGATTTCTGGACGCTCTCTGTCGAATTGCCCGACAATTTCAAAAAACAAATCCATTATTATTATACGGTTCAAAACCAGGATGGGCTTGAAATACCGGATGGAGAAGAAAAAAGAATAATTGGATTCTCCAAAGAAAACAAAACCCATCATTTTACCATTATCGATACCTGGATTGATGCCGGGGATTTCAAAAATGTTTATTATACCAAAGCATTTAAGGTTTTGGCAGAGGCAGATGTTACACAAAAAAAACAAGTTGCTTCACAGGAATATACACACGAGTTTCGCATAAAAGCGCCTTTCTTGCCAAAAAACAAATCGGTATGCCTTTGCGGATCTACCAGAAATCTGAAAAACTGGAATAAACAGGACCCCATTCTCCTCACAAAAAAAGGTGACTGGTATTTTGCAAGAATAGCTTTTGACAACAATGAATGGCCGGCATCATACAAGTATGGCATTTACAACCTGTCAGAAAATACATTTGAAGGTTTTGAAGATGGCGTGAACCGTACATTACGGCAATTTGAAATACCAGGCGGGAAAACGATCCTCCACGATGGATTCATCAATTTATATCCGGATAAGTGGAGAGGCGCAGGGGTAAATATTCCGGTGTTCAGCCTGCGAACAAATAAAAGTTTCGGCACAGGCGAATTCACTGATTTGAAATCATTGGTTGATTGGGCGGGTAAAACCGGAATTGCACTGATTCAATTACTTCCAATCAACGACACTTCTGCTCAGAATAATTGGATGGATTCTTACCCTTACGCAGCCATTTCATCCTTTGCCTTGCACCCGCTTTATATCAACCTTGGAAAAGTGGCTGGTAAAAAAGGAGCGGCAATTACTAATGCGCTTAAAAAGAAACAAAAACAACTTAACAGCCTTCCTGAATTGGATTATGAACAGGTAATGAAATTTAAAATGTCTGCCCTTCATGAACTTTTTGACATTTTAAAAAATGACCTGAAAAAAATCAAAGGCTATGCTGACTTCGTAAAACAAAATCGACACTGGCTGGTACCCTATGCAGCTTTTTCTTATTTGAAAGACAAATACAAAACAGCCGATTTCAATTTATGGAAACAGCATGCTGTTTTCAACGAGGAATCAATTCAAAAGTTAGTCGCACCGGGGAATAAGGAACACAACAAAATTGAATTCTATTATTTTGTTCAATACCATTTGCATTCCCAACTGCGGGAAATTTCAAACTATGCACACAAACATAAAATAATTCTCAAAGGAGATATTCCAATCGGGATTTACAGATACAGTTGCGATGCGTGGCAACATCCGGAATTATTTAATATGGATGAACAGGCCGGTGCCCCTCCCGACGGATTTGCCCTTACAGGTCAAAACTGGGGATTCCCCATCTACAATTGGGATGTGATGAAGAAGGATAATTTCAAATGGTGGCGCGACAGATTCGATCATCTGTCCAGGTATTTTGACGCATTCCGGATTGATCACATTCTTGGGTTTTTCAGAATCTGGAGCATCCCCATTGAACAAACCGAAGGAATAATGGGCCGGTTTAAACCCGCTATTCCGGTCAACAAGAACGAGTTTGAACAAAACGGAATTTCATTTGATTACGACAGGTTTTGCAAGCCTTTCATCACTCCGGAAATATTAAAGGAAATTTTCAAAGAAGAGGCCGATGAAGCAACTGAAAAATTACTTAACAAAAACGAAAACGGAACTTACTCATTAAAAGAAGAAGTGTCGACAGAGAGAAGAGCTTCAGCATACCTGACAACAAACGATCTCTTGAAATTTCAAAAAGGGGTTTTTCGTTTAATCGGTAATGTTATTCTTTTTGATGATGTAAAATCAGGAGAGTCTCAATTCCATTTTAGATTTGGGGTTGAAAACACTTTCTCTTTCAAAAACCTTGATCCGGAAATACAACCCCGTATAAAACGGATGTACATAGATTATTTCTTTAACCGGCAAAATTATTTCTGGCAAAAGAAAGCAATGGAAAAACTTCCGCTTCTCAAAAGAAGTACCGATATGCTTGTGTGTGGCGAAGATTTGGGAATGGTTCCACAAAGTGTGCCTGTGGTCATGTCACAACTTGGGATTCTCAGCCTGGAAGTTGAAAGGATGCCCAAAGTTGAAACTGAAGAATTTTTCAATCCGGCAAAGGCACACTATTTATCCGTTGTAACACCATCTACTCATGACATGAGCACATTGCGCGAATGGTGGGAAGAAGACCCGGCAAAAACACAAAAGTTTTATAACCAAATCCTGAAACAGGAGGGTAATGCACCTTCACATTGCGATCAGGAGATAATAAAAAAAATAATCGGCCGGCACTTAACCAGCCCGGCTATGTTCAGCATTTTCCTGTTACAGGATCTCATGGCAATGGATAAGCATCTTATAGTAGAAGATCCTTCAAAAGAACGGATCAATATTCCTTCTGCAAAACATCATTACTGGAGATACAGGATACCGGTATCTCTCGAAACACTTCTCGATGATGAAGAATTGAATACCAACCTGAGAAAACAAATAGAAGAAAGCGGACGGCTACAGACAAAATAAAACGACCAATGATTCAGACAAAATACAAGATTTCAAATCTCCCTTTCAAGCATACATTCACCATTTCCAAAGGATCAAAAACACATCAAAAATCATTTTTGGTAGAGTTGGAATTTATGGGTGTGAAAGGATATGGCGAAGCGCCGGCCATCTCCTACTACAACATTCCGGTTGAAAAAATGATAGAAGACCTGAAATCAAAAAAAAATTTCTTCGACAAAGCTTCTTTCAACACACCGGAAAGGTTCTGGCATTATTTGTATCACATTTACCCCGGCAATACCTTTCTGCTCTGTGCACTTGACATGGCAGGATGGGATCTCTACGGAAAAATCCAGGGCAAACAATTGTACCAATTGTGGAACCTGACTTTGGATCACAATCCACTCACCGATATCACCATCGGAATTGATACCATCGAAAACATGATTGCAAAATTGAAAGAAACACCGTGGCCGATATACAAAATCAAACTTGGAACGGAAAACGATGTAGAAATTATCCGGGCACTCAGGCAACACACAGACGCACCTTTCAGAATAGATGCCAATGCCGCCTGGAAAGCAGAAGAAGCACTGGAAAAAATTATTGCTTTTAAAGATTTAAATGTCGAATTTATTGAACAGCCTCTTGCCAAAGATGATTGGGAAGGAATGAAAGTTCTATTTGATAAATCGCCTTTGCCATTGATTGCAGATGAAAGCTGCGTGTTGGAAACAGACGTGATGAAATGCAGAAAACACTTCCACGGAATTAATATCAAACTGACCAAATGCGGAGGAATTACCCCGGCCATGAGAATGATAAAAATGGCCCGGAGCCTTCAGATGAAAGTTATGATGGGAAGTATGAATGAAAGCAGCATCGGTACGGCAGCCATTGCACAAATGCTTCCACTGCTGGATTATGTGGATATGGACGGCCCGCTTTTATTGGAAGGCGACAATGCAGAAGGAGTCACATTTGATTTTGGCAAAGTAAATTACCTGTCTGAACCGGGATTGGGATTTAAAGTAAAACCTTTCGAATCAGAATAATTTTCTAAAAATATCACCAGTCTTTTGTAGGCTTGTCGGGCACTGCACTTTGTGTCTTGTGCAGTTTATCCTGCAATTGTTTTTCGTTTTCCATCAATGCCTTCAGTTTCTCTTCGGCATCTTTCTGACTGATCTTTGAAGGGTTCTGTCTGGGTTGTTGAGATTGGGGCTGAGGTTTATTTTTATTCTGGCTGTGATTACTTTGACTCTTGTTATTATTTTGATTCTGCTGCTGTTGTTGCTGTTGCTGTTTCAATGCCCTTTGCAGATTCTGTCTTGCCTCCTCATCATTCGGATTCAATAGCAGTGCATTTTTATAAGCAAGAATACATTCGGGCAATTTGTCCGCTTTTTGAAAAGCGACTCCTTTGTTATAAAATGCTTTCTGTTTAATATCATTATTTGTTGTGTTCGCGATTACCTGGTCATAATATTTACCTGCATCATCCAATTTGTCTTTTCTATAAAATGTATTTCCAAGATTGAAACTGGCAACATCATTTTTATTGTCTTTCTCAAGAGCGGAATTGTATTGTTCCCGGGCCTTGTCAAAATTCCCCTGCTGAAAATATTTATTGCCATTGCGGATATCCGAATTCACCGATTGTGCATTTACCTGAATTCCTGAAAATAGCAATAGCATGGTTGTCAGAGCGGCGGCAGGCTTTGCAAATTTTCTCTTTTCTGAAATCAACATTTCCATAACGAGTAAAATAAAAGCTGCCAGTAAGAAATACCAGTAATACTGAAAAAATGATAAATAAGAAGCATCGCTCATGGATTCTTCATTCGCTATCCCTGCCAATTGATTTTTAATTTGTTTAATTATCACATCCGGATCATTGTACAATTGGTAAATACCCTGTGTTGCTGTTGCAATGGAAGACAGCTCCTGTTCATTAAGTTTTGAGATAACGGTTTGGCCGTGTTCATCAATTTTGTATTGTCCTGTAGCAGGGTCAGGGATCGGGGAACCCTCCGGAGAGCCTATTCCCACAGTGTTTACAACAATCCCTTCTTTGGCAAGATCCTTTGCAGCGGTTATGGCATCATCGTCAAAATCTTCACCATCGCTGATCAGCAAAACAGATTTATAACTTTTTTCATCAGGATTAAATGCAGCCTCACTCATTCGTAATGCACTCCCAATGGCTGTACCCTGATAAGGAACATTATCGGGACCTGCCGTAGAAATAAACATTTTTGCAGCTTCATGATCAATGGTCAATGGCATTTGCAAATAGGCCCTTCCGGCAAAAACCACAAGACCTATTTTTTCTCCCGGCATCTGATCCACCAGTTTTTGGACAAGCTGCTTTGCCCTTTCCAGACGATTGGGTTTTACGTCGGTAGCAAGCATGCTTTTGCTCACATCCAAAGCAATGATCAGGCTGGAACCGCTGCGAACTATCTTTTGAGAAGGATCGGGCTTAATCAATCCTGCAAGGCCGATTCCGCAAAGCACAAATGCAGAAACATAAAGAATAAATTTTGCATTGAATTTTTTTGATGAATATTCTGTAGTTAAATCTCTAACCAGATCAGGATCTCCGATTCTTCTGGCCGTTTTTCTTTTCCATCGGATTAAGTACGTAAATATCAAAATCAAAACCGGCGCCAATACCAACGCCAGCAAATATTCGATATGGTCAAAATGAAGCATCGCCTGCTAAATTAAAAATCTCCTGCCTGATTGCATATATCGTATAATGTTAAAAACAAATTGTTTCAGGATATTAACGAAAATTACCGGGTTATTTGATGGTTTGCATGCTTACAAGCCTTTTGTACCGGCCATTTAATTCAATCAGTTCATGGTGATTTCCACGTTCTACAATTTTTCCTTTACGAAGCACAATGATTTCATCTGCATCGCTGATGGTACTCAACCTGTGGGCAATGACAATACTTGTCCGGTTACTTCTCAATTTATTCAGTGCATCCTGAACCAACCTCTCGCTTTCTGTATCGAGTGATGAAGTGGCTTCATCAAGAATCATGATGGCCGGATTTTTCAATACAGCTCTTGCAATGGTAACCCGTTGCTTTTCTCCACCGCTCAACTTTCCGCCCCTCTCTCCCACTATCGTATCATACCCATCCTCTTTCTGATGAATGAAATTGGCAGCATTGGCAACTTCCGCAGCCTTCACGATTTCCTCCCGCGGTACATTTTTACCCATAGCAATATTTCCGGCAATGGTGTCATTAAATAAAATAGGTTCCTGGGTCACGATCCCCATCTGGCTGCGCAAAGAATGGAGATCATATTTTTTAATATCGATTCCATCTATTAAAATTTCCCCTTTTGTCGCATCGTGAAATCGTGGAACCAGATCCGCAAGCGTACTCTTCCCTGCACCGGAGGATCCAACAAAAGCAACGGTTTTCCCTTTTTCAATTTTCAAATTGATATGGTCCAGAATCAGATCTTCACCATACGAAAATGAAACATCCCGGAATTCAATTGACCTTTCAAAATTTTTCAGATAAACCGGATTTTCAGGATTTTTAATTTCCACCGGCTCATTGATCAATTGTTCAATCCTTTCCACACTGGCCGCTCCTTTTTTTATGTAATAAGATGCATTGGAAAGCGATTTTAATGGTTGGATGATCATTGCAAATACAAAAATGTAAGTAAGAAAATCACCGGGGTTCAAAAACTTATCCTGCAAAACCAGGCGTCCGCCATACCATAAAACAAAAACTACAACAACAATTCCCAAAACCTCACTTAACGGAGAGGCAAGGTCGCGCCGCCGGTTTACCTTATTTTTTATTCTGAACCATTCTTTGTTTTGCGACTCAAACTTGACATATTGAATTTCCTCAGCATTAAAGGCTTTGATGATCCTCATTCCTCCAATTGTTTCTTCAATCGTACTTAATATATGACCGAGTTTTTCCTGAGCTGCTGTACCCTGTTTCTTTAAGGAACGCCCGATCCTGCCGATAATCAGCCCCGACAATGGAAAAAACAAAATCACAAAAAGAGTGAGTTGTGGGCTTACAATAACAAGATAACCAAAGAAGAGAAGAATGGTGACCGGTTCCCGGAATAAGGTTTCAAGAATATTGACAATTGAACTTTCTACATCTGCAATGTCATTTGTCAGCCGGCTCATAATGTCGCCCTTTCTTTTCTCATTAAAGAAACTGATGGGCAATATCAATACTTTTCTGTACATGTTGCGCCGCATATCATTGAGCACCCCATTGCGTATCGGAGTTAAAAAATAAATTCCTATGTACAGGAAAAGATCTTTCAGGATAATGAAAATTAAAATCAGAATACATATAACACCAAGCGCTTTTATATCGCCATTCGGTTGTTGTACAACGTTAAAAATATATTCCTTCAATGCGTTGGTGGGGTTCAAACGGGCAAGCCATCCCTGGGATGTAGAAGTCGATAGTGTATTTTGCTTTTTAAAAATCAACAACAAAAAAGGGCTTAACATTCCCAGCGAAAACAGGGAAAACAGATTGGAAAGAATATTAAATGTAAAATAGGATGCGATCAGCCTTGGATATCGCCTTACATATCTGAAAACCGTTCTTAAACTCTTCATCGGCTCCGGGTGTGATAAATTTAGGGGCAAAGTAACTAATTTTACAACGAAACAACGGGAGATAAGATGAAAGAAGGAAAGAGACAAAAGCAGGTAGCCGCAGAAATATCGAAAGAATTAAACGACATCTTTTTGAAGTTGAATTTAAATATGCAAAATGGCGGTATGATTTCCATCTCGGATGTGAAAATGACCCCTGATTTGATGGAAGCGAGAATTTATCTGAGTTTTTTTCAAACGAAGAATGAAAAAGAAGTGCTGGATAAATTTAAAGCCAGAACAGGTGAAATACGCCGCGAACTGGGCAACCGCATGAGACATCAGTTGCGTGTAATCCCCAATCTGATTTTTTTCAAAGATGATACACTCGATTATGTTTTTAAAATTGAGAAACTATTGGATGACATTAAAAAAACAGATTCGGATAAGGGCAAAGAACCCATCTGATTTAATATAACAACCCGTGTATTTTAAATTTGCCTGGAGGTATTTCAAAGCCAAGAAAAGTACAAATGCCATCAACATCATTGCATGGGTCACTACCGGGGTTATTGCATTCTCCACCATGTGCCAGGTACTTGTTTTAAATGTTTTCAACGGATTTGAATCTCTTGTAAAATCTTTATACGCTAATTTTTATTCTGACATTAAAGTGATTGCTTCGGAAGGCAAAACCATTACTCTCAACCAAAAACAATTGCAGGAAATCAATGGAATGAAAGGAGTGGATGGATCTTCACTGAATATTGAAGAAAAGGCGTTGCTTCAGGCCGGCGATCAGCAAACAGTGGTCATGCTGAAAGGGGTTGACAGTAATTACCACAAAGTTTCCGGGTTGCCCAAAAGTATGTACCACGGGCAATTTGATGTTGGAGATATCAATCATCCTTTGCTCGTTCTCGGGGCGGGCATTGAGAATGCGATGGGCGTGGATGCAGACCGGGATATTTATCCTGTCACTGTTTTTCTCCCGAAGAAAACAGACTTTTCTGGAGGAAACCCATTGGATGCATTGAGTGAAGGGAATGCTCAGCTTGCAGGAAGCTTTGGAATTCAGCAGGACTTTGACAATAAATATGTCATTACCAATCTTGCTTTCATGAAACAGCAAATGAATTATGCGCCGGATGAATATACCTCTCTTGAAATTCATTTAAACAAAGATGAAAACACATCTGCATTCGCAGAGGCACTTCAGAAAAAATTAGGCAACCGATATACTGTCCAGACCAAATTTCAACAGAATACAAGCCTTTATCACAGCATGCGTTTGGAAAAATGGTTCATATACGCAGTACTTACACTGATACTCATTATCGCTGCGTTCAATATCATTGGCGCTCTTACGATGCTTGTTCTCGAAAAACGAAAAGACATCAGTGTGCTCCTGTCCATGGGAGCCAATAACAGCATGATCAGAAAAATTTTTCTCAGTGAGGGATTGTTGCTCGCAGTAGGTGGAGCATTGATCGGAATCGTTGTTGCACTAATTATTTCGTTGTTACAATTGAAATTTCATTTTATTAAACTCACGGGCAATTCATTTCTGATTGATTATTTTCCTGTAAAAATGGTAGCGACAGACTTTTTACTTGTTGTTGTTACATCACTGGCCATTGCAGTGGGGGCATCCTGGTTCCCGGCACAGAAGGCATCACGGCAGCTTTTTGATCTGAAAACATAGAGGAAGTTTCGGGTTTCAAGTTCCGGGTTTCGAGTTCCGGAGTTTGTCCGCCGTTGCAGATTCCGGGTTTCTCACACCAAACACCTCTTGTCTTGCTGAGGATGTTGGATAATGAGCGCATTTCGTTTTGAGCAGAACCACAACGTCTTCCACTTCGTGAAGAGACATTGTAGAGAATACCAAATTTCGTTTTTCTCACCGGTGTCTCTCAGCTTGCTGAGGACGTTGCGTTATAAACATACTCTCATTCTCATGGAACCAAAAAGCCATGGAAGAAATTTCATCTGTCCTGATTTACATCTGGAATTATTATTGATAGTGATTTATGAAACTTCGACAGAAGTTCAAAAATTTGAAATAAGGAAGCATGGAAAACAATGTTGAAGGGAACAGGAGTATCGATTTGTTGGCCCGGCTAAACCGTATCCCCGTATGGGCATTGCCCAAAAGTTATCTCGCCATTATCGGGTTGGGTTATTTTTTCACCTTTTACGATATCAGCAATATCGGCTTTGCCATGCCGGCGATAAACGAACAATTTCATTTATCCAATTCCACAAGCCTTTTCCTGGCGCTGTCTGTCGGACTTATCGGATACATCGTCGGTTCTTTTATTATCGGAACTTTTGCCGACAGATATGGCCGTTACCGCATGCTGATCCTGACCTTTGCATTAACGGCTATCGGTTCATTTGGTGACGCATTGGCGCCGGATATAACGGCTCTCATCGTTTTCAGATTTGTAACCGGTGTAGGTGTGGGAGCAGATCTGAATCTTGTATCCACTTACATCAGCGAACTGGCTCCTACTTCGCGTCGGGGAAGAATTACCCTTCTCACCTTTTTAATCGGGATTCTCGGTCAAACAATAACGCCATTTGTTGCACTGGCACTCGTTCCGCATCTTGTAATCGGATGGCGGCTGTTGTTTGCCATCGGTGGATTTATTGCTGTTGTCGGTTTGATATTGCGTGTAAGGCTTCCGGAATCTCCCCGTTGGGAAATTCATCACGGACATCAGGATCGGGCTGAAAAAACAATTTCAGGGATGGAAGAATTTTGCAGAACTCAAAATATCACTTTGGGTGACCCCGTCCGTGAAAATGTTGAGATGAGAACAGGCGTACCTTTTCGTTTTTTGTTTCAACCACTTTATCTGAAAAGATTGATCACGCTGATTTGTATGTGGTTTTTATGGTACATCGGCAACTATGGTTTTTTGGGAGATGCTGCAGATTTGATTTCTGCTCATGGTGCAGGCATTGGCGATTCAATCGGTTATCTGGCTGTGGGCGCTATTGGTTATCCCATCGGCACTCTGCTGGTCTTGAAAATCGTTGACAGAATGGAACGCAAGAGATTAATTTTAATAGCAACATTCGTCTGGCTCATTGGAATGTTGCTTGTTGGAAGCTATGCCAATACGTTTGTCATTTACCTCGGTTCATTCTTCGCTTCACTTGCGCTCGGTTCATATTTGCAGGTGGCCTACACCTATACAGCCGAAGCATTTCCCACCCAGGCACGATCTACAGGATTTGCACTTTCAGATGGATTGGGACATGCCGGTGGCGCATTGGGTGCAATTCTTCTCCCCGTCATCATTGCACATACATCTTTCTTCACGGGATTTGCATTTATCGGATTTACGGGTTTTCTCGCAGGAATTGTTGCACAGTTTGGGCCAAAGACCACCGGAAGGAATCTGGAAAGTGTGTCTTCATAAGAAAATGCTCATTTTAGTTTTATCCCAATGGGAATTTATTAGGAATACATTTATGCAGAAAAGGCTGTTCCTTTCGGAAACAGCCTCTCGCATTTGAAAAACCAAACATTCACGGTACAGTTTCTTTTAAAACCAGCTACCGGTCCACTTTTCGCTGATATCTTTGCCTAATCTCTGCTTTCTCTTTTTCACTTTCATATTGTGAATAACCATCGTAACTAAAATCAATGGAATAAATAAAATCGTAACCGGTGGTATGGACATCAGGCTGATCCATTTTCCGCCAAACATGCGGCGCATTGGCCTTCTCAGTCGTTCTGCAATCAAATACATGCCGGGCACCATAATCAGGGTCATGAAGAATGCAAATGCCAATCCGAAAATGATTGTCCATGCCAGCGGTTTCCAGAAGGTAGTGCTGTCGCCACCAAAGAAAATGTGTGGGTTCAAATCGCTGAATAATGTGATAAAATTAATGTTGAACCCTATTCCCAGCGGTATCAAAGCGAAGATAGCTGCCAATGCTGTCAGCAGCACAGGAATAATTCTGATTTTACCCGCCTGAATAACGGCTTCTTTAGTTTTCAGACCCCGCGCTTTCAAAATATCCGCAAAGTCTATTACCAAAATTGCATTTTTCACTACAATTCCCGCCAGCCCTACAATTCCAATTCCCGTCATAACTACTGATACCTGCATTCCCGTGATGGCAAATCCAAGCAATACTCCAATCACACTGAATAATATTTCCGTAAGAATTATAACTGACTTACTTACAGAATTGAATTGTAAAACAAGAATGAACAAAATCAGCATCAGTGCGACCAGCAAAGCTTTACTCAGGAAGGTGGCCGCTTCCACCTGTTGCTCACTTTCACCTGTTTGCCTGATGGTCACATTCGGCAATTTTTTAAAGTCCTTTATCGCTGAAGAAAGTTTTTGATTCACCTCATTGGCTGTATAACCTGATAACACATTGCTGAAAAGTGTGATGACACGTTTTACATTCAACCTTTTGATGCTCCCGTAGGTACTTGTGAAATCCACGTTGACAAGTGTACTTATCGGAATACTTTTTATTTGACCGCCGGAAGCCAGGTCTCTGAACACAATATTCATATTGAGAAGATTGGTCAGATTTTGTCGTTGCACTTCATTATTGCGGATCCAGATTTTGTATTCGTCTTCATTGTCTTTGATCTTGGAAATTTCCTGTCCGAACAATGCTGTACGGATTTGCTGACCGATCTGTGCAGTTGATACCCCCTGTATTTGCGCCTGCTGTCGGTTTATGCTCAAAGTAATTTCCGGATTTGTCAAATCAACATCCATCTTCAAATCTTCCACACCGGGCACATGCACACTATCCAGATATCTTTTCAGATTTACTGCCGTTGTAGTCAGCGTATTAAAATCATCACTTGACACTTCGATATTCACCGGGGGATCTGTGGGCGGGCCCATTTTTTCTTCTTCCACCGAAACCTGTACGCCGGGTATCCCTTTTACCACATTCCTGATGGAATCAAGATAGAACGTTGTATTTACACCATTGCGTTTTTCATATTCCACAAAATTAACCTGCACTCTTCCGAGATTTGCCTGCGTGCTCCGGTCTCCGCTTTTGGGATCGCTGGCACCGACAGCCACATTTGAAATGATACTTTCAACAACCGGATTGGGCTTGCCGGACGGTTCATTCAAAACATGGGTAATTCTATTTTCAACTACGTTTGTCACTGAATCTGTATAATCCACACTTGTACCCACCGGCAATTTCAGATATACATAAATGATGTTGGGCTGACCTTCGGGGAAAAAGACAACCGGTACTTTTCTCACCCAGAAAAACACAACGGTCACCACCAGCAATCCGAAAGTGCCAATCAATAACCAAACCGGCCTCCATTTCGAAACTGCCCATCTCAACAACTTTTCATAACTGCTCATAATGGCTGGCAACATCCGGTTCTGAAATCTGTGAATCAGATTGTCAAATACATAAACATTTAAAACAACCAGTATTGAGAAAAAGATCAGCAGGTTTCCAAAGAACGGAAGGTGGATCAGATCAAAAAATATTCCGGCGCCCAGGAGAATCAGGAATGGTTTGCTCCTGAAAACCTCAGACTTCTTTTTAGCTTTGTGTTCTTCCTCTTTATGCACCATGAAATCCACTGCAAAAACCGGGTTCATGATAAAGGCAACAATCAACGAAGCTGTTAATGTAAAAATCAACATGGTCGGCAGGTAGATCATAAACTTACCTATCAATCCCGGCCAAAAAAGTAGTGGGAAAAACGGAGCAAGGGTGGTCAATGTTCCGGAAATAACCGGCACAGAAATTTCTCCTGCGGCCATCTTAGCCGATTCAATAGAAGAAAGTTTCCCTTTATTTTCTTTGAAAATACGGTGGGTATTCTCTATCACCACAATGGCATCATCAACTATAATCCCCAGTCCAAACAACAGGGCAAACAACACAATAAAATTCAATGTCACATCGGTACCCACAATCAGGTTTGCCGCAGGCATAAAAAGAAACGCAACGAACATGCTCAACGGCACAGACAATGCAACAAAGAATGCATTGGTAACGCCCATAAAAAACATCAGAATGACAAGCACCAGTGTAAATCCGATGACAATGCTGTTGACAAGGTCATTAAAACTTGTACGCGTGGACCGGCTTTGGTCTCCGGTAATCTCCACATGCAGATTGCTTGGGAAAGTGGTACCTCTCATTTCCTCCACTTCTTTCTTTACATCATCTGAAGTCTGGATGAGGTTCTCCCCTGCCCTTTTGATGATATTCAGCGTAACCACATTTTTCCCGTCCAGCCTGGCATAACTCTCACTGTTCTTCACCGTATCTTTAATATTGGCTATTTCTTTCAGATAGATCGGAGCGCCGTTAATATTGCGTACAATCATTTTCTCCAAATCATACTTTGTCTTAAACTGACCTTTGATTTGAATTGTACGTTTCATATTCCCGACATCGAGCAATCCGCCGCTGATGTCAACATTTTCTCTCTGCACTGCGTTGGCTATGTCATTGTAGGTAATTCCCGCACTCTGCATTTTGAAATTGTCCACATTGATCTGAAATTCTCTTTCGGGTGCACCTACTATATCCACCCGCGTGATTTCAGGCAATTGTTCCAGCTTGTCTTGCGCATCATCGGCAAATTTTTTCAGCGACATCATGTCGTAATTACCACTCAGATTCACATACATCACAGGAATTTCACTCACGCTGACCTCCTGCACATTTGGTCCCTGAGTCAAATTGGTAGGCAAATCGGTTTTGGCTTTGTCAACAGCGTCTCTCACTTTCTGTACGGCGACATCTGTCTTCACGTTTGTTTTAAACTCAACAATGATCGCCGAAAAATCCTGCAGGGAAGTACTTTTTATTTTGTCAATTTTAGCTCCCGTAATTCCTTTCAATTGTTTTTCTATAGGAATGGTTACCAGGTTTTCTATGTCCTTCGGAGAATTTCCCACATAAACTGTCTGAACATAAACAGTCGGAATAACAACATCTGGAAACTGTTCTTTGGGAAGGGTTACAAACTGGAATATACCTACAAGGGAAACGAAAATGATCAACAAATAAACTGAGGTCCTGTTGCGCACAGCCCAACTGGTGGGTTTGAACTCTTTGTACTTTTCTCCTGAATTTTCTAAAATCTTCATATACAATTTCTATTTTGCCGGATATTCCCGGCAAATCGTTTGCAATTAATTTATTGAACCTGGGTGGTCAGTGTTTGGCCGTCAAAAACCTCCTGAAATCCGGATGTAATAATCATATCTCCCGGCTCAAGCCCTTGTTTCACCTCCACACTGTCATCATTAAATTGTCCTATCGTCACAGGTTTCTTTTTTGCAATCCATTTTCCGTTACTTTTCACGGCCACCAAAACATATTTCCCGTTTTCATCATTCTGAACAGTATTCAGTGGAACTGAAATTGCATTGGGTGCACTGTAATCCAGAATCTTGACTACTGCAGTCTGATTAGGGCTTACAGCAATGCTGGAAGGAACCTTTATTTCGGCAGTAAATCCGCGGGTTGTCGCTCCAATGGTTTCACTGATAAAACTGATGGCACCTTCAAAAGATTTGTTCATGTCAGTGAGGTTGACAATTACTTTGTTGCCCTTTGCAATTTTGTCGGTATAATTTTCCGGAACAATCACAGAGACTTTTGTATCTCCGGTGTTGACTATCCTGATAAACCCACCGGTCAAAGGATTGCCATTGAATGTTTCTCCGACATGGGCTGTAATTTCATCTACCGTTCCGCTCACATCACTATATACTGCGCTTTGATTAGCCATTACCTGTGCAGCGTTGACATTAGCTTCAATGGTTTTCATCTGCCCTTCCAAAGATTCCACGTTTGTCCTGGCCTGCAACAATTGCACTTCGGTTCCAATATTATTTGCCCATAAATTCTTTTGCCGGGTATAAACCGATTTCGCCAGATCCAATTGTGCTTTAACCGTATTCAATTGTTGTTTAATAGCATTGACATTTTGAATGGCAACTGAATTGTCAAGTCGCAAAACGAGCTGTCCCTTTTTTATTTTTTCTCCCTGCTTAATATAAATAGCTTTGATCTGGCCCGGTTGTCCGGAAGGAGTAATGTAACTGACATTTTTCTGATCTATATTTCCCTGCAGCGTGACGTAATGTTTGAAATCAACTCTCTGAACAGCCGCGAAAGTCACCAATTTGGGTTTCTGGGTTGAAAAACCCGTATCAATTTTAGATAACTTTTCTTCCAGGCTTGTAATCTGATTATCGATGGATGTCCTCTCCGACCTCAGCTTTTCCAGCTTCGATTTCATACTGCTCAGTTCATCTTTTTTGGAGCTGTTTCCGCACGATAACAGGAATGCACAAACGAAACTGAAGATGATTGCTTTGTTAATATTTTTCATAATTCTGAATTGTATCAATTGGTTTTATAGTTTACCTGCCGCTCTCAAAAAATCAATGCGTGCAATGATGGCATCGTAAATCGAACTGTAATAATTATTCTGCGCTGTCACCAGATCAGATTGCGCTGTTGATATTTCCTGATTGCTTCCCACACCCTGTTCGTATTTTAATTTGGTTGAATTATAAACCTGTTCTGCAAGGTTCACATTCTTTTCCTGTGTATCCATATTGTACAATGCTGTTTTCATGTTCAACCTCGATTGACTGATATCATTGGTTATAGAAGATCGCAATTGATGTAACCGGTTTTCTGATTGACGAAGAGAAATCCGGGCGCTCTCAATCTGTGCATTTTTGGAGAATCCCGAAAAGATAGGAACTGACATTCGCAGCGCAATGAATGAAGACGTAAAATAAGGACCCTTGAATAAATCGAAATGCTCTCCCTGGGCGCTTTTGCTGTAATTGGCAGAAAGTACTAACGACGGGAGACGGCTCAACCGATATCTTTTGACATTTAATTTTTGCAGTTCGATCACGGTTTGCATTTGCTGATACTCCTTTCGATCTTCAAAATGATATTCTTCGCTGAGCACTCCCTGTTTAATATCATCATCATTCAGCGTTTCGGTGAGTACGAGCGAATCATTCATCGGCATGCCCATCAGAAATTTTAAACCTTCCATCCCTGCGTCAATCTGGTTCCGGGCTTTTAATTTCATTGTCTGCAGATTGCTCAATTGCACCTGTACTTTGTCCACATCCAGCTTTTCTGCAAAACCATTCTGAAAAATAATTTTTGTATCATGAAGCAGTTGATCGTAATTGACGATGTTGGCTTCAATAGAAGTGATCTGCCGGTTTCCAACGACCAACTGATAATACAATTTATATACGTTGGTTTTGATTTGTTCTTTGGTGACATCTGCAGATAATTCAGCATTGCGCATGGCAGCACTTCTCGCCATCAATCCAACAAAAACCTGTCCGTCAAAAAGAATCTGGTTCAAATCAATTCCGTTGCTGAACATATATTTCGAACTCAGACCGGCATTTATCACTCCGAAATCTCCGGGCGATTTGATCGGATTGCCGCTTCCATCCTTCACTCCATTGGCTATCAGAACAGCATAAGTACTTTGTGCAATAAAATTAGGGAACGTGAAGGTGGGGACTTTAGGATTTATGTTCAGGCTGCTGGTTGCATTTACACTCGGCAATGCAGCAGCGGTAACTTCCTTATTAGTCATCGCCTGCTGGCGGATATCAAGCAATGCATTTTTTACAGTTTCAGAATTATTCAATGCATACTCTACTGCCTGTTTCGCGGTAAAATAATGTATCGTTACAGAATCTTGTGACTGGGTCAGTCCGCTGAACCAACTCAATGTGAGCGTGACCATGATTAAACTTACAGCCGTTTTCATCATTTCGGATTTGTTGTTTTTGCCTGTTCTTCATTAAAATATTTTTCTATCAGTTTTTGTCCTTTGGCAGAAACAACGGAATACAAAAACATCTTGTGAATTTCCTGCTGCACTTCAAACAAAACATATTTTGATTTTGGGAACATCTTTTCATTAAAAGGTATAGGAATGGTTCCCAGCCTGACTTTGGCGTAAACTGATTCATTGATATCTTCCCTGAACAATCCTTCCTCTTTGCCCCATTGCAGATTTTCCACAATAACATCATAGAGATAATCATACATAAAATCCAAAAATCTTTTATATGACCCGGGGTATCCGCGTTCCAAATCAAAAAGAACAGATGGGTTCATCTGATCCATGATTTCTTTCAGGGTACCGATGGTGAGCACGATTTCATGAACGGCATCCTTCGCCTCCTTTTTACAGTATTCGCAATTCTTCCTGCTCTTTTCCAGCGTCTCTCTGGTAACTTCATCCACCAGCCCGCTTTTATCCGAAAATGATTGGTAAATGGTTTTCTTGGAAACGCCAAGATGATTGGCAATTTCATCCATCGTCACCGACCTGATTCCATAAACCCTGAATAACTCTTCGGCTTTTTCCCTGATTCTTTCCTTTATTTCCATAGCGGGTGCAAAACTATGGAAACTTTTCTATGGTTAAAAGTTTTTAGATATTTTTTTTAATTATTTCTAAATCGGCAATCTCCTTTTTCAACTTTTCAAAGTGAAAAGATAAAATTCCGGATTCGCAATTTTTTAAATTCCTGTCAAAAGGGTAAATGGAGTACAATTCCGGTTGCAGGATTCTATATCATCAGCCGGATGCAGCGGGCTTTTTTAAAAATATAGTCGTTCCCGGAGAGTAATTAATCAGTAAAATCTTTATTGATTTTCTTTCTGCCCTGTTTCAAAAGACCCTTGTTTTTCTTGGTCTTCAATCTCTTGAGTTTGGAAGCTATGGTGGGCTTTGTAGGCTTTCTTTTTTTTCGCCGGACAAGTGCATTAGAAATCAGCACATGAATTTTTACAATTACATCTTTTTTATTTTCCAATTGACCACGCGATCTCTGGCTGCGGACGTGCAGGTAACCTTCTTTGTCAATTCTATTTGCCAATTTCTCAAATAATATTGCCTTTTGAGAATCAGAAAGTTTTTTTGAACTGGCAACATGAAAACTACCTTCTACCATGGTCTCCACTTTATTCACATTCTGGCCTCCACTTCCACCGGAACGGGCAGTTTTGAATACTATTTCATCAATCAGATTCAACATGATTATAAATTTATTGCTTAAAAATAATGCCAAACCATAGAGTACCTGTAATTAATTTTGTAATTTGTCTTCCAAACCTTTCCTTTGACGAAAAATCAGGATTTTTGTCAAACCCTGAAATTGAAAGATGGCCGACAAGCAAATATATAAGACACTCTGCGAGAGAAAAATCAGCGGTAAAAAATCATTCGGTGTGCTCATTGACCCGGATAAAGTAAATGATACATCTCTCGAAAAACTTTGCGGATTAGCGGATAGCGCGCAGGTTGATTTTTTCCTTGTTGGCGGCAGCCTGGTTGTTTCAGATTATCTGGACGGCGGGATTAAAGCGATCAAGAGGAACAGCAATATTCCCGTGTTACTTTTCCCCGGGAACAGCAACCAGATTTCCAGGCATGCAGATGCACTTTTGTATTTGTCGCTGATCAGCGGCCGCAATCCCGAATTTTTAATTGGCCAACACGTAGTCAGCGCTCCGGCTGTAAGAAAATCCGGATTGGAAATTATCAGTACAGGTTATATGGTTATCGATGGAGGAGCACCCACCACGGTTTCTTATATCAGCAATGCCACGCCATTACCGGCCGATAAAGAAGATATTGCCATGTGCACAGCTATGGCCGGCGAAATGCTCGGTATGAAATTAATTTACATGGATGCAGGAAGCGGCGCCAAAAGAGCCATCTCCGAAAAAATGATCCAGAGTGTAAGCGAAAAAGTGGAAATCCCCATTATCGTGGGTGGCGGCATTTTAGAACCGGAAAAAGCTTATCTGAATTGCAAGGCGGGCGCTGATATGATTATTGTAGGAAACGCTATTGAAAAAGATCCTTCATTGATTCGTGAAATGGCTTCGGCCATTCATTCAGTGCCGGTGAAAGCAGGCACTTAAAAACTCATCATTTCTTTGAATTTCACCGACTGCCTGCGGCTCACTTCTATTTTTTCTCCTCCCTGCAAATCAACAAGTAAACCTCCGTTAAAATAAGGTTCTATTTTTTCTATCATCCGCAGGTTGATAATGTGTTTGCGATTGGCTCTGAAAAATATTTTATCATCAAGCCTTTCTTCCAATGCATTCAGAGATTTTAAAATTAATGGTTTATTGTTTCCAAAAAATACTTTGGCATAATTGCCCACGCTTTCGAAAACTCTTACATCCCCCAGTTTTACAAACCAGCACCTTTCACCATCTTTTACAAATACCTGATCATTTTCGCCCAACACAGTACGGTGAATCCTCTGGCCCGGCTCAGCTTCCTTTCTTACTTTTTGCAATGCTTCGGCAAGGCGCTTTGGCTCTACTGGTTTCATCAGATAATCAAGTGCACTGGCTTCAAAAGCTTTCAGGGCATATTCATCAAATGCAGTTACAAAAATTACCTGTGGAGCCCTCTCAAGTTCTGTCAGCATATCGAAACCGCTTTTACCGGGCATCTGAATATCAAGAAAAATAAGATCCGGGTTGAGAGTTTCAATTTTTTCAATTCCTTCTTCTGCATTAGCAGCTTCACCTATCACTTCTACTTCCGGAAACTCTTTCAATAATCTTTTCAATTCACTTCGCGCCAGTCTTTCATCATCGATTAAAACTATTTTCAACATATTTTCTCATTTTTATTTTGTGAAGATAATCAGCCTGCCGGCATTATCACTTTGGCCTGAACCATCTGATCGCCTGTATTCCCAATTGTAAAAACAGAATTTCCATTGTGCAGAAACTGGAGCCGGTTTTTTGTACTGTTGATCCCAAACCCTTCCGCACCACGCTGAATGGAACCCGAATTTTCAACGACGAGTTCTAATTTATTATTCTGCAACCTGGAAATGACATTAATCACTCCTCCGCTGACGCGCTTGCTGATCCCATGTTTGATGGCATTTTCGACAAGTGTCTGCAACATCATCGGAGGCACCGATTTATTTAATGTCTCTTCCTGAATATCAAAATTTACAATAAGCCTTTCTTCAAAACGTATCTGCTCCAGAGCAAGGTAATCACGAACGATGTTCAATTCGCGTTCCAATGGCACGGTCTCCATTTTCTCTACCTGGAGGCTGCTCCTCAAAATATTTGACAATTCAGTAATTGCTGTTCTCGCGCGATTTGGGTTTTCCTCGACAAGCGCACGGATACTGTTTAACGAATTAAAAATAAAATGTGGATTAATGTGGGATTTTATCGTCTTTATCTCGAGCTCCTTAACTGTCTTTTCAAGTTGCAGCCGGTCCACTTCTGCCTTTCTGTTTCTCAACACAAAGTGCCACGCCATGTAAAGAAGCAGCCACAAAGCAATGAGGATGAAATTAAAAAGGAGGTCCCACCAAAACCTTCCCTTTCTTGGATTTTCAAACTTCCATACCCCATTCTCATCCCGGTGCCATCCGGTATTGCTCTCAATTTTTTCTACCTTCTGGTAACTGGAAGAATCCGTGTTCTTCAGGTCTGGTTTGGAATAATAATCAGCCGGCAACTCTGCCTCTTTTTCCATATTCTTTGCATTTACCAATGCCTTATCCCTCTCATAATTTGCCAGAGAATTATTCGTCAGTACCGCTGTATAACGGGCGCCATAATAACTCACAAGTCCTGTAGCGGCCACACTTAAAATAAATACTGCAATGATCTTATTGGTAGAAGCTTCTATCCACGAAGTCTTCTTCAATACAGCACGCAGCAAATGTGTTGATAATATATACCAGGTAAATTGAATAAACAGGACAGTTATAAAAAGTTGTCCTGTTTTCCCGTTAAAATAATAATCGCGGGCAAAGAGATATACAAAAAATATATTGAGCAGAATCCACCCTCCCCAACCCAAAATCTGGCAGGCCCAATATCGATAGGTTTTGTTTTTCATTGATACGAAATTAAAACACCTTTTGCCATTGCATTTGAAGGTTTTGATCAATGGCTTTTGCCTTATTTGAAAGGTCTTTTACATTTTACAAATTTTATGACTGCTAAAAATACAATTTTTTATGTGAGTTAATTCTCATTCCAAACCCGCATATTTACACATCTTTCTGATCAATTAATTTTTTGAATGAAAAAAGGCTATTAATTTTAGCATCAATGAATCAGAACCTGAACAGCGATAAAGAGGGCTTAACAGCAGCAGATAAAGAGTTTGAAAACAACATCCGGCCAACCGTACTGAAGGAATTTTCAGGACAGCAGCAGATTATCGATAATCTCAAAGTATTTATTAAAGCTGCCAAACAACGCGGCGAAGCATTGGATCACATCCTTTTTCATGGCCCTCCCGGATTGGGCAAAACCACTCTCAGCCGGATTGTCGCCAACGAATTGGGTGTAAATATTAAAGAAACCAGCGGGCCCGTCATTGAAAAACCCGGCGACCTTGCCGGATTGCTGACAAACCTTGAACCACACGATGTATTGTTTATTGATGAAATTCACCGGCTCAGCAATGTGGTAGAAGAATATTTGTATGCGGCAATGGAGGATTACCGGATCGATATCATGATCGACACCGGCCCCAATGCACGAAGTGTACAAATTAATCTGAATCCGTTTACGCTTATTGGCGCAACTACAAGAAGCGGGTTATTAACCGCACCATTACTAAGCAGATTCGGCATCCGGAGCAGGTTGCAATATTACAACGCGGAAACACTTGAAAAAATCATTCATCGAAGCTGCCATATTTTAAGTACCAAAATCACAAGTGATGCGGCTCGCGAAATTGCCGGACGCAGCAGAGGTACACCACGTATTGCCAACGGATTATTGCGACGCGTTCGCGACTTTGCCCAGGTGCTGAGTAACGGAATCATCGACATAGGAATTACCAAACATGCTTTAAATGCATTGAATGTGGATGAATACGGACTTGACGAAATGGACAACAGGATTCTCAGCGCCATCATTGAAAAATTTAAAGGCGGACCTGTTGGAATTACAACCATTGCTACAGCCGTTGGCGAAGAAACGGGTACGATTGAAGAAGTCTATGAACCGTTTTTAATTCAGGAAGGTTTTATTATGCGTACACCCAGGGGCCGCGAAGCCACTGATAAAGCTTACAAGCATTTGGGTAAATGGCCTGACAGGCAGGGCGGTTCAAAAGGATTATTTGATTAGCGAATGTTTTTCTCATGGTATATCTCATCCCCACATTACTTTCGGAAGATGCAAAGGAAACGATGCCTACTTATGTTATGGAATGCGTGAGAAAGTGTAATGTGTTTTTTGCTGAAAATCTGCGGACAGCAAGAAGATTTTTAAAAAAGATGGACACTTCAATTGTTATCGATAATTATGAATGGTATGAGATTGGAGAAAACGAAAAAGAAGTCATTGATTCTTTCAAAAATCATTTGAAGAAAAAATCCGTTATTGGAATTTTGAGTGAAGCTGGTTGTCCCGGCGTTGCTGATCCGGGGCAAATTTTGGTGAATGTAGCTCAGGAATGGGGAGAAACAGTCAGGCCATTGGTTGGGCCATCATCTATTTTGCTGGCTTTGATGGCAAGTGGAATGAACGGACAGCATTTTACATTCAATGGTTATTTGCCGGTCAAAAAAGGTGACAGGATCAGGAAGTTAAAACAGCTTGAAGAAGATTCAGGAAAAAGGAATTGCACTCAGATTTTTATTGAAACACCCTACCGGAATGAATCCCTGCTGGCCGACATTATTGAAACATGCAATCCCAAAACCCTGCTTTGCATCGGATGTGAAATAACCGGAAAAGAAGAGTGGATAAAGACTTTGCCCATCTCAAAATGGAAAAAGGAAGAAACACGGTTTCATAAAAAAACAGCCATCTTTTTAATACAAAAGAAATATTAATAAAATATCGGGTATTATCTTATCAGTTATTGTAATCGCCAGACCCCAATGTGATCAGTTACTCCCTTTAACTATCCCTAAAAAATAATTTGTTATAAAACGAAAGATTTAGGTCATGATCAGTGCATTTTCATGCTTTTTGCATCTATTGTTTCAGAACATTAAAAAATAAATCAGACTATGAAAACTCTATTATTATCGTTGGTAGCATTGACACTGTCCGTCGGTGCTTCAGCACAGAAAAGAACAACGGCTCCAAGAACAAGGATGCCGAGAATGCATTCAAGGGTTTATGTAGTTCCTTCAGTTTCTTTATACGGTGGATGGGGCTGGGGATTGGGTTTCCCTTACGGGTATTATGGATATCCTTTCGGGTATTTTAATTATCCCTACTATGCTCCCTACGCATACAGGTCACCAAGAGCAGTGGCACTGAATAATCAGATCAACACTATCAAATCACAGTACAAATTCAAAATTAAAGCAGTACGCAAGGATAAAACTTTGGACAGGGCTCAGAAAAAACAAGAAATACTTTCACTCAAATCACAGAGAGAAAGTGACATTGAAAATGCCCAGTACGAGTTCTATCATCCAAAAGCCAATAAGCCTTTAAAACAAAATAACAATTCAGAAGACCAGACAAATAATAATAACCTGACATCTTAGTAAGTAAGAATAAAATTATTTACTTCACCGGCGGTTTCAGAAATGGAACTGCCGGTTTTTTTATCCTTACAAAAAAATAATAGTGAAAATTAAATCTCCATGGAATACTTTATTTGTCATAAACTTTTTATTATCCATTTTGGTAAAAATTTTTTGATGAATACCGGACTGCGTCATTTTTTTGTAACTTTTAATAACCTTTGTTCCTCAAAGAAGCAAATACATTAGAGAATCCTAAACCTGATGATGATTTCATATCTGATGGATTCAGACTAATAGATTAATTTAAATAATATTCGATTGTGGGAAATGAAAATGTTGTAAAGGAATATGTGCTTGTGGGTGCGGGAATCATGAGCGCTACGTTGGGTGTACTTTTAAAAGAAACAGATCCTGATTCAAAAATTACAATCATTGAAAGATTAAAGGAACCGGCGAGAGAAAGTTCAGCTTCATGGAACAACGCAGGAACCGGACACGGCGGCATGTGTGAAATGAATTATACACCTGAACGTCCCGACGGAAGCATTGATACTGCCAAAGCACTTAAGGTGAATGAAGAGTTTGAAATTTCAAAACAATTTTGGGCCTGGCTGGTTGCCAAAAATAAAATTGCCGGTGATTTTATAACATCCACACCTCATATAAGTTTTGTGTTTGGAGAAAAAGATATTGCCTTCCTGGAAAAACGTGTTGAGGCTATGAAAAAATTCCCTCAGTTCAATACCATGGCATTTTCAAAAGATCGTGAAGTTTTAAAAAAATGGGTACCCCTGATGATGAAAGACCGGCCAAAGGGTGATAAGGTGGCGGCGAGCAGAATGATCGAAGGAGCGGATGTCAACTATGGGTACCTCACGAATTATCTTCTTAAATATCTGTCATCGCAAAAGGGTGTGGTTCTTATCACCAATTGTGAAGCCAAAGACATCCGGAAGTCGGGTTCAGGTAAAAAATGGATTGTAAAATGCAGGAATTTCTCAGCTAAACAGAAAAAAGAATTCCGGGCAGATTTTGTGTTTATTGGCGCCGGCGGCAGGGCTCTCAATCTTTTACAAAAAACAAAAATCCCGGAATCGAAAGGCTATGGAGGGTTTCCGGTCAGCGGCCTGTGGCTGATTTGTGCCAATCAGGAAGTGGTGTCGCAACACAATGCCAAGGTTTATGGCAAAGCAGCCCTGGGTGCACCTCCGATGTCAGTACCGCATCTTGACAGAAGAAAAATCAAAGGTGAAAAAGAATTGTTGTTCGGGCCGTTCGCAGGATTCTCAACTAAATTTTTAAAACACGGATCCTACTGGGATTTCTTCCGCTCTCTCGGTCTTGGAAATCTAATTCCGATGATACAGGTAGGCATCCACAATTTTTCTCTGATCAAATATCTGGTAAGCCAGGTACTACTTAGGCCTCAAAAAAGATTGGAAGAACTCCGAAAGTTTTATCCAGATGCAAAAATGAAAGACTGGAAATTGAGTATTGCGGGGCAAAGAGTACAGATTATCAAAGATGAGAAAACAAAAGGGGGTACTTTGGAATTCGGAACAGAAGTGGTTCATTCGGCAGACGGATCGGTAGCGGCCCTTCTGGGCGCATCACCCGGCGCTTCCACCTCGGTCTATATTATTCTCGATGTTTTGAAAAGTTCTTTTCCTGAATTGCTTCAAAAAGAATCTGTTTTGAAGAAGCTGAAAGAGATGATCCCATCGTATGGAACATCTTTAAAAGATCACGGAGAATTACTTCTCAAAATCAGAGAAAACTCTCACAGAATTCTCGGGCTCAAAATGGGAAAGATCACAGATCTTGAAAAGGCAGGATAATACCGAACCTTTATTTGAGAAGTCAATAGTCTGATTAAAAAATGAAACGAAAAATGATAGAATTTCTTTTAAATCAAAGTTTCGTTTAATCAACACTGTTATTCATCGGTAATTTTTTCAATAACGACTGGAACTGTCTTTTCCTCTTTATCAATTTTGGTTCTCAAAAACAAAGTTCCTGCAATACTGAATACACCCATAATTGCCATCGTGAATGGCGCGCCAATTGAGTCAGCAATGGTTCCTGAAACAAAACTCCCGAATGGTGTCGTTCCCTGCAGGCTCACCGCATAAAAACTCATCACCCTTCCCCGTTTATCATCATCCGTGAACAATTGCAATAATGTATTTGTACAGGCAGTATGCATCATCTGAGCCAATCCTCCCGATGCCATAAAAATCAGGGAAAGCCACAACCATTTGCTGCCGCCAAAACAAAGCAGGCTGACACCCAATAAAATTCCGGTGTAATGAATCAGCTTTTTTAATAATCCGACCGAGCGATGGCTCGTCAGAAAAATGGCGCCAATGATGGCACCCACTCCGGCAGCGCTCATCAAAAATCCAAATGTATTGGCATTGCCATGCAAAATATCCTTTGCAAAAACAGGAGCCAAAGTCCGGAAAGAAGCATTGGAAAAACTAATGATGGCAAGCAGGATCAGAAGAGTTTTCATAACGTGAAGTTTGCCCACATACCTGACTCCTTCTTTCAATTTTCTTATCACTTGTCCGGAAATTTCACCTCTTCCCGATTTCACTGTTATGCGCATCATGATGATTGAGGTAACTACAATTGCATAACTGAATGCATTGGCCATAAAACACCAGCCTTCGCCCACAGCCGTTATCAAAATGCCCGCAATGGATGGACCGATGAGCCGGGACAAATTAAATACGGTAGAATTGAACGCTATTGCATTTCCAAGAGCATCTTTATCTCCATCCACCATATCCACTACGAACGATTGCCTGACAGGCACCTCAAATGCATTGATGACCCCAAGAGAAAGGCTCAACAATATAATATGCCAAATACGGATGACTCCGGTAAACATCAGAATTGCCAAAAACAATGCCTGCAAAGAAGCGAGAGATTCAATCCGGATCAACGCTTTGCGTTTATCCCAACGATCAGCAAAGACCCCGGCAAACGGGGCAATCATAAAAATCGGAATTTGTTCGCTGAAACCTACCAAACCCAGAATGAAAGGAGAATTTGTCATCCGGTAAGCCAGCCATATCATGGCCACGCGTTGGATGAGGGTGCCGATCTGAGACATACTTTGCCCAACCACATAAAGCCGGTAATTGCGATGTGTAAGTGCAATTTGTTGTTCGAAGTAAACTCTGATTACATTCTTCCTCTTCTTTTCAACCATAGCATACCAATGAAGTGGATTCAAACAAAAATCCTGCCTTATATCCCGGGCTGGATACAAGGTGGATCCTCCTCCAAAATCAATAACCTGAAACCGCAAAAGTACAACTGACAAATTCCGTCAAGGGAATTATTTTGAAAAAAAATCCACTCCCAGTTATTGCGGTCTATTAAAACGAATTTGTTTAATAACCAATTTTGTCATATTCATTGCACATGACTAATCTTACAGGGGCGCTTCAAAAACTTCCCCACTCTTTTTATGACAGAACTGATGTGTTGGCCATTGCAAAAGAATTATTGGGAAAAATAATCGTAACTCACATCAACGGGCAAACTACCTCCGGCAGAATTGTAGAAGATGAAGCCTACATCGCTTTCATTGACAATGCTTCACACAGCTTTGGCGGCAGGCGTACAGAACGCAACGAACACATGTATGCAGCCGCAGGCACAGCATACATATACATTTGCTACGGCCTGCATCAGATGATGAATGTGGTAACCAACAAAAAAGGTGTCCCGGATGCTATTCTCATCCGGGCTGTGGAACCGGTTGCCGGTATTAACATCATGTGTACACGAACTTCAAAAGAAAAATCCGACCACACCATTACACGCGGCCCGGGAAACGTGGGCAAGGCTCTGGGAATTCATAAACAATACAGCGGAGAATCCCTTTCAGGAAACCGGATTTATTTATGTGATGACGGTTTCAGGCCTGAGAAAAATTCCATAGGTATATCAGAGAGAATCGGTGTGGAAGGTGCAGGCAAAGATGCCCGTTTGCCATACCGGTTTTACATAAAAAATAATCTCTATGTAAGCGGAAAGAGAAAATAGACAGAGTTAATGTAACTTTGCACCCTCAAATTTAAAAATTCAAAAACGATTGTAAAATGGAAAAAGTAAAAGTTGCCATCAATGGTTTTGGCAGAATCGGCCGGCTGGTGTACAGACAGATCTTTGAAATGCCGGATATTGATATTGTGGCCGTAAATGATTTGACAGATCCGCGTCAGTTGGCACATCTTCTCAAATATGATAGTGCACAGGGAACTTTCCAGGCAGATATAAAATTCACAGATAATTCAATTACAGTAAATGGGGATGAATTCAGGGTTTATGCAGAAAAAGATCCTTCACAAATTCCCTGGGGGAAACACAATGTAGATGTGGTTATTGAAAGTACCGGTTTATTTGTAGAACCTGAAAAAGCAAGGGCTCACCTGAAAGCAGGCGCAAAGAAAGTGTTGATAAGCGCACCTGCCAAGAAAGAAAAAGTAAAAACAATCGTGTTCAATGTAAACCATCAGGTATTGGATGGTAGTGAAGATGTTATTTCATGTGCAAGCTGCACAACCAACTGCCTGGCTCCGATGGCCAAAGTACTCAATGATACTTTTGGAATCGTTACCGGATTAATGACTACCATTCACGCACAGACCAATGATCAAAACACATTGGATGCACCTCACCGCAAAGGAGATTTGCGCAGGGCAAGAGCAGCTTCTTACAATATCGTACCTACCAGCACGGGCGCCGCAAAAGCGATTGGCCTGGTGATTCCTGATCTGGATGGAAAGCTGGATGGCGTGGCACAACGCGTACCGGTTATCACAGGTTCTATCACAGAACTGACATGTATCCTGAAAAAGAAAACTTCAGTAGCTGAAGTAAATGCCGCCATGAAGGCCGCATCCAACGAAAGCTTTGGATACACCGAAGATGAATTGGTAAGCTCTGATATTATCGGTATGCACTATGGTTCATTACTGGATGGCACCCAGACAGCCGTCATTACCAACGGAGATCAGCAATTGGTAAGGGTTGCAAGCTGGTACGACAACGAAATGAGCTACGTTTCACAATTGGTAAGAACAGTGGTTTATTTTGCCAAGCTGATTAAGAAATAAGTATAAAATTCCCGGGGGTTTAGTCCGGATAGATTTTATTGATAATTAAAAGATACAGGCCGCAATTGATTTGTGGCCTGTTTTTTTTTGTATTACAGGGATATAACCATAAGCACTAAAAACCTTTAGAGGCCTTATTCATTCATGCTTGGTGAGATTTTCGTCACAGAGAACCTCCAATGAAGTACCATGTTGTAAAAAACTGAGTCTATTTAGAAAAACTTAAGAAGATTTGAATCTTAAAGATTTTATTCTCAAATGAGATTCTCCGCACGGATCAGGCTATTTTTTTCATGCCGGATATCATTAAATATTTCACTCCACCCGAATTGCATTGCTATTAATCAACGGAAACAAAGTGTAACGAATGATAAAAATTTCACCAGGATTAATTTCGAATTGAAGCAGATGATGAACACTGTTGATATGTAACTATGATACTGAACTTCTGTGCTATATTTGATACAAGGAATTTTTTTCAAAAACAATAAACTGCTTTTACTGTAAGTTTAAAAAAAGGAAATCATTTATGAAATCATTTCTGTTTCTGAGTATGATGCTTTTTGTTATGAGTGTGTATGCGCAAGACAATCAACAAAAAGACATTACGGATACCCAATGCGATAAGGTCTTTACCCGATGTGAGGAACCTCCTTCTTTGAAAAATGGAACAAAGGAATATCAAAAACTTTTGACAGATTATTTAAATGAAAAAAATCAACTTCCGACAGAAGGATCAGCTACATTTTATTTAATAATCTCAAAAACAGGCGAGGTGCTTGATGTTAAAATAAGAGAGAATTCAATAAAGGAAGTTGAAAACCTTGTATCAGCAATCAAAAATTTTAAAAATGAATGGAAGGCCGGGAAGCAAAACAAACGCCTGGTCTGCGCTTATGTTAGGGTTGAAATAGGAGCTAATCACAACAAAATAAAAGTGCATTTAGAGGGGTAAGAAAAAAATAATCCTCCTCCCAACAATAACCCGCAATCAACGGCTATGCTTCCTGTGAATCTCTTCCAATCTTTCATGAAGATCCTGCAAACTGGCTGCGTTGTTCAGCAAATCATTCGTAATCCTTTTCCTTTCCGATGCATCCAGATTGGGTGTCATACTTGCAATCATTCCGGGAACCATCAGCCGGTGCAGGTCGTGAATGGGAAGTACCGGCCTGTGCAAAGCTGCAAGGCTTCCTGAAACGGGTTCCTTTGGAAAATTTTTATCGTAAGGAAGATCAAGAACTAATTTATCTGTACGCGGACGTTGCTCACAAAATACCCCTTCAAAAGTTGGCGACTGATTGGTTCGCTCTCCCAACCCCCATCTCGATTTCGGAATACCCATCCAATTGAGCACCGTACTGAGTATGGAAGTGGAATCATAGGAAGTGCCTGTATCAGAACGGAAAACCGTGTTGGAAGTAATATATGGAGAGATCAAAATAGTAGGAATCCTGACGCCCATGATGTCTGATGTGAAGCCATCAAAAGAATCATTTGCCCATGGCTTCGCTGCATAAGGAGGCGGTACATGATCCGGCAGTCCACCATGTTCATCAAAGGTGATCACGAACAATGTTTTTTCCCAAAACGGGCTGGTTTGCAATGCGGTGAAAATATCATTGAGTTCCCTTTCGCCGGGAATCAGATCATTACCCGGATGATAGGAAGTGGAACCGGTAAAAGTAACCCACTTAGGCTCCAGGTAAGAAAATTTGGGAAGTGTGCCGTATTTTAAATCATCAAAAAACTGGTTGAGCTGCGGTACATAATTGCCCACAACAAACGGACTGTCTATGCTCGGTATCTGCCCTTTCAGAAACAGGTTGTAAGTATATTGACACTCGATCCATTCTACCGAATTATAAATTTTAAAATCTCTGATCCCGTTGGCCCACATCACTTTCCAGATGGAAGGCCGGTGCGGATACTGCGACCATTCCAGGTATTCTGATCCATTTTGAAAATTATTCAACCTGCCCAATGTTGAACCTGTCAGCGAAAATGCCCGGTTTACAGTGGTGCCGCTTGGGGTAGAACTAAACCAATCGTCAGAGATAGCATAATTTTTTGCAAGACCATTGAGCACCGGTAATTGTTCGGGCGTGTATCCCTGCATCACTTCAGCAGTGCCATTGTTCCAGGCAAACCCACCCATGTCGGGTTGTTTTTTGTTGAAATAATTATTGATGTCGGAATAAAACATTTGGCGAAGCACATCAGAATTATCATGATAGGGATCCTGCTGATCCAGATCGAGATTGATATCCTTACTGAGTTTGCCATTATTATATTTTGTAATGGCGTATTCTTTGCCGCGAAACGTATTCTTGTAATTCTCATCCACCCCGCGAAACGCGCCATCAGGTCCAACAAGATGAAAAGGTTCATTCTTTTCATACAGCCATCCGCAAACATGATCGAATGAACGGTTTTCAATCATGTAATAAATCACATGTTCAATTTTATCCCGCATGAAATCCATCGTGCCGGGCTTGTCTGTAAGTTGGATGTTTAAAGGAATTAAAGTCTCAATAAAAGTAAGCGAAGCGGCAGCAGTAATCTGTTCCGGTAAAATTCCTTCTTGTAAAGGGCCTTTCAATCCTGTTTCACTTTCCAAATCAAATTTCCACAACCGGAAATTATTATTGGAAGGTTCCCAGTCAAAAATATAATCACCCATCACACTCAAACGATAATCACTGCTGATTTCTGTCCATCTTCCTTTTTTGATCGGAGGGAAACTCAATGAACCTTCCGCCTGCGGATCAAATTGCCAGATGGTGAAATCACCGGTGGCAACTTTCCAATCCAGTACATAACCATTTACATAAAAAAGTTCGTGACCCAATTCAATGGAAAGCCAGGCGCCTTGCGGAGAATAAGGGGCGGGCAATGGATCGCTGCTTCCGGGATCAAAGTTGAAAAGCTGGTTGGTTCCTCTGCCTTCCGTCGGAATAAAATTGAGCACAAAATTGTGCGTGGAAATAAGGATGAGTTCCGATCCTGATTCAAACCCTTTTTTAGCGCCATTTGGATTGGCAAAATCCTGGCGTGAACTGAAAAATTTTGATTTTGTCCACATGCCGGACTGTACCGCTGTTTCAGACCAAACCAATTTTCCGTCTTGTGAATTGCCGGGCACATAACTTCCCAGGGGATCAGCAGCCTCCGGGTTGAATTGAAGCAATCTGTAGGCGTATTGATTGTCTTTATTGAGATCGCTCCACTGCAAAATATAATCTCCCACCTGGATCAAATTTGAATCTTTGGGAATGGAATTATCCCCGGAAGTTTTTATCATTTTTAAAAGAGAAGTGCTTTGCGGATCAACAGTCCAAAGCTGATAGTTTCCATTTTCCCGGTTGTTGCTAATGCAGTAAAGATTATTTGAGTTATTCATAAAAGAATGATCCTTTAAATTTTTTCAGAAATAGAATATGAGTTTTAGACTGTTTGATCATTTTCATCCGGCTGGATATTTCCACAGCACGGATTTCCCGGATCGGTGGCCGTTTTGCAACGTTGAAATGCTTCCTCAAAAGTATATTTCGGACGCGGTGGATTGGGCTCAAAGAATAAATCCATCTGTGCAAGTGCACAAAGTGTCAACTGATCATTTTCATTGGCAGGCTTTGGAGCGCCGGTTCCATCGGCATTGCCAAACCATCGCTGAGATGCCTGCGCCTTTGCATCCTGCGGACTTATATCCGGATTATCAGCATAAATTTTTAGAAATGTCGCCGACACCATATCCTGCGCTTCGTATTGCCTGATGTCGGGAATTTCAGATGGATCATTTGTACACTTTCCGGTGACACCTGCTGCAATCATGTGATTGGAAATAAGATAAGGCGTTTCCTTTTTTGAGTGGGGGAAAACTTTAAATGTACCTGTCTGCATCACATTCACCTGCGGTATGCCATTTTCATCCTGCGGAAGAATATCTGTATAAGCCGTCCTGAACCAACCGGGAGATTGTGGATCATACAGTGGCGAGCCGCAGATGAGCAAAGGCAATGTATATTTTCTGTCTTCGGGCCAGCCGGGAGGATTCAGAAACAATTCCAGCATGGATCGAATGTAATTCCTGTCAGGGCCGCCATCAAAGAAACCGGAAGCCATCATGATCGGGAAATAATCATTGGGATATTCACTCTCACCTGAACCCGGCGCAGCAATCGGGCTAACTTCCATAAATGTTTTATAGAAGGAAGATTCCTTACTATCAATGCCGGCGCAGGTCAGCAATTGTTCCCACCGCCTGAATGTAATGGCATTTTCAAAAGTTCCCAACTGAACCACAGCCCATGGCGGATAATGAAGCAACAAAATACCTTTTTGATTCATCACATTCAATCCAAGCGAGGGAAATAAGTGCCACTTTGAAGTGCCATCGGTTGGGCTGGCATTCACATGATAGCCATCCATCGGATTCCACACTTTCAATTCTTTCAGCAATTCCATTCCCCTGATTGCTTTTTGTGCATAATTTTTATTGAAGATCATCGCATGGCGATTTCCGAATGTTTCCAGCACATGCTGTTCTCCCGTACTTTCAATTTGTATATAATATTTGCCATCGACGCGTGTAACTTCTACTTCCTTAAAATCTACCATATCCGCCTTCAATGAATTCTCTGTGTAGTGCTTGATGACATCGGTATAATCATGAAATCCCAGAATTGGATTTGCAAATTTGGGTGGAGGAAAAAGTTGTTCTATTTTTTCTGCATCGCCGAATACATACTTGTACGTAGCCATAGATTTTTTTATTGATGATGAAAAACTTTTGTTGAATTCAACTTTTGTATTGCACCTGAAACCATGCGCCTGTGACTAAACAAACAAGTTGTTGTTACTGCGTTTCGTGCATTTTCATGGCTACCGGATTCTTTATGACCCGGTGATAAAATCTCCATCGCATTTCAAATTTAAAATCACGCGCAGGTAATCTTCCAAAATGTTTCGTAGCGGGAAAAGTGGTTAAAATAGGTATAGATTATTGACCATTCATTTTTGCCGGCAAACTAATTTTATGTTTCAGAATTTCTCTTTTTATACGAGCCTGCAGGCAGCATCAAAACCAAAACGGGATTCAAAGTACGATAAAATATTATTTTGAAATTAATTTTTTGAACATTCAGTCAGATTATAAGCCAACCAACGGAAAGTACCATATCCAGAGCCCTTTCCAGACATAAATAAGTACACTATTATCTTCTTTTGCTTGTATTTCTTTCCAACCAATCATCGGCAAATGTCTTTCGCTGCAATGTAAATTTTTCATAATAAGTATTCGCGCGGTCTAAAATTTCTTTATCCAGAAAAGATTCCGGTAAACCCGAAAATCCCTCAATGGAAAGAGACATCAGTTTCTTCGCTGTTTCAAAAATAACATCGGATCCCAAACCGAATACCGCTTGCTCCATCAATGAATGCAATTCACTTTCAAAAGGCAACAACAAGTCAAGTGTCTTATTCAGATAATGATCCGGATACAATAATCCGCAGTAAAATAACACTGGCACCATTTGCCATTCAGGAGGCGGAGCATCTACCGAGCGTAATTCGAGGTAGCCTTTGAGCCTGACTTCCGGAAATAACAAAGAGAAATGGTTTTTTAAATGAGACATTGTCGGCTTCAAATCTTTCACTCCATGGTCGATCCAGTATTCCAGGGTGATGTTTGGTGGAAATATTTCATCGCCAAATTCTTCTATGAAAATAACCGGAGCTTTCAGTGCGAAATTCAGATAGGCATCTATCATTGCTTCTTTGTCAAAAATGCTTTTTGCCTTCCCTGTTGTTATTACACCTGTCCGCGATGTATCCAATTGTTGCCAGATAAAACTTCTGTACGATTTATAGCCGTTCACTTTACCGGCAATTACGGGTGAATGAGCAAACAGCGCCGTCGCAAAAGGAGCAAGCAGGTTGGCCGCAAGAAATCTTTTAGTTCGCGTATCCCAGTCAGAACCTGCGTCCATATTGATTTGCAGGGAACAGGACTGAAGCATCATCTGCCTTCCGAAGGTATTCAGGCTGTCAAAATAACGGGACATCGCGCGGTATCTCGTTTTATTTATTTGCATACCGATTTCATCAACCGAAAACCAGGGATTTGTTCCGCATTGCACAAACCTGAAACCGGATTGGTTGATTATTTCATGCAATATCTGTTGAAGGAAATGAATTTTATCAGACAGCATTCCAAGGCTATCACATGGTGCAGCAGATATTTCTGTCTGTGCACCCGGTTCAAAATGAAAACTGCTGCCATCCGGAAAATCAATTGCGGTAATCATTGAATCCTGCTGATCATTTAACGCATTTTCAAAAGCGCGTCGCGGAATCCCTTCTTTCATTGCTGAATGGCGCACCAACACATTCATCAATGAGTTGCTATTCCCATAAAGTCGTACCGGAAGAATTTTGTTTTGGGCATTGATCGCATAAGGAAAACATTCCAGTTCTGCTCCAATTCTGCGGGCTATTTCTTTGTGATCAATGTTCAGATTGCCGACTGGCCCGAATAAAAATTCCTCTATATAATTTCTGCAGGTTTCTTTGGAAATAAAAGTACCAGACGTAGTCATCTATTTGATTTTTTACCTGATTGTTTTTCCTGAAGAAGATTTTGTAAAACATCAAAAAACACCGCAGCAATATGGGTATGATAAATCTGGTCAATCTCGCGGATACAGGTAGGGCTGGTTACATTGATTTCTGTAAGATAATCTCCAATCACATCAATACCTGTAAACAACAATCCGCGCTCTTTCAGTACAGGGCCTATCTGATTGCAGATCCACCGGTCTCTTTCCGTAAGTTCAAAACCTCTGGCCTTTGCGCCCGCTGCAAGATTTCCGCGATGGTCGCCTTCTGAAGGAATTCTTGCAATGCCATAATCCACCGGAATACTGTCAATCAAAATAATTCGTTTATCACCCAATGTTTCAATTTCCGGAATATATTTCTGTGCCTGGATATAGCGTTGGCCCGAACCGGTAATTTCTTCCAATATGACATTGGTATTCGGATCGCCTTTCGCAATCACATACACAGATTTTCCACCCATTTTGTTGGTAGGTTTTACTACGATCTTTCCATGTGTTTCAAGAAATGTTTTGACAGCGCCTACAGACCGCGTAAGCAACGAAGGAGGGCAGCATTGCGGAAACCAGGCAGTAAAAACTTTTTCATTTGCATCGCGCAATGAACGGGGATTATTCACAACCAATGCGCCTTCTTCTTCAGCTCTCTCAAGAATGTAAGTCGCCATTACAAATTCAATATCGAACGGAGGGTCTTTTCTCATCAGTATCACATCGAGATTGCCCAATGCTCCATATTCTTCTCCGGTAAATTCAAACCACCCTGTGAGATCATTGAAAACTTTCACCCAACGCATACGGCCTTCGGCACGGCCATCTCTTAAAAAAAGATCAGCCATCTCCATATAAACAATCTCCCATCCACGCTGCTGCGCTTCCAGCATAAAAGCAAGCGAAGTATCTTTCTCAGGATGAATGGAAGCAATGGGATCCATGACCACTCCGATTCTTATCGTATTCATGTTCTGGATGATTGAATGGTTTATTAATTTTCTTTTCGATCAGTTACCGGGAAATTTTATAATCATTGAATTCATAAAATCTTCTTCTCTATTTCCTCACCAATTTTTCATAGCCTTTCCAATCTGCCGGAAGTGTCTTTCCCATATATTCGCTGCATCGCTGTGCAAAAATAAATGGCACCGTATCGAGCGGATCTGATTTTACAAGTTCATTGAATATTGTAAAAGCAGATGAAAAATTACGATTGAAATAAGCATACATACCTGTTGACAATTCTTCTCTTGTCGCTTCCTTCTTCTTGCGCCGGCTGTCTTCTTCGGCATCAAGCACTTCATACAGTCTGATGGCTTTATCTTTTCCCTTGACAGCCACATAATCCACCATCCGGATGGAAAACGCACCAGGATTCGCCAGAGACGCATAAGTATTCTCACCAATCAGAAATTGTGCTTCATAAATTCTTGTCAGATGTTCAATCCGCGAAGCCAGATTTACAGCATCTCCCAGGACGGTGCATTGCATACGATCCTGGCCTCCCATCGTGCCGAGCACCATCGGGCCGGTGTTCATTCCGAGTCCCATTCTTAACGGTTGACGGCCTCTTGAAACAAGCACATCATTGAATTTCCGCAACGCAGCGCACATCATTATACCAGCCTCAACCGACTGTTGTGCAGGCACCGGAAACAACGCCATGATCTCATCTCCGGCATAGGAATCAATGAATCCACCGAGGTTTGTAATGGGTTCGCCCAGCACGCTGTAATATTCATTCAGCAGCTCAATGACATCATGAGGCGAAAGCGATTCCGCCATTGCGGTGAATTCACGGATATCAGAAAACAGCACGCTCATTTCCATAGCTACCGATTCTCCCAACTCCACCCTTGAAATATCATTATGGCCAAGGTTTTTCAGAAATTGACCCGGTACAAAACGTTGTTGTGCTTTCAGCAACCGTTCCTGGTCTTCATAAATTCTTGCATTGGCAAGAGAAATGGCTGCCTGGGCAGAAAGTAACTTGATAATATTTACACGCTCTTCACTAAATGCGCTGTGCGTTACATTGTTTTCAAGATACACAGCCACCCGCCAATGATCATGCAAGGGAAGCGGCACACACATCACCGATAACGGTTTATTACGAATGATATACGGGTCAGAAGAGAACGGATTTATTTTGGAAGCATTGTCAATAACGATTGCCTCATTGGTACGCCATGCAGTGTTGATAAGCGATACAGGATAGTCAGGTACATTTTGAACTGATGGCATTCCATTTACCTCTCTGTTGCTTTCATCATTTTGAGCGAGTATGGCAATCTGTCCTTCCTGATCTTCAAATAAGAAACCTCTTTGTGCTCCTGCATTTTCCAACAGAATTTGCAAAGTGGATTTAAAAAGTTTTTCCAGTACCAGTTCACCGGAAATTGTTTGAGAGGCTTTAAAAACTGAATCCATATCCAACAATTTCGAATCAAGGCTGTCTGTAGCAGCGTGAAGTGTCGATTCAGATTTATTTTCTTCAGGTGTACCGCTTCTTATCGTGGTTAATCCGGAAAGAAACGGATATTCTTTATCCATCACTTCTACTTTTTTGGAAGCACCCCAACGGTAATATAAATAATGTGAAGCCTGCAAATATCCTTCGGCTGCTTTGGGGAGGCCTTTGCGCAATAATAATTTTGCCGCCATCTCATTTGCCATCGCTTCATCCCGGATAAAATTATTTTTTTTGGCACCTGCTATGGATTGTTCGAAAAGTGATAATGCAACTGCAATGTTTTCATGATACCCTGCAAGCACTGCTTCCATTAAAAATTGAAGATGACTGAAATTTTCTGAACATTGCCCGGCCCACTTCGTCATGATGACAAGCCTTTGATTCATTTTATTAAGCATGGCCCGTCGGGATTCGATAGCTGCCTCCTGAAGTAAAGTTGCGTACACCAAAAAAGATACAATATAAAAACGAACCAACTGTGGCAACGACATCACAGATGATATCAATCGTTCCTGTTCGAGTATATGTGGCAACGCACCCTTCACATCATTGTAGAAAAAATGAATCTCTGCTTTATAAATATGATAATTGGCAATGCCGGTCATAAAATGGCGTCGCATCATTCCATCCACACATGCCTGTTCATTGAAATTCTCATCAGTCATGGAGTAGAGGCTTTCGGTCAGTCCCTGAAAATTTAATTGCATTTGTAAAAACAAGGTCCCTGAATCATAAGAATCCTGGTAATCACATTCCTTCACAATCTTCAACATCTTGCGATGCTCTTTGGATGCGCTTTCAAGGTCGAGCTTGGGATCCCAGATGATACAATCCTGGGCGCTGTAAGCGAGGTACAATAAATCGCCGGATTGGTACCCTGTCTCAATTCCTTTGCGAAACCACGGTGTCATGGTTGACCAGTGATTTGACCAGTGATGGACAAACATCGTATATACATAAATGATTCTCGACTTCAGGGCTACGTCATCATATTTATCAATAATGCTTACACCGAGTTTGCCATATTCATAGCCCAGCTTTGTATCATTAAAATAACCGCAAAGGATCATTCCATAAGCTGCATAGGAAAAAGCAGTTTCAGGACTGTTACCATATTGAATGGCCAGGTTCACCGATTTCAAAACGAGGTAAGGAAACATAACACCGCTGGCGGAGAGAAATGCCGCTGCAAAAATTTCCATCAATAACTGACTGGCAATTTTTGCTTTCATATCATCCATGTCAGGAAGGTAAATGAGATCTGCGATCAGCCGCCCGTTCAGATTTTTTTCCACGAGCGCTACTTCTTCATCCACATTTTGAGAAGTGGGTTCCTGCAAAAATTCAAATCCCAAAAATGACAGCCCCTCACAGGCAGCGAGGATGGATTCCCGCATTTTACCAATCGTCGCATATTGACGTGTTCTTGCAGACAATACCAATGCTTTTTCGATAGGTGTTTTTGCATGTTGCAACATGGCTTCCGACCATTGATCAGCTCCCTCCCAATCTCCCGTCAGATAGGTGCAATGCTGAATTTCTTCATACAATTTCCAGGTAAGATCATAATCCGATTGCCAGGAATCTTCTTTCAAAAGTTCATATCCCGTCTTCAGATAAACCAAAGCTGCATCATAAGCGGAAGATTGTTTGGCTTTTGTTCCCGCCTTTAAATTCAATATGACCAGGTGATTTCGTTCTGCAGGATTTTCTATCAAAAGCCTTCCTTCATTCAAATGACCGGTCACTTCAAAAATTACCTCATCCAGTTTTTCTTCACTTGTATGATTCAGGATTAAGCGGCCAATCGATAGATGAAGCGCTTGTCTTTTGTCGGCAGCAATCGTTGAGTAAGCAGCCTGCTGCACCCTGTCATGCTGAAAACGGTAAGTAGGATTCAATTCATTCGATGCATCCGCTTCACCTGTTGGATTCCCATTTTGATTGAATGCACCCAAACCAAAAAACTTGTAATTCTCATTCAGCGGAATTACAATATTTGCACGCAGGGCTTCCTCCAGGTTTCTGGCTGTTTGCTCCATGGTGCTTTCATATATGATCGATAATGTTTTCAGGTCAAACGTAGCGCCGATACATGCAGCCAATTGAAGAACCTGTTGTGTGGGTTTCTGAAGACGCGACTGACTGGCTATCAGAAAATCGACAACATTGTCGCTGTTTTTGGTTTTGCGAACCTCATCAATATCCCAATTCCATTTTCCTTTTTCATGATTAAATCTGATGGCGCCCCGCTCATTCAGGTCTTTTAATAATTCAATCGTAAAAAAAGGATTGCCTGCTGTTTTTTCAAATAGCACCTGGCTCAATGGCCTTGCTGCCAGTTCATCACAATGCAGGGCATCGGTGGCAATCTGGTTTACTGCGTCCAGACTCAAAGGTTCAAGCTCTAAGTTTTCGATGAGCCTTTCCTTTTGAATTTCTCCCAGAATTAAATTCAGGGGATGTGAAGCATCCACAGCATTGTTGCGATAAGCGCCAATAAGAAAAAAATAACCTAATTGTTGTGAGGTCACCAGGTGCTGGATCAGGTTTAATGTAGGGATATCGCTCCATTGCAGGTCATCCATAAATAATACAAGCGGGTGATCTTTTCTTGCAAAAACTTTTACAAAATTCTCAAGCAGGATGAAGAATCTTTTCTGCGCTTCCGCGGGAGGAAGTTCATTGACAGGAGCCTGTTTTCCGATAATCAATTCCAGTTCCGGTATCAGGTCAATCAGCAACTGTGCATTGGCGCCGAGTGCAGTGTTGATGACATCCTTCCATTTTTCAAGATTCTTTTCAGTTTCACCCAACAACTCATAAATAAGATTTCGGAAGGCACCGGCAAACGCGAAGTAAGCATTATTCTGTTTGAACTGTTCAAATTTACCATGGATCAGGTACCCTCTTTTTTTTGCAATGACCCTGCCCAACTCATACACCAGTACCGATTTACCCACACCGGAATAACCTGACACCAGGCAAAACTCCACCGAACCATTGGATGCATTATCAAAGTGTGATTCCAAACGATCCAATTCATGTTCGCGCCCATATAATTTTTGTGGAATCTGAAAAGTGCGCGAAACATCGGCTTTTGCTATTTCAAATCCGATGCCGTGAAAACCCTTATTAATTCTGTCTCTGCATTCTTCCAGGTCTGTAGCAATACCATAACTGCTTTGGTAACGGTCTTCTGCATTTTTTGAAATGAGTTTTGCAACAATATCCGACAATGTATCCGGGATCATCCGGTTCACTTTGTTGACAGGTGGTGCCTGCCTGCTGATGTGGCAATGAACCCATTCCAGAGGATCACTTGCCATATAAGGTAGCTGGCCTGTGAGCATCTGGTAAAAAGTGATGCCGAGCGAATAATAATCTGTCCGGTAATCGACATCTCGGTTCATGCGACCTGTTTGTTCGGGCGACATATAAGGCAATGAACCTTCTATACGCCTTGTCAGTGAAATATCCTGGCGTTCGCGGGAAAGCTCAGTGGACGTGCTGAAATCAATCAGCCGCAATGCACCGCCCGTTGGTTCAATGAGAATATTAGCCGGATTAATATCTTTATGGATAATACTTTTTTCGTGCAGGCTACCTAAAATTTTCACCAGTGGTATCGCAATAGAAAAAAATTGTTTTGGTGAAATATGATTATTGTCACAGGAGGCCAGGAATTGCAATAATGTAATTCCGAATTTTTCCATTACAATTCCCCAATTGCCCGGGCCAAACGGAACAAATGAATGCACCCGGATGATCCCATCGAATTGAAGTTTTTGGAGAATCTGGTATTCACGTTTGATGTTAGCAATATCTTCCCTTCGGGGATACGGGGCAACCAGCGTTTTGATGGCAACTTCGTCGTTGTCAACTTTCTTGGTCGCATGATAAATGATGTGCAGGTTTGAGACTGATATTTTTTCGATGATCAGGTAACCGGGAATAATTTCCGCAATTTCATTTTCGTGGTAAATATCCACACATCAGATATTGAAGTATTCATGATACGTTCGCAGAAAATCTTTTTGGGCATTGTTTATCATAGGGTATCCGTGCCCGCACAAAACATGTTCAAAAGAAATCTCTTTTAATCTTTCAAAATCGGCGGCTTCGGGCTTGCTTTCAAACATCCAGGCTGGACCGAGATTTGCAGGCCTGAAAAATTTCATTTGTTGCATTGTGGCTATGGTTCCTTCATCAAAAAACTGATCAGGTTCTACCCAGTTTTGCAAAGAATCACAGGCAATCATGATTCCACCTTCACGGTCAAGGCGAATGATACATTCCGGTCTCTTCGTCGTTTCAAAAACAAAGAGCGATGCATTCCCGAAAGGCATTTCTCCGCCAACTATTAATTCCTTATCTGTTTTTAAACCGTCTTTTATATTCATTCCAGGCAGCGCCCAGAAATCAGCACGGTAGCGGTCAATATAAAATGGATCATCCATGCCATGCATATCACCGAGCCGCACAACGTTTACTACTTTTCCCAATCTATCAAGGGCTTCAAGGCCTTCATTATTTAGCCGGACAGAATTCAGAATGGTCAGTTTGCCATCCTCCCTCACTATGGTCATATTTCTGCTGAACTGCCACATGGAACCAAAAAATTCACCTTTCATCGTCCCGGGGACAAAGAAGATATCTTTGAATACCTCCCTGATTTCACCATGAGGCATTGCTGCAGCGAAGTTTTGCATAAAAATTTTTCCTAAATGTATCAAAAAATAATATATCAAATATTTTTTTAGTGTATCACTCTCACCCCCTCACTCTCTCACATAATCAAACTTCCCCACATATTGATACTCCCTCGCAAATTCATTTAAATAGGCATTGATGTATTTTTTGGCACCCGGAGAAATTCTTCCCTGGATAATATCCCCGATAGTTTCATTGCCATTACTGGTGTCATGGCGTTTCACAAAGAAAAGGGTCATGTCTTTTCCACCCAGCAGGCTGATAATGCCCTGGAGTTTTGATCGTGCTTTTTGCATATCAAATACATGTCCGCCCAGAGCGGTATATGCCGGGTGTGAAGCAAGAGAACTTTTATTGAAATGTGGCCAGGTACCCGGTGGCGGTATAAATTCAGGATAATTTACTTCAGGCAAAAAAGGGAGGATGCGCAATTTTTCAATGTAAGATTTACTCAACTCCATTTCTTCAGCACCTTTAAGAATGATATTGAGATAGCGTTTGGTTGGCAGGCAACTGTCATCAATGAATCCCGGAAGTCCGATATAAGTTTGTGCTTTTATTTTTCCATCGGCAGTTTCCACTTCCACTTCTGTCCTGTCATATCCCAGACCGTACGATTCAACCGCATCCAATGAAGCAAGGCTTTCATCGGGGCATGTATGCACCATGCCTTCAACAAAATCAGACTGATCGTTGGACAGTTCGATATTGGCAACGCCTCCTTCGTGCCGGAACCAGTGCTGCACATTAAACCGGAGCTTCCATCCATGAAGAACAGCGCGTTCGGATGAAACGGGCACAACGCCCTTTGCCTTCAATGAAATGAGGTTGATATTAGAGCCATATCCGAAATAGGAAAACATAATTTCTTCTCCATTTTGCAAAAATTCCAGTAACATTCACGCTTAAACCCGAATTTTGCAGTTGACTGCAAAACGACTAAGAAAGCCTAATGCTCAATTAACCTGAGTTCGGGATAAGAAAGCCATAATAAATGATGTATTAAGAGAAGAAAAG